>Ga0126376_10001713_pt1 | contig 12008 bp, 16 predicted proteins | sample PanSoiMetPlot_15_FD_92760 | JGI IMG/M metagenome (GOLD analysis project Ga0126376, IMG submission 92760) | Tropical forest soil microbial communities from Panama - MetaG Plot_15 | ecosystem: Environmental > Terrestrial > Soil > Tropical forest > Bulk soil | place: Panama | collected 2016-02-17
ATCCGATTGCGGCGACCCGGGGGATTTGGACGGCCCCAAGGTTACTTCGTGCAGTGCAACCAGACCGATTGCCAGTACGTCGACGAAAACAAGCCTCCCTGCCCGCTGACGATCGCGATGTTCGCCGACGAGATCAAGGCCGCCGAGGAAGCGCGCGCGCAGCGAAGCGAGTAGCCGCGCCTCGCGTCCGGACGCCTCGCCGCGCGGCGTCCCTCAGCTCACCCCGTTCAGGACGTAGTCGAACAGGTCGAAGTTCCGCACATCGCCGGCGCCGGCCAGCCTCCGCGCGTGGGCCGCGTCGAGCGCCCGGCTGATGACGAAGGGCACCGTTTGCTCCGACACCCCGCCGTGCGAGCGCAGCGGCTCCTCGAGCAGCGAGAGGTCGTGCTCCTCGGGCGACTTTCCGAGGACCGTGTGGGTGTCGCCGATGACGATCAGATCGCCGACGCGGTCGCGCGGCAGCTCGAATCGCGCGCAGCCCGTTGCGTTGTCGTAGACCTCGGCGATGCCCGGGGTCGCCGCGAGGCGAGCCTTCACCGTCTTCGCCTGCGGTGCATCGTCCAGGTAGATCGTCGCGAACGAGCCGAGGGCGCCGTGGTGCACGACGTACGGATCGGTGATGGGCAGGATCACCCGGGAGCGGCCGGCGCCGACGAGCGTGTCGAGCAGCGGGCGCAGGTAGACGACCCGCGGTGAGCCGTCGGGGTTCGACTTGGCGTTCATGCCGTGGTCGGCGGTGATGCCGAGCACCGCGCCGGCGCGGTCGAACGCGTCGAAGTAGCGGTCGAGCATCGCATAGAAGGCGGTGGCCGCGGGCGTTCCGGGCGCGTGCTTGTGCTGCACGTAATCGGTGAGCGACAGGTACATGGCGTCCGGGCGCTCGCGCTCGAGGAGCTCGAGGCCGGCGGCCAGCACGTACTCCGAAAGCTCCGCGCTGTAGACCGAGGGCACCGGCATGCGCACGAGGTCGGTGGCCCGGTCGATCCCGTGCTCGCCCTTGGTCGTCTGGTCGGCCTTCTCCGACGAGAAGCAGATGCCGTCCATCCCATAGCCGAGGAGACGGCGGAGCTTGTCCTTGGCGGTGACCACCGCCACGCGCGCTCCAGCCTGCGACAGCGCCGCCAGGATGGTGCCGCAGCGCAGGAACTTCGGGTCGTTCATCATGACTTCCCGCCCGGTCGCCGGATCGTAGAAATAATTGCCCGAGATCCCGTGCACGGCCGGCGAGGCCCCGGTGACGATCGACAGATTGTTGGGATTCGTGAAGCTCGGCACGACGGATCGGGCCGCGCGGTACACGCCGTCTCGTCGGAAGCGCGCGATCGCCGGCGTCGTGTGCGAGGCCAGGCCGCGCTCGAAGTAGTCCGGCTCGGAGCCGTCGATACAGACGACGACGACGGGGCCCCGGGGCGTGCGATAGTCTCGGCCGTTGACGGAGACGGTGGTGGGGTTCATGGTGCCCCCGATACTACGGCGTCGCCGCCACTCACGAAAGCGGGTTTTCGGCCTGCGGGCACGCGCGCGGGGGCGCCGCCTCGGCGCGGGCGCGGCGCCGACGCAGCGCCCGGCGACTCCAGTCCCAGCCGCGGATGCCCAGCAGCAGGACGAGCGCTGCCGCGTACCAGTACGGATCCTTCACGCCGACCTTGGCAAGCCACAGGTAGTGCAGCACCGCGCACACGGCGGCGACGTACGCGAGGCGGTGCAGCCGCGTCCAATTGCGCGCGCCGAGGCGCCGGATCATCCCGGTGGTCGAGGTGGCGGCGAGCGGGATCAGCGATAGCAGCGCGAGCATGCCCAGCGTGATGTACGGACGCTTGACGATGTCGGCCCACATGCGCGGCCAGTCGAAGAAGAAATCGAGGACGCTCCACACCGCGAAGTGCAGGCACACATAGGTGAACGCGAACAGTCCGAGGAGCCGGCGCAGCGTGATCGGCCACGACAGGCCGAACACGATCCGGAGCGGCGTCATCGCGAGCGAAGCGAGCAGGATCCGCAGGGTCCAGTCGCCCAGCGTGTTGGTGATGAAGCTGATGGGATTGGCGCCGAGATCGTCGGTCCACGCTCGATAGCCGAGCCACGCCAGCGGCGCCAGACAGACCAGCCACACGGCGGCCTTGAGGGCGATGCGTGCCGGGCGCGTCACGGCGGCTCCGGCTAGTAGTACTTCTTCAGGTCCATCCCGGCGTAGAGCGAAGCCACCTGATCGGCGTAGCCGTTGAACGGAAGCGTGGGCCGGCGGCGGAACTCGCCGATGCGGCGCTCGTCGGCCTGACTCCAGCGCGGGTGGCTGACCGCGGGATTGACGTTGGAGTAGAAGCCGTACTCTTGCGGCGCCGCCTTCTCCCACGCGGTCTTCGGCTGCTCGCTCACCAGTCGGATTCGCACGATGGACTTGGCGCTCTTGAAGCCGTACTTCCAAGGGATCACCACGCGCACCGGCGCGCCGTTCTGGTTGGGCAGCACTTTGCCGTACATGCCGACCGTCAAGAGCGTGAGCGGGTGCATCGCCTCGTCCAGCCGGAGTCCCTCGACGTAGGGCCAGTCGAGCGACGAGTAGCCGAAGAACCCCGGCTTCTGGGCCGGGAACTGGTTGGGGTCGAGCAAGGTGGTGAACTCGACGAACTTCGCCTGCCCCGTCGGCTCGACGCGCTTGAGCAGCGAGGCGAGCGGGAAGCCGATCCACGGGATGATCATCGACCAGGCCTCCACGCACCGAAGCGAGTAGACGCGCTCCTCGAGTGGAAACAGCCGGATCAGCTCGTCGATGTCGAACGTCTTGGGCTTACCCACGAAGCCGTCGATCTGCACCGTCCACGGGCGCGGTCGCAGGGTGTGGCCGAGCCGGGAAGGGTCGTCCTTGTTGACGCCGAACTCGTAGAAGTTGTTGTAGGTGGTCGCCGCCTCGAACTTCGTCGGCGCCTCGCTCGAGCTGACGGCGTGGTTGCGAGCCGCCGCGAGGCTCTGCAGCGTGGGCGCGGGCGCCGCGGCCATGCCCGGGCCGGGCGACAGCACGAGCGCCGCGGCCGCGCCCGCGATGAGCTCGCGCCGGCTCAGATAGAGCTTGGGATCGGTGATCTCGCTCGCGGCGAACCGCGGCGCGCGTCGTATCAGCATGGCGTCTCCTCTTTCGCGGTCGCGAACTTGTAGCCGTGGCCGTGAACGGTCAGGATCCAGATCGGGCGATCGACGTCGGCCTCGAATTTCTTCCGAATTCTCTGGATATGCGTATCGACCGTCCTCGTCGTGGGGAATCGCTCGTAGCCCCATACCTCGTCCAGCAGCCGCTCGCGGGTGATCACCTCGCCTCGATGCGCGATCAGGAACACGAGCAGGTCGAATTCCTTGCGCGTGAGGCGCACCTCCTGGCCGGCCTTGAACACCTGACGGGTGCGCGGGCGGACCCGGGCGTCGCCGAAGCCGAACTCCTCGAATCGCGCGCGCGGGCCCGGCCGGCGCAGCACCGCGCGCACCCGCGCGAGCAGCTCGCGGAGCGAGAAGGGCTTGGTCACGTAGTCGTCGGCGCCCAGCTCGAGCCCGCGGACACGGTCGCCCTCCTCGCCGCGCGCGGTGAGCATGATGACGGGCACGTCGATGCCCTTCGCCCGCAGCGCGCGACAGACGTCCCAGCCGCTCATCCGCGGCATCATGACGTCGAGCAGGATGAGATCGGGCACGCCGCTCTGCGCGAGGGTCAAGGCCTGCTGACCGTCGGAGGCCGACGCCGTCTGATAGCCCTCGAAGCGAAGGTTGTCCTCCAGGCCCCGTACGATCTCCGGCTCGTCGTCGACGATCAGGATCTTGGCCATCACGCCCCGCCGAGAGGCAGGCGCAGCGAGAAACGGCTGCCCTCGCCCGGCGCGCTCTCGACCGCGACCGTCCCGCCGTGGGCCTCGGTGATGTGGCGCACCAGCGCCAGCCCCACACCGCTGCCCCGACGCCCCTGCGTGTCGCTCCGCCCCACCCGATAGAACTTCTCGAAGATCTTTGCCTGCTCCTCGGGCGCGATGCCGAGGCCCCGGTCGCTCACCGCGATCACGAGGCATCCGTCGGCGACTCGCGCGTCGATCGTCAGGGCGCGATCGTCGCCCGAATACTTGATCGCGTTGTCGATCAGGTTCGCGAGCGCCTGGCCGATCGCATCGGCGTCCATCGTCACCTCGGGCAGATCCGCGGCTACGGTCACCTCGACCTTGAACCCCTGCTGGGCGAGCGGATAGGCGAACGCCTCGAGCGTCCCCCGGATGAGCGGCTCGACCGCGGTGGCCGTCATGTCGTAGGTCTGGCGACCGCCCTCGATCCGCGAGAAGTCCAGCACGTTGTCGATCAACCTCGAGAGTCGCTCGCCCTCGCGGGTGATGACCCGGTAGTATTCCTGCCGCCGGCCCTCGTCGGTGACGCGCCCCATCTCGAGAGTCTCTCCGAACATCCGGATCACGGAGAGCGGAGTCTTCAGATCGTGGGACACGTTCGCGACGAAATCCGATTTGAGGCGGGCCATCTCGGTTTCGCGGCGCATCAGCCGCCACGTCATGACGATGCCCGCGACGATCACCACGACGAGCACCCCGAGGGCGCCGGTGATGAGCATGACCTGGCGCCGGACCGCCTGGCGCGGCGAGGCGCCGGGGCTCTGGTAGACCGCTAGACTCCAGTCGGGAAGCGCCTCGCGAAACCCCACGGACAGCACGCGCTGGGCGTCGCCGAGCGGCGCGCGGCTGTAGACCGTGCGGCCCTCGTGATCGAGCACCGCGAGGATCGTGGACGATTCGAGCGCGCCGAGCGTCGTCTCGAGGACGTCGCGCCGCACCGTCTCGGGGTCGCGCAGGAAGGCCGCCACCACCGGCTCGCCGCCGGGCCGGGCGAGCAGCGCCAGGCACACCTGATGGCTCGCGATCACTTCGCGCCGGCCGTCTCGCTCGAGCCGGCGCAGCGCGCCCGCCGACACGAGCGGCCCGACGACGGCCGCGTCGGCGTCCCGCCAGGCGTCGGGATAGAGCAGCTCGCCGCGCGCGCCGACGAGATAGAGCCGCCGGATCAGCGGCGAGTCAGCCACGAGGGCGTCGATCGCGCGCTCCGACGGAGGTCCAGACCGAAGGGCGGCCTGGAGGCGGTCCAGGAACGCGTCGTCGGCCCGCCGCAAGGTCATCTCGACTTTCTCGGCGGCCATGGCGGCCATGTCGCGCGCCTGCTCTCGATAGAGGAGCTCGGACGAGGCTTCCCACTGGCGGATCGACACGTAGCCGATGATGGCGACGACGGCAGCGGGCGCCACGATCGCCAGCAGAGCCAGCGCCGAGAACCTCGTGGACGGCGATACCACCGTCGCGGCTACTCCCGCTCCGCCAGCAAGCGCTGGATCATCGCGCCGGTCTGATCGTAGTCGCCCTCGCCGATGTGCTGATAGCGGACGACCCCTTTCTTGTCCATCAGGATCGTGGTCGGCCAGGCCCAGATGCCCCAGCGCTTCCAGATCGCGTGGTCGTTGTCCTGGACGACCGGATAGCGCACCCCGAGCTTCTTCGTGGCGTCGACCACGCTTGCGTAGGGCTTCTCCCAGAAGAACTCCGGGGTGTGCACGCCCACGATCGCGAACCCGTCCTTCTCGTAGCGCTCGTACCAGCCCCGCAACTGCGGGATCACGTTCTTGCAGTTGATTCACCCGTAGGTCCAGAACTCGACCAGGACGACCCGACCGCGCAGGCTCTGGGTGGTCAGCGGCGCGCTGTTGATCCAGCGCTCTCCCGCCACCTCCGGAGCCGGCGCGCCGAGACGCGAGGACTGGCCGGCGGCGGACCCGAGCGCGAGCCACGACACCACCAGAGCCGCGACGAGGAGCGACAGGCGCCATCTCATGACTAGGGCTTCTTGTCCATCATCTTATCGTCCTTCTTCATCTCGCTCGGCTTCATGTCGCCCTTCATCTCGCCTTTCTCGATGGTGTCGCCGGTCTTCATCTTGTCTGCCGACTGCACCGGGTCACCCGTCTTCGTCTTGTCGTCCATCTTCATCGCGTCGCCCTTCTTCATGTCGCCCTGGGCGACCGATTCGCCGACAGCTCCGCCGAGCCCGAACGTGATACTCACCACGGCGATAACGCCCACACGTCCCAGCCACCCTGCCCGCTTCCGCATGTGCACCCTCCTGAACGGATTGAACGTCGACCTGCTGGGGTAAGTATCGGGGGCGCGGGCGGCGCATTCGTCACAACCATGTCAACTCTTCGGGGAAATCGGCTCGCCCCGATCGAGCACGGCGCCGGTTAGACGACTTCGTCCTGGCGGGCGGTGGTCTCGCCGAAGCGGCCCATCGAGTAGGGCGCCAGGCCCCGGTAGACCTCGTCGAGCCGGAGATTGATCTCCCGATTCGCCAGCGCGAAGAGGCTCCGGCCCCGGCGATCGCCCTCGACCAGGAACGGTCCGAGCTTTTCGACCTCGAGCACCCAGAGCGCCTGAGCGATCCCGAGCTCGAGCCAGTGCACGTCGAGGACGCGCTTGATGCAGCGCCCGTACGCGGCGCCGAGCCCGTAGCCGACGGTGGTGAGATAGACGGCCCCATGGGGCATGAACCACTCGCGGTACGCGAGCTCTGTGAGCCCGGCCTTGCCAACGATCACCTTGGCGCCCGAGCGCTCGAACCAGCGGCTCATCGACTTGCCGAAGCGAAAGCTCGCGGTCGCGGTGACGGCCTCCACGGCGTACGTGCCGTCCGGCCGCACCGTCGCCGCGGGCGAGCAATGGAAGTTCACGTTGGTGAGCGCGCGGACGCTCGCCGGCAGATCGACGCCCTCGTCCACCACGCGCCGATAGACGCTCTCCCGCGCCGTGTAGAGCACACCATCGAGATAGACGACGTCGCCGAGCTCGAGACGGGCCAGATCGGCGTCGGCGACCGGCGTGGTCAGGCGCACTTCGTCCATCCGGACGTCCTCCAGCCGCTCGATGGCCGCGTCCGTCACTCGATCCCCTCGCGCCGGTAGTAGTCCGTGAACCACATCGGGTCGGCGCGAAACTCGACCCGTCCGTTGGGATGGAGGCGCGCGGTGGCGCGGCGCGAGGAAAGGCAGAAGCTGTGGAGCCCGACCGGCATGCCGCCGGTGTGGGAAAACGCCACCTCGACGTGCGTGGCGACCACGAGCGAGGTGCCCGCGAACCCCATCGCGCCGATGCCGATGTAGTTGCCGAGCGCGGTCAGCTCGTCCTCGAGCGCCGCGACCGCCGGATCGGGATTGCGGCTGCCGACCGCCCGCAGGCACGCCGCTTCCTTGCCGAGCCGCACGCAGGTGTCCTTGGAGCCGCCAATGCCCAGGCCGACGATCGCCGGCTGACACGCCAGGCCGCGCTTGCCGAACTGCACCAGCGTGTCGACGAAGAAGCGCTTGATGCCGGCGATGCCGTCGGCCGGGAACAGCATGCGGTAGTCGCTGCCGAACAGCCCGCCCTTGTGCACGGTCGTGATGTCGATCCAGTCGCCGGCGGGCTCGAACGCGTACGTGACCTCGGGAGCATGGATGCCGACGTTGTTGTCGTGGTCCACGCGAGTCAGCGGATGCACGCGGTTGGGCCGGAGCGGAATCGCCGCCGTCGCATCGGCAGTGGCCCGGCGCAGCGCTCGCTCGAGGGCCACGAAGCCACCCTCGACGACCGCGTCGTTGCCGGCCCTCACGTAGTAGCGGGGCAGCCCGGTGTCGGCGCACATCGGACGGCGCTCGGCGGTCGCGATGTCCCAGTTCTTGTCCATCTCGGTGAGCACGAAGCGCGCGATGCGGTTCTGCTCGCGGTCGCGGGCCTGCCGGACGCCTTCGCGATAGTCGGCGGGGATGTCGATGGCCGCGCGCGCCATCAACTCTCGCGCGGTGTCCTCGACGAGCTTGATCGAGATCGGTCTGGGCATGCTCGACCCGCGACTAGCTTACCAGCCGTGAAGTCTCACCGCTGATCGAACGCACGCGTGATGAACTCGGCGAACCGCGCCTCGAGCTCGGCGACCACGGCGTCGGCGACCTCGGCCGCGCTCCCCGGCCGTTCCTGCGCGTCGCTGCGCGCCCACAGATCCAGATACGCGTCCTGATCTTGAAGTCCCAGGCGCATCGCGACCGAGTCAATGAGCTGCTGGAAGCGATCGCTGAGCTGGCGGGTGACGGTCTGGGACGCGTCGCGCGCCTCGACCATCGCCGGCACGTCCTTCCAGGCAATGATCTGGTAGCGCGCCATCGATTCGAGGCGAGGGGCGACTACGCCCCACCCATGAACTGGGCGAGGAGCGTGATCCGATCGCCCGGACGCAGCGCGGAGTCGAGGTCGTGCTCGATGCCGAGGACCGCGTCGTTGACGAGGACCTCGATGTGCTCCCCGAGCTCCTTGCCGTGCCAGAGGGCGCGGTCGAGCTCGGGAAATCTCGCCGAGAGGCCCTTGAGCACGCTGCGGACGGTGGCGCCCGGGGTCAGCCGCTCCTCGAGAACGCGCCGGCCGGAGCCGTCGCCGCCGACGAACTTCGTGATCCAGGAGGCGATTTCGACCGGGACGGTCGCGACAGGAACGGTCTTCACGCCTCGAAATCTAACAGATCGGCGCCGAGGGTCAACGCCGAGGCGGCGGCGGGGCTAGCCGGACGAGCGCCGGGCGCGCGGCGTCGATTCGTTGAGGAACTCCTCGCGCTTGGTCTTGAGCCGGCGCACGAGCTCCTCGTACGAGCTCGACCGGATGATCCGGTCGAACTGCGAGCGATAGTTCGCGACGAGGCTGACGTTCTCGATGAGGACGTCGTAGATCAGCCAGCGGTCGCCGCGCAGGTTCATGCGCGACTCGACCGCGACCTCGGTGCCCGTCCGCGTCACGATCCGCGCCTTGACCGACGCGAAGCTTCCGTCGACCGACTCGCCGAGGTACCGGATCCGCTCGCCGCCGTACTCGTCCATCCGTGCGATGTAGGTCCGCTCGAGCAGGTCGGCGAAGAGCTGGGTGAATTCCTCGCGCTCTGCGGGTGTCCGAGCCTGCCAGTGCCGGGCGAGAACGCGCTGCGCCGTCTCGTTGATGTCGAACGCCTCCTGGGCGATCTTCCGAACCGCGGCGCGCCGATCCTGGCGCGCCATCGACGGGTCGTCGAGGACCTTGACCACCTGGTCCGTGTACTCGCGCAGCTGGTCGGTGGGACCCGCCCACGCGGGCGAGCCGGCGAACAGCACGAGCGCGACGATGAGCCCCTTCAGCAACCTGTTCACACCCAGAGTATACGGTGCCGATCTCGCCATGCCGAATAACGGCCGCCCGACTGCGCGAGAACGGGGCGGCTCATGGCGTGAGGACCGGCGCGGGAACGCGCACCTTCAGCTCCCGGCCGACGACCCACGTCCGACCGTCCCACAACGATTATGTCGCATCCCTCATCGCGGCCTCGCTTCCCGATCGTGCCCGCTAACCCCGCGTCGCCATGACGATCCGGGTCGGCTACAATCATGCGCATGAGTCCCCTCTCCGCCGCCGATCCCTACCATCGCCGCCGCGTCAGAGTCCTGGATACCGAGATGGCCTACGTCGACATCGGGGCCGGTGATCCGATCGTCTTCCTGCACGGCAACCCGACGTCGTCGTATCTCTGGCGCAACGTCATTCCGCACGTCGCGGACGGAAATCGCTGCCTCGCGCCCGATCTGGTGGGAATGGGGGACTCGGGGAAGGCTCCGTCAGGTACCTATCGGTTCGTCGACCACACGCGCTATCTCGACGCCTGGTTCGAGGCCCTGGGGCTCCTGCGCAACGTGGTGCTGGTCGTACACGACTGGGGCTCGGCGCTCGGATTCCACTGGGCCCGGCGCCATCCCGAGCGCCTCAAAGGCGTCGCCTACATGGAGGCGATCGTCCGACCCGTGACCTGGCACGAGTGGCCCGAAGCGGCTCGCAAGATCTTCCAGGCTATGCGCTCGCCGGGCGGCGAGGAGATGGTGCTAGAAAAGAACGTGTTCGTCGAGCGGATCCTCCCCGCCAGCGTCGTTCGCGGCCTCGGACCCGAGGAGATGGCCCGCTATCGGGCTCCGTATCGCGAAGCGGGCGAGTCACGTCGACCCACGCTCACCTGGCCGCGCGAGATCCCTGTGGACGGAGAGCCCCCGGACGTCGTCCGTATCGTCCGGGATTACGGCGAGTGGCTGGCGAAGAGCCCGATCCTGAAGCTCTTCGTCAACGCCGACCCCGGCTCGATCCTCGTGGGTGCCCAGCGGGAGTTCTGTCGGAGCTGGCCCAACCAGACCGAGGTCACGGTGCGCGGTAGTCACTTCGTCCAGGAGGACTCCCCGGACGAGATCGGCCGGGCGCTCGCGGGCTTCCTTCGACGGGGCTGACTGCTGGAAGTGTCGGGGTGGGACGCGCCCGGATCGCTCCGGACGCGTCCCGAGATCTGAGTGGACTACTCTTCCTTGTTGACCATCATCCGCACGGTCACCTTGCGCTTTTCGGCGTTGGGGGTTCCCTTCTCCGCGATGGGGCCGAGCCCGATCAAGTGGATCCTCGGCAGCTCGATGCCCTTCTCGACGAGGAAGCGGCGAACCGACTCGACCCGGCGCTGGCTCAGTCCGACGTTGTAGGGGTACGACCCGACCGGATCGGCGTAGCCCTGCAGGTCGACCGTCAGGTTCGGGTTGTCCTTCATCTCCTTGACGACGGACGCCAAGGTCGTCTGGGCGTTGTCGCCGAGGTCCCACTTGTCGAACCCGAACAAGACCTGATAGGTCTCGACCTCGTTCCGGTTGTTCCGGCTCGACCACAGCCGGGTCAGCCGACTGTTCGTCTCGTCGGCCTTGGTGTAGGCGCTATCCGCCCGGTCCTTCGCACCTCTGGCCGTCTCCGAAGTCGTGGCGAGCGTCCCCTCGGCTGTCTTCAGCCGGGTATCCACTCCGCCGACCTTCTGGTCGACGCGCTGGCTCTCGACGCCCATCTTGGAGTCGACTCCGGAATTGATGTCGGCCTTTTCCTTGCCGACGTACTCGGTGACCCACTTCTTCGTGGCGCAGCCGCTCACGAGCAGCAGCGCAGCAGGTAGCACCACCCCGACCATCACAGCCTGTCGCATAGTCGCCTCCTCACATTGGGTGCCCAGACCTGTAGCGGTCGGGCTCGCCACGGCAGTAATGCAACCGGGTCGCCAGGTTTTGGACGTGAGTGTTTCCGCGGGAAAGCTGCGCCGACGCGCGTCCACGGTGTTCCGCTTCGCGACACACCGGAGTCAGCCCGCTGACGGCGGCGTCAGTTCAGACGGCCGCGCAGCGAGTGCAGAGCCCGTCGCAGCTCGACATCTTTCGGGGCCAGGCGCACGGCGCCCTCGAACTCGCGCAATGCGTCCCACCATCGACCCTGCTTCACATGGATCCGCGCGAGGTTCATGTAGGGGAATTGCCTGGGCTCGTACCGCTTCGCCTGCTTCGCGCGCTCGAGCCAGGGCACCGCCTCGTCGAGCTTGCCCTGCTGCATCAGGTAACACCCTATGTCGTTGTAGGGGTTTCCGAAGTCCGGGTCCACTGCGATGGCGCGCATGCACTCCTGCGTCGCCTCGTCGAGCCGGCCCTGGAAGCTGTACGTCCAGCCCAGGAAGGTGTGAGCCTCGGCCGTGGGGCAGACCTCGATCGAGCGACGGTAGAGCTCGATCGCGCGGTCGAGCTCGCCCTGCATCTGGTGGCGGTAGGCTTCCTGCCAGATCTCGGTCGCCTGGTCGAAGCGCTCCGGATCTTCCACGAAATCACCAGCTGGGCCAGGTCTCGCGCCGAAGGCCCATGTCCCAGAACATCCACTCGTAGCGGCTGGTCGTCACGAAGTGCCGCCGCATCGCCTCGCGCTCGGCAGACCCCAGGCCCGCGGCCACTTGTTCCGCCGCGGCGAGCACGGCCCGCACGACCGAGCCGAACTCCTCGGACGCGTAGGTGCCGATCCAGCGCTTGTAGAGCGGGTCGCTGGAGCCGGCGCGCTCGAGCTCCTTGCCGACCTCCCAGTAGATCCAGTAGCAAGGCAGGACTGCGG
>Ga0126376_10001714_pt1 | contig 12007 bp, 9 predicted proteins | sample PanSoiMetPlot_15_FD_92760 | JGI IMG/M metagenome (GOLD analysis project Ga0126376, IMG submission 92760) | Tropical forest soil microbial communities from Panama - MetaG Plot_15 | ecosystem: Environmental > Terrestrial > Soil > Tropical forest > Bulk soil | place: Panama | collected 2016-02-17
ATTCGCACGATGACATGAGCGAAGCGCACGTTCGCGAACTGATGAGCGCAAAACAAAAAGTGTTACAGGAACGCGGCGAAGCATTTCCGAATTGGGTCCTGGACCAGCTCAACATCGAAACGATGTTCGCCAACCGCGTTGCGATGGGCCGAGGTCTGTCTTCACCGAGATTTCGGTGGGTGTCGTTTGTCGATGCGCTGATCTTTCCTTTGAGCAACGAGGCGGCGAAGCGCATTAGCCCGGACTACAAAGGCTTCTATCCGGCAGAAGAAAAGTTACTCAAGAGATATTTGGCCGATCAGAACGTGCGGTCGATGCCGGCGACGCTGGACGCTTATCTGAGAACTGTCGTGACTGCGACACTGGAACTGCAAAAGCGAAACGGCGTCGTGGCGATCAAGTATGAAGCTGCTTATTTACGCAAACTTGATTTCGACGCACCGGACGAAGCCCGAGCGCGTGTTACTTATGCTCGCTTCGTGCGAGGGGGCGAACCTCCGGCGGGCGATTACAAGAACCTGCAGGACTTTCTGTTCTTTTATATCGCACGCGAGGCGGGTCGTCTCGGGCTGGCCGTGCACATTCACTGTTTCGAAGGCGCAGGCGGTTTCTATCGCCAGACCGGCAGCAATCCTCTGTTGATGGAACCGGCATTCAACGATCAAACCTTACGCAAGACAAACTTCGTCGTCATTCACGGCGGCTATCCCTTCACCAAAGAGATGGGTTCGCTACTGAGCAAACCCAACGTCTATGCAGATTTCTCTGCACAAACTTTCTTTATCTATCCACGTGAGTTGAGCGAAATCCTGCGCCGGTGGCTCGAAAGTTATCCGGACAAGATACTGTTCGGCACCGACGCTTTTTCATTCGGGCCGGAAGTTGATTGGGGCGAGACAGCATGGCTATCAAACACGACGGCCCGGCAGGCTCTCGCCCTGGCACTTACCGGAATGATGAACGACGGTGAAATAGATCGCGCACGAGCCCTTACGTTAGCCCGCATGGTGCTACACGACAATGCGGCGAAGCTATATGGATTGAAGTAGCCGGGTTCACCCCTAAAAACTGAACAGAACTCTCCCTCCTTTTTTCTCGTAAGCAATCTCATTAACCGCGTTCAGATTGTATTGAGCGCCGGCTTTGAACTAATGAGACTCATCAAGGAAATGTCTCCGCAGCTGTTAGCGCGCATTGCCGGCGGCATCTATGTGCTGGTTTTCGTGGCGGGGGTTTTTTCTTTGTTTGTTCGAAGCGGGATAGGTGTCGCTGCGGCCTCAATCGCCGGAGCCTTGTACATCGCGGTCACAGTGCTCTTCTATTTCATCTTCAAACCGGTGAACCGCGGTATCTCTCTGCTCGCGGCGATAATCAGTCTGTTGGGAATCATCATTGGACCGCTTACTTTCGTCATTCGCTCACTCTCTGTCATCAGTCCGCTGGTGTTCTTCGGATTCTATTGCCTGCTCATCGGCTATCTCATTTTCAAATCTGGCTTCCTGCCGCACATCCTCGGTGCCTTAATGTTGTTCGCTGGTTTCGGCTGGCTGACCTTTCTGTGGGCGTCGTTGGCCAACACACTGAGTCCATATAACTTCCTCCCGGGCATTATCGGAGAAGGAGCATTGACGCTTTGGCTGCTAATAATGGGTGTGAACGAGCAGGCGTGGAAAGAGCAGGCCAGTCACAGGTAGGTGTGACTGCAGTATAAACGCTTCCCCGATCGCCGGCTGCGCCGGATTAGTGAATTCGTCCGCGGTGGGTACGCCTGCCGCCCTCTTTTCTTCGCAGCCCTTCGTTCGGCAATTCCGATGAAAAGATTGATGACGGAACATCTCCGCTCGCTGGCCGCTCGGTCGAGCTCTCATCCACGTCGATGATAAATCGACGCGGCCCCGCCGGGCCTTCGGCACGTTTTTCCGTGGTCTCGCCAGCCGGTTTCATCGCCTGGCCGCAATGCCAACAGAACGCGTACCTCTCTTCCACGAGCGAACCGCACTGACTACAAGTGGTGCCGGACGAATGTTGTTGGGCAGCCTTAACCGCTGGCACGGGTTTCGGCTCAGCGGGAGTCTCAACTTCGCTGAGTCTGATTTTCTCGCGCCCTTTAGACTTGGGTCGATCATCTACTACTTCGAGAAGGCCGGCGGCCGCAAATTTCCAACCGTCGCCGCTCCGCTCAGCCAACGCCGGTTCATTGATCATCACCTCGCCGGCTCGCAGTTGTGAATGGTGGTGATAATAGTCCTGGTAGATCTCATAAAAATCTCGCGGACTGGAAAAGTGACTTAACCGTGGGAGCACGATTGCCTGATTGCTTTCAACACCATTCGTGACAATGACGAATTCGCCATCATCCACTTCGACAAACAATCCGGTGTCGTAGTCGAACGTTACATTGAACTTGCTTGCTCTCTTGGTTCTTCTCAGGTATTGAGCTACCAGCGATGGGAACGATGGGCCAATGTCGAGTCGCTCGCCGCAAATCGGACAAGAGTTGAGGGCCGTTGTGAACGATGCTCCCAGCTCTTCGCACACATGTTCACGAACTTCGCCTGAATTAGCCTGCAAACATCCGGGACAGAACGGTTCGGGCAACGCTTCTGCCGTGAGGCTGAAATTCTTCGTCTCGACAGGCGTGTTGGACTCGAAGCTAATGGTAAAGCATCGGTCACAAACATAAAGCAGCGAGCTACGCCGCGTGCAGACCGGGCAGCGCTGCAGGCTGTCCTGTTCCGGCGATATCGGACAAAAGTGCTCGCAGTTACAGCAGTACTGCCATTGCAGATCGAACTGCGCGTCGGCATCACCAGCAAAATTCAATTCGCCCAATACGTGACTGCGATTCTCACATCGGACTGGGCTTTGTCTGGGCGCGAAAAATCCTCTTTTGTGTTCTGGGCAGAATACTCTCATTTTACCTACTCCCTTCGACGATGTTTCAGCACTCAAGCTATACGCTGCTCGACGCATAAACCCTTACTTTCGTCGGGGAATGTTTGCGGCGACGATTGTTGAATGATCTAGGAAGAGTTCGACTGACGCATGATTAAACCTGATTCGGGAATTCAAAAGTTGGGGAGAGATTTCCAGCTGCCGGGGCTATCGGCGTTTTGAAGACGCTGCACTTGGCTATGCGAATGTAGCTTAGTGCAAGCAAACCCGGAATACAAGCCAGATTTTGATAGGGTCGAGGAAATAAGCTTCCGGGGCCAATGCGTAGGTCGGCTTTGCGTCAAACTCGTCCGCGACGCGGCTTTGCCGCCTGATGTGCGAAGGGAACGTAGGTTGAAAATCCTGGGCTCCGCCCAGTTCCCGGCACGGCCCTCATTACTCGTGAGCATGGCGGAAGCGCGAAGCGCTTCGGTCTGACCTTGAGGCAGGCTGCGGCTGTGACTTCCGAGCCGCAAAGAACACCCGGGCCGTCGTGACCGTATCCTCTTTGTCAGCGGGCGTTTTTCGTGACTCTACAATATTTTCCTGACTTGTCCGTCTACGCATATAGGTGGACCAGGCGCTGAACAAACATTGGCCAATGGCCGAGCAGGATCAGCAGATTTCCGAGGTGATCACCCGCGAGCAGTCGCGCCTGCGTAGCTTCATTCGGCGGCGGGTGCCGGATCCGCGTGACGCCGAGGACATTCTGCAGGATGTTTTTTACAGACTGGTCGAAGCAAACCGCCTCCTGATGCCGATTGATCATGTGACTGGCTGGTTGTTTCGTGTGGCGCGCAATCGCATCGTCGATTTGTGGCGCCAGAAGAAGATCGAGAGCTTCGGAGATGCGTCAATTGCTAACGAGGATGATGAGCTCTTGAGTCTCGACGAGCTGCTCCGTTCGTCCGATGCCGGACCGGAAACGCTGTATGTGCGCAACTTGTTAATCGCAAAACTCGAAGATGCGATTGCTGAACTACCGAAAGAACAACGCGATGTCTTTGTGGCACACGAGCTCGATGGGCGCAGCTTTAAAGAAATGGCAGCCGAAACAGGCGTGAGCTTGAACACGCTGCTTTCACGCAAACGCTATGCTGTGCTCCACCTGCGGGCCCGACTGCAAACGTTCTACGAAGAGTTCATGCGTGGCTAGACTTTGGTCTAAGAGTGAGGCGTAAGCAATCGAATTATGAGGAACGGAAACATGATACGTAAGAAAAAGAACTTAATTTGGATCGCTCCGCTGGCGATTCTAGGGATGGCGCTGTTCGTGTTCATCGGCGGCGAAATAGTTTTGTTCTTGTGGAATTCGCTTTTGCCGCCGCTGTTCGGGATTCGCGAAATTACCTTTTGGCAGGCGCTCGGGCTGCTGGTGCTGTGCCGGATCCTTTTCGGTGGATTTGGGATGAGTGGTTCAGGACGGCACGGCTCAGGACGGCACGCGCGCGAATGCATAGCCGATCGCGTTGCCGAGCGAATTGCTGACCGCCTCGAAAATATGACGCCTGAGGAGCGAGAACGCATCAGGCAACGGATGCGCGAACGCTGGGACACGGGTCCCACGGGCGGCGAGACCAGACCATTGTGATCCGCAGATTACGCAGATGACGCAAAAGAGAATATGAATCGTCGAATCTGTGTAATCTGCGGATAATCTCTATGGAGATTAAGAGATGAAAGCCATCGTTTATCACGATTACGGTTCGGCCGATGTCCTCAAGCTGGAAGAGACGGAAGACCCCAAGCCCAGGGACGATGAGGTTTTGATCAAAGTGCGGGCTGCTTCGGTCAATCCGCTAGATTGGCGTTTGATGAAAGGCAAACCGTACCTTATCAGGATGATGGCGAGGCTGGTGAAACTGAAGACAGGAAGGCCGGGTGTTGACGTTGCCGGCGAAGTTCAAGCGGTGGGCCGTAATGTGACTCAGTTCAAGGCCGGTGATGCGGTTTTCGGAGCGTGCTCCGGGGCATTCGCCGAATATGCGTGCGCTCCCCAATCAGGCCTGGCCTCGAAACCCGAGGACATGAGCTTTGAACAGGCAGCCTCAATAAATGTGGCGGCGATGACTGCATTGCAGGCCCTTCGCAACAAAGGACGGATTGGGCCCGGCCAAAAGGTGTTAATTAATGGGGCGGCGGGAGGCGTCGGCACGTTCGCGGTACAGATCGCGAAAGCGTTTGGCGCCGAAGTCACCGGCGTATGCAGTACGCGGAACCTTGATTCGGTCCGTTCCATCGGCGCTGACCACGTCATTGATTACACCAAAGAGGACTTTACCAAAGGTACGGAACGTTATGACGTGATTTTCGAAGGCGTGGGAAATCTATCGTTCTCAGCTTGCCGGCGGGTCTTAAAGCGTGCGGGGAAATTCGTGATAGTCGGCGCGCACAGCAGTTCGGCGATCGGGCTCATGAGTTGGCTGATCAAAGCAATGGTGTTGTCATTATTCGTAAGCGAGAAGGCCATCATGTTCCTGGCAAGCCCAAACCAGCAGGACTTGTCCCTCATGAGCGAGTGGATCTCCAGCGGAAAAGTAACTCCGGTAATCGACAGGTGCTACAAGTTGAGCGAGGTGCCTGAGGCTGTACGCTATCTGGAACAGGGACACGCACGCGGAAAAGTAGTGATCAGTTTGACGTAATCCGACAACGAGACTCAATTGATCGTGACTTCGACTGGCGCGGCGTCGTGCGAATCATAGCCTTCGGGCCAGTTGGAAATGTTGATGCCATAGAGCCAGTCCGACTCTGGCGTCACAGCAAACCGAATCTTTAAAGGATATCCGCGCGCTGCGCGCAGCCGTGGTGACCATGAATCAATTTTCCATTCCTGAATTAGCGGTGACTTCGGATCTTCCGACGGAATCAGACTTGAGCCGTAATCGGTGCCATTAACGAATAGAGTCACGCGCGTTTTGACCCAAGACGCCGTTGCATCAACGGGCAGGACTGGTTGAATGTGAGCCCGCAGCGTTATCGCCCCCACTTTACGGCGGTCTGTTCTTCCAGGCACAACGAATTCAAAAAACCCGGCCCCTGAACCCCAAATGTAGCCGTCGCCTCCGCCCAATTTCTCAAATCGGCCGCGGGCGACCGCATTTGGTGAAAAGCGATAGAGAATCGATCCGTCGGTTTGATAAATAATCTTAGGTTTGACTGCCTCGTCGGTGTCCGAACGATCGAAAGCGAATTGCCGCGGTATCAAATTTCTCCCGGCAGTCGTCAGAGGTGGCGGCGGTGAAGCGTTAGCAAGTGAGGTAAACAGACGCGAGGCGCCAGTCACTTCCGCAAGCAAGGAAGCATCACGCGGCGTTGAATAGGTCACGCCATAGCCGCGGTGCAGATTCGGAGTCAGTATCCAAAACATTGCCCCGCCGGCGCCATCGCGGGCTGTGTAATCGAAATACGCACGATACCAATCTACCTGGCTGGTTGCTCTGTATCCTTCCGTGCTCATACCGAATTCACCGAAAACCACTGGCTTTCTAATTGAATGAGCGGCTGCCACTCGATTCTCGATAAATTCACCGAGCGCTTTCGGCGAATCGACGAAAACGTCACCGTCGTTGATCGGGTAGTGGTGGACGTCGCAGTAGTCGATGTTGGGTAGCATGTGATCTTGCAGCCACTCGCGCCTTTCGGCGGCAGTGCGATAACCCCAATCACCGGGCGCAATCAAATGATCCGGATCCAGCGACCTGAGATAATTGCTCATCTCGTTGAACCAGGCCCTTCTCTCTTCCCATCGTCCCGTGACGCATTGCCCTTCATTTATTAACTCATAACCGAAGATGGTCGGATCGTCGCGATAGAGAATTCCAGTCACGGTGTTGCGACGCGTGACAATCTTCTCGACATGTTCGCGATAGAGCCGGCGGGTCGTTTCGTTGGTGTAGAACTGCATCGCTTTTTCGAGATCTATTCCGAAGGGAAACCTGTCATCGTCCGCTCCGTTAATGCCGGCCCAGCGCAAATATTGAGTCACTCCGCCGGTGTCTCGCCACCAGTTGGTTAAGCAAAGTTGGACACGAAGGTTGTTGCGCGTCGCTTCCGCCAAAATCTGATCGAGAAAGACGAACTCTGCTTCGTTCCATTCTCCCGGACTTTTTCGAAAAGAGTGCGTGCGCGGCCAGTCGTCGAAATCGGCTATCGGTTTGACGTCGTTTAGTCCACCTTCACCGAAGGCCCAAACCCTCACGACTTTAATACCCAACCGCTCTGCCTGGCGTAGTGTCTCAGGCATCCGTGCGCGATCGTCATCGCGATACATGACCGCGATGTTGGCGCCAACAAAACGGAATGGCCTGCGATCGACCACGAATCGGCCGCCGGCAATTTGAACAAACCCCGGCCTGCCGCGCGTGCCGGGGCTGCGCCAGTTGTAAATCGCGAATAAAATTGCCGCGCCCGCAATCACTGCGAACGCGGCGAAAAGCAATGGTTTTCGATACATGTATCTGCTGGTGCGATCGCCTTTGGCGTGCTGTCGCCGGAAAGCGTGCGCATCGACGTTACCGCGGATTCGTCAATCTCACAAAGCCCATGATCGCGCAAAACGCACCGGCCACCACAAAGATATTGAAGAAAGCGCCAAAGCCCAGGACTGAGTCAAAGTCGTTCTGCTGCGCCCCCATCACAGCTATGAAACCGAGCAGCACAAATTGAATGTGATAGATCAGAATACAGACCGCAGCGAAACTAAACCAGCGGGTTGAGGCGCCGAATGCTCGGGCACGCGCAAATCCGAGCACCGCTGCTATCAGCCAGCCAACACCGCCAATGACCAGTGACCCGATCAGCACAGCGGCAAAATACACCGGTTGTTTCGCAGTCACACCGGCCTGCATCAGTAACATCGCGGGGAAAACCATTTCTTATGACTGCTCCTTAGAAAGATTTCGAACTGATTTCAGAGATTTGAAGTTCCGGGAATAGCAGAAAAACGAAAACGCCATTTGCGCAGGCGCAATTACTGCAGGCGCAAACGGCGTCGCTCGATCACTTCTTTTTCGCCGGTGAAAGCCTCCAACCTCCGGCGAAACAATCTTCATTACAGCAGGTCGGTCGCAAGCAATCATCCGGTATCGAGCAGTGATCCTTGCATTCCATCCTACTGAGTAATGTGAATCTCCTCTTCCTTATTCACATGGCGCAGGAACAACAACAAAGCGCAGACGCAGAAAATCACGGCCAGAACGACGGCAATTATGCCATCCCACATCCAATGGCCGTTTTGGCCAATGAACCTGAAAAAAAATACGTAAATCGCACCAATTACCGCGCCCAGGCCTACAATTGACAAAACAAAGTCAACCATAAAGTAACCTCCGGCTTTCGCTCAATCTTCAGAATGAAGGTACAGATAAAGCCGATACCGCACTAAAGTGGTTTGGACGGCTGCATGTTAACGCCAGCCCGCGCGTAAGGCAAGCGTTGGGAAACAGAATTTTTCGCGAATTTATTGCGATTTTCCAGCTTTAAAAACTTACTCAATCGTCAAGGCGCCGACGAGATACGCGAGATCGCCTTCGCTCGATTGCAGCAGCAGGCTGTATTCACCGGGAGGGATATCGGGCGCAACGGTGATTTCAAAACTAATCACGGGATAAGGCGTGTCGAATTCTTCCGCGGCCAGCGAATCGGCATTGACCCTGATGAATGGTGAGGTTGAGCTCACGCCGCCGAAGGGTATTTCGTCAATACCTTCGCCGGCAATATAAACAGTGAACGTTTTGCCGGCGCTCAGTGGTAAAGCCACCGTAGATAACTCACCGTTCATGCCAATGAGCCGCGGCTTTAATCCCGGCGCCGGGTTCGATGAGACAAAGAAGCCAAGCGACCGCGCGGAACCGGCCACAATCGGAATCACCTGAGAGGTTGAACGCACGGCAATTTGAGTACGAAACGGAGGAGCAGTATCGAAGAGGCCTGCGTATGATCCGTTGGCTGTCGCGATTTCATCTGCCTCGATAGGACCGTCCAGAGTCTGACCGATGATGTGATAACGTCCCGGCGGCAGCGCATCGATACGGTAACTTCCCGAGGCCAGCGTTACGTTTCCCGCGACCACCCGGCCGGTTAAAGCATCTTCCGCGAATACGTGACCACCAAAAATCGGATGTGACTGGCCGGCAAACGAATTCGAGATCAACCTTCCAAAAATTGATCCGGTGCCGGCGCGTGATCCGTACAGCGTTCGAGCGCCGGCGATGTCATCTTCGGACAAGGTTCGTTGGGTGAAAGCCGGAAGATTGAAAAGGCCGTTCATTGCCTGCCGGGGTTGCATGGTCGCGCCCAGAACCGCGGAGTGCTCAAGGCCGAGGAGGTGTCCAACTTCGTGCGTGAACGTCGACTCAAGATCGTAAGTGCCGGGCGTGCCGTCGCTGGAAAACGCAACGTTTGGATTGAGCGCGATGTCGGCCTCGACAATTGCGCCGCCGGAATCATAAAACGTTCGGGTACGGCCAGGATTATCGGTCGTTCCAAACGACGCTGAGTTTTGATCGGAGACCGTAATCAGATTGATTCGGTCACCGGCGCTCTGTGGGCTGATTGTCTGCAACGAAGAACTGGTTTCCAGGAAATCAATGTCGGCCACGCTCGACCAGTGTTGCAAAGCTCGCCGCGCCGCGCCCAGGACATCGCTGCCCGATTTGATGTTCGACGGCGGCGAAACCAGCGAAGCTGAAAAAGCTATGATTATCGGGTGAGTCAACCACCGGCGCATGACAATTCCGGAGTTGTCGCGATATTGAAGCGTGTAGGCGCGAAGAGGAACTTGCGCGCCGGCCAGGACGATTAGAGAGAGGATGGCGCTGAGCCGTTTCTCGGTCATGCGCAGAACCTTCGATTCGGAATGGCTGAGCCGGATTGCTTGCGTTTTGTCTCCGGCTAAAAAATCAGTGGGGCCCTTCCCTCATCAACTGGAACGGGCGACTCAACTTGGTATTCACTCGTCCGGGCTTGACCCGGAGGGGGATTAATCTTACCACGCCGGCCAGGAATCTCAGTTGGGTTTTCAATCACGAGTTGTGTCCTTCTTTGCGTAACTCTGCGTCCTAACGGCTTTGCGTGAAGCCTTGGCTCACGGAGGAATATCCAAGCTCAGGCGCAAAGTCGCAAAGAAATCCCGCAAAGAAAGACACTGCTAACAGCAAAAGCTCGCTTTAATTCAGTGGGTGTCTGCGGTATATTCGTCCGCCGCTGGTCCCCGGCTTTAGATTACGCCTCGAACTAGGATTCCATCGGGTCAAATCCCCCATGCAACGTTCATGGCAAATAGAGTGGCGTCAAATATCGACGGCGGCAATACTTTGTTCTCTTCTGTTTTTGATTGGCACAACAGTCCTTTTCAATTCGTCAAGCGTCAAAGCCAGGCTGGCATCTCAAAGCCAAAGCGCAACCAGCGAGAAGCGCCGCCGGCCAGAGTTCGTCCCTGGTGAGGTACTAGTCAGGTTCAAGAAAAACCGAGCTTTTGAGGGCACCACACAACTTTCCGCACCGGATTCAGGCAAAGGTCTCGTGGCGAACGCACCCGCGGAAAGCGTGGTTCCCGTTACTGTCGAACGCTTTGAAGGATCAGAGATAGTCGATGGCTTGCGCATCGCGCGGACAGCGCCGGCTGACACAATGAAGGCCATCGCCGCGTTGAAAGCCCGCGATGACGTGCTCTACGCCGAACCGAATTACATTCTTCATCAAGAAACGACCACGCCAAACGACCCGCAATTTGGCACCCCAGGACTCTACGGAATAAGTTTGATTGGCGCCCCGCAGGCCTGGGACACGACGCAGGGGAACAGCAGCATGGTGATAGCGGTAATTGATGAAGGAATTGATATCGCTCATGAGGATCTGGCAGCCAATATCTGGATCAACCCCATGCCCGGATCAATCGCAGGGATCACCGGCGATCTTCATGGTTACAATTTCATCGATAACATGGGAACGTTCCCTGCTGAGCCACATGCTACTCATGTCGCCGGTATTGCCGGCGCAGTGGGTAACAACAACACCGGCGTGGCTGGCGTTAACTGGCACGTCGGTTTGATGTCCCTACGGTTCCTCTCTGAGGCAACTGGCCAGGGAAGCGAGACTGATTCCATCAGGGCATACAATTACGTAAAACAGATGCGCGACCTCTGGTCTTCTTCAGGCCAGACCAAAGGGGCAAACATTCGCGTCATCAATCCGAGTTTCGGAGGCGGAGGCTATTCGCAGGCAACGGCCGATGCGATTAACGCCCTGGGTCAATCAGGGGTGCTCTTTGTGGCTGCCGCTGGAAACGACGCGACGGACACTGACGTCAGTCCACATTATCCTTCCGGCTATGCATTGCCAAATGTTATTTCCGTCACTTCTACGACCAGCGCCGACACGCTTTCGAGTTTCTCGAATTTCGGCGCCCACTCGGTACTCATGGGCGCGCCCGGTTCGGCAATTCAAAGCACGCTCCCCGGCAATTCATACGGACAGTTAAGCGGTACCTCCATGGCCACGCCGCATGTTTCCGGGGCGGCCGCCTTGTTGTGTGCGGCAAATTCAAATCTCACCGTCAACCAGTTGCGCGCGCTGCTGGCCTTTAACGGCGACAGCATCGCTGCTCTTCAGGGAAAGTCACTTACCGGCAGTCGTCTGAACGTCTTCAAATCACTGCAGGCGATGAATGAAGGCGACACGACTCCGCCGGGAGCGGTCGCGTCGCTTCAAATCAGCTCGCAAAACGGGCGGAGCGTCAACCTTTCATGGATTGCGTCCGGAGATGACGGGGCGGCGGGGCAAGCGTCGCTCTATGACATCAGTTTCATAGATCAAACGACCAGTGCGGTAGTCCCGCTCACCAGGGTGGCACCGGCGCCATCGGGTACGACACAAAACCTCAACGTCAACATTCCCTACCTCCATACGGCCGGAACGATACGCGTGCGCGAGTTCGACAATGTTGGTAACGAAGGCACACCGGTAAACGTGGCGGTAACAGTGCCGTTGAACGCCGCGGATCCTTACACCACCGCGCTGAACTCGCCGGCGTCGCTTTCAACCGGCGGCACGGCAACTGGACTAACGGGTG
>Ga0126376_10001715_pt1 | contig 12002 bp, 10 predicted proteins | sample PanSoiMetPlot_15_FD_92760 | JGI IMG/M metagenome (GOLD analysis project Ga0126376, IMG submission 92760) | Tropical forest soil microbial communities from Panama - MetaG Plot_15 | ecosystem: Environmental > Terrestrial > Soil > Tropical forest > Bulk soil | place: Panama | collected 2016-02-17
AATAGAGATCCTCGCGAAAACGCTTCTCCCGAACTTCCTGCTTTAGGTCCCGATTCGTTGCAGCCACGATTCTCACGTCAAGCTTTCGCGCCACCGGCGAGCCAACCTTCTGAATCTCATGTGACTGCAGAACGCGAAGTAGCTTGGCTTGAAGGTTCTGCAGCGTTTCTCCGATCTCGTCGAGAAAGATCGTGCCACCATTGGCGTGCTCGAAAAGCCCGAGCTTGTCCTGGTTGGCTCCGGTAAATGCTCCTTTGACATATCCAAACCATTCGCTCTCGGCGAGAGTTTCCGGGACGCCGGCGCAGTTGCAAACCACAAAGGGACCATTCGCCACCGGAGACATCTGATGCAACGCCCGAGCCACGAGTTCCTTGCCCGTTCCTGAAGGCCCGCTGACTAGAACGGTGCGGAAATGAGGAGCAATGCGCCGCAGCGTTGAGAAAGTCTCCAACATCCGCGGACTGCGAGCGACCATCCCCTGAAACTTAAAAGATGAAACGAGTTCTCCGTCCAACTGAAAGGTCTCGCGCTTGAGCTGCATCTCCTCGATCCATTTGCTGACGCGAGCGCGGAGATTTGCAATGGAGAATGGCTTAGTAAGGTAGTCAGCGGCGCCCTTCTGGATCGCTTCCACTGCCGAGGCAGTTGAGTAGTCACCGGTCAGTAGAAACACTTCAATCGCCGGATCAAAGTTAACAACCATTTCCAGCAGTTGCATGCCACTCAGCTTAGGCATGTTGAGATCGAGAAACACGATCTCGGGACGCTCCTGCTTAATCAGATTAAGGCCAGCTTCGGGATCGGTCGCCGTGAGCACCCTGACGCCCATATCGCTCAACGCGTCCGTTAATAAATCGAGGGTCCCCTGCTCATCGTCTACGACAATAATGAGCGGTTTTCGAGCATCAGGCGCGGTTTTCAGGAACTCCTCCGGCGACATCGTGAAGCAGAGTGGTTGAAATGCGTTCTTCCTTAGAAGAGCGACATACCGCAACCCTTATAGTAGGCTCTTGGTGACGCGGTGTCGAGTTATAACATAGCTTGTATTTACCAAATCGGGACAAATTACGGCCGTTTGAGAGTTACTTTTGTTCAAAGCCGAATCTAAAAGAGATTCACACAGCGTGATTTATAACTCTGAGGTCGAGGACTGGCGACGCGCTCTAAGCGGGCCTGTTCTTGTCATCACTGGCGCCGGCCTCTCCGCCGACAGCGGGCTTCAGACTTTCCGTGGCGCTGGAGGGCTGTGGCGAAACTACAATCCGATGGCGCTTGCCACTCCCGAAGCATTTGCGCATGATCCCAAACTGGTCTGGGAGTGGTACCAATGGCGCAGAGACGAGGCCACAAAGGCAGAGCCCAATGCAGCCCATCTGGCATTAGCCGAATTGGTTGCGCGCAATGAACACAGCTTGATCGTCACCCAGAATGTCGATGATCTGCACGAACGGGCGGGAACACCCTCTGAGCGATTAATCCACGTGCACGGAGACTTGTTCCTGAATCGGTGCACAAGGTGCAGCTATTCCGATCGCAAGCCCATTTCTGGACTGCCGCCCCGGTGTTCGCAGTGTCAGGAGTCTCTATTGCGACCAGGAGTGGTTTGGTTCGGGGAGATGCTGGATTCGCAGATTCTTGATCGCGTCGAGAATTTCCTCCGCCGCAAGGAATGTAGTTTGGTGCTTGTGGTAGGAACGACCGCGACCTTCCACTACATAATCGATTGGGCGCTCCGCGCCAAGAATTCTGGAGGCATGCTGGTCGAGATCAATCCCGAAGAAACTGAGCTTTCTGCGGCGGCCGACATTACGCACCGCAAAAGAGCAGCGGAAATCTTGCCCGGGATGCTGGCGCTCTGATTCTTTCGGTCGTGCTTGGCACTTCTGTTCGTTCCATCCTTACTGTCGTTTAGATAGAAGTGCCTTCCCTACGACTGTCATCCAGAGCCCCCTCTTTTGGGCGAAGGACCTCCCGCGATGCATCGGACTTAATTGCTGTCGGTGTGGCTTTTTCACGAGACTTCGTTCTTGGCCGAAATGCCATGACGCGGCTACTTAGTCCCACACATTGCGGGAGATCCTTCGTCCAACAACAGGGCTCAGGACAGTAGTTAGCGAAAGACAATAGTGTGGGTAGAGGACGAACAGCTCCCTCCTGATAAACTTCTATCAAGCCCATTTCGTATAAGTCTCTTGATGCCTCAGCCTAAATCCAAAGCCGACGCCATCCTCACTGAACACGAACTGAATCCCATGGCCATCATCGCTCCGATTGCGGGATGGCTTGTGCCCGGAGCCGGTCATCTGATCCAGCGGCGCTGGATTCGTGGCGTTCTCCTCCTCATCTCGGTTTTTGCCATGTTTGTCCTCGGCGTGCGGATGGAAGGCAAGGTTTATGGCCTGAACGGCGGAGATCTGCTCGACATGCTCGGCTTTGTCGGTGATTTAGGCACGGGCAGCCTCTATTTCGTCACGCGTTTGATGGATTGGGGTAAGGGAGCCATTCAACTAGCTTCGGCCGATTACGGGACGAAGTTCATCATCGTCTCCGGATTGCTGAACGTGATGAGCGCGGTCGATGCCTACGACATCGCGATCGGAAAGAAGGAATAACCATGCAGCTCTCACACTTCAGCGCAGCGATTATCTTTGCCTTCTTCGCCTCCATCGTCTTCGGCATAACCCAGCGCACAGCGCCGCGCGACATGGTCCTCTACGGAGCCAAATGCTTTGCGTTCTTTGCTGCAGGAACCATCGCTGCGAGCTGGCTGATGTGGGTGGTTAAGCACTGAGATCTGGAACTGCGGCGAAACGATCACAGGAACAAAATCAACCTCCCAACACTGTCATCCTGAGCCCTGTTTTGGCGAAGGATCTCCCGCGATATTTCGGACTCAATTGCTGCTGTACGGCTTGCTCACTAAGAACCTTGATTTTACGGGCAAAAAGCCGGACGACGGCAACGTAGTCCGACATACCGTGGGAGATCCTTCGCCAAAACAGGGCTCAGGATGACAGTTGATTATTAGTAGGACCCAACAAGGCAGCAGCTAGTGTCCTCACCAACTTCGTCCCTCAAACTCCCTGAACAGCGCATCGAGATCGGTCAATAACTTCGTCTTCAAGGGTGGCTCAGCAAAACTGTAGGAAATCGAATCGCGCACAATCTTCTTCAAATCTGCATAAGTCAATCCATAACCTTCGACAGCTCGCAGATACTCGTGTGTCATATCTGATCTCGAGACACCCTCATCGTCCGTAGCAATCACAACCGGCACACCGTATTTGCGATAAACGGGAAACGGATGACGGTTCCCTCTAACTCCCAGAATCAGATCATTGCTAGTGAGACAGATCTCGACTGCAATCCGCTTCTGCGCCATTTGCCGGAGCAGCTCGAGTGGGCGGTCCTCCTGCATGATGTCGACTCCATGTCCAATACGCTGCGCGTAACCAACCTCGATCGCCTCGCGGATATGCGAACGCAATCCACTCGGCGGTACCTGCCCTGGCACAAGCTCTCCCGCATGCTCGGTGAGATGAACGTCGGGATAGAGCTTATGGAAATAATCGAAGATCTTCATGTGGAGCGTGTAGTCATGCATTGACGTGTAGCCGTCTTCTGGCATAACCGGATTCACGGAAACAAATCGCGGATCGGCTTTCACCACGGCAAACCCTGTCATAATCTCGGCAAACACCTGCTCCTTTGGGGTACCGCGCAAGACCTCGTAGATGTAACGAATCGTTACTTTGCAGCCCGGGTCGGCGTGAGCGGCGTCGTTGCAGCGAAGCGCGCGATCCTTCTCAGCTTCAGCGTCGTTCAGGACTTTCAAAACACCTGCCGCAGCGCTCTGGATGCCGGCAGCGCTGAGCTTCTCGCGCTGTTCGTCGAAATTATCTGACCAGCCTGTTTTGGAACCGATCCCGCCAGAATTTCGATCGAACCCAACCGTCATCTCCAGATAGGACTCATTCTGATGCCCTGCGCGTGATGCCACCTCGGCAAGCGTCTCACCGGTGTGCGCATTCGCCACGGCAAGGAATTTTCCAAATGTTTGAAAGAAATGATCCTCGGTCGACTCCGAGATTCCCGGCATGGAAAAGGGAACAAAGTCGCGCATCGAAAGCGCGTCGATCATCAACCGATACAGCATCGGATCAGTGGTCACGCGCTCCGCGGGCACGGTGTTGCGCGACTCCTCACATGGAAGCTGCGTGAACGTAAGCTGTTTCTGATCGATGCAGAGCTTGTCATTGATCGCGAACTGCAGGTAACTCTCTGCATAGATCGCGCCAATCAAGTGATTGTGAAGGTCACCACCCTTTGGCATCTCGCGCAGAAAAGCCTCAAGCAGAGGAGGACTCTTGCGAATCGATTCCAGGTAGTTGGAGGTTCGTTGCTCTGGAGTTTGCGAGCGGAGTGCCGTCAAAAAAGACAGAAGAAACATGAGGCAGTAGATGGCTTTTGTCATCGGAATCGCAAAGGATAACACCGTGAAGAATCGGGTGATCGGCTGAAGTAAAGACTCCCCGACCAGGCTCTTGAGTCTGCGCAAGCGAAATCCATTCCTTACTGTCATCCCGAAACGAAGTGAGCGATCTGCTGCGCGATGCCAACAGCACAGCAGATTCCTCGCGCCAAGATCAGGCGCTTCGATGACACTCTTTAAATTAGGGGCCGCTTACTTCACCCGATCACCCGATGGCAGGGATCCCCGGCAGGCGCCGATTTTGCGGCTGCTGGGGTGGAGGTGGCCCGATCACCCGATTCTTGACCATAGCCAGTCTCTCGGTACCAAAAACAAAAGCCTCCCAAATCGGGAGGCCTTGTTTTTTTTTTAATTTGCGGAGTTTTATTTGGGGTTTGAGCTGCCGGCATCGCTGGTGCTCGAGCCGCTATCCTTCTTGTGCTTCTTGCTGTGGTGCTTCTTGCCGCTTGTGGTTTTAGTGGTGCTGCTCTGGTCGCCGGAGGCTGTTTGTCCACCGGAGGCTGTTTGTCCTGAAGACGCAGTGCTTCCGCTTGATCCGCTCTGTCCTGACGAACTGCTGTCCTGAGCAAAGCTCAGCGAAGCTGTTAGCGCCAGCGCGAATACCATGGTCAATAGTTTTTTCACTTTGTTCCTCTCCTCTTGGGGGTTATTAGAGATAAAACCGAAGTGACGCAATCTCTGGGGACCTATTGTAGTCAAAACCTGATACTTACACACGCCAGGCCGGCAGAATTGCAGGTTCACTCTGCGGAACACTCATGGTGCGATACCATTCCAGCGAATGAGCACGGCGGACCAGAGCTCCAAATCCTCCCCAGTCATCGAGTTCCGGGAGGTTGGTTATCACCATGGAGACCAGAGGCTCCTCCTGGACATCAGCTTCTCTGTTCTTGACGGGGAAACGCTTGTCCTGCTCGGGCGAAGCGGCGCCGGGAAAACCACCTCTTTGAAACTCATTAATCGACTGCTTACGCCAACCCACGGCGAAGTCAATGTTCGCGGCCGAAGCACGACGTCCTGGGATCCGATTTCGCTGCGTCGGTCGATTGGATGGGTAATTCAGGAGTCGGGTCTGTTCCCGCATTATTCGGTCGCAGACAACATCGCAGTCGTGCCAAGGCTTGAACAGTGGGCGGAGGATCGCATAAACAGTCGAGTCTCGGAGCTAATGCAGTTAGTAGGGCTCGAGCCGAGCCTGCGAACGCGCTATCCCCACCAGCTCTCCGGTGGACAGCGGCAGCGTGTTGGCGTGGCAAGAGCGCTCGCAGCAGACCCCGGCATTCTGCTGATGGACGAGCCCTTCGGCGCGCTCGATCCGCTCACTCGCGCCGAGCTACAGAAGGAGTCTCTCGCTCTGCAGCGTCGTCTTCGCAAGACGGTGGTCATGGTGACACATGACCTTCACGAAGCACTGCTGCTGGGCACTCGAATCGCACTGTTCGACTCTGGCAGGCTGATCGGCGTGTTCAGCACCCGCGAGTTTGCAACTTCGCAGGATGAACGCGTGCGAGAGTTTGTAAATCCGTTCCGCGAGGCGCTGAGCCTCTAAGATGCTCGACTTTCTCATAAAGAATCGAGGTCAGATCGCCTCATTGACGCTCGAACATCTCTGGCTTGTGGGAATTGCAATTGCAATTGCTGTAATCATTGGCATTCCGCTCGGGATTCTCGTTAGCCGCAGTCCCTCGCTACGCAAGCCAATTCTTGGTGGCACCAATGTACTGCAGACAATTCCGAGTCTGGCACTTTTCGGAATCCTTCTGCCCGCTCCGTGGCTGGGAGCCCGCGCCGACCGATTAGCCATCGCCGCACTTGTCCTCTACGCGCTGCTGCCGATTGTGCGCAACACTTACACGGGCATCATGGCAGTCGATCCGGCGGTGAAAGAGGCCGCGATTGGCATGGGAATGACCGATGGAGAACTCCTAACACGAGTGGAACTCCCGCTCAGCGTGCCCTTCATGCTCGCGGGAATTCGCATCGCAACCGTCACTGCTGTCGGTGTCGCAACAATCGCGGCAGCCGTTGGAGCAGGCGGGCTCGGCGAGTTGATATTCCGCGGCGTAGCCATGGTGAACAATCAACTGATTCTTGCCGGAGCTTTACCGGCAGCGTTGCTCGCGATCGTCGCAGACCTGGTGCTTGGCGCAATTGAAAATCGGCTGCGTGTACCACAAAGATGAGACGAGATCGCGGCTCCCGCAGCATGGTAGAGACACAGCACTATGCGTCTCTACGACGACGTTCGCATCCACGGTTCTGCCTGCCTCCTAAAGTCTGTCATCCTGAGGCCCGCTGTTGGCCGAAGGATCTCCCGCGATGCCTCAGCCTCAAATGCTGCCTGTGCGGCTCTTCGGCCAGAAACGTGTTCTTCCCGGTGGTTCTCGGAGCCGTACTTCTAATCTTTCTGACCGGCTGCCGTCCCTCACACTCCGGACGCATCATCGTCGGCTCAAAAAACTTCACCGAACAAGTGGTCCTCGCAGAACTTATGGCCCAACACATCGAAGCCCGACTTCATGTTCGCGTCGAGCGCAGATTCTACCTGGCAGGCAGCTATATCGCCCATCAGGCCGTGCTCGCCGACCGCATCGACATCTATCCCGAATACACCGGAACAGCCCTTACGGCGATCCTGAAGCAAAGCCCAAATTGGGACGCAAACGTCGTGTTCAACGAAGTTCGCGAGGAATACGAAAAGCAATTTCACCTCACGGTTACACCGCCACTAGGATTCAACAATTCTTTTGCCATGGTGATGCGCGGAGCCGATGCGCGAAAGCTTGGTATGTCGAAGCTCTCTCAAGCCAAACAATATTCGTCCAAATGGATGTTTGGTTGTGGATACGAGTTTCTCGAGCGCCCGGATGGGTATCAAGGATTCGTGCGCCGTTACGAACTCACATTCGCCGACAAGCCAAGAGTGATGGATCTCGGCCTGCTTTATCGAGCTCTGAAGGATCACCAAATCGATCTCGCTGCCGGCAACGGTACTGATGGCGTGATCGCCGCTCTGGACATGACCGTGCTCGAGGACGACCTCCACTACTTCCCGCCTTACGAAGCTGTGGCGGTTGTCAATAACAGTGTCCTCCGCCGCTTCCCACAGTTAACATCAACGCTGAATGAACTGGCGAACACCATCTCCGATGACGAAATGCGGCGCATGAACTATGCAGTCGATGGCGAGCATCGCGATGTAGTGGACGTTGTCAGTGAGTTTCGAGCGAAGAAGGGACTTTAGATTCTAGCGCGCGTCCAGTCCTCTATAATGCGGCTCACCTCATGATCAACCGCCGCGATTTCGCCAAACTAGCTGGACTCAGTGTCGCAACAACAATAATCACAAGCACATCAGAAGCACAGGAACAGGGCTCCGTCGCTCCTGTGCCGATTGCACAGCTTAAGCCTCGCAAGGGCGAAGCCAAGCCCATCACCATCGAGGAGCGCCAGCAGCGGCAAGAACGAGCGCGCCAACTGATGCGCGATAACAACCTCGACGCCATCCTGATGATCGGTGGCACGTCGCTCGTCTACTTCACCAACGTGCGCTGGTGGAACAGCGAGCGACTGTTCGCGGCGGTGCTTCCCGCGAAGGGCGATGGGTTCTACGTTTGTCCTGCATTCGAGGAGGACCGCGCACGCGAGCAGATCGCCAATGGCCCTGGCGGGAACAACGCCGATGTGCGCACATGGCAAGAGGACGATGATCCGTATCGGCTAGTGGCCGTGGGACTCAAGGATCGCGGCATCAGCAGCGGGCGCATCGGAATTGAGGAGCGCACCACCTTCGTCTTCAGCGACGGCATCGCGAAAGCCGCGCCGCAGGTAAAGGTCGGTAGCGCAACTCCCGTTACCTCCGGGTGCCGAATGATCAAGACTCAGCACGAGCTTGACCTCATGCGCCTGGCCAATCAGGTGACGCTGGAAGCCTACGAGGCGGTGTACAAGTCGCTGCAGCCAGGGATGTCGCAATACGATTTTGCCAGGTTGATCGAAGCCGCCTATTCCAAGTTGGGATTCCGCGGAGAAGCCAGCGTGAACACGGGCGAAGCGTCGGGGCTGCCCCACGGGTCGGCGAAGCCACAGATCATCCGTGAAGGCACAATCGTCCTGATCGACGATGGATGCACAGTTGAAGGCTATCAATCGGATATCAGCCGAACCTTTGTCCTGGGTAAGCCGAGCGACAAGATGCGCAAGGTCTTCGACATCGTTCATCGCGCTCAGAGTGCGGCGCTCAAGCAAGCTAAGCCGGGCGTGGAAGCGCAGTCAGTCGATGCAGCTGCCCGCAAAGTGATCAGCGATGCGGGTTACGGGCCCGACTACAAATACTTCACGCACCGCGTCGGACACGGTATCGGTATGGATGGCCACGAGTGGCCGTATCTCGTGCGCGGCAACGCGATCGCGTTGCGTCCGGGCATGGCCTTCAGCGACGAGCCCGGGATTTATATTCGAGGAGAATTCGGCGTGCGGCTAGAAGACGATATGTACATCACGGAGAATGGCGCCGAGTTATTCACGCCGCAGAGTCCGTCGCTTGAGGACCCTTTTGGGAAGGGTTAGCGGTTCCACCTTGTCATTCCCAGCCGCCCTCTTTTTGGCGGAGGAGTCCCTGCCGTGCCCAGACGTTTTCGTGGAAACCAGGATTCCTCACTGCGTTCGGAAACGAATAAAGCAGAAGTAAATCAAATTACTTAACTGTTAGACCTGATGGAGCAGCCGGCGGAGCAGCGCCCTTTTGCGTCAGCTCCGCGTCAATGTCAATCTTGATATCTTCGCCGATCACCATCGCCGGAGTCTTCGCACCTATGCCGAAGTCTTTGCGATTGATAGTAGTGGTCGCAGAGAGACCGCGACGCTTGGTGCCGCGCTGCTCAAGGGGCGGAGACGGGCCGTCTACGTCGAGCGTGACTTCCTTAGTCACACCGTGAATCGTAAGATCACCCACGACTTTCAGCTTGCCCTCGCCATTCTTGCTCACACTCTTCGACTTGAAGGTGATGGTGGGGAACTGCGCCGCGTCGAAGTAGTTGGGACTCTTCAGATCGTTATCGCGGCCCTCGGCTCCGCTGTCGATCGAATTTACAAACATGGTCGCGTTGACGCTCGATTTTGTGATGTCCTTATCGTCGATAATCGCTGATCCTTCGGTTTTCACAAAACGTCCATGAACGTTGCTGATGCCCATGTGGCGCACGGTGAAAGCCGGCGTTGTATGAGCCTGATCGATTTGCCACTCTGAGCCTTGAGCCCAGGCAGCAAGGGTGAACAGTCCAACAGCGAGCAAGCTGATTGCGCGTCGTTTCATTCCGTCTCCTGAAATATTGAAATTAAGTCAATCAGAGATGCAGGACATTGTACGGCAAGACTTGCATCCGCCCTATTTGGCCACCTTAGCCTGTCGTCGGCCGGTCGCTGAAGCCCCAGCACGCCGCATCGCCGGCTCGCCATTCTGCTGCATGAGCTTCGCGATCAGTCCCGTCCATCCCGTCTGATGCGAAGCACCCAGACCGGCTCCTGTGTCACCATGGAAGTATTCGTAGAAGAGGACGAGCTCCTTCCAGTAAGGATCATTTTGGAACATTGGATTCCGCCCATGTGCCGGACGGGAGCCCTCTGCGTCCCGCGTAAACAAGGACGCCAGGCGATCGGAGAGGTTGGTTGCGACCTGACCAAGATTCACCACGTTCCCAGAACCGGTAGGGCATTCCACTTTCATAGTGTCGCCGTAGTAGTGATGATACCGCTGCAGCGCCTCGATGATGAGGAAGTTCATCGGGAACCAGATTGGACCGCGCCAATTGGAGTTGCCGCCAAACAGATTGATGGTCGACTCCCCAGGCTCGTAGTCGACGGTATGCTCGCGCCCAGCAATCTCCAGCCGAAACGGATGATCGCGATGAGATTGCGAGACACTGCGAATCCCGTACCGTGACAGGAACTCGTTCTCATCAAGCATGATCTTCAGGATTCGTTTCAGCCGCTTCTCATCGACAATCGCAAGCAATTGCCGTTCCTTTACGCCTTCAGCCTTGAAGCACGCAACGTTCGCCGTGAGGTCTGGACGATTATCGAGATACCACTGGATGCGGTGCGCAAAGTTCGGCAGCCGCTGCATCAATCCAGGCTCGAGCGTTTGCACAGCAAACAGCGGCACCAGTCCCACAAGGGAACGAATGCGCATGGGGATGTGCTCGCCGTCTGATATATGCAGCACGTCGTAGTAGAAGCCTTCTTCCTCATCCCAGATTCCCATGCCATCGATGCTGCGATTCATCGCTTTCACGATGTAGAGGAAGTGCTCCCAGAACTTGATGGCAGTGTCTTCATACACGGGATCCTGCATTGCAAGATCGAGCGCGATCATCAGCATGCTCAAGCTGTAGAAGGCCATCCAACTCGTGCCGTCGGATTGCTCCATGAAGGCGCCGCCTGGCAGCTTCTCACTGCGGTCGAACGCTCCGATATTGTCTAGCCCGAGGAAACCGCCTTCGAAGATGTTGTTTCCTTCTCTGTCCTTGCGATTCACCCACCAGGTGAAGTTGATGAGCAGCTTGTGGAAAATGCGCTCCAGGTAAGCGAAGTCGCCCTTGCCAGTCATGCGACGTTCGATCTGGTACACGCGATGCGCAGCCCAGGCATGTACCGGGGGATTGACGTCGGAGAAATTCCATTCGTAAGCCGGCAATTGCCCATTGGGATGCATGTACCACTCGCGGCAGAGCAGCGTGAGCTGGTCTTTAGCGAAGTTCCAATCCATCAGCGCCAGCGGAATGCAGTGAAAAGCCAGATCCCATGCGGCAAACCACGGATACTCCCAATTGTCGGGCATCGAGATGATGTCGTCCGAGTAGAAGTGAGTCCACTCATGATTCCGGCCCTGCAGTCTCTCCTTGGGCGGTGGAGGCTGTGCTGGATCGCCCTCGAGCCACCTCCGCGCATCGTAGTTGTAGAACTGCTTGGACCAGAGCATTCCGGCAAATCCCTGCCGCATGATGTTGCGACCGTCGGCAGACATCGATTGCGGAATGATGTCCCGGTAGAATTCGTCCGCGTCAAAGATGCGCTCACGGAATACTTCATCGAATGCACTCCCAAAACGGTCGTGAGTGCTGTTGATCTTCTCCGAAAAACTTAACTTGACAACCGCGCTCTGACCCGGCGCGATTTCCAGATCGTAGTACGCCGCTGCTTTCGTACCCGTCTGCTCAGAATTCACACGGTAGCGCTGCGCTTTGACCACGTAATCGTTGATGCTGTCTTTTTGATAGAAGCCGCGATTTGGAACTCTGAATAGACGGCGAAGGTTGCTTTCATTGTCCGTGAATAAAAGCTGTGGCGATCCTTCAGCGAAGAGCCAGCGTTCCCCATACTGCGGATGGTACACGCGCATCAACGGCATGCCGTGAACATCGGCCATGCGTTCGAGCTTCGGCTTGATTTGGTCAGGATCGTCCTTCCACGACCAAATGTTGCGAAACCAGATCGTTGGCAGCAGATG
>Ga0126376_10001716_pt1 | contig 11998 bp, 9 predicted proteins | sample PanSoiMetPlot_15_FD_92760 | JGI IMG/M metagenome (GOLD analysis project Ga0126376, IMG submission 92760) | Tropical forest soil microbial communities from Panama - MetaG Plot_15 | ecosystem: Environmental > Terrestrial > Soil > Tropical forest > Bulk soil | place: Panama | collected 2016-02-17
ACCTCGGCGGCCCCGAGCGTGAGTACAGCGTGAAGCAGATGGTCGACCGGGTGGTTACCACGCTCAGCGGGTGGGGCCGCGAAGGAGCCTACTTCGCGGGCGACGAGGATGCCGCCACCTGGGAAGAGGAGCTGCGCTGGCTGCTGGTGACCCAGCATGCGTCCTTCAACAGCCCTGTGTGGTTCAACATCGGGGTTCCCGGAAGGTCCGCCCAGGCCTCGGCGTGCTTCATCAACTCTGTCGAAGACACGATGGAGTCGATCCTCGAACTTGCGAAGACCGAGGGCATGCTGTTCAAGTTCGGCTCCGGCACGGGCACCAACCTTTCTGTGTTGCGCTCCTCAAAGGAGACACTGGCCGGCGGCGGCACCGCTTCGGGGCCGGTCTCTTTCATGCGTGGTTACGACAGCTTCGCGGGCTCGATCAAGTCAGGGGGCACGACCCGACGGGCGGCCAAGATGGTCATCCTCAACGCCGACCACCCGGACATCCTGGACTTCGTAAAGTGCAAGGCCGAAGAGGAGAAGAAAGCCTGGGCACTGATCGAGGCCGGGTACGAGGCCGGCTTCAACGTCCCTGGTGGCGCCTACGACTCGGTCCAGTTCCAGAACGCGAACCACTCCGTCCGCGTCACCGACGATTTCATGCGTGCCGTGGAGGGCGACCGCGAATGGTCGGTCAGGGCCGTCACAGACGGTAGGCCCCTGGCGACTCACAAGGCACGCGACGTCTGGCGGGCTATTGCAGAGGCAGCCTGGGTCTGCGGAGACCCGGGGGTCCAGTTCGACACCACCATTCAGGACTGGAACTGCGTCCCCAGAACCGGCCGGATCAACGCAACCAACCCGTGCTCGGAATTTGTGTTCGTCGACGACACCGCCTGCAATTTGCTCCAGCTCAACCTGATGAAGTTCCAGGACGAGGACGGGCGATTCAACGTCGAGCGCTTCGAGACGGCAGTCGACGTCTGCTTCACGGCGCAGGAGATCCTCGTCTCGCGCGCCTCCTACCCGACGCCCGCCATCGCCCGCAACTCCGAGCTCCTGCGACCCCTCGGCCTCGGCTATGCCAACCTGGGCGCGCTGATCATGTCGATGGGCCTTGCCTACGACTCCGACGAGGGCAGGCGTTGGGCGTCAGCCATCACGGCGATCATGACAGGCCGCGCATACGCCCAGTCTGCCCGCATGGCAGAGGTCAAGGGTCCATTTGCGGAGTTCGAGAAGAACCGGCAGCCGATGCTGGGCGTGATGAAAAAGCACAGGGATGCCGCCCATGGCCTGAGCCTCGACGGCGAGTCGCAGGAGATCGTGCGAGCTGCTCGTGCCAGCTGGGACGAGGCTGTGCGCCTCGGCGAGCAGTTCGGCTACCGGAATGCTCAGGCCACCGTCATCGCCCCGACCGGCACAACAGGGCTCGTCCTCGATTGCGACACCACCGGTATCGAGCCCGACCTGGCGTTGGTCAAGTACAAGAAGCTTGTCGGCGGCGGCCTCTTCAAGATCGTGAACAACACAGTTCCGCAGGCGCTCCGCAAGCTCGGCTACTCCGAGCGCCAGGTCACGGACGTCGTCGAGCACATCGACGAGCGCGACACCATTGAGGGTGCGCCTCACCTGCAGGACCAGCACCTCAAGGTCTTCGACTGCGCCTTCAAGCCCGTCAGCGGAGTCCGGTCCATCGCGCCGATGGGCCACGTCCGCATGATGGCTGCGGTGCAGCCATTTGTCTCGGGCTCTCAGTCCAAGACGGTCAACATGCCCCACGAGGCCACCGTCGAGGACATCGCCACCACTTACATGGAGTCCTGGAAGCTCGGGCTCAAGTGCATCGCAATCTATCGGGACGGCTGCAAGCGCTCTCAGCCTCTATCCACGTCGCGGGACGACTGGCGAACCAGGCCAGGCACCGCGCCAGATTCGGCCACCGAGGCACGGCCAGTCCGACGGCGGCTTCCTGACGAGCGTCGCTCGCTCACCCATAAGTTCGATGTCCAGAGCCACGAGGGCTACGTGACCGTAGGGCTGTACGACGACGGCACACCTGGCGAGATCTTCCTGACCATGGCCAAGGAGGGCTCGACGATCTCGGGGCTGATGGACGCCTTCGCACTCCAGACCTCCATGGCACTCCAGTACGGGGTTCCGCTGCGCTCGATGGTCAACAAGTTCAGCCACGTGCGATTCGAGCCAAGCGGGTTCACGAAGAACCCGGAGATTCCGATCGCCAAGTCGATCATCGACTACATCTTCCGCTGGCTGGCCAGCCGGTTTCTGGACACTGAGGATCAGGAAGCCGTCGGCATCTTGCGCCGCGACCTCACGCCTCCATCGGAGCAGGCCCCGACACCGGCGGTCCAGGCGAAGCCGGTGGAGAAGCCGGCCCGCAACGGTCAGGCCAGCCCTACTCAGAAGCTGACCTTCGTGGTCAACGCCGACTCTCCGGCCTGCTCAGAGTGCGGTGCCATCACAGTCCGCAACGGCGCCTGCTACAAATGCATGAATTGCGGCGCGACCACGGGCTGCAGCTGACCCGAGACCGGCCACTCCCGGCCCGGGTAGTGGAGCCAGCCCAGTCGGGCTGGCTCCGCGGGCGTGGCCGTTGACGCTCACGGCCCCAGGCGCTCCACCCGCCAACCGGCCACGTCGCACACGTATCGGAGACGATCGTGCAACCGGTTGGTTCTGCCCTGCCAGAACTCGATGGCGTCCGGCGCAACCCGGTAACCACCCCAGAAGCCTGGGAGTGGCGGGCCGTCCGGATACAGCTGCTCCAGTCGAGCCACTTCGGCTTCCAGCACCGCCCGGCTGGCCAGCAGACGGCTCTGAGTCGAAGCTGACGCCGCAATCCGGTTGCCGTACGGCCGCATTGCCCAGTAGTCCTCTGACTCTTCGCGGCTGGTCCGTGTGACCGAGCCGAACGCCCGGACCTGCCGGTGCAGTCGCGGCCAGTAGAAGGCAAGGGCTGCCCGGGGATTGGCCGCCAGGTCACTCCCCTTGTCGCTCTCGTAGTTCGTGAAGAACACGAATCCACGGGCGTCAACACGATAGAGCAGGACCATCCGCACGGCAGGCTGACCAGCGGCCGTCACCGTAGCCAGCGCCATGGCGTTCGGCTGCGGTTCCCCGACCTCTTCCGCCAGGCGGAACCACCTATCGAATTCGACAATGGGATCAGGATCGAGGTCCTCTTCGTTCAGCGGAGCGTCGGTGTCGATCACACCGACAGTTTCAGCCCCGGGCCTGGTCCCGGACCAGGCAGTCCTGTGAACAGTAGGTCAGACCGCCGCCGATCACACCGTCGCCGTCGTTCTCAGTCCACTGCTCCCGTTCGCGACCACAATAGGGGCAGGTTTCGATGGTCGTAGAGTCCAGCTCGGTCATGGTCTCTCACCTCCCTGACGCTGCGGACAGTTCAACCGTCAGCGTACCGTGCGCTTGACATCTGACGCCGGGCCACGCTCCGGATAGGCTTTGCGATATGGACCTGGGTGATCTGCCCCCACAGCTCCGGCCTGCGCTGCGGGCTCTGGCCACGGTGATTCACAATCGCGAACCGGCCATCCGGGAGCGCGTTGAGCGGCTGCGAGATGAGAACCCTGACCTCAGTCCAGCGGCCCTGTCGAAACTCCTGATTCGTCGAACCCGAGCAAGGGTAGCGACAACCGGCGCGGCCAGCGGCGTGGCCGCGATCGCACCTGGCATCGGCACGGTGATTGCGCTGGGTACCGTTACCGGTCAGGGCCTCTTCGCGATGGAGCAAGAGGCCGAGCTGGTTCTCGGCATCGCCATGATTCACGGCAAGGAGCTGAGCGGCTCAGATGACCGTCTGCTGGAAGCCCTGGCCGTGATCGGTCTTGCGGGCGGCGCCGTCAAGCTGCGCGACAACGTTCTCGTGGCCGGGGGCGAGCGGATCACCATTTCAGCCTTCAGGCACACGCCGGCCCGATGGCTGGTGAGAGCGGGCAGCGACGTCATGGTCAGAGTCCTGGGCCGCGCCATGGCCGTCCGGGCGGCGGGATCCGTGGGCCGGATCGTGCCACTTGCAATCGGCGTCGCGGCCGGCGCGGGCTTCGACTGGGCTGCGGTCACCCTGCTTGGTCGAGCAGCAATCGGCTACTACGGACGATCCGCCACTGGCGAGGCCCTGGACCCTGTGACCACCCTCGACCCGCTACCTGCAGGCGAAGATCTCGGCGAGGTCGAAGCCGGGCACTGAAGCCATCTGAGCGGCGACGGTTCTGCTGCGCAACCTGCGTCTCAGGCTCGCCCAGGAAGACCTGAGCCTGGTCCCACCCTGCGCAGCCTTCGCTATGAGGCGGGCTTAGCGCGCCGCCTCAGGCCTGCCACCCGCTTTGACTTGTCGGGTCAGGCATCTGCGAATCTGACCAGCAGCCGCGCCACGTGGCTGGCGGCCCTCTTGAAGTCGACGAGGCGCACGTTCTCGTTCGGGCTGTGAGTCAGGTTGCTGGCCCCGAAGCCAACACCCGGGGCAACCACCGGCACCCCCTGTTCTGTGAACAGGTACTTCGGCGTTGTTCCTCCGGTCAACGGCTGGAGTAGGGCTGGCTTGTCGTAGACTTCCTCGGCCGTCTCGGCACAGAGCCGCACCAGTGGCGCATCGGGATCGACGCTGCCCGGGCGCTCCGGTCCCAGGATCTCGATATCCACGTCCCTGAAGTCCTCCGCGTCGAGGTGGTGCCGCAGCTTCTCGGCAATGTCGAGCGGATCCTGGTCTGGCACCAGGCGAAAGTCAACCTTGGCCGAGGCCACAGCAGGCACGATGGTTTTGGAGCCAGGGCCCTGGTAGCCACTGGTCAGACCGGCGATGTTGCAGGTGGGGTCGAACGGCGCCGCGCTGACGGCCTCGCCGCTGCGGTCAAGGAGCAGCCGCTCCAATCCGAAGGCCTGCTTGTATTCCTGCTCCTGGCTGGGCAGCTGTTCCAGAAGCTCCTGCTGGCGCAACGAGATCGGGCGCACTGCATCATAGAAACCGGGGATCAGCACCCGCTCGCTCTGGTCCTTTAGCGTGGTTAGCGCCCAGACCAGTCGCCACGCGGCGTTCGGCAGCAGGTTGGCGCTGCCAGAGTGGCCGTCGCGTGAGAGCGCACGAGCGCTCAGCTCGACGTAGAGCAGGCCGCGGGCGCCGAGTGAGATGCGTGGCCTGCCGTCGGCGTCGATTCCCCCCTCCTCCCAGATCGCGCCGTCACAGCGAAGCTCGTCAGCGAACCTCTGAGCGAACTCGGGGAGGCTGTTGCTGCCGACCTCTTCCTCCCCCTCGACCAGCCAGGTCACCATGCAAGGCAGGCCACCGTCAACGGCAAGCAGAGCGTCGATCGCGGCCAGCCGGGCCAGCAGCTCTCCCTTGTCGTCCTTGGCGCCGCGAGCGTAGAGCCGCCCGCCTCGGACCTCTGCTTGAAACGGTGGGCTCTCCCAGAGCTCCAGTGGCTCGGGCGGCTGAACGTCGTAATGGTTGTAGAACAACATAGTCCTGTCGAAGCGGACGCCGTCCCCATGGGCCAGCACCACCGGATGGCCTGAGCTCGGCTCGACCCGAACGTTAAGACCGCGCCGGCGCAGCAGCTCGGCCACGAGCGCGGCGCATTGCTCGATCCCCTCGTGGCGAGCCGAGACACTTGGGATCGCGCAGAGCTCCGTCAGTTCGGCGATCCAGCCCTCCATGTGATCGTCGATGTAGCGGTCGATCGCTTGAAACCGGTCGCTCACCGCAGGCGCGTCCGAACTGCCGAGATAGTCTCAGCCGTGGTCTTGGCTTGCGCCAGACCGGCCGCGGCTGCCGCAGGCCGGCGGGCCGGGTCGAGCGGATTGGGGCCGATCGCGTCAAGGGCCGCCTCATCGGGCAGGACGACGTCGACCGCACTCCCTGCCTCTTGCAGTTCGGCGACCTCCTCCTGGAGCGGCGCGGAGACGACTGCTCCCATGGGCGCGACGATCAGGACCAGCTCGTAGCCGGCGGCGACGTCTGCATTCGTCGTCGAGCGGACGCCGCCATCCATGTAGCGGCGGCCGTTGATCGTCACAGGCGGATAGACCCAGGGGACGGCGCAGCTGGAAGCAACAGCCAGCGGCAGCGCGACGCCGGACGTTCGGTCCCAGACCACGAAGGAACCGTCCTCGGTGTCGACGGCCGTGACCAGCAGACGCCGCTCGGGCCAATGATGGATAGGAAGACGCGCCATGACCGCCTCGAGGCGGCTCCCTTCCCTGAGGCTCGTGGCGGCCGCACGAGCCTGCTCGCCAATCCATGCCAGCACCTCCCTGGTGGGTCTCGTCCATCCTTGGGCCGAAGGTGAGCGGGCCGCGGAAAAGAATTCAGTGAGAGGGCCGATGTCGGGCGCGCGCTCCACAGCGGTGTTGACCGGTTGCAGCTGGCGTGCGTACAGCTCATCCAGGGGTACCCCGGTCGCGACCTGCGCTCCCACGACGGAGCCCGCCGAAGTCCCCACGATCAGGTCAGCACCAGTGAGATCCACGCCGGCGTCGCGCAATCCCGTGAGTAGACCCGTCTCCCACGCAATCCCCGTGATGCCGCCGCCGCCGAGCACCAGCGCATATTTCATCCGAGCGTCACCTCCCTTGGTTGGCGCCTCCACCGGAAGGCGGTCACACGCATCGTGGCTAATGGTCGCAGACCAGCGCTCCTGGTCAGCTCACCTGGAAGCTGAGCGAGGTGACTAAAGCAGGAGTCGCGGCCTGCGCTTGGCCTCGGAGCGCGAATGTGACGGTGGGCGCCGGACATTACGGGCCCCGGGCGGCCGCGGCCGTCGCGGGGCTACGCGCCCTTTCGCCGCCAACTTGCTGTGAGAGACCACCATCACGGGTCGATCGCACTGATGAGTGAGCTCGTGGCTGACGCTGCCGAGCAGCAGCTCGACAATGGCGGCCCTACCTCGCCGACCGACAACGACCAGATCGGCGTCCTCGCGGTCCGCGACGTCCGCGATGACCCGGGCGGGGCGGCCGTCCTCGATGACCATCCGGTGCGGCAGACCCGACTCGTGAAGTGCGCGGCACCAGATCTGCTCCATTTCACCTTGCATCTGTGCCCGCCACTTCGGGTCGAGCGAGGGCGGAACCGTCTCGTAGCCGTATCCGAAGTAGCTGGGCGGCGGTGAGACCGCATAGACGGCCACGATCTCCGCACTCAGCGGCCCGCCGAGTCGAATCGCCCAATCGAGCGCTGCTGTCGCCTGGTAGGAGCCATCCACGCCGACAACGATGGTCTTCTTTTGATGACTCGCCGACATTGCCTGACCTCCTGCGTTTGCAGCTTCAGTGTCCAACCGATCTGGGAGGTGGAAAAGGGCCGCTGTGCCGGCGAATACGGGGCCGAACGGCACTGCCAGGTCACATCACTCCGCTCCACGCTGACTTGAATGGGCCCGAATTGGCGCCGCTTGACGTTGGTGGATCGGAGCAACCTGGCGTTCGAAAGTCGCGACGCGCCGATGCACATAGGAGGCATCGCGATCCTGGACGGTGCGGGTCTCCAGCAGACCGCGGGGACGCTCGACCGGTCCGTGCTACTAACCCGGCTCGACCGACGTCTCTCCCGCGTGCCAGAGCTGCGCCAACGGCTCTGGTACCCGGGTTTGTTTCGGGGTGGTCCGGTGTGGGTCGACGACCGGGAATTCTCGATCGGGCGCCACGTGCACGTGCGGGCACTTCCTGCTGGTACGGATGTGCCCGATCTTCTCGAGACCGCGGCCAAGCTGCTGGAACCGCTCCTCGACCGTGCGCATCCGCTGTGGGAGCTATGGTTCCTCACCGGCCTTACCGGCTCGCGGGTTGCGCTGCTATTCAAACTGCACCACGCAGTCGCTGATGGTCTTGCGGCGGTGGCGCTGGTCAGCGCATTGTTCGACTTCGAGCCGGGCGCCCCCGAACCGCCTTCTGCCCCGTGGCTGCCGAGACCATGGCCCTCGCACAGCGAGCTCGTCGGGGACGTCTGGCGTCGTCGCGCGGTATCGCTTCGGGCTGCCCTTGGCCATCCGGTTCGGAGCCTCCGTGGCCTGTGGTCGGTTCTCGCTGATGCCGTCGTCACCGTTCAGGGCCCGCGAGCGCCCCGAACCTACTTCAACCAACCTGTGCGTGCGGGTCGCCGATACCGCGTGCTGAACCTCGAGCTGGAGACTGTCAGATCGGTGGCACACGCCCATGGCGGGAGGATCAACGACGCCGTTCTCGGGATAGTCGCGTCCGCCATGCGGGACCTGCTTCGCTCGCGAGGCGAACCGGTTGAAGGTGTTTCTCTGCAGGTCGCGGTGCCGGTCGGCCTGCGCGCGGCATGCGACCCGCGCGAGCTGGGCAACGCCGTAGGCATGATGCGGTTGCCCCTGGCCATCGGCGATGCTGATCCCGGACGCCTGTTGGACCTTGCAGCTGCGGCAACAGCGGAAGCGAAGAGGACCATGCACATCAGCCAGGCGACAGGCCTGGTTGCGTCGCTTGGCATCCTCGGCCTCACACGACCATCCATCGCGCACCAGAATCTGGTCAATCTGTTCGTTTCAAACGTCCCAGGACCCACGAGACCGATCTATGTCCTGGGGTCGAAGGTCCTGGACGCATTCCCCTTCACTGTTCTCGCCGGCAACGTCCCGGTGTCATTCGTCGCCTTCTCGTATGCGGGGCGGCTCAATCTGGTGGCACAGGCGGATCCCACTGCGGTCCCTGACGTCGACGTGATCGGACGTGGAATGGCTTGCGCCTGGGCACGGCTGCACGCGGCCTGGCTGAGAGCCAACGTCGCATGACGCGGACCGGCCAGGGGTCCCAGCCGATGAGGGCCCTTAGGCCCTCGCGCGCTGCCTGATCCAGGCGTTCAGTGAATCTCAAACACATCGAGGAGGTCGTGGCGATGCAAACCGTGGCGAGGATGCAACCGATCAGAGAAGCGGCTTTGGAGTTCCTGGCCAACAAGCGGATCGCGGTAACCGGCGTGTCGAGGAGCCCGCAGGGCCACGGCAGCAACGTGGTGTATCAGCGTCTGCGGGAACGGGGCTATGACGTATTCGCGGTCAATCCCAATGCCGGCCGCGTCGAAGGCGACGTGTGCTATCCCGATCTAGGGTCGATCCCGGGCGGGGTCACTGCGGTCGTAATCGGCACCAGGCCAGAGACCGCGGAGGCCACGATGCGCGAGTGCGCAGAGCTGGGGATCAAGCACGTGTGGATGCACCGTTCGGTAGGCGGAGGGAGCGTTTCCGCTGCGGCCACCGCCTACGGGCGGCAGCGGGGAATCAGCGTGATCCCCGGTGGCTGTCCGCTGATGTTCGAGCCTGTCGCTGACGGCGGGCACAAGGCCATGAAGTTCGTCTTCACGCTGACGGGCGCCGTGCCCAGGCGGATCTGAGTCGAGACCAGGAGCAAGGGAGCTACACCGGCGCGGTGTGGACCGAAGGGTTTAGCTGATGAGCCATGGACCGGCCCGGCCCTGGCGGCTGCCGGCTCACCACCAACTGTTCGAGGAAGTCAGCCGGGTAGCCATTGAGGTGGCGGGAGGACCGGAGACCGGTCCTCCCGCGAGATGCGTCAGCCACTAGGTCACCACCAGCGGTCGCATCATGTCGTGCTCTTCGTGTTCGAGGATGTGGCAGTGCCACACGTACTCATTCCCGCCGGTCCGCGGGCTCGGCGGAACGACGAACGGCGCCACTGGCAAATTGAACCGCATGATGACCGTAGTCACCTCGCCGGGGTTCATCCTGACGGTCTCCTTCCATCCGCGTTCGTTTTGATCGGGCGGACGAGCAGGTCCACTGAGCGTAGGTGCACCGCCGTTGTAGTTCTTTACGCTGAACGGCTGCCTGGAGATGATCTGCACGTTGACGAGGTGGAAGTGGATCGGATGCGTGTCACCAGTCAGGTTGAGGATCTGCCACACCTCGCTGGATCCAGCCTTCACTGTTTCCGTCGTCGGATCCGTGTAGCCGCGTCCAAAGCCCTGACCAACGTTGACCAGGGGAACGTCGGTGCCGAGCAGCTGGATCAGGCGACCGAAGGCATCAGCCGTCTCGTTGAGGGTCAGCCGCCGGACCGGAACCCCCGGTGGTAGAGCTGTCACCCCGAGCGGGACCGGCAGCGGATCATTGCCGGCGGTCAGGTCCGTGGCGGGCGAGATGGCCAGCGGTGGGTCCGCACTCGTCGCTGGAACGACCTTGAAACGCATGAGCTGCCGGCTGTTTGGTCCGAAGCCTGGAGTCGTGATGGTTGGGTTCTTCGGCGCACCTGGAAAGTAGTCGTTTCGGGGATCACCCATCGGGAAGGGCGCAGGGGCGTCGTTGTAGAGAATCACCTTCTGCCCAACGAAGCCGCTGAAATCGATCAGGAGATCCCAGCGCTCCGCGGGGCCGGTGATCAGGCTGCCGCTGAGCGCGGCGGCGTTGAAGGGCGCATTCGACGGGACGAGGACCGGGTTGGGTAGGAAACCGCCCTCGGTTCCAAGGACGAGGAAATCCGGCCCCTTCGTGTTGGTTGGCGTCAGGGTTGCAGGATTGGGGGAGATTCCGTCGGGGCTGCCATTATCGACGTACAGCTGAAGGTTCAGAAAGCGCGCCTGACAGGCGTTGAGGATGCGGAACCGGTATCTTCGCGCCTCCACTGTTGCTTCCGGGTAGACAGTTCCATTGGCGAGCATCGTGTCGCCGAAGAACTCGGGGATGATTGACGGGTCGGGAAGGCCGCTCTTGTTACCGGTCTGCTTCCAGCGGTCGGGGTCGTAGGTGTGCGCGTACCACAGGTCGCCGGGGTTGGTAGACCCAGTCCAGGTCGGATCCCGAGTGAGGATATTGCTGCCCACGAAGATCTTGTCCTGGATGACAATCGGTACTTCGCGGCCACCGTTTTCGATGAAGTCGGGCAACCCCTGGTTCCGCAGGCTGCCCTCGAAGGCGTCCCTGATCACGTACGCGCTTGCGATTCCCACGTACGCGTTCGTCCGGGTGATACCCCAGGCGTGATCGTGGTACCAGACCAGGCGTGCGCTCTGCTCATTGGGGTAGTAGTACTCGGCCTGGGCTGCGACCAGGGCGGGGTTGAGAGCGTTCTGGTACATGCTCAGGGAGACACTCTGACCGTAATTCCCATTGGGGTCGAACCAGGCGTGCGGACCGCCGTCGCTGATCCATGGGGTGAGACCGCCATGAAGATGGGTCGCCGTACGGTTGGGACCCAGGTTCGCACCCATGAGGGTCTGGTCGATCGGGATCGGGTGAGCTCCACTCAGCTTGTTCGTGAACGTGACCTGTATGGGCTGTCCCTTATTGGCGACGATGATGCCGCCGAGATGCCTTTGTGCCACCGGCCCACCGAGGGTGTTCCGCGGCCTGTAGCCCCGCAAGGTGGTAGCGCTGCCAATGTCTGGATGCAGCGTGTCGGTGTACTGGGCGATGTCGATGCCGTAGTGGAGTGCTCCCCCCACCCCAAAGGTCCCATCGGTTACCGCCACAGGAACGCCATTGGGGTCGAGCGGAAACACGCCGCGCAGGGGCTGGACGAATTTCTGCAGCCCGATGCTCTGTTGGAAGGCGAACGCACTGCGTGAGCCCAGTGTCATGAGCTCCCATGGCACGGCCAAAGAAGCCCCGGCGAGGCCCGCCGCCTTGAGGACCTGGCGCCTGGTTACGCCTCTGGTCGGCATTTCACTGCCTCCTGATGGATGGCGCCCGCCTTCATTGGAAGGCGGGCTTCAACAAGCGATGGGCCGGAGACAGACTGCGGTCGCACCAACAGCCCCAAGGGGACGCTGCAGACGCCAGCGACGGAGGCACTGGCGCTGCAGACGCCAACGGCGCCGGGCATGGACGGTGCCACTCTGCCATCTTTCTCTCGGTTCCTCAGCGAGGCCGAGCATGCGGCATCGCCAGCGGATCGCCAATGGACCAATGGCCCGGGATCAGGGTGACTTCTGGCGTGGTGCCGTCAGGTGTCTGGGGGGCTCCAGGGGGGTTCGATGTAAGCCCGGGCGTAAGCGGGCT
>Ga0126376_10001717_pt1 | contig 11994 bp, 10 predicted proteins | sample PanSoiMetPlot_15_FD_92760 | JGI IMG/M metagenome (GOLD analysis project Ga0126376, IMG submission 92760) | Tropical forest soil microbial communities from Panama - MetaG Plot_15 | ecosystem: Environmental > Terrestrial > Soil > Tropical forest > Bulk soil | place: Panama | collected 2016-02-17
AAGCGCGCAATCATCCCCAGCACGATGACGACGAACAGAATGCTGGAAAGATAAAACGTGCCCATCAGCTTCAGCAGATTTGTCAGCGAAGCCAAGCCATAGCTGCCTACCGTGAAGGCCATGCCGCCCAGTGCGCCCAGCGGGGCCGCCCGCACCACGATGCGCACGATGCCGAAAACTACCTTGTTTGCCATGTCCACCGCGCTCAGCGCCCGGCGGCCCACCTCCCCCAGATTCGCAATCGCAAAGCCCGTCAAAATAGAAATCAGCAGAACTTGCGGCACTTCGCCGTCGGCCAGCGCGCCTACAAATGTTCGAGGAATGAATCCCAGGAGAAAATTGACGAATCCCGACTCCTTCGCCCTCCCCACAAAGGCCGCTGCCGCTTTTGGGTCCAGCGCCGCCGCGTCAATGTTCAATCCCACGCCCGGACGAAAAGCCAATGCCACCGTGATCCCAATAATCAGCGCCAGCGTCGAAACAACTTCAAAATAGATCAGCGTTTTCACGCCCAACGTGCCGACCTTTTTCAGATCGCTCATCGAAGCGACCCCCTGCACGATCACGCAGAAGATCACCGGCGCAATCATCATGCGGATCAGCGACACAAAGGCGTCGCCCAGCGGCTTCAGCGCTGTCCCAGTCTCGGGGAAAAATCCCCCGATCGCGCAGCCAATCAGGACGGCAAACAGCACCTGCACGTAGAGAATCGTGTACCACGGCCTGGCTTTTCGATTGGACGCTGCGTTCTCCACTACTCGCTCTCCGATCAGGGCACCAGATCCCGGGGCGTTTCGGCTCCCGAAAGAAATCGCTCAACATTCCGCCACGCCGCACGGCATAGAAACGCCGTCGATTGCCGCGTCACTCCCGCGATGTGCGGTGTAAACAGCACCCGCTGCGCCGCTGCGCCTTTCAGCGCTAGCAGCGGATGATCCATACCAGGTGGCTCCGTGGAATAAACATCCACGGCGACCCCGCCGAGGTGCCCGCTCTGCAGTGCCGCCGCCAGCAGGGCCTCATCCACCACGCCTCCTCGTGAAGCCTGAATCAGCACCGCGCCGGGTTTCATCCGCGCAAGTTCTCTCGTTGCGATCAGACCCGTCGTCTGCGGCAGCAGCGGCACGTGAAGGCTCACGATGTCCGCCGTGGACAACAATTCATCCAGTGAACAAGGCTTCGCGCCTAACTCCTCAGCCGCTCTCGGGTCATGAGGCGCCGGGTCATGGAAAACAATTGTGCACCCCCGCTTGTGAAGCTCCGAAGCCACGGCCACGCCAATGGTGCCGAACCCCACGATACCTGCCGTCAATCCCTCCAGCCCCGGCAAGCTGTCGGCAATCATCCGCACCCGGAAATCCCGATAATTCCCACGGCGAATCTCCGCGTCTGCCCAGAAAAATCGCCGCATCAACACGCTCGCGCACGTTACTACGTATTCCGCAACCGCTTCGTTGCTTCCTCCAGGAATATTCGCCACACCAATGCCGAGTTCCTTCAGGAACTGCAGGTCCAGGCGGTCCAATCCTGCTCCTGTCACCTGCACAAACTTTACGGCGCTGCCCTCAAACAACGAATTGGGAAGTTTCGGTCCCACAGCAGGAATCACAAGCGCGCGTGCCTCTTTTAGCAGCGCCGGTATATCCGGGTCGCCAGGGCCGCGATAAACCACCTGTAATCCCGCAGGTGGAAGTGCGTTGACGCGCCGGAAATCCGCTTCCGGCCGCAAGCAGAGCACGTCGCACGTCATGATTTCTTGGAAGACCCCGCGGAAACGTCCGGCTCCAGTGTGCTGGCGGTGATATCCGGCACCGGAAAGAAACACAGCAGCAGCAGGGGCTCTGTGCCAGTGTTGCGCGTGACATGTTTTTCGCCAGCCGGCACCAGCAGTGTGTCCCCCGGCTTCAAGTGAAACTCCCCGCTGCCAGCGAACGTGGTCCCTTCGCCGGCCAGCACAAAAATGCACTCCTCGAAATCGTTGTGCTGATGCGTTGCGCGCGGAATATCGCCCGGCTGTGGTACTGGAATCTCTACCAGTCGCAGCGTCACGTTGCGTGAACCACATTCTCCGGAAACAATCTCCAGCGCCTTGCGCCCGGGAAGTCCCAGTTGCCTTCCATCGGCTTGTTTGTGCAGGCGCGCCATCACCCCACCTCGTCGAGTTTCCGCACTTCCGCCACACCACCCTGAATTCGATCCAGCTCTTTAAAAATTTCTTGCGACCTCTTGGCAATCGAATCGGCCACCTCGGCAACCATTTTCTCGCCCTTTTTGATCGTGGCGTGTTGCGGGCTTCCGTACCACCCCGTTGGTGCGATCGACCGCACGTCCGCCAGCACAGGTTGATACGTGCGCGTCCGCCGCAGCGCATCCACTCTGTGCCCGTGCGCGTGGTCCGACGAATAATCAATGCGGTCAAGATGCACGAGGTGCGGCCGGTACGCCAGCACCGCCAGCGCTTCAATCTCTCCACCGTGCGTCAACCCGCCGCACGTCTCACCAAAGAGTTCCTCTGCAACGAAGCACGCCTGCACCGTCAGTACAGTCAATCCGTGCTTCCTGTGTAAATGATCCGCCGCCACGGCAAGAGGGGGAATATTCATCTCGTGCCAGTTCAGAATCAGCAGGTAGCGTGCGCCGTGTTTCGCCATCGATGCGCAGGTCTCCACCACCAGTTGAATGTAAGTCTCCGGTGATAGCGTGATCGTGCTTTCAAACGGCATGTGAATCGGGGTCACCCCCAGCGGCCCTCCCGGCAACACCAGGCCATCCATCCTCTCAGCCACAGCATGCGCAATCACGTTGGCGGCAAAAATATCTGTTCCGGCCGGCAGGTGTGGCCCGTGTTGTTCCACGCTGCCTTGCGGCAGAATCACCAGCGGGTTCTTTTTCAGTTGCGCAGCAATGTCCGGCTGGGTCAAATCCAGAAGATATCGGCTGCTCTGTGTCATGGCTCCGTTCAGGCCCCCATCCGGCTTTGAACCTGCTGCATGACGTCGGCGATGCGGATGCGGCGCCCGTTTTCTTCTATCGATTTCAACGCTGCGTACACGATGGCTACGGCCATATTTCCATTGTAGGCGCTCAATTCATTCGGCCTGCCGCTACGGCAGCTCTCCGCGAACATTTCCAGTTCCGCCCGGAACATGTCGCTCTCCGGCACCTTCAGCTCTTCTCGCTTTGCATAACCGTCCTTGCCCCGCTGAATGTAGAGCGTCGATTTGTGGTGCAACAGATCCGGTGTGTCCCACGTGTCGAAATCAATCTCGTAGTGCATCAGTCCCGCCGATCCAAATACCCGCACGGAAAAAATCCCCGGCGACGTCCAGCACGACCCCACGTATCCGATCTTGTCATCTGCAAACTTCACAAGGGTCATGGATTGGTCGTCCACTTCCGCGCCCACCGGCGAGAGCTTCGACGCCATCGCGCCAGCTTCGATCACTTCGCCACCGAGGTAGTGCAGCACGTCGAACAGATGGATCGCCAGTTGCGAGAGCGGTCCCCCCGGTGCCTTGTCCTTGTACCAGCGCCACGTCTTCGGCGTCAGTTCCAGCGCTCGATTGTTCGAAAAGTTTGCCTCGATGAACGCGACACGGCCCAATTCACCTTTGTCAATCGCATCACGTATTTTCCGGATGCCGCCCATCAATCGCGCGCTGTGCCCCACGGTCACGGTGATTCCGAATTTCTTTTCCAGGTCCGCGATCTGCAAACCCTCAGCGAGCGAACTCGCAATCGGCTTCTCCGTGTACACGTGCTTCTTCGCTTTAGCCACTAACTCGGCCATCGGCAAGTGCTGTTCATTGGGAACGGTCAGAATCACGCCTTCAATGGAAGGATCGGCAAGAATCGCCTCCATATTTGGTGCCGAAGTTACCTTCATCTCCGCCTGGAATGCATCGCGTTTTTCCGCAGACCGGCTGTAGGCTGCCACGATCTTCAACTTTTCGGACTTTGCCGCGGCTCGCGTCAGAACCTTGGCCCAGCGGCCAAGCCCGACGATACCCACCTTCACAGGAGAAGAAGTCACAGGTTCCTCGGAGCGGGAAAAGTAACTACAATTGCCAAAATAAGTTGCAACTCTGGCCTGTCCATAGTACCGTATTACGAGAATATGCGACAGTCAAGTCCTCCCTCCGATCCCCGTTCCTTACTCAGTACCATTCCCAAGTCCGCTGCCCCTTTGCGTCGTCAGGTCTTGCAGGAGCTTCGCCAGTCCATTATCTCCGGCCGGCTCGCTCCCGGCGCGCGTCTGGTCGAGCGCGAATTGATTTCCTTGATGGGCGTTTCGCGCACCGTTATCCGCGAAGCTTTGCGCCAACTGGAGTCCGAGGGCCTCGTCGACATCATTCCCAACAAAGGACCCGTCGTGCGCACTCTGACATGGGAAGAAGCGCAAGATCTCTACGCCATTCGTGCGGTGCTCGAGGGGTTGGCGGCGCGTCTGTTTACCGAACACGCCGGCGAGTCTCAGGTCGAAGAACTCGAGCGTGCCCTGATGGGCGTAGCGGATGCTTACGAGTCCGGCGACACAGAACGCGTCCTGTATGCCAAGAGCGCTTTTTACGATGTGCTGTTCGAAGGAGCGAAGAGTCAGACCCTATCAAGCATGATTGCCATGCTCCACGGGCGCATCCGCCGCTGGCGTGCCATCGGGGTTTCTCATCCCGGGCGCACCAAGGAACGCCAGCAGGAGAGCATGCGTAATCTTCGCATAATGATTCGCGCCGTGCGCTCCCGGGATGCCCGCCTTGCGGAGCAAGCCATCCGTGAAGACGTGCAAAAGGCCGCCGCTGAAATCAACCGTTTGCTTGGGAAAAATTCCTCCGGACCTTCGGTTGCCAGCATCGAACCGCAATGAGCCAACAGAGAGCTTGATTCCAGCCACGAAAGTGACACGCCAATGACCACGCATTTCATCGTGCACGACAAAGCCGATACGGTCGGCGTGATGGTCGTCGAAAACGCCCCGGCCGGCGAAAATCTCACCGGTTGGATCATGGAAACCGACGAAACCATTACCGTGAAGGCGCTCGATCCAGTTCCCCTCGGTCACAAAATCGCCCTCAAGGATATCCACTCCGGCGACACTATCCTCAAATATGGCCACGACGTTGGCCGCGCCGTCGCCGCCATCGGCAAAGGGCATCACGTGCACGTTCACAACATGAAGACGAAGAGGTGGTAGCCATGGGACGTTTCGATCTTTACGGATACCGCAGGGAAAACGGCCGCGTGGGCATCCGCAACCACGTGGTGATTCTGCCGCTCGATGATCTTTCGAATGCCGCTTGCGAAGCGGTCGCCAACAACATTAAGGGCACACTCGCTTTGCCGCACGCCTACGGCCGCCTGCAGTTTGGCGAAGATCTCGAACTCCATTTCCGCACGCTCATTGGCACGGGCAGCAATCCCAATGTCGCTGCTTGCGTGGTCATCGGTATCGAACCCGGCTGGACCACGCGTGTCGTCGAAGGCATCGCCAAAAGCGGCAAGCCGGTGGCGGGATTCGCCATCGAAGGCAACGGCGACATCACCACCATTGCCAACGCTTCGCGCAAGGCGCGCGAATTCATCCAGTGGGCCAGCGAAAAACAACGCGAACTCTGCTCCATTCAGGACCTGTTCATTTCCGCAAAGTGCGGTGAAAGCGATACCACCTCGGGCCTCGCGTCATGTCCGACTGTCGGCAATCTCATCGACAAGCTCGATCCTCTCGGCGCCACCACCTGTTTCGGCGAAACCTCCGAACTCACTGGCGCTGAAGTCGTCTGTGCCGGCCGCGCCGCCACCAGGGAAGTCGGCGAAAGGTTCCTGCAGGTTTTCCGCGCCTATCAAGACGTCATCGAGCGCCACAAGACCAGCGACCTTTCCGAATCCCAGCCCACCAAAGGCAACATCATCGGCGGTTTGACCACCATTGAAGAAAAGGCCTTTGGCAATCTTCAGAAAATTGGCAAAAAGACAAAATACATTGACGTGCTGAAGCCCGCCGAAGCCCCCGGGAAAGGCGCGGGGCTCTATTACATGGATACCTCTTCCGCGGCCGCCGAGTGCGTAACGCTGCAGGCCGCGGCGGGCTTCGTGGTGCACTTGTTTCCCACTGGCCAGGGCAATGTTATCGGCAATCCCATCGAGCCAGTCATCAAGCTGACCGCCAATCCCAAGACCGCCCGCACCATGAGCGAGCACATCGATTTGGACGTTTCCGGAATTCTGCGCCGCGAAATGACCCTCGATGAGGCCGGCGATCGCCTGATCGAAATCACCCTGCGCACCTGCAACGGCCGCTTGACCTGCGCCGAGGCTCTTGGCCATCGCGAATTCGTGATGACCAAGCTCTACCAGAGCGCCTGACTACTCGATCCTGGTATTGAAACTGAACAACATCTGCCAGCGCCCGTCGCGCTTTACCCACATGCGCGAATTGAAATAGTCCTTCGCCCCACGGCCGTGTTCGCGTGCGACCATCACCACTGTTTCCCCTAAATCGAACATTTCTCCGGAAAGAACTTCCTGCGGCGTGGTGTGCTTGCCGGACTCTTTCTGTTTCCGGATTTGCGCCAGGCGTTCGCCTTTCGTGAATGGCTGGTCGTGAAACGTGTCGGTCGCGGTGAATTCCTCCGCAATCAGCGGCGAATAGAGCTGCGCATCACTCTCCGCCATCGCTTTCATCACGCCTTGCCATGAAGCGAACGCCTCTTTCTCGGATTCCGTCGCCGGCGCGAAGGGAATCTCTTTGCACGGGTTAATGCACTCACCGGAAGGTTCCCCGCTCGCGGGCTCCGTTTTTTCCACTTGTCTCACTTCCTGATACAGCAAGATTTGCCAATCGTCTTTTCTCTTCGTCCATACACGAAGTACGTTCATCCTGCCGAGATTCGCACGCACGATCCCCGAACTCCCGTAAATGCGCTCGTCGGAGATCAGATCAGCATTGTTCATGGCCGGAAATGCAGCCAGCACTTCCGCGCGCGTCAGCCGTTTTCCCCTCGAATCGATCCAGACAAAATCCGGAGATAGCAAACTCGCTGTGGTGTTTGCGTCCTTCTTCTGGAAAGCGTGGACCAGGTCGGAGTCGGCGTGGAGCAGCCGGGAAGCCTCATCGGTCTGCGCGAGTGCGGCACTCGAAGACACTAGTGCCAGCAGCAACAACGCTGCCGTGCCAAAATTGCTGTGAATCGTTGATAATGAAGCGCGTCCCATAACGGCTATTTCGACGCTCCGGCCTGAATCGTCGTCTGGTAGCTGATGGACATGATCCAGTTGCCGTCGCGTTTGATCCACAGGCGGCTCACGTGCACGGGCTTGCCGGAATACGGCTGGTGCAAGCAGGTCATGATCACCGCGTCGCCGAAATCAAACATCTTCGCCGATACTAGTGGTGAAGGTGCGGAGCCGACGCCGCTCTGTTTCTGCTTGTTTAACGTTTCCATACGTCCAGCCCTGGTAATAGGATGGTCGCTGTTCGAACTGATCTGCACAAACTCGTCCGCAATGTGCGGCGCCCAAGCTGCGGCATCGTGCCCGGTCACGCCGGTTTCGAGTGCCTGCCACGAAGCGATGATCGCCGCTTCGGCCTCATTCGCCGGCTTGAACGGCACGCTCTTGCAGGGATTCTCGCACTCCTTCACGCCGGAGGCGCCGCTGGCGGGCGGCTGCTTGAGTTGCGTCACTTCGTGATACACCAGCAGACGCCATCCCCCCGGCCGCTGCACCCACAGGCGCAACACGTGCACCTTGCCGCGGCTTGCCGAGACCGCGCCCACTTGCCCGTACGTGCGTTCCGCCAGGTCCATGCCGGTCTCGTCTCCCAGCGCTGGCTTGGGAACCCCCTGCAAAACTTCTGAGGTCGTTAGGGTCCTCCCTTCGGCATCCGTCCACGTGAAGTCGTCGTCCAAAATCCTCGCGAGAAGCGACCCGTTCTGCAACGCCGCGGCTTGCACGAATTTGCGGTCGGCTTGTAGAACAGCCTCGTCAGCTTCTGCGGCCACCGCGTCATGGCAGACCGCGCTGAGAAACGTACTGCACAAGAGAGCGAAAACGAGGAAGCGTACGTTTGGGGTGCGCATTCGAGAGAATCCTTTCGAAGTGATCTCCTGCGGAAAAAGAAGGGGCCGGAACAAGTCCGGCCCCAACTGCAGGTCAGGCCCAAGCGGAAAACTCAGAACGTGAATTTCAAACCCAACTGGATGGCGCGAGCGCTACCCGAGCCGAGCACAGGGTTGAATGAGGCGCTGTCCGGAGTGGCGCAGCCGCAGCCAAACTGTCCGGGCACGGAAGGATCTGAAAAGGCTCCCTGGCCATAGCCGCTGGTGGCGCCGTTGGGATTGGCGAAATTTGGGTGATTGAAGAGGTTGAAAGTCTCGAAGCGGAATTGCGCCTTGACCCGTTCGCCCAACCGGAAGTTCTTGCTAATGGACAAATCCACGTTGTGGAAGCCGGTGTCGCGGAAAATGTTGCGGCCCATGGTTCCGAACTGGCCGGGAGCATTCGGAGTCAGAACGGATCTGCCGTTCTTGCTGACGTAGCATCCCGCCTGCGCCAAGGAGCCATTCGGAGTGGGGTCTGCTGCATGGTTCACGCAAGAGGTCCATGCCGCTTGGGTTTGTTGTGCAGACAGTCCGACCGGGAAAAGGCCGCCCTGGGTAAAGTAGCCGCAAGATACTGACGAAAGGTCGGTGAGGTCGCCTGGGTTCGAGGTGGCACAATAAGCCTGCGTGTTTGAGCCGCCGGATTTGAAGTCAGAGGGGCTGCCAAAGAAATTCCAACGATCCGTGGCTTCGTTAACGCCGCTGAAGTTGAACGACTGATCGTTTACGTTCCAGGGCTGCCCGCTTTGCAAGGTAATGATGGTATTGAGCTGCCAGCCCTCCAGCATCTGCCAGTAGCCCTTCTTCTCGGGCAGCGAATAAGTAACGGACAAGGTGAATCGATGGCGGATGTCTTCGTCCCCGCTGCCGTGATCGAGCAAGGGGTGGGTACTGTCCTGGGGCAAGAAAGCCACCCAGTTCGAGGACATATCATCCAGTGCGTGCGAATACGTATAGCCCAACACGAAATCGAGCCCATGGTAATTGCGCGCGGTCAGTGTGTTCTGCCAACCGTTATACGTCGAGCCGTACAGGTTCGAGAGCGTGTTGATGTACCCCAAATACGGATATTGCGTAGCAAAGGGCAGAGCGCCCGAGCCCAAGGCGCCCTGGTTGGCATCTACAACGCCGGTGAGCCGCGTCCCATGATTGCCGACGTAGGTCGACTCCCACGAGAGTTTGCCGGAAAAGGCATGCTGAATACCGAGAGTCCAGTTGCTTACGTATGGCGTGCGGAAATTGCGATTCATGGCAAAGGTGTCGCACGGGCTGCTATCGCTGCACTGGACGAGGCCAGCTACGCTGGGCGGATAGATTGCCGTGTTTTGATCCTGCCACGTAAGACCGATGGGGTTCGCGGGCGAGGCCAGGTGGAGGGTGACGCCCGTGGTAACGACGTTTCCGATCCCTGGGCAGCCCGTCGGGCAGGCGGCGTCGAAAATTGTCGCTCCCGTCGGGACCGTGCCGACACCGAGGGTAACCGTGTTTTGCGTGTTTTGTTGAGACAGGAAAGTGCTCATGGAGAGCAAGCTATAGACGATGCTGGCGCCCGCGCGAACGATGGTCGTGCCCTTCCCGGTCACATCCCAGGCGACCCCAATGCGCGGAGAAAAGTTCTTGTGGTCGGGATTGTAGATTGAACTGATGTTCTTGCCGACCTGTTCAAAGCCGACCGACGGCTCGAAGTTTCCGAAGAGATCATGAGCTTCGGTGGGAACCGCCTGAAACTCATAGCGTAGCCCTAAATTGAGGGTGACTCGTGGCGTGATGCGCCAGTCGTCTTGCACAAACCCTGCATAAAGCCATTGGGAAATATTCCGGGTGGGATCTCCCGCCAGAAACGCGTCTGACTGTACGGCCCCCGCCAGAAAGTCCTCCAGGGGCGTGGAGCCATCAAATGCATGGTTGCCGCGGAAACGCACACGTCCTCGGCCGCCGCGAAACGTCGCCTGGTGCACCAAGTCTCTGCGCAGTTCGCCACCGAATTTAATGGCGTGCTTTCCACGGAGAATGGAAACCTGGTCAATGAGGTCGTAGACTTTGTCAGGACCCACAATTTTCGGGAAGTTGTGGAAGGCGCCCAATTCCGTGAAGCCATCAATCCTGACGTTCGGGATACCTGACAGAAGAGGATTCGAAAGCCCGGTATTGATGTCGTATTTGAAACTGAGATCGCTCGGAAGAATCTGAAGCGTGTAATGGGTAAACCCGAAACGCAGATCGTTGGCCCAAGCGGAGCTGGGAGTGTATGTCCAATGAGTGGAGAGGGCTTGCGCGCGGGAATGCACTTTCGTGCGGAACTGCGGCAGCAGCTCGTTGAAGTCCATGCCCACGATGGTGTCGTTGCCAAAGAAATAAGAGCCACCAATTGTGTTGTGATCGTTGGGGTGATAGTCCACTTTGCCCACAGCATTCTTTGAACTGTTTTCGTTGGGGTAGTTAAGTGTGACACCGGGCCCCTGAGAGCTGTTTGGAGTGTAGAAGCCCAACAGATAAGCGCTGAGCGGATTCACCGAGATCCCGTTGGCGGCCAGATCGGCCGTTGCGTCTGGAATGCTAATGCCGCAATCTCCGGTTGTCACCGTAACGCAGTTATTGCCGGGGGTGCCTCCAGTGATGTGCACCGAGGTAGGAACGTTCGCGCCAAGCGCATTGCCAACCGTGTATCTCTGAGCTTCAAACGACCCAAAGTAAAAAAGTTTATCGGGAATGATCTTGCCGCCGAAGCTGCCGCCGTACTGTTCCAATTCAACTGCAGTTTTCAACGCGGTGGTGCTGTCGGGATTGAAGTGGTCAAAGTAATTCCGCGCATCAAAGGAGTCCGAACGGCCAAAGGCGTAGGCGGAACCGTGAATGTCGTTGGTGCCGGACTTGATACCAACGCTGGTGATGGCGCCTGGCTTCCAGCCAAACTCCGCTCTAGGATTAACCTGAGTATTGAACTCCTGAATCCCGTCGATGGGAAGAATCGTAGCCGCGTCGCCGAGGACCGCTGCCGCGTTGGTCACGCTCAGACCCATAAACGCTTCGTCGTTGGTGATTCCGTCAACGATGAAACTTGTGTCTTCGGGGCGTATCCCGTTGGTGGTTTGCGTCCAGGGTCCACCTCCCGGGTAAACCGATGTGCCAGGCCGCAGCGAAATCAGGTTCTGGTAATTGCGGCCGTTCAGTGGCAGGTCGTTGATGATCTCGTTGCTGATCGTGCCGCCCAGCGTCGTGGAAGTGGTGTCAACCATAGGCACTTCTTCGGTGATGGTGATCGTTTCGGTTGCCGAGCCGGGCTGGAGCAAGGCGTCGACTCGCACGTCTTTGCCGATCTCAACCAAAATGTTCTTTCGCTCGAATACCTTGAAGCCCTTGACCTCAGCGCGAAGAGTGTACGTCCCGGGCAAGAGGTTGATGGCTATGAACGCCCCGTCCGCGTCAGTCTTGAGTGATTGAGCGACCCCACGTTGCACGTCGGTGATGGTTACGGTTGCCCCGGCGATGTAGGTGCCCGATTGGTCGGACACGGCGCCGAGGATTCGGCCGGTATTCCCTTGCGGGAAGGCTGGAAGCGAAATCAGCAGAAGGGCGCCGCACAATAAGGCCAAAGCTCCAAAGAATTTCTTCGAAGAGACACAATTCAGCATGACACACCCCTGTAAAATCCCCTGCTCGGGAGGCTAGCCCCGTACAATAGGTATAGCCGCTGTACCATCATACAGGTCGAATTGTCAACTATTTCCTTTCTTTTGCGGAACTAAATAACTGATAAACGCCGCCAGGTTGTATTCACTGGTTCATTGGACTGACCAATTTATCTCCTGCACAAGACTGGGTCTTGCGGGTTCCAGCCCGCCAACACCTCAGTCCTGAACCGTATAAATCCAGATCTCCGCCCCATGATCCGCTCGCG
>Ga0126376_10001718_pt1 | contig 11993 bp, 8 predicted proteins | sample PanSoiMetPlot_15_FD_92760 | JGI IMG/M metagenome (GOLD analysis project Ga0126376, IMG submission 92760) | Tropical forest soil microbial communities from Panama - MetaG Plot_15 | ecosystem: Environmental > Terrestrial > Soil > Tropical forest > Bulk soil | place: Panama | collected 2016-02-17
AATGCGGCAATGGAGAAGGCGAAGGCATCCGACTCCGCAAAAAAGGGCGGATTCTCCCACAAGCCTTGCGCCCCTTGGCTCCAGGAGGAGTCATGGTAGATGGCATAGCCGGCTCGCAGTACGGTCTTGTCACTGCCGAACAGCTTATAGGCCAGGCCAATGCGCGGCTCAAACGCCCCGTAGAACGTCTGGATGCCTGCGCCGTCGCTGACCCCATTCACTCCGGGAACCAGGAACTGACCGGTCTTGGGATCGAAGTCAGATTGACGGCCGAGTACCTCGGCGATGGGAGTCGTGATGGTCCAAGCCAGGCCGAGGTTCACGGTCAGGTTCTTTGAGAAGCGCCAGTCATCCTGAACGTAGGGTCGGAAAATCTTCCACCGGCGTCCTGTGGTGTCGCCAAAGAAAGTCTGATCATGAATGGCAAGGCTGCTGAGGCCGAGTGCGAAATCCGCCACGGGGCTTACCGCGGTTGGAAAGGGGCTGCCAGACCAGAGCCCGGAAAGGATCCAGTAGCCATCCTGGAACGCGTTGGTGCGGACGTTCATCTGCATGGCGCGGATGGAGCCGCCCATTTTGATGTCATGCTTGCCCAAGATCATGTCGAAGGAATCGTTGATGGAAAAGATATTGGTGCCGCCGGTGAAAGGCGTAAATCCGCGATCGCCGAGGGACCAATACCCACCGTCAAATTGCGTGGAGGTGAGCCCGCAACTGATGACATCGCCTTTGCAGGTGCTGCCGTCGGCGCAGCCCAGGTTGGCGCCAGGGATGCCGATTTTGGCAGACAGACAAGACGCGTTTCCTTGCGAGGTAATGTAGTTGAAAATGCGGTTATAGCCGCCCGTGACCTGGTTCACTTTGGTGGGCGAGAAAATATGGGTCTCGGAAAGCACAATGTTCCGCCGATGATTCTGAATGCCCTGGTTGCTGGCAAAGGGCGACTGCTCCGCAAAGGCTGGGAACCCGGTAGTCCCGCCGGGAACGTAAGAGACAGCCTGATCGTAGCTGAAGCGCCCATAGGCTGTGTCGCTGGCGGAGAAGGTGTGGTCCAGCCGGATGTCAAACTTGGTTTCATCGAGTTTCCGGACCGGCTGGTCCACGAAGTTGAACCCGAGTGCCGCATTGTTCGCGTTGGGCTGGGGGAAGAATTTGAACATTTGCTGTGAGATCGGGTTCAGGAGACCGTTGGCTTTGTAGGGATCTTGATTAAGGGCGTTCGCGCCTGGAACCTTGTTGCACGGTGTCCCCTGCGGCTGGCTTCCGTCCGAATTTACCGGTTCCGGATTGCCGGCGGCATCGCACTGAAAATAGATGTTCGGGAATACCCGGGGATCCAGGGACGCCCCACCCATATAAGGATTTACGATGCCAGGGACAACTATAGGCGGTGGTGCCGGCCCCCCTGGAGGAGTAGAAGGTTGGAACAAGCTAGTTACCGGGTTTCCAAACCCGTCGTTTGTAAAATCACCGCCACGCATGGCATCGGTTGGGACCAGACCAGTAAAAGCGATGCCGTGGCGCTGGAACTTTTGCTCGCCGTCAATGAAAAAGAACGTCTTGTTCTTGCGGATGGCGCCGCCGAGTGAGCCGCCGAACTGGTTTAAGTTGAACTTTTCCGGCTTGGTGGCGAAAAAGCTCTTTGCGTCAAGAGATGTGTTCCGCAAAAACTCGAACAGCGAGCCGTGGAAATTGTTACTGCCGGATCTGGTGGTGACGAGAACCGTTGGTCCCGCGCGGGTTCCGAATTCCGCCGAGTAGTTGTAGGTCAACACCTTGAATTCCTGGACCGAATCGATCGAGGACAAAATCCCGATCCCGCCGGCGGTCAATTCGTTGTTGTCGTTGCCGTCAAGCAGCCAGTCCGTGCTGTTGGCGCGGGAGCCCCCAACGGAAAGAGAGAACGAGCCGCGTGCAGAAACCTCGCTGCTAGGGCCGCCGTTGAAGAAGCTGTTGGGGTTGGTCTCCTGCGTGGTGCCGGGAGTCAGCGTGGCCAGTTGCACGAAGTCGCGGCCGTTCAACGGAAGCTGTTGCACCTGCTGCTCCGTAATGACTTGCCCGAGCGTGGGGTTGGTGGTGGTGACGGCGACGGCGTCGGCCACCACCTCGACCGTGGACGAGACCGAAGCGGGATTCAGCGAGAAATCAAGTTCGCGCGCTTCGTCAATCTGCAGGCGGACGTCCCTGGATTCGCCGGGCTGGAAACCCTTGAATTCCACGCGGACGGTGTAAATGCCGACCGGCAGGTAATTCACGATATAGTGGCCGGTCCCATCCGTTTGCCCCTCTCGGACCGCGCCCGTGGCTTGCGCGGTCACCTTCACAGCGGCTCCCGCGATGGGGGACCCGCTGCTGTCCGTGACCGTTCCTGAAAAACTGCCGATGGCCTGTCCGTAGCTCAAAGGCGCGATGCACAGAGCTGCGAAAAAGGCTGCGACCACGAAAAGAATTCTCTTCGTCATCTGACTTACCCCTTTTGTCGGACCCTGGACTCAAGGCTTGAGAGCGACTGCGATCAACGACCTTCCTCGAACGACCTTCACGCTGGGAGTGAAGCACCCTGGAATCCGCGGGAAATGAAAACTAAAAACCGCCCGCGACTCCTCTTAAAAAGCCCCCGGCGGCTCGAACGACGCTTTGAGTACGGGGAAAATATTGGAAAGAAATTACTTCCCAATCGCGGACCTGTCAAGCGGTGTTTGAGGAAATCCCGGATTTGCGTTGTGCTACTCTTTTCTGGCACGCCCCCTCGTTCCATGTTCATCAAGTCCATTGCGATCTCAGCCGTGCCCGCTTTCCTTTGTTTGCGGCTGGCGCTACTCGGAGGAATCCCGCCCCTTGCGCAAGGCGCACCCCTGGAACGCGGCAGCGCCCAGGAAACCGCACCGGATACCGATGCTCATCTCGGAAAGGCCTACGAAGCGATGCGCAATGAGCGCTACGACGACGCGGTCCGTGAATTCCGCACGGCCCTGGCCATCGACGCGACCCTCGCCATGCGCGCGCGCTTTCCCCTGGCCATCGCGCTTTTTGAAACGCGCGATTATCTAGCCTCCCGCGCCGAATTGCTGCAGGTTCGCAAGGAAGCCGGCGAACAGGCCGGAGTGTCCTACTACCTCGGCAGAATCGACCTGGAAGAGCAGCATTACCAAAGCGCCGTCGAGAGCCTCTTCAAAGCCGCGGCCAAGCCTCCTTTTCCGGACACTGCGTTCTATCTGGGATTGGCTTATTTGAAAAATGGGGACGAGCGGAACGCCGAAAAGTGGCTGAAGGAAGCGGCGCACGTCAATCCTGGCGATTCACGCGCGGTCTACCAGTTGGCCACGCTTTATCGCAAGCAAGGCCGCACCGAAGAGGCTAACCAAGCCTACGAGCGCACCAAGGTCGAGAAAGCCTCCAGCGGCAAACTGACCCAGCTGAAGGTTGCCTGTGGCGAAGAACTCGCTCACGGCCTCACGCCGAAGGCTCGCGAACTTTGCGAACAACTCAACGATCCAAACGATGCGGCGAAATTGACGGCGCTGGGCACTCTCTACGGCCAGCACGGATTCACCCAAGAAGCTCTTCCGCCTCTGCGCCGCGCGGCGGAGCTTTCCCCGGGCTCGCCGCAGATGCAATACAATCTCGCCTATGCGTACTTTCAGCTTGGACAATTTTCCGAAGCCCGCGCGCCTCTCGACGAAGCCACGCGCCGCTGGCCGCATCTTTTTCCGTTGAACGCACTTTATGGAAACGTGCTTTGGAAGCTCGGCGACACGCCCGCGGCCTACCGGGCCCTTGGCGCGGCTCACAGGCTGAATCCCGAGGACAAACCCACCGAAGAACTTTTCTATAAGTCCACGGTCATCCTGGCGGACCAGGCCGAAACCAAGGCTGCAACTGCGGATGCCATTCGATATTGGAAGGAGGCCGCGAAGCTTCGTCCCGCGCAGCCGGAGCCCCATAGCCGCTTATCTGTGCTCTATACGAAGGCCGGCCAAGCACAACTGGCGCGCCAGGAGCAGCAGGAAGCAGACCGTTTGAGCGGTTCCGCGGGCCCGTAGAAGTCGCGGGAAGCTTATTGCAGCGACTTCGCCACTCGTTGTCCGTACTCTTTGCCCTTGGCGATGGCCGCAGGCTCATCCACGGTGAGCAGTTTGCCGTTCTTCAGCAGCGTCTTCCCGCCCACCACCACGGTTTGCATGTTACTCGCCTTCAGGGCGTAGACGATCTGCGAGTAGACGTCGAACATGGGAACGGCATTGGGTGCGTCCAGGCCGATCACAACGAAGTCCGCCTTCTTGCCCTTTTCGAGCGACCCGATCTGCTTCTCCATGTGCAACGCGCGCGCGCCTTCGATGGTGGCCATTTCCACGGCGCCTTTCGCCCCGAGCGCTCGGGGATCGACGCGATAGGTTTTTTGCAGCTTCGCCGCCAGGTCCATCTCTTCCATCATGTCCAGGTCGTTGTTGCTGCCGGCGGGCCCGTCGGTGCCAAGGCCCACGCGCATCCCTGCTGCGCGCTGATCCACCACCGGCGCCACTCCGCTTGCCAGCATCATGTTGCTTGAGGGATTGTGCACGCAGCCCACCTGACGCTCCGCCAGAATCTTCATGTCCGTGTTGTCCACCCAGATGCAATGCGCTGCCAGCACGTCCGGTCCGAGCAACTCGATGCGCTCAAGATACTGCACCGGTGTGGCGCCGTTTTTCTCGATGCTGTCCACGAACTCCTTCCTCATCTCGGAGACGTGAATCAGGATCGGCGCGTGGTATTTGCGCGCCATGGCCGCCGCTTCGTGCAGCGTTTTTTCCGAACACGTATAAATGGAATGTGGGGCCACGGCCGCGTGAATCAGGGGATCGCCCTGCCACTTCTTCAGGAATTTTTCGGAATACGCCGTCATTTCAGCGACGCTCTTGTTGTCTGGCACAGGGAAATCGATCCACGTCTCCCCAAGCACGCCGCGCACCCCGGCCGCTTTGGTCTCGTCCGCGATGGCGTCTTCGAAGTAGTACATGTCCGCAAACGTGGTGGTGCCGCTGCGGATCATTTCGGCCAGCCCCAGGCGCGTGCCCCAGCGCACGTAGTCTTCGGTGACGTTGCGCGCCTCGGCGGGGAAGATGAACTTGCGCAGCCAGTCGTCCAGCGTGACGTCGTCCTTCAGCCCGCGCATCAGCACCATAGGAATGTGCGTGTGGCCGTTAATTAAGCCGGGGATGATGAGCTTCCCGGTGGCGTCCATAGTTTCCTTTGCGCTGGGCCCCTTCGGAAACGCCACTGTCGGATCCTGACCGATGGCGACAATTTCGTCGCCGCGCACCGCGAGGAAACCGTTTTCAATGACCCGGCGATCGGCGTCCATCGTTACGATGGTTGCGCCTTTCACCAGCAGGTCCACGGAGGCGGCCTGCTTGGACGCGTCTTGCGCGAAGGCGCCACCACAAAGAAGGAAGATTGCCGCGAGAAAAGGAATTTGCTTAGAGAAATAGGGAGTAAGTTTCATCGGAAAGTCCTTTGCAAAAGTGTTTACAGATTAGAGGAGTCGAAAGGTTTCGGAAAGAGCTGGCTCATGCGCAGGACTTCCACTTTTCCTTTCAGGTTGGCCAGCACCACCGGCACGTCGCCGCAAAACTCCCAGATGATCTGGCGGCAAGCACCACACGGTGGCGTCAGCGTATCGGTGTTGGTGACCACGGCGATGGAATCGAAGCGGCGCTCGCCTTCGCTGATGGCCTTGAAAATCGCCACGCGCTCCGCGCAGACGGTGAGCCCGTAGGTGGCGTTTTCCACGTTGCACCCGGTGTAGATTTTGCCGGAAGGCGTGTGCAGCGCCGCGCCGACCTTGAAATTGGAAAATTTGGCGTGCGCATTTTCGCGGACCTTGGTTGCCGCGGCTATGAGGGCGTCATAATCAGACATCGAGCCTCCGAAGAATCAGTATCTGGCTTTCCGTTATCTCACAAGTCGCGCTTCAGGAGGTCGGGGCTTCAGCCTCGACGTTAGCGAGTAAATGGCTGCCACCCGTTACTTTAGCTCCGCTGCAATCTGCGGAATCACGGCACGCAGTAGCCCGATGAACTGGCTCTTCACCCGCTCGGTGGTCTCCAGCACTTCCTCATGATTGAGCGGCTGGTCCAGCACGCCTGCCGCGGCATTGGTGACACAGGAAATTCCCAGCGTGCGCATGCCGGAGTGCCGCGCGGCAATCACTTCGGGAACCGTGGACATGCCGACCAAATCGGCGCCGATGGTCCGCAGGAAACGGATTTCCGCGGGTGTTTCGTAGTTTGGTCCCGCCAGCGCCGCGTACACGCCTTCGCCAAGCTCGATGCCGAGCTTGCGGCCCGCGGCATGCGTCAGTTCACGAAATTTCTTGTCATACGCCGTGCTCATATCCGGAAAGCGCGGACCAAATCTTTCTTCGTTCGCGCCCGTGAGTGGGTTCGCGGCTTGCAGGTTAATGTGATCGCTGATGACCACCAGGCGTCCCTGCGTAAATTCTTTTTTGATGCCGCCGGCGGCGTTCGTCAGGATAATGACTTTCACCCCAAGCCGCGAAAACACGCGAATCGGGAACACCACTTCCTGCGGCAAATACCCTTCATAAAGGTGCACGCGGCCTTGCATGCCGGCTACCGCAATTCCGTCCACCTTGCCAATCACGAGCTGCCCGGCATGGCCCACGGCAGTCGAGCGCGGGAAATGGGGAATCTTTGCGTAGGGGATGCGCGTAGCTTCCGCGAATTCATCGGCGAACGCGCCCAGGCCGGAGCCCAGCACCAGGGCGATTTGCGGTCGCAGCCTCGTTTTCTTTTGAACAAAACGCGCCGCCGCCTCCGCGCGCACAAACTGCACCCCCTGTTTTCCTTTGGATGAACTTTTTGACCCCGCCCTCATGAGAGGATTCCCACGATGCAGGCAGACATCAAGTTCGCCATGGTTCCCGCGAGCATGGCGCGAATGCCGAATTTCGCGAGTTGCCCACGCTGCTCCGGCGCCAATGCGCCAATGCCGCCAATCTGGATGCCGATGGAGCTGAAATTGGCGAACCCGCACAGCGCAAACGTCGCAATCGTGAACGACCGTGGGTCGAGCATGCCCTTCATCGGGCCAAGCTGGCTGAAGGCCACGAATTCGTTGATGACCATGCGTGTCCCCAGCAGGTTTCCGATTTTCGCGGCGTCATGCCAGGGAATCCCGATGAGCCACGCCACGGGCGAAAAGATCCACCCGAACACCGTTTGCAGGCTCTCTGGAAACCAGCCCATGTGCGGCCAGTTGTGAATGCCGCCCATGATGGCGTTCAGCAACGCCAGCAGCGCGATGAACGTGATCAGCATGGCGCCGACGTTGAGCGCCAGGTGCAGCCCGTCGACCGTGCCGCGTGCGATCGCGCCAAGGATATTGGACTCCTTCTCCATTGCCGGCATTTCCACGCGGCCGGCAGTAAGCGACGTTTCCGTTTCCGGCACCAGCATTTTGGCCATCAGGAGCGTCCCGGGTGCTGTCATGATGACCGCCGTCAGCAGATTCTTGGGATCCGCGCCGCCTACCTGGATGTACCCGGCCATCATCCCGCCGGAGATATGCGCCATGCCGCTGGTCATCACGCACATCAGTTCGGACTTGGTCAGCTTGGGCAGAAACGGTCGGATCGTCAGCGGCGCTTCGGTCTGGCCCATGAAGATGCTCGCCGCGACGTTCAGCGATTCTGCGCCGCTGGCGCCCATGATGCGCGTCATCATCCAGGCCGCAGCCCGGATGATCAGCTGCATGACGCCCAGATGGTAGAGAACCGCGAAAAAAGCCGCGATGAAGATGATCGTGGGCAGCACCTGGAACGCGAAGTTGAATCCCAGCTTCGAAAGCTCTTTTGGCATGCCCAGATCGCCAAAGACAAACTGCGATCCGGCATAGGAGAAGCTCAACAGTTTGTTGGCGCCGGCACCCAGAAAGCTGAAGAGTTGCCCGCCAAACGAGGACCGCAGCACGAAATACCCGAGCGTAAGCTGCAGGCCAAGGCCCCAGACGATCGTTTTGGCCTGGATCGACTTGCGCGCGGTGGAAAAGAGATATGCCGCCCCAAGGATGACCAGCATGCCGAGAATTCCGGTAAATCTTCCCATTCCGTCTCCTTGCGATTTGCTTCGAAGCCAAAGCAACGTGTCATTCTGAGACCATCCGACGAGGATGGGCGAAGAATCTCAACGAAGACCCCTAAAAAGACTATCCGTTGAGATCCTTCGCGCGGTAAGCTCCGCTCAGGATGACAAGTGTCTAAGTCGTCCGAGACCCGAAAAAGTTCGACCCGGCCTAGCCGCCGATGATGCGCCGGATTAAAGGTCGCGATGGCGGCTTTTTATCACCAATCTGGTAGCTCGCGGCAATCATTTTTTGCGCCGCCTCAAGCTGCGCATCGGCGTTGTAGGAAATCGTCACCAGCGGTTCGCCGGCCTGCACGGCGTCGCCGATGCGCTTGTGAAATTCCAGACCCACGCCGTGGTCCAGGCGATCCTCTTTCTTTTCGCGGCCGCCGCCAATCATGGCCAGGGCGATGCCCAGGTCCAGGCAGTTGATATCGGCAATAAATCCGGATGCGCCGCTTTTCACATCCAGGCGGCCGCGCCCCAAGGACAGCAGGGAAGTGTCGTCAATCACGCGCGGGTTGCCGCCCTGCAAGCGGATGCATTCGCGGAATTTTTCAAGCGCCTTGCCGCTGCGCACCATTTCCACGGCAAGCGCGCGGCCCTCGTCCATGGTCTTAGTGTGCCCGCCGAGGAAAAACATCCACGCGGAAAGCTCCAGGCTCAGATCGCGCAAGTCGGCGGGGCCCTGGCCTTGCAGCACGTGAATGGATTCGATGACTTCGTTCGAATGGCCCGCCATGCGGCCCAGCGGCTGCCCCATGTCGGTGATCAGCGCCACGCATTTCTTGCCCATGCGCTGCGCGGTTTCCACCATCACTTCCGCCAACGCGACGGAATCTTCTTCCTTGCGCATGAACGCGCCCGAACCCGTCTTCACGTCCAGCACCAGCGCGTCGATGCCCTCGGCCAGCTTTTTGCTCATGATGGAGGCGCAAATCAGCCCGATGTTTTCCACCGTCGAAGTGGCGTCGCGCAGCGCGTAAATCTTTTTGTCCGCGGGAGCGATCTCCGCGGTCTGCCCGATCAGCGCCATGCCGCATTCGCGCAGCACGCGCTTGAAATCTCCCAGGCTTAGAAAGGTGTTGAAGCCGGGAATCGCCTCCAGTTTGTCGAGCGTGCCGCCGGTGTGGCCCAGGCCGCGCCCGCTGATCATGGGAACCGCCAGTCCTCCCGCGGCAACGACTGGCGCGAGGATGAGAGAAGTCTTATCGCCCACACCGCCCGTCGAATGCTTGTCCACTTTCTTGACCGGCAGATACGAGTGGTCCACGACCTCACCCGAATGCAGCATCGCCTCGGTGAGCGCGGCGAGTTCCGCGCGCGATAGGCCGCGAATCCACGCGGCCATCAGCCACGCCGCCATTTGGTAATCGGGAATTTGTTCGTGTGTGTAAGCCGAGACGAGGTAGTCGATTTCCTCGCGGGAATGTTCCCCGGAATCCCGCTTTTTTCGGATCAGGTCAACGGCACGCATGCGATTGAAGGCGATTGCGAGACTAGCATTGGCCTCAGAATGCGTCAACGCAGCGCGGCGCGCCTGGGTTGGACTCCTGGTGACGTCTCCTGGTTTTCGTTTGTGCAGGGAAAAATCGGGAATCCCACTTGTTCCTTTTCGCGTCGTGATATAGTTTCGCGTTTGCTTGCGAAACGAGGAAGCGGATGGGCAACACGCCAAGGATTGCCGTAGTCGGCAGCGCCAATGTGGATTTGACGACGTTTAGCGACAAATTTCCGCGCCCCGGCGAAACCATCTTCGGTCAAAGATTTGATCTCGGCTTTGGCGGGAAAGGCGCCAACCAGGCGGTAGCGGCGCGCTTGTGCGGCGCCGAGGTGGTCATGGTCGCCAAGGTTGGCAACGATCTCTTTGGCGAGGCCACGGTGAAGAATTTTGCTTCGCTGGGCATTGATACCGCCCATGTGCGCATCGTGGATGGTGTCTCCAGTGGCGTGGCGCCCATCTTCGTCGAGCCAAACGGACAGAACCGCATCATCGTGGTGAAGGGCGCGAACGATTTGTTGAAACCCGCAGATGTGGACGCGGCGGCGGACGTTCTGAAAAAAGTGCAGACCATTGTGCTGCAGTTCGAGATTCCCATGGAGACAATCGCCTACACCGTGCAGTTCGCCAGGAAGAACGGTATCCGCTGCATCGTGAATCCCGCGCCCGCGCAGCCGATTGACGCCAAACAGTTGAACGCCGCCGATTATTTGATCCCCAACGAAACCGAAGCCGAAGTGATTACCGGCTTGCCGGTGCATTCCATCGACGAAGCAAAAAACTGCGTGGCAGCTTTGCTCCAGCAGGGATTCCGCAAAATCATTCTGACGCTCGGAAGTCGCGGCGCGTTGCTGGCTTCGCCGGAGGGCAGCGAGTTGATTCCTCCGTTCACGGTTACGCCCGTGGATACGACCGGTGCCGGCGATGCCTTCATCGGCAGTTTCGCGGTGTTTCTGGCGGCGGGTTTGCCGGAAAAGGAAGCGGTTGCCCGCGCGAATCTGTACGCAGCGCTTTCCACCACGCGCGTGGGTACGCAAAAATCGTTTCACACGCACGCGGAATTCACCGCCGAGTGGAACAAGCGCAACAAGCCGGAACCACCGTAGGGCCGGCGCACAGATCTTCGGAACGTTGTTGTTCGTAAGGACGTCAGGGGCAGCGGAAGCACAAGGAGCGCAAATGTTTGTTCTCCAGAGTTACGCATGGGCGGTGGTCTTTTGCGTGATCACCATGTTCTGCTGGGGTTCGTGGGCCAACATGCAGAAATTGGCGAAAAAAGGCTGGCGCTTCGAGCTTTTGTATTGGGACTTCACCCTAGGTGTGCTGGCTCTGACGCTGATTCTGGGCCTGACGCTGGGCAGCAACGGCGCGGCAGGCCGTCCGTTCCTGGACGATCTGGGGCAGGCTTCGCACGCCAGCATTCACTCCGCGCTGATCGGCGGCGCGGTTTTCAATTTGGCGAACATTCTGCTCGTTGCCGCGATTGACATCGCGGGCATGTCCGTGGCGTTTCCCGTGGGCATCGGCCTGGCGCTGGTTCTGGGCGTGATCCTGAATTACCGCGCGGATCCCGTCGGCAATGCCACGCTGCTCTTCGGCGGTGTCCTGCTTGTTGTGCTGGCCATCTTGATTGATGCGGTCGCTTACCGGAAAATACCCGGCGCGGCGGCCGGAGTCAGTACCAAGGGACTCCTCCTTTCGCTGGCCTGCGGCTGTCTGATGGGTTTTTTCTATCGCTTCGTGGCCGCTGCCATGTATCCGAATTTTGCAGTGCCGGAGGCGGGCAAATTGGGTCCTTATGCGGCAGTGTTTGTTTTCGCCGTGGGAATTTTCGTCAGCAATTTCATCCTGGGAACGATCATCATGAAAAAGCCCTTCGTCGGCGAGCCAGTGTCCTTCGCCGACTATTTCAAGGGCGCATTGGTTTCGCACCTTGCCGGCTTCGTTGGCGGAATGATTTGGGGCGTGGGCATGTCGTTCAACATCATCGCGGCGGGGCGCGCGGGTTTTGCCATTTCCTACGGCCTAGGGCAGGGCGCAACGATGGTGGCGGCCTTCTGGGGCGTGTTCATCTGGAAGGAGTTTCGCAGCGCGCCCAAGGGCACAAACGCTTTGATTGGTGCGATGTTTGCCTGCTTTTTGATCGGGTTGGCATTGATTATCGTGTCGAGAACCTCCTAAAAGAACGAAGCAAAGAAGCAACGAAGTAACGAAGCAACGAAAAGGCGGCAGCGATGTCTCGAAGGAATTTGGGATTTTTGGCAGTTTTGCTTTTTGCGGCGTGTGGGCCGCTGGCGCTGGCCGCGTCGCGCAAGGTCATCATTGACACCGACCCCGGCACCGACGACGCCATGGCCATCATGCTG
>Ga0126376_10001721_pt1 | contig 11985 bp, 9 predicted proteins | sample PanSoiMetPlot_15_FD_92760 | JGI IMG/M metagenome (GOLD analysis project Ga0126376, IMG submission 92760) | Tropical forest soil microbial communities from Panama - MetaG Plot_15 | ecosystem: Environmental > Terrestrial > Soil > Tropical forest > Bulk soil | place: Panama | collected 2016-02-17
GGCTGGCCGTGGGCCACGGGCAGATGAACGAAAAACAGATGGAAAAGGTGATGCTCGATTTCATCGATCACAAATACGATGTTTTGGTTGCAACCACCATCATCGAGAACGGGATAGACATCCCGCGCGCCAACACCATCATCATAAATCGCGCCGATCACTACGGTCTTTCTCAGCTTTATCAGTTACGCGGGCGTGTGGGGCGCTCGAGTCGCAGGGCCTATGCTTACCTGCTGATTCCGAGCGAGCAGGAGCTTTCGCCCATCGCCCGACGCCGTTTAGCAGCAATTCGTGAGTTTTCCGATCTGGGAGCCGGGTTTCGTATCGCGGCCCTCGACCTCGAACTACGCGGCGCCGGCAATCTCCTCGGCGGCGAGCAGTCGGGACACATGGAGGCGCTCGGTTTCGACCTTTACACGCAGATGCTCGAACGCACTGTCGCTGAGATGCGTGGCGAAGAAGTTGAAGACGAGACGAGCGTTACGTTGAATCTCGGCGTTGATGTCGCGATTCCCGAGGAGTACGTCTCCGACATGGGTCAGCGCTTGCGAACTTACAAGCGCGTGTCGTCGGCGCGTGACGAAGCGACGCTCTCCAGCATTCGGACGGAGACTGAGGATCGGTACGGGCGGATTCCAGCGTCGGTTGAGAGATTGTTTGCGTATGCGCGCTTGCGGCGGCTGTCGGAAGAGCTGGGGCTGGTTGCGATTGACAAAACTCCGGACGGAGTGGCGATCAAATTCAGTGAAAAGGCGCGAATTTCGCCCGAAAAACTCGGAGAATACGTCACCCGTCACGAGGGTGCGGTCTTCACGCCAAACGGTGTTTTACGGCTGGTTTTGAGCGAAGACGAGCGGGACAACGTGCTCGACGTCGCTCGCGACGTGTTGCTCCAGCTTCGTGCGAGCGATTAGAATTCGGCCGCGGATGAACACAGAAAGACGCGGATAGGAGTACTTTTAGTGAAATTCAAATATTTAGCACCATTTGCTGCACTGCTCATTCTTACTTTCACGGCTGTGAGCGCCTTTGCCCAGGAAGGCGAGATGCAGGTCGTGGACGAGGTGATCGCGCAGGTCAATGACGATGTGATCACACTCTCGATGTTGAAGCGCGAGACGAAAGAACGCATTGACGCGCTAAAACAGAACGGGATGACGGAGCAGCAGGCGACCGACGAAGTATCCAAGCACCAGCCGGAGCTGATCGCCACGCTGATCAACGAGACATTGCTGCTGCAAAAGGGCAAGGAACTCGACCTGGCCAACGACGTCGAAGCCGAAGTCAACCGTCGCATGTTGCAGATCGCGAACGATCAGGGTATCCCCACGATCGAAAAGCTCATTGAAGCGATGCGCCAGAGCGGGCTCAATTATGAAGACGTGCGCCGCACGATGCGTTCGGAGATGATGAAGCAGGCGGTGTTGCAACAGGAAGTTGATCGGAAGGTCTATCTTGGTTTCTCGCCAGACGAAGTCAAGAAATACTATGACGCGCATCCCGATAAGTTTCGCAAACCTGAAAGCGTGAAGCTTTCTGAGATTTATCTGACTTCAACCGGCAAGGACGATGCTGCAGTCAAAGCGAGAGCCGTTGAACTGGTCACGCAGATTCGCGCCGGTGCTGATTTCAAGGCGCTTGCAGCCGCCAACTCCGAGCGCGAGAAAAATGGCGAACGTACCGCACCGAAAGATTTTGGTGAGGTCGGTGAGTTTGACGTGCCGAGCCTGCGCGAAGATTTGCTCGCGTCATTGAAGGATGTGAAAGTCGGTGGCGTAACCGATCCCATCAAGGTGCAGGACGGCTACCAGATTATCCACGTCGATCAGCGCACGCCCGGTGCAAATACGCCAACCTTCAACGACAATCGCGTCCGCGAAGAGATGTTGGTGGAGCGCCAGCCCAAGGAACGCGACACGTATTTGCAGTCTCTGCGAAATGAGGCGTTCATCAAGGTCACTGTCGGTTACCGTGCGGGTGTCGATCCGCTGCTGAAGATCGCCGCTCCTGTTGCCGCTAAGACTGAGGACAAGAACGAGAAGAAGAAGAACAACAGCAAGAAGCCGTAGTACGAAAACAATTTGTTCCCGACGACTTTCCAAGGACTGGCGCAGATTATTGCCTGTTTGATCTGCGCCTTCTGTTTTTATTCGGCGCCGCAAAATCGTCTTGTGTCACCAGTCGAAAAACCGCGCATAGTTGTTTATAAGAAGGAGCGCAAGCTCGAGTTGTATTCCGGTGAGACTATGCTTCGCAGTTATCGCGTCGGCCTCGGCTTCAGTCCTGTTGCCGATAAACAACGCGAGGGTGACGGTGCGACTCCGGAAGGCGACTTCTATATCTTCGTAAAGAACAACAAGAGCGCGTATTATCTGTCGCTCGGCGTCAGTTATCCGAATGCGGAAGACGCAGCGCGCGGGCTGCGCGATGGATTAATCACGAAGGCACAGCATGACGCGATCGTCGAAGCGATTCGCAACAAGACTGCGCCGCCGCAGTACACGAAGCTCGGTGGTCTGATATACATTCACGGTAACGGCGCGAAAAGCGATTGGACATGGGGCTGCGTCGCGTTGGAGAATGACGACATTAAAGAATTGTACGACGCTGTTTCAGTGGGAACGCCGGTCACGATTAAGCCATGACGGAAATTAAGTCTTTCCGAATTCGGGATATTGAGATCAATCCGCCGTTGGTCCTTTCGCCGATGGCGGGCGTGACTGACGTGTCTTTCCGGCGTTTATTGAAGCGACGTGGTGGTGTTGGCCTGTCGGTTTCCGAGTTCATTTCTGTTGAAGGACTGACGCGTAACAATCCGAAATCGAAACGGCAGATGCGCTTCTACGAAGACGAGCGGCCGTTCGCGGTGCAGATCTTCGGCGGCCAACCGGAACGCATGTGCATGGCGGCGGAGATGGCCCAGGAAGTCGGCGCCGACATTCTCGACGTCAATTGTGGTTGTCCGGCGCCGAAAGTTGTGAAGCATGGCGGCGGCTCCGGATTGCTCAAGGACCACTGCCGCCTCGCGGAGATTCTTACGTCCATCAAAAAAGCGATCACGATTCCGCTGACGGTCAAGATTCGCGCCGGCTTTTACGATCACACGATCAACGCGGTGGAGACTGCGAAGCTCGCGGAAGACTGTGGTGTGGAACACATCGCGTTGCACGGCCGCACGAAAGAGCAGGGTTATCGCGGTCTCGCGAACTGGGATCTCGTAAGGCAAGTGAAGGAAGCTGTGGATGTGCCGGTGTCCGGCAGCGGCGACGTCACTACGATCGAAGGCGCCTTTGCGAAATTTCGTGAGACTGGTTGCGACGGAGTTTTGATTGGTCGTGGCGCGATGGCGAATCCATGGATCTTTCGGCAGATCGAAGATGCGATGCACGGGCGTCCGATCTTCGAACCGACGCTCGCTGACAAACGCGCGATCCTTCACGAGTATTTCGACATGCTGCGCGAAGACATGCCGGAGACACCGGCCATCAATCGCATGAAGCAGTTGGCGGGCCAATTCACGCGCGGGCTTCAGGGCGGCGCGCTGTTTCGGACTTCAATCTATCACTCGCATACTGTTGAAGAGGTCCTTGATCGGATCGAAGAGTATTTCGAAGCGATCGAAACCGGTCGGCCTTATTACGGCGAAGCCGGGCCACAGATAAACGCGGAAATAACGGATTGCAATTTCTTCACGACGTGATCCGATTTAAAATCCGCGTTTATCTGCGGCTTAAATTGAATGGCGCAGGATAGCCCTTCTGAGCAATACCGCCCAGATCGATCACGACTTCCTTGTTCGACTTCGAATTCAACGCATCGAGCGCTTTTTGTCGCTGCTCCTCCGAAAGATCCTCGAACTTCACGCCATTCGCCGACAACACCTTACGTAGATTCTCTTCTGTATTCGTGTCCTGCGCGTAGACGTCTTTGTAGATGTGCAGCTTTCCGTCTTCCAACACGATCGTTTCATAGCGCAACTCGACCGGCACCGGCTGGTTGAGTTTTACGGTTTTCGTGCGCTCTTTGTCTTTCAAGTAAGACGCCATCGACTGTGCATTGACCTCACTGGTGTTTGAAGCACGCCCGAGCAGCACTGCGAAGTCTTTTACCTGTTCAGTGGTCAGCCCCACACATCCGTGCGAAGCAAACTTTCCGATCTTCGCGGGTGATTTGCCGCCGTGGATCAATGATGGCAGTCCGATCGGGATCTTGATTGGTCCAAGCGGATTGTCTTTGTCGCCGGGCTGAATAGTTTCACCCGCACTGACATTCTTCATCTTCGCGACCCACGGCGAATCCGGCGGTGTCCACGTTGGGTTGAAGATTATTTGATTGGCTTTGCGCAAACCGATCGGCAGCGGAAATTCCGGGTAGCCGATGCCAACCTTGTACGACTTGACCAGCGAACCATCCTGAAACAGGTCCATGCGAAACTCCGGAATGTTCACGACAACGCGCGTATCGGTCGGGACTGCATTTGGACCAGACAACATCTGCGGTTGATTGTTGCCCTGGGTATCTGTGGCAACCTCACCCTTGGACCAGTAGTGATTCGCGAACGACGCGAGCTCTCGTGATTTTTCATCGCCGACGATCGTGCGTAGCTGTTCGGTTGTGCGCGCGCGAGCGTCGCTCGATGAGTTGCCGTCTACGTCTTCGGCATTCGTTGAGCGGAGGCGATCGATCTCGGCGCTCGAAGCTCGTTTGAGCTGACTGATCTGGTCGTCAGTGAGTTTGAGGTTGCTTTTAAGTTCGCCCACGAATTTCTCGTCAGTGAGCAACGCATCGAGCAGAGGTAATGTCACCTGAACTGAACCGACAGCTTCCGATGTTGTTGGCGACGACGACGAAATGGGCGATGTTGTCAGGGGCGTCGGATTGACACTGACTGTGTTTGCATTGCTGATGGTATTTGAATTGTTGGCCACCGGCGCGCATGCCGCTAACAAACATGAGACCGTGGTGAGAATCAATAATCGCTGAATCGCGTACATTTTTAGCTCCTCTGACCTGAGAATTCACTCGTGATTGGAGCAACAGGCGTTCCAGCAAACAACCCATGTTTTACGAGGTTTTCTGCACGATTTGCGAACGATTGAAGGTGTTACCGCGCTCGGTTCTGTAGCAGCGGATACGGGTTGATGTTGGTCCCTTCCCAGTAACGTTTGGGATCGGAAACGATCGAAATCGAGAAGTGCAGATGGTAGTTACCGGAGCCTGCGTTTCCGGTGTCGCCAACATACGCAATCGTCTGGCCCTGTTGAACGAGCTGTCCTTCAGTTAGACCATCCGCGTAGTGCGAGAGGTGTGCGTAATAGAAGATCAGTTTCTGATCGGTACTGAGTTGATAGATCGTGGTGCCGCCGCGTTCGCTTTGAAAGAGTTTCAGAATCTTGCCGTCTGCAGCGGCGAGCACGGGAGTGTCAGCAGCGGCGGGAATATCGATCGCATCGTGTACGCGGCCTTCCGATCGCGCGGCGTCGAAGGTGTCGAGCAGTTGTTCCGGTCTGACGCCGGCGACGGGAATGATGAGATTTGCCGTGCCGATAAAGTTAGAAGTCGATGGTGTGGGAGAGACTGGCGGTGGTGGCGGCAGCGGCGTTCCGATCGCAACCGGAGATTCTGGTGGAATACCAACCACGGGAACAACGGGTGTGGTCCGAAAGCGGATCGCAATCGAGACAATCGCCACGATCGCGAGAAATAGCACACACAGCAGAATGCGAAGCTTGGCCGTCCTCACGGCCATACTTGAGACAACTACTGTTCCAAAGAGTTTCACGCAAAGGCGCAAAGGAGGACGCAAAGACGCAAAGACGCAAAGAAAGATTCGGAATCCTCTTAGCGCCTTTGCGTTTTCCTTTGCGCTTTTGCGTGAAACTTATCGCTCGAATCCGAGCGGCAAGAGAGGCTGTGGCGTCGTGCCCTCGAAGAACCAGCTTGCGCCAACGCGGAGTCGGTGCTGCCATGTCGGCAAGCGAGACGTGTACAACGCGAACCGCGCCTGGCGCGCCAGTGCTCCACCAAATGCTTTACCGCCCGTCAGCACTGCGGCTCTCTCGGTCCCTAAACTTATCGCCTCGCCGAGCTCCTCGAAGTGCTTCGTGTGAAGTTCCTTTCCTTCGAGGTAGGCTCTGATGTTTCGACCTGCCAGGCTCGCTTCCTGAAACGCGAGTTGCGCGGTACCGGCGAGAGTCGGCGTCGCATCGGGATAGACTGTGATGTCGCCGAGCGCAAACACGTTGAAGTGTTCCGATAGCTGCAGCGTCGGTTTGACAACCAGCAACCCGCGCTTGGTCTTCTCCGCATCAAGCTGTTCGATCAACGGGCTCATCTTGACGCCGCCCGTCCACACAACTCCCGCCGTCTGCAGATTCTCTCGTTTGCCTTCGTGCTCAAACGTGAGCTCGTGTTCCGCTACTTTTACGACGCGCGTTTGCGTGTGTACCTCGACGCGAGATTGGCGTAACGCATCTTCGACGAATTCGCGGATCTGGTCACCCATTCCCGGCACCACGCGGTCGCCCATCTCGATCACCAGCACGCGCGGCTCGCCCTGAAGCGCGCGGCGCTTGAACGCGTCGTTCAGCAGGTCGGCCATTTTGGTTGAGAGCTCGCACCCGCTCGCCCCGGCACCGACTACGGCAAAGGTCAGCTCGCGGCGAACATCCTGCGGTGGCATGTCAGGCGGAATGCGGTCGAGCGCGGCCACCATTCGCCGGCGCAGGTCGTCTGCCTGCTCGAGTTTGCGAAACGGCAAAGAAAACTCTTCCGCACCTTCGACGCCGACGTAGTTCGTGATTCCGCCTAGCGCGATGACGAGGACGTCGTAGTTCAGCGCCGGTGAGTTTTGCAGGGAAACCGTCTGCGATTTCAGGTCGATGCCGCTGATGACGGCCTTGACGAAATGCACGTTTTCATCGAGCAATTCGTCGTATCTGGGGGCGATGTGCCAGGCGGCGACCTCGCCGCTCAGATACTCATAGAGCATCGGCGTAAACAGGAAGTGGTCGGCATCACTAACGAGCGTGATGTCAGCAGATCCGGCGACCTCGAGGGCGGTAAACAACCCCCCAAACCCGCCTCCGAGTATCAGGATTTTGGCTTTTGACATTTGCGAAATAGTAACACTTTTGCAGGCAATTGAGGCTCCATTTGTGCCTTTCTGCGGCTCATGTTACATTGAGTTTGCTTTTTAACTTTAGCGGTTGCCGCTTTTAAGCGGAGTTTACTGCGGTCGAGGAGGACCATTCAGGCAAGTGGCGTTAGCAAAACAAACCAAGGAGCAGATAGTTACTGACTTCCGTACGCATGAGGCAGATACCGGCTCACCGCAAGTTCAGGTCGCGCTCTTGAGCAAGAGAATTAACGATTTGACCGAGCATTTCAAGACACACAAGAAGGACAATCATTCGCGACGCGGCTTGCTGAAAATGGTCCAGCAACGCCGGAGTCTGTTGGATTACTTAAAGCGCACCGATATAGAACGCTACCATGAGGTAGTTAATCGTTTGGGTCTGCGCCGGTAATTCGGATTATTTGCAAATATACTGAGAATTCTTCGAATCTCTGTTAGTTAAAGCCCGCGTCTATCGAAGAGCTTGTGGCAGTGCCGAACGTGACGGCGATTGACTGGAAACAAGCAGACGTGTACGGCCCAAGCTTCGAGCAATAAGGCGGCATGAGCTTCACGGTTCAAGAGGCTCGTGCCGCCTTTTCTTTTAGTAAGCCTTACCCCGCATCACGTTGGCGGCGCCCAGTATTCTGAAAGCAAGTTCGCTTTCCCAAAACAGTAAGCGCGACCTAATCGTTGGCGACGCTCGCGGCCTGACTCGTGTTCAGGCGTTTAGTTCAAGGAGAACAGAAAATGTCAGAAAAGAAATACCTCAAAGAATCAATCAAGCTCGGTGACCGAGACCTGACCGTAGAAACGGGTCGCGTTGCCAAACAGGCTGACGGGTCGGTCGTGATCCGTTACGGCGACACGATGTTGCTGGTGGCCGCAGTGGGCGCGTTGACGCCCCGAGAAGGCGTTGACTTCTTTCCACTCACGGTCGAGTATCGTGAATCAAACTACGCTGCCGGACGCATTCCCGGCAACTATTTCCGGCGTGAAGGCCGTCCGAATGAAAAGGAAGTGCTCACCAGCCGCCTGATCGACCGCCCTTGCCGCCCACTCTTCGCCGAAGGTTACAGAAACGAAACTCAAGTTATTGCCAGCGTTATCTCAGCAGATCCTGACAACAATCCTGATGTTATTGCGATAACCGGCGCCTCGTGCGCCCTATACCTATCAGACATACCGTTTTTGAATCCCATCGCTGGTGTACGTATCGGACTGATTGAAGGACGTTACATTGTCAACCCGACGTACGATGAAGTGCGTGAATCGCGTTTGAATCTGATCGTGGCCGGCACGGAAGAAGCGATCGTGATGGTTGAAGCCGGTTCGAACGAAGTCTCGGAAGAGATCATGGTCGAGGCTCTGATGCTCGCGCATAAAGAGATCAATCGTCTCTGCCGCTGGCAAAAAGAGCTCTACAAAGCACTCGAGATTCAGAAACGCGAAGTCGCCACGACTGCGCTGGACGACGACATGCTTCGCGATATTACTGAGAAATACGCCGAGCGCCTGCGAGATGCGCTCGACACCAGCACGCAGGAAAAACGCGCGAGTTATGCTGCGGTCGACGCGTTGAAAAAGGAAGTGGCGGAATCGTATCCGGACGATCAGCCGGAACGACGCGCGATGGCAAAACTCATCTTCGACAATCTCAAAGAGACGGTCTTCCGCGACGACATTCTCAACAAACGTCGCCGTCCGGATGGACGCCGGTTCTCCGAGATCCGTCCCATTACCGCCGAGGTCGGATGGTTGCCGCGCGTACACGGTTCAGCGTTATTCACACGCGGCGAGACGCAGGCACTAGTCTCGACCACTCTCGGCACCAAAGAAGACGAGCAGTTCATTGACGATCTCGAAAAAGGCGAAGTCAAACGAAGGTTCCTCCTGCACTACAACTTCCCGCAGTATTCTGTTGGGGAGGTCGGACGCTACGGATCTTCAAGCCGGCGTGAGATCGGGCACGGTGCGCTCGCGCGTCGCGCGCTCGAGACGGTTTTGCCCGAGGATTCAGAGTTTCCGTACACACTCCGCGTAGTTTCAGAGATCACCGAGTCAAACGGTTCATCATCGATGGCGACTGTTTGCGGCGGCACCCTTTCGATGATGGATGCCGGAGTTCCATTGAAAGCGCCGGTGGCCGGCGTGGCGATGGGACTCGTGATGGAAGGCAACAAGTACGCGATCCTGACCGACATCGCCGGCGCCGAGGATCACTATGGCGACATGGACTTCAAAGTCGCAGGCACGCGCAACGGAATCACTGCGTTGCAGATGGATATCAAGATCGCAGGCATCAACGCGCAGATCATGGCCGAGGCCCTCGATCAGGCGAAGAAGGGCCGCCTCTATATTCTCGGCGCGATGGAAAAGACCCTCGCAACACACCGCGAGCAGATTTCGCCCTTAGCGCCACGAATCATTCAGATCAGGATCAATCCTGACAAGATTCGCGACGTGATTGGACCAGGCGGCAAGGTCATTCGCTCGCTGGTCGAAGAGACTGGAGCGAAGATCGACGTCTCCGACGACGGCACGATTTCGATTGCAACAGCGAGTGGCGAAGCCGCGGACGCAGCGGTCAATCGTATTCGTGGTCTGACGGCTGAAGCAGAGGTGGGCCAAACGTATCTCGGCACGGTTAACCGGATCGTCGACTTCGGCGCTTTCGTCGAGATCTTCCCGGGCACCGATGGACTGTTGCACATTTCGGAGATCGCGGATCGACGCGTGAAGGACGTTCGCGACGAGTTGAAAGAAGGTCAGCAGATCCTGGTGAAGTGCATCGGGCGCGAAGGCAACAAGATCAAACTTTCGCGCAAAGCGGTGCTCCGCGAGGAGAATCGCAAAGCCGAAGCAGCCAGCCCGAGCGACGGCGGCGAATAAAACCCAAAGATAGGTCCTATAGAATTCTATGGGACCTATTCCGTCCAATTTCCAGACCGCTTGATCCAATTCTCAGACGATCTTCTGTTTCGGATCGTACAAACATCAGCATTTTGCAGTAATTCAAGGCGGCCCTTCATTTGCAGGGATAATCGCACCTCTTTTTGTCCACAAGTGGCCAGAGGCTACAAGGGGTCGGTTAGCCTTAGAGCTACGAGAACGCTCGCTCAGTCCAACAACTACCAGCAGATAAGAAGAAAGCGAATCGTGCGGCTGGAGTTCTTTGGCGATTAGGAGTGTCTTTGTACTGTATAGGACAAATCGACCGATCAACTAACGCTGCCCCGTCGTTAGTTTGGACCATTTGAAACGTATGAGTTTAATTTCCCCTGAGTTGTTTAAGAGCCCCCAGCATCACGGCGCGCGCGTCTCCCGGCTGCTCTGCGCCACGCTTTGCCTTCTCTTTTTGACGGCGGTGCCCGCCCTGGCAGAACCAGTAACAATCAACCAGGTGGTCCAAACGCTCAGCAGTTCTCATGGCGCACCCGATCTCAAACTCAACAATCTTGTTTCACAGGACCCGGGCCAAAAAGGCGGCACGCAGCAGACTGGACCACGCAGTGACAATGGACCAGCTACTCAGGGCGGGATCAAGACCGATTCGATCATTTCAGGTGTGACGATTACTGGCCAGACCCAAACAATCGGTGTCGAGACTATCGAAGAAGGCGAGGTTGAAGGCACGATTTGCGATTGTGGTGAGATCTTCATCGCTGGAGGGATTCCGAAGTGGCCGTTCCTCTTCCTGGCGGCTGTTCCGCTAGCCTTCATTCACGGCTGTGACGATTGCGATACGCCCAGTTCGACGCCGACTCCCACGCCACCCTCGACTCCGACGCCGACTCCGCCGGGCGTTCCTGAGCCTGCTTCATTGCTTTTGTTCGGAACCGGGCTGGCGGCCGCAGGTGCAGGTTTAAGGCGACGTTACGGCAAGGCGAAAGTAAACCAGCAGATTGAGGCAGAGGAGGAATAAAACAGTGACCAGATCAAGATTCATCCTCAAGTTTGCTGCTGCTGCCTTGCTGGCGTTCAGCTTCTTCGTTGCTCATCCGTCGAATGTCTCCGCAAAATCGAAAAAAGCGAATTACGGCACGATCAAGATTTTGACTAACCCGGGCGGTCTCCTGCTTACAATCGACGGCAAGCAGCACGGTGAAACGCTGACGGAATACCGGGCCATCGATCTCGAGCCCGGAATGCACAACGTTCAGATTACTCTCCCCAACGGAAAGTTTTGGATTCGTGAAATAGAATTACCGGCTGGTCGCGTCAAGTGTGTTGTCGTGAACTATCATCCACTGCCGCCGCTGCCGAAGTCGCCCTGTCCGTTCCCTGTAAACATCTCGGCTCCGAAGCAGGTAACTGAAGGTGAGATCATCACGTACACGGCAGATGTTGCTTACAGTGGCAATGCTGCTTTGAAGTACAACTGGAAGATCACGCCGTCGAGCGCGCGAATCATCAGTGGCCTCGGTTCGTCGACGTTGAATGTCGACTCGACCGGCCTCGGCGGACAACGCATTACTGCAACCCTGACTGCTGACGACGGATCGCCCGATCCGGCATGTGCGCAAACGGCGCAGGTAGTTTCAGTGGTTGCTGCTCGCGAAAAGAAGATCATCGTCGCGCAACAGTTCGATGAATGTAACAGTTGCACGTTCGACGATCAGAAAGCTCGCCTCGACAACCTCGCCGTGGAATTGCAGAACGATCCATCCACGCGCGCTTACATCCTGGCTTACGGCGGTCGTACGAGTCCGCTGGCCCAGGTCGAAAAACTGATGAGTCGCTCGCGTGATTACCTGATCACGCAGCGTGGCATCGATGCTTCACGCATCGTCGTCGTCAACGGCGGCTTCCGTGAAGAAGACAGCGTTGACCTCTGGATTGTCCCGAGCGGTGCAGCGGCGCCCAAA
>Ga0126376_10001722_pt1 | contig 11985 bp, 4 predicted proteins | sample PanSoiMetPlot_15_FD_92760 | JGI IMG/M metagenome (GOLD analysis project Ga0126376, IMG submission 92760) | Tropical forest soil microbial communities from Panama - MetaG Plot_15 | ecosystem: Environmental > Terrestrial > Soil > Tropical forest > Bulk soil | place: Panama | collected 2016-02-17
ACCGCGGTAATCGCATCGATGATCGCTCCGGCGAGCAGAATGCCGAGTGCTCCGCCAAGCACAGCGAGCACTAAACTCTCAGTCAGAAACTGCGCGAACAAACGTGTTCTCGTCGCGCCCAGTGCCGCTCTCAAAGCGACTTCGCGCTGGCGCGAGGCGCCGCGCGCTAAAAGCAGATTCGCGACGTTCACACAACCAATCAAAAGCAGAAACCCGACCGCGCCGAGCAGCAGCCAGAGACTTCGGCGCGTCGACTCAGTCACAAAATTGAGGTGCAACGGCTGCACACTCACGCCGCGATTCGCATTCGTTTGCGGAAACTCACTCGCGAGCTGCGCGGCAATCACATCCATCTCCGCCTGTGCCTGCGCGATCGAAACGCCGTCTTTCAAACGCGCCATCACCAGCCCGGCGTTCGAGTCGTGTGCGATCTGATCCGGCCGGAACGACTGCGGCACCCACAGCTGCGAGTTGAAACGATCGTGCATGCCCGGAGGAAGCACGCCAACAACCGTGTACGGTTCCCCGTTCATGCGAATGTCTTTGCCGACGAGGTCGCGATTCGAGTGGAAGTGATTGGCCCACAAGCGATGACTGAGAATCACCACGTGATCTCTACCCGGCTGCCCTTCTTCGGGAAGAAAATCGCGACCCATCAGAAACGGCAGTCCTTCAAACGAGAAGAATCCCGGCGTCCGCCGCGAACCCGGCACTTGTTCCGGACGATCGTCAGTTGACAAGTTGAACGACGCGCCGGTCCATGTTCCGATACCCTGAAACGAAGTGCTGCGTCGTTGCCACTCGAGAAAGTCGCCGGACGGCACAGCGTTTCGCCCGCCGCGCGCCCAGGACCACACCATCACCAGTTGATCCGGATTCGGATACGGCATCGGTTCAAAGACCGCATAGACCACGCTGAAGATCGCCGTCGTCGCGCCGATACCCAGCGCGAGCGTCAGCATCGCTGTGATCGTGAAGCCCTTGCTCTTGAATAACGTACGAATCGCGTAGCTGATGTTTTGTTTAATTGCTCCCAACATTCCCTCACTCGTCTCTTAATGCGATTAGCGGATCGACCTTCGTTGCTCTGCGCGCCGGCGTGTAACACGCGACCAACGACACGGCTACGAGCAACACGGGCACCGCCGTGAAGATCAGCGGATCTGTTGCGCTCACTTCAAACAGCAAGCTCCTGATCGTGCGCGTTAACACGAGCGCTCCCACGATACCCACCACCACACCAGCGGCAGTCAGCCAAAGGCCCTGGCGCATCACTGCTCGCCGCAATGTGCTCGGTTGTGCGCCGAGTGCGAGCTTGATTCCGAATTCCTTAGTGCGACTACCGACGAAGACCGACATCGTGCTGTAGATACCGACCGCAGCGAGCGTCAGTGCAAGGATCGCAAACGCGGTCAGCAGAATGTTTGTGAGTCGTTGCGTGCTGAGTGTTTGTTCGACGATCTCGGTCATCGATCGGACCATGTACAAAGGCATGTCCGCATCGACTTGCCTGATCGCGGCCCTGAACGTCGCAATCGCAGCGTTTGGTGGTCCATCAGTGCGCACTACTAACCCTGCTCGCGAATCAGGGTACTGGGCCAGGGCCATGTAGATGTGAGGCCATTTCTCCTCCGCGAGATTGTTGTGCTTGATACCACCGACGATTCCTATGATGGTCATCCACTCGCGATTTCCACCGGTCTCGATTCGCTTGCCAATCGCATCGCCCGCGGGCCAGTAACGACGCGCCAGCGTGTCATCGATGATCGCGACACGCGGCGACTTGCTATGGTCGCCGGCCTGAAAATCACGTCCCTGCAAAAGCGGGATACCGAGCGTCTGAAACGTTCCCGGCGTGACGCTTTGCAGTTCAGCTTGTTCGATCTGGGTAACGTTGGCGCCTTCGGGCGGCTCTTGTCCCTCGACGATGAATCCGTCAACTTCCCCGCCCTCCGTAAAAGGCAGATTCGTTGTCAGGCCAACAGACCTGATGCCGGGCGCGTTGCGCAGGTTCTCGAGAGCGCTGTCGTAAAAGTGCAACGCCTTCTTGTCGCTGTCGTACTTCGTGCGCGGCAGGCTCGCGACCATCGTGAGCGTGTTCTCTGCGTTGAAGCCGAGATTGACTGACTCGAGTCGTTGAAAACTCTTCAGCAGCAAACCCGCGCCAATTAGCAGCACGAGCGAGAGTGCGAACTGCACTGCGACGAGCGCGCTGTTCAATCTTCGGTGCGATGTGGTGCCGTGCGCGCCTTCGCGCATCCCGCTTTCGATTCCCATCGCATAAGCGCGCAAGGCAGGCATCAGTCCGAACAACAAGCCGGTCAGGATCGACAGTCCGGCGGTGAACGCGAGCACGCGTCCACTCATGCTCACTTCCTCGATGCGCGCGATGCCGCCGATCGGCAGCTGGTCGAGCATGCTTACGCCGATTGACGCCAGACCAACGCCGACTACCGCACCGATAAACGAAAGCAATACGCTCTCGGTCAGAAGTTGTCGCGCAACGCGCAACGGCGTGGCGCCGAGCGACACGCGCACGGCGATCTCTTTCGTGCGTGAAGTAGCTCGAGCCAGCAAGAGATTCGCGACGTTCGCACACGCGATGAGCAGGACCAGGGCGACAGCGGCGAGTAAGACCAGGAGTGGCTTCTGCGTCTTGCCGAGCATGACTTCTTTGATTGGCTGAACGATGGTTCTTGGACCAGCACCTTCGTTGATTCCGACTGCTTCGGGAGCATTTGGATTCTGGCGACCGAAGTTTTGCAATATCCCGGTCGTGTCCGCTTGCGTCTGGCTCACTTCAACACCAGGCCTCAAACGCCCGACGACTGCAAAGAAGTAAGGAGCAGTGCGCTTGGTATCGAGCGGCATCGGAATCCAGAGATCGACCTCGAGCCGCGGAAATTTGAAGTCAGCCGGCATGACGCCGACGATCTGTGTGGGGATGTTGTTCAAGTTCAGCATGCGACCCGAGATGTTTGGATCACCGCCGAAGCGCCGCTGCCAGAATGCATAACTGATCACACAGACGAGATTCTTGCCCTGCGTGTCTTCACCTTCGACAAAGGTGCGTCCGAGCAGCGGGCTGACGCCGAAGACTTTGAAGAAGTCGGCGCTGACACTGGTCATTGGCAAACGTTCCGGTTCGCCGTCGCCGGTGAGATTGATGGCGCTGTTGTTGTAGAGAGCGACCGATTCGAACGAACGATTCTGTTCGCGATAGGCAGCGAAGTCAGCCTGCGACACTCCCCACGTTGCGAGGCCGAGTTTCGGACTTGCCTGGATCAATCGCACTACGCGATCGGGCTCACGAAACGGCAGCGGTCGCAGCAGAATGCCGTTCACGAGACTGAAGAGCGCGGTGTTGGCGCCGATGCCGAGCGCGAGTGTGACGACCGCAACGAGCGTGACCGCCGGTTGCTTCAGCAAAATGCGCGCGCCATAACGAAGATCCTGGAATAAGGTATTCATGGTCGTTTCACGTCTTAATAGGTCCTATAGGTCCAATAGGACCTATTCACAACGCAGCGCAGCGAGTGGATCGATCCGCGTCGCACGCCGGGCCGGGATGTAGCAAGCCAGAAACGCAACCAGCAACAGCAACACCGGCACGCCTGCAAACGTCCGCGGATCTCGCGGCGTTATGCCAAACAACAGGTCCGTCAAAACACGCGTCACAAACGTTCCGGCAACAATGCCGACGACGAGGCCTGCCAACGTAAGCGTCATCCCCTGCCGGATCACGAGCCGGAGCACGTCGACCGGCTGCGCGCCGAGCGCCATGCGCACACCGATCTCGTGTGTGCGTTGCACGACCGCGTAAGAGATCACGCCGTAAAGCCCAACGCAGGCGAGTAACAACGCGAGAGCGGCAAACAGACCAAGCATCAACGCCTGAAAGCGCTCCTGCGAGATCGCCGCCGCGAAGATCTGGCCCAACGTACGTACATTCGAGACCGGCTGATCCTTATCGACTGCCCAAACAGCCTGACGCACCGCAGCCGCGATCAGCGCGTTATCACTCTTCGTTCGCACGACGAGGTCGCGAGGCGCCATGAACGAGCGGCGCTCTTGCGCGTAAGGGACGTAGAACTCGAACTTCTGTTCATTGAGGCCCGTCTGACGCGTATCTCCGACCACTCCCACGACTGTGAGCCACTCGTTCTGCGAATCAAGTGCGCCAACCTTGAATCGTTTTCCGATTGCATCTTCGCCGGGCCAGTACTGCTCGGCAAGACGGCGGTTAACCAGCACGGCGGGCTGAGCATCGGCGGAATCGCGCGTGTCGAAAAAGCGTCCGCGCAGCAGCGGAATGCCCATCGCGCGGAAATAGTCGGGACTGACTACGCGCCATAGCGCGAACCGCAGTTTCATGTCACTCGGCGAGGGCTGTCCCTCGACCGAGAAGTTGAAATTCATGCCGCTAAACGAGAGAGGCAGAAACGTGATCATTCCGGCCGACTCAACGCCGGGCAGATCTTTGATCCTTCGCAACACTTCGTCATAAAACGCGCGTCGCGTTTCAGCCTTCGCGTACTTCGGGAACGGCAGGACCATTCTCATGGTGAGCGCGTTCTCCGTCGTGAATCCGGTATCGACGTGTCGCAGTAACTGGAAGCTACGGATCAACAAACCGGCGCTGACCAGCAGCACGACCGCAAGCGCGACTTCAGAAACTACTAGTACACGTCGCACATGAAGGCCCGACGTTCCGCCCGCCATGTCTCTCGCGACATCGTTCAGAGTTGCGCCCGGCTTGGTGCGTGAGGCGAGTAAGGCCGGCACGCCACCAAAGACAACGGCGGTAACCACGCTGACCGCGAGCGTAAACAGGAACACGCGTGCATCGATACGGATACCTTGCAGCTTGGAAAGACTCTCGGGCAGAAATTTCGCGAGCGCTTCAACGCTCCAAAACGCTCCGAGCACTCCAAGCAAGCCACCACCACACGCCAGCAACAGGCTTTCGACCAGCAGTTGTCGCACGATGGTCCAACGTCGTGCGCCAAGCGCGATGCGAATCGCGATCTCCCTGCGTCTCGTGGTCGCCTGGGCCAACAGCAGGTTCGCCACATTCGCGCACGCAATCAGCAGCACGAGCCCGACCGCTGCAAACAGGGTCAGGATCGGCAGACGAAGATTGCCTACGTAATCCTGGTGCAACGAATGAGCGATGAAGCCCAGGCCTTCATTCGTTCGTGGATATTCCGCGGAGAGCCGTTGAGCAGTGGACGCGAGATCGGCGTTGGCGCGTTCGACAGTTGTTCCCTGTTTCAAACGTGCGACGAGCCGCAGGTAGTGATCGCCGCGTCCACTCTTTTGGTCCGGCTCCATGGCCCAAGGCGTCCACAACTCCACCTCGCGCACGGGAAAGAAGAAGCCGCGAGGCATCACTCCGACGACGGTGAAGGATTCTCCGTTGAGCGTGATGGCGCGATTGATGATCGAGGGATCGCGATTGAAGCGTCGTTGCCAGAGCGCATCGCTTAAAACGACGACGTGCTCCTGGCCCGGCTGATCTTCGTCAGGCGAGAACGTCCGGCCCAGTGCGGGGGCGACACCCAAAATCGAAAAGACATTCGCGGTGACAACCTGGCCGTCGAGCCGCTCGGGCTCGCCGTCGCCCGTCAGATTAACGTCGTCCGGACCGAAGGCGCCGAGCTGTTCAAAAACGTGGTTTTGAGTTTGGAGGTCGAAGAAGTTGGCGGGAGCAGCTTCGTTTTGCTGTATTCCGTCTCGTAACGTCTGCTCCCAAACAGAGACCAATCGTCCGGGATCTTTTAGCGGCAAGGGCCGGAGCAGAATCGAATCAACGGCATTGAAGATTGCGGAATTGACACCGATACCGAGCGCCAGGGTCAGCAGCGTGATCGTAGTAAATGCCGGCCGCTTTAACAGGCTCCGGAAACCATAGCGAATGTCCGTGAGTAATTGGTCCATGACCTATTCCGATCTCAGCGCCTCGAGCGGATCGACCTTCGTCGCGCGACGCGCCGGAATCCAACAAGCCACCAAAGCAACAACAATAAGCACCACCGCAATCACGGCGAACGTCAGCGGATCGCTCGCGTTGATCCCAAACAACAAACCCTTCAACAGTCGTGTCAGAGCAAACGCCCCGATCAACCCGATGGCGACACCCACGACAGCGAGTCGCAATCCCTGACCCAGGATCATTCTCAGCACGTTAGCCGTTTGCGCTCCGAGCGCAAGACGAATTCCAAACTCACTGCGTCGATTGGCAACGTTGAGCGACATCACTCCGTAAATCCCAGTCAACGCAAGCAGCAACGCCGTCGCCGCAAAGCCTGCCAGCAACGAGTTAGTCAATCTGGTAGTGATGAGCGAACGGTCCATCGCCTGCTCGATCGTGCTTACTTTGGAGAGCGGCAGTTCGGGATCGAGTTTCGCGACCTCCTGGCGCACGCCCGCGATGATCCCAGCCGGATCGACTCCGGTGCGCACCACCAGCATGGTCTCGCGCCGTACCCACTGGCTGTAAGGTCGATAGACGTAGGGCCATGCTTCTTCGTCGAGTTTTCGGTTCTTAACGTTCGGAACAACTCCGACGATGGTTAACCATGGACCATCACCAATGCGCAGCCGTCTCCCGACAAGATCTCCATCCGCCGAATACATGCGGGCCAATCTCTCATCAACGATCGCGACGGGCTGAGACGTCTCTGTATCAGAAGAGGTAAACGCGCGGCCTTTGAGGATCGACATTCCCATCGCGGCGAAGTATCCGGGCGTAGAACTTCGCAACCACGCGACCTTCTCCTGTTCCTGCCCAACACCTTCAACCAGGAATGGTCCACCCTGGCCATCGCCACTGAACGGCACAACCTGACACAACTCGACCGCCTGCACGCCGGGAACACTGCTCACACCCTGGCGCAGTTGATCGAAGAAGCTTGCGGTTTGCGCTTTGTCTTTGTACTTCTGTTCGGGTAACGCCACGCGCGCCATCAAAACGTTCTCGGCGCGAAAACCCGGATTGACCGACAACAGATTTCTAAAGCTCTGGAGAAACAGCGCTGCGCCGATCAACAACACCAGCGACAGAGCCAGTTGCGAAACGACGAAGAGATTATTCAGGCGTTTGTTTGTGCCGGACGCGGAACCACGCGCGCCTTCTTTGATCGCGTCCTGCAGGTTGATCCGCGCGGCGCGCAGTGCGGGCGCGAGCCCACACAACACACCCGTCACCAACATGATTGCGATCGTGAAGAGCAGAACAGAGGTGTCTACACCAACCGGCTCAACGTGCGGTATTTGTGAGGCTCCCATGCGCTTGAGTGCAGTGACGATCCACACTGCGATCAAAACGCCGAGAGCTGTGCCGAAGAACGAGAGCAACAGGCTCTCAGTTAAAGTTTGCCTGGCGATGCGAAACGCGCTGGCGCCCAGACACTGGCGCACTGCAAGTTCGCGTGTTCGCGCAGCCGCACGCGCCAGCAGCAGGTTCGTCAGATTCGCGCACGCAATGAGCAGGACCAGGGCGATCGCACCGAGCAGCACAAGCAGCGGCCGGCGCACTTCGCCGACTATGTGAAGTTGCAACGGCAACATTATCGTGGATTCGGTCGAACCAAGATCGCTGGTCCCTGGACGTACGCCGTACTCCCCGGTGAATGCGTGGTACAGAGCAGTGATCTCTTTTTGCGCATCGTCTTGCGTGGCGCCAGGTCGTAGCCGTCCAACTGGCAAGAGGTTCCACGAGTTCGTCTCCTGCGGATTCAAACCCTTCGGTACCCAAAGTTGCACGTGACCTGAGTTGGCTGGTCGCTCGGCGGGATCGGGAAAATCAAAATCCGGCGGCATGATGCCGACGATAGTCGTTGGATTGCTGTCGAGATTAATCGATTGTCCGACGACGTTTGGATTGCCGCCAAAACGGCGTTGCCACAAAGCGTAACTGAGAACGACGACGTTGTTGTTGCCGGGAGTGTCTTCCTTCGCGGTAAAGGCTCGGCCGTACAAAGGTTCACGACCGAGCACGCTGAAGTAGTTGAAAGTGATTATGGCGCCCGGCACGACTTCGGGATCGCCGTTGCCTGTAAGCGCTAAGTCACCGCCTTCGTAGGCAGCAATACTTTCAAATGTGTGCGTTCGCTCGCGGTAGTAAGCGAACAACGCATCGTTGAGATCGAGGTGGCGCAAACCTTTCGACGGCGCGGAGTGCCAGAAAGTCATCAGGCGATCCGGATCCTTGAGCGGCAATGGCTGCAACAGCACCGCATTCACGACGCTGAAGATCGCGGTGTTCGCGCCAATTCCCAGCGCCAACGTGAGCACAGCGATCGCCGTGAACCCGGGCCGCTTCAACAATCCCCGCAATGCGAATTGAATCTCTTTGATCATCGACTTTGTAAATAGGTCCTATTGGTCCTATAGGACCTATTCGTACCGTAGCGCCACGAGCGGATCGACCTTCGTCGCGCGACGAGCCGGCAGATAACAAGCCAGCAGCGCCACCACAAACAACGCTCCGGTAACCAGCGCAAATGTGCTGACGTCGCTCGCGCTCACCTCGAAAAGCAGCGTACTCAACAAACGCATCAACCCCAGCGCCGCCAACACTCCGATCCCCACACCCAGCAGCGCCAGCACCAATCCCTGCTTCAACACCATTCTGAGGATGTCCCAGGGTCGCGCACCGAGCGCCATGCGCACGCCGATGTAATGTGTCTGCTGGCTGACGGAATACGAGACGACGCCATAGATCCCGATCGAAGCAAGCAACAGCGCCATACCCGCAAAGATGCTGATCAGCAACGCCGGAAAACGTCGCATAAACGACGATGGCATCTGCGCGATCATCTCGTCCATCGTGCGCACGTTGAGGATCGCGGCGTCTGGTTCGAGGTTATGAACCTCGTTGCGAATCGAACCCGCGAGCGCGATCGGATCACTGCTGGTGCGGACCACCAGGTTGGCAAATATTGATGGGTTCTGCCGGAACGGGTAGTAGAGCACCGGCTTCACTGCTTCATCCAATCCCGTGATCTTCACGTCGCCAACCACACCGACAATCAAATCCGGGGGGCCAGGGTACGACGAATAATGCAACCCCATACCCACCGGATTGCGGCCGGCAAACATGCGGTCGGCGATCGTCTTCCCGATGATGACCACTCCTCTACCGTTAGGGGTGTCGCTTTTGTCGAACGTGCGACCGGCAAGCACTGGCACGCCTAGCGTTTTGAAATAGTCATCACTTACGAACCGCATATTCGCTTCAACTTCTTTGCCGGGTTCCGGAACCGGATCGCCATCGATGTAAAAGCGCGTCGTATTACCGGCATTAACCGGCAGGATGTCGACGGTCCCGGCCCCCAAAACACCCGGCAACGATTGCACGCGTTCGCGTAGTTGATCGTTGAAATTGATCTGCTGATTGTTTTCCGTGTATTTCGCGGGCGGCAGGATCACGGTCATCGTCAACACGTTTTCCGTCTTGAAGCCGATGTTGGTCTGCAATAGACGAAGCAAACTCTTCATCATCAACCCGGCGCCGATCAGGAGCACGACCGCGAGCGCGATCTCAGTCACAACCATGGCGCTACGCAGACGTTGTCCGGCGCCGATCGATGTTTGACGGCCGCCTTCTTTAAGCGCCTCGTTCAGATCCAGTTTGGACGACTGAAGCGCCGGCGCGAGCCCGAAGATCAAACCCGTCAACAACGAGAGTCCGAAGGAAAACGCGAGCACACCCGCGTTCAAATGCAACGACTTGAGGAACGGCATGGCATTCAACTGGCTCTGCGGCAACACCGATACGAGAGCCGGCACGACCCAGGAAGCAATCAACAAACCCGCGAGACCTCCGACGAGCGAAAGCAGCAGCGACTCCGTGAGTAGCTGTCGCACGACTCGCCAACGACTCGCCCCGAGAGCCGAGCGAATCGCGACTTCCTTCTGTCGCGACAGCGATCGCGTCAACAAAAGACTCGCAACGTTCGCGCACGCGATGAGGAGCACAAACCCGACAGCGCCGAGCAACACCAGGAGGATCGGCCTGACGTTACCGATCACTTCTTCCTGCAACGGAACGACGCGAGCTTTCACACCCGCGTGAGACTCGTTGTGCTGTTGCTCGATGCGACCGGCAATCAGGTTCATTTCTGACTGCGCGTCCTCGATGGTCTTACCGTCCTTGAGCCGCCCGATCACATTCGTGCCGTGCATGAAGCGGCGTGTCAGTTGGTTTTGAGTGGGTTGATAAGGCACCCAGAGATCCGCGGGCCGAAGTGCGAATTGAAAATCCGCCGGCAACACGCCGATGACGGTGTAGCTTTCACCGTTGAGCGTGAGTGCGCGGCCGATGACTCCGGGATCGCCACCAAATCTTCGCTGCCAGAGACCGTACGTCAGAACTGTTACTCTTGGACCATTCTGAGCATCTTCGCCGGCTTGAAAAGTTCGTCCGAGGACTGGCTCGACGCCGAGCACGTTGAAGAAATTCGCGGTGACTTGCGGCGTGTTCAGATTCTCCGGATCACCGAGGCCGCTCAGAATCATGCCGCCGCCGGCGTAACCGGCAAGACCGTCGAAGACGTTGTTCTGTTGGTAGTCCTGGTAGTCGGGATAAGAGAACTCACGTTTCGGGTAAGCCTGCTGCGGAGTTTGTTCCCAAAGGTGGTAGAGACGATCGGCCGATCGGTACGGCAGTCCTCGCAGTAGCGCGGCATCAACAACCGTGAAGATCGAAGTGCTGCCACCGATCCCTAACGCCAAAGTGACGATGGCAATAGCCGTAAACGCCGGATGCTTCAGCAACCCACGCAATGCGATGCGAATGTCTTTGATTATTGAATTCATAGTTGTAGGTCCTATAGGTCCAATAGGACCTATTCATACCTGAGCGCGATCAGTGGATCGACGCGCGTCGCCCTCAGTGCTGGTATCAGAGCTGCCACCATCGCAATCACGAAAAACACCGCCGACACGACTACGAACGTGACGCTATCGTTCGGCTCAACGCCAAATAACAAGGTCGACAGAAAACGCGTCAGCATGAGCGCGCTGCCAACGCCGATCACGACGCCGGTCAGCACGAGTGTCAAACCGTTCTTCATGATCAAAGTCAACACGTTCTGCGTTCTCGCACCGAGTGCCATGCGGATGCCGATCTCGTGCGTTCGTTGTGTTACTGAGTAAGAGACGATGCCGTAGATACCAACTGAGCCAAGGATCAAACCCAGCAATGCAAAGGCGGTAAACAGAAGCGTCAGTGAACGCGAAACGGCCACAGTCTCGTCAACACGTTCAGCAAGTGTTTTCATTTCGTAGACAGGCTGGTTCTTGTCGATCGCCAGCACTGCATTGCGCATGGATCGCGCAAGGTTGTGAGGATCCGAAGTGGTCCGAATCATCAACGTCATCCCGTTCAGACGCATTTGCGCGAAGGGCACGTACATCTCCGGCGCAACTTTATCGGTAATACTTTCCTGACGAATGTTTCCGACAACTCCCACAATCGTGCGGCAGAGACCTTCCGTTTCCTTACAACCAAATCCGACGCGCTTTCCAAGCGGATCTCCATTCGCGAAGAAGTGGTTTGCAAAAGCCTGGTTGACGATTGCGACTTTCTGCCCGTCCGCGCCGTCACGCGTGTCGTAAGTTCGACCGCTCAACAGCGGTATCTTCATGGTTTGAAAATAGTCGGACGAAACACTGCCGACACCGATTGGTGGATCCTTCTCTCGGTCCAACTGCGGATGGCCTTCGATTGGAGTGAAAGCAATGAGCCCAAAGCCCGAGAGCGGCGTGTGGTTAATCATTCCCGCCGATTCAACTCCCGGTAACGATTTCAAACGTTGTAACAAGTCGTCGTAGAACGCTTGTGTCTGCGCAGGGTCCTTATAAGTTGAGCGTGGCAAACTGATGCGCGCGGTGAGTACGTTGTCACGATTGAAACCGAGATCGATAGCGAGGAGTTTGTTAAAGCTCCGCACCAGCAAACCCGCTGCGAGCAGTAGC
>Ga0126376_10001723_pt1 | contig 11981 bp, 11 predicted proteins | sample PanSoiMetPlot_15_FD_92760 | JGI IMG/M metagenome (GOLD analysis project Ga0126376, IMG submission 92760) | Tropical forest soil microbial communities from Panama - MetaG Plot_15 | ecosystem: Environmental > Terrestrial > Soil > Tropical forest > Bulk soil | place: Panama | collected 2016-02-17
CCCTGACGGCTGCCGGTCCGGCCAGCGCTTTCCATCCGTGATCGCGGCTGCGACGCCACCGACGCCAAGTCTCGGAGCGTGTTCTCGAGTGCCGTTTTTGCGAACTGCGGCGCGTCGGCGTACAGCTGCCGCAGCTCCTGGACCTTTTTCTCGACGGTCTGGCCCTGTTGCGATTTGGTCAGTGTTTGCGTTGACATGGTAGCCTCTTCCTTTTAGTTTCGATTCCCTGCGCTATGGCACGAGACGCGGTGCTTCCCGCGTCAAGGTGCGCGCAGTGGCGTTAATTTCTGCATCGCGTTCGGGCGCCGCCACTAAAAACTTATAAAGCTGAAGAAAGCGGTGAAAATTTCTCAGTTGGTCGACAAGTCTTGAATTGGAGACGATCAATGGGCATCCACCGTTTTGAAAAAGCGCATTTTTAGAAACACAGGACGTGCAGGGTGTCGTATCAGCTTACGATCTATCGTCCACAAAAGAGGACGATCAATAAAGCGCCGCTCTGTCAGATCTATGTGATGACGGCGCAAAGCAAGCAGCAGTCTTCACAAACCATGCCGGGAATTGCCTGACTGCTCCTCTCGGCGACCGCGGGCTCCGGTGCAGTGCCCGACCTGATTATTAGTCGCCGCTCATAAAAATTTGCTCGCATTTGCACGCATTCACTCACGCTCGTCGGCACACGTTCTACCTGTCGAGAAGCCGCGAGACCCGGCGTGAGCTGAGGGAGAAGCAAATGGAACTGTCCGCATTGTTGCTATCTCGACCGCGCCGTCGCGCAGGACCTCGTTCAGCAGGCGGACCAGCTCTCCCGCGCTTCAAGGCTGCGCGCGGCAACATCCACGTCACGCTCAACCTGCTTACAGCATAGGCCGTGATCGGCACGTGTGGCGTGGTCACCGTCGCTTCGCATCGATTTGCCGTTCTTTGGCAGTTTTAATTCACGCAGGCGGAACCCCATGCGCAACTAATGGATGACGCGAGTCGTCCGAGCCGTCGGAGTACACCGTGAAATCCGATGAGGCATCAATCGCAGGCGAGTTGCACGAACCATGCACCGCGGGAGTTGCCGCATCACGAACTCCAGGAGGAAGCGTTGATCAAAGTTAGCGTCATGTATCCCAACAAACCGGGCGTGCGGTTTGACCACGAGTACTACCGCACGAAACACCTGCCTCTCATCAAGAGCAGGATGGGGGCGGCCTTGAAGTACTACACCATCGACAAGGGGCTCGCGGATGGGAAGGGGAGATCTCCGGGCGCATATGTCGCCATGTGCCACCTGCTGTGTGGCTCGGTCGACGAGTACCAGTCGTCGTTTGGACCGCATGCCCCCGAGATCGACGGAGACATACGCAACTTCACTGACGTGACGCCGATCGTTCAGATCAGTGAGGTGGTGGTCGAAAATTCCGCCAGGGGCGACACCGAAGCGTTGCATCGAATCCCGATCGATCGAGGCTCGTCGCCACACAAGTCCGATGAGGTGATCCCATGAAAAAAATCATCGCGCTTCTGCCCGCACTCGCCATGCCGGCGCGGGCACATGAATCACTCGTGCCACATGGGCATCCGCACGGATTGAGCATGTTGACGGGGGTCGACGCCGTCATATGCACGCTGCTCGCGCTCGTCGTTGCTTTGATCGCCTATCGGAAATTCGTGCGCCTACCCTAACCGCAAGCAAGGCTCTGGGAGCTCGCCGTGTTCAAGAAGCTGCTCATCGCGATCGCTGCACTCGGATGTCTTGGGTTTGCAGGATTGGGCGTGTTGGCGTGGCGGCCGGCCATCGCTCCGGTGGCGTTGCCGGCTGCGGAAGCTTCGCACCGGAACTGATCGCCAGGGCGAGTCACTCGCAGGCGGGGGCTATTGCGCCGCCTGTCATACGGCAAAGGATGGAGAGAGGTTCGCCGGCGGTTATGGCACGGCAACCGTTCGGCGTGATCTATTCGACCAATATCACGGCCGATCCGAAGACTGGCATCGGCGCCATGCATGAAGGTGTCTCACGCAACGGATCGCATCTCTTTCCGGTGTTCTCCTACGATCATTTCACTGGGCTATCCGACGACGACGTGCGGGCGCTCTACGCGTACTTCATGACCCGGACGCCCGTTCACGCGTCGGCTAGGCCGAGCGGCATCCCGTTCCCGTTCAACATTCGCTACCTGCAGGCCGGATGGAAATTGCTGCTTTTCAGGCCGAGCCGGTTCGAGCCCGGTGCTGAAAAAGCGCATTTTTGGAAACACAAGACGTGCAGGGTGTCGTAGCAGCTTACGATCTATCGTCCACAAAAGAGGACGATCCATAAAGCGCCGCTCCGTCAGATTTATGTGATGACGGCGCAAAGCAAGCAGCGGTGTTCACAAACCAAGCTGGGAATTGCCTGACTGCTCCTCTCGGCGCCCGCGACCGCGGGCTCCTGTGCAGTGCCAGACCTGATTATTAGTCGCCGCTTATGAAAATTTGCTCGCATTTGCACGCTTTCACTCACGCTCGTCGGCACGCGCTTCTACCTGTCGAGAAGCCGCGAGACCCGGTGTGAGCTGAGGGAGAAGCAAATGGAACTGTCCGCATTGCTACCTATCTCGACCGCGCCGTCGCGCAGGACCTCGTTCAGCAGGCGGAACAGCTCTCCCGCGCTCAAGGCTACGCGCGGCAACATCCCCGTCACGCTCAACCTGCTTACAACATAGGCCGTGATCGGCACGTGTGAAGGTGATCATAATGACCACAGCAATCCACGTCTCGCATCCTCCCCTCGCAACACCATCACGTTTGGCGTCGCGCTTGCCTTATTTTGTCGCGCTGATGAAGCCACGCGTGATGGCGCTCGCCGTCTTCACGGCATTCGTAGGGATGCTGAACGCGCCCAGTCGAGTCGATCCGCTGCTTGGGTTTGTTGCGATCCTAGCAATCGCCGCGGGGGCCGGTGCCGCGGGCGCACTTAATATGTGGTACGACGCTGACATCGACGGCGTGATGTCTCGCACGGCCCGCCGTCCAATTCCTCGCGGCACGATCTCGCGCTCCGAAGCGCTGGTGTTCGGGCTCGTTCTTGCCTGCTGCGCAGTTGCCGTTCTGGCCATCGTGACTGACCTTCGAGCGGCGGCCCTGCTCGCGTTTGCGATCTTCTTCTACGTCGTGGTCTACACGATGTGGCTCAAGCGGCAGACGCCACAGAACATTGTCATCGGTGGTGCCGCCGGCGCGCTTCCGCCGGTAATCGGCTGGGCGGCGGCAACCGGAGGGATCGGCCTGGAGCCGCTCATCCTGTTCCTGATCATCTTCCTGTGGACGCCGCCGCATTTCTGGGCGCTCGCACTTAATCGCGGCGACGAATACGCCCGCGCGGGCGTGCCCATGCTGCCGGTCGTTGCCGGAAGAGCCGCGACAACGCGTCAGATCCTCATCTACAGCGCGCTTTTGGCCCCGATTTCAGTGCTGCCGTGCCTACTGGGATTTGCCGGGCCGATCTATGGCGCGACTGCTCTTGTCTGCGGAGGAATCTTTGTTGCGCTCGCCATCCAACTGCACAGGAGCAGCAAGGTCGACAGGAAAGCGGCGCATCGCCTGTTCGCATTCTCGATCGCTTACCTATTCCTGCTCTTTGCCGCGCTCTTAGTCGGCAGCATCGGCAATCGAGGATCATCAATACCCTCCTGGCGCGCAGCCTCGGCTTGCTCAGAGCCGGCACAAGACACGGTCTCCGGAGCGCCCCTCGGGACGGCATGCAATTCCACCAGCGCGAACGCAGATGAGGCCTAACATGCGATACCTTCCAATAACCGTCGTCTTGATCGGCGCCGCGATGCTCGGCGGCTGCAACGGAGGCGTTCTTGATCCGCATGGACCCGTCGCCGAGGCCGAACGGCAAATAATGCTCAACTCGACCGGCATTATGCTGGCGATCGTCATCCCGACGATCCTGGCCACGCTTGGGGTCGCATACTGGTTTCGCGCATCCAACGAGCGCGCGCGCTACCTGCCGGATTTCGACTATTCCGGCCGCCTGGAGGTGCTCGTCTGGTCGATCCCGCTCATGACCGTGCTTCTGCTGGGCGGCGTCACCTGGGTCGGCTCATTCGACCTCGATCCGCCCAAGGCGATCGCGGCCGCGGGCAAGCCAGTCAGGGTTCAAGTCGTCGCGCTCGATTGGAAATGGCTGTTTATCTATCCCGATCAGGGCGTCGCGAGCGTTAATCACCTGACCGTCCCGGTAGGCACGGCGATCAGCTTCGAGCTGACCTCCTCTGGCGTGATGAACAGCTTCTTTGTGCCGCAGCTGGGCGGGCAGATCTACACGATGGCCGGAATGGTGACGCGCCTGAACCTGCGGGCCGACCACGTCGGAACCTATCGGGGAATATCGTCAAACTACAGCGGCGCGGGTTTTTCCGACATGCACTTCAATGTCGATGTGATCCCCGAGGAAAACTTTGCCCAATGGCTGAGTGCGACCCGCAATGCCGGTCCAGTGCTCGATTCGCAAAGTTATTCTGAGTTGGCGAAGCCCAGCCAGGCGGTCGCCCCCTTCACCTATCGTGCACTGGCTCCCGGTCTCTTCAACACGATCCTGAGCGCCGGATCGCCGTACAATCCGCTGTGCGTCTCACCCGCTCGTCTCACCCACTCATTGAGGTCAGAACAATGAATCTCCTTGGCAAGCTCGACTGGAACGCAATCCCCTTCGATCAGCCGATCGTCATGGGCGCAGGGGGAGGGGTGATCCTGGCCATCGTGTTCGTTCTTTCGTGGGTCACTCTGAAGGGATACGTCCCTTACTTGTGGCGCGAGTGGATCACCTCCGTCGATCATAAGCGCATCGGCGTCATGTATCTCGTGCTGGCGCTACTCATGCTGCTGCGCGGCTTCTCCGATGCGATCATGATGCGCTCGCAGCAGGCGGTCGCGGCGGGCGGCGCGCAGGGCTATCTGCCGCCCGAGCATTACGACCAGATTTTCTCCGCGCACGGCACCATCATGATTTTCTTCGTGGCGATGCCGCTCGTGATCGGATTGATGAACTTCGCGGTCCCGCTGCAACTCGGCATCCGCGACGTCGCCTTCCCGACGTTGAACTCGGTCGGCCTGTGGTTGACTGCGTCTGGCATCCTGCTGACGAATGTCTCGCTGGTGATCGGTGAGTTCGCGAGGACGGGCTGGATGGCTTACCCTCCGCTCAGCGAGCTTCAGTTCTCGCCCGGTGTCGGCGTCGACTACTACCTTTGGTCGCTGCAGATCTCCGGCATCGGCACGCTGCTGACGGGAATAAATTTCGTTACCACGATTCTGAAAGCACGGGCACCCGGAATGGGCTACATGCGCATGCCGGTCTTCTGCTGGACCGCGCTTGCCTCGAATCTGATGATTGTCGCAGTTTTTCCGATCCTGACCGCCACATTAGCGATGCTGCTGCTCGACCGCTATGTCGGCTTCCACTTCTTTTCGCTCGACGCGGGCGGCAATGTGATGATGTACGTGAACCTGTTCTGGATGTGGGGTCACCCCGAAGTCTACATCCTCGTTCTGCCAGCGTTCGGAATCTTCTCCGAGGTGAGCGCGACCTTCTCCGGCAAGCCGCTGTTCGGCTACCGCTCGATGGTCGCTGCCACCATGGCGATTTGCATTCTCTCCATGATGGTTTGGTTGCACCACTTCTTCACCATGGGGGCTAGCGCAAGCGTCAATGCCTTCTTCGGGGTCGCGAGCATGATCATCGGAGTGCCGACAGGCGTCAAAGTCTTCAACTGGATGTTCACGATGTATGGTGGACGCGTCCGCTTCGAGGTGCCGGTCCTGTGGACCATCGGCTTTATGGTCACATTCGTCCTGGGCGGCCTGACCGGCGTCCTGCTGGCGGTGCCTCCCGTTGATTGGCAGGTGCACAACAGCCTGTTCCTGGTCGCCCATTTCCACCACGTCATCATCCCGGGCGTCGTATTCGGTGCGTTCGCCGGCTACGTTTATTGGTTCCCCAAGGCGTTTGGTTTCAAGCTCGATGAGACTTGGGGCCGGCGCGCGTTCTGGTGCTGGTTCATCGGCTTCCATCTCGCTTTCATGCCCCTCTATGTGGTCGGCCTGATGGGCATGACGCGGCGCCTGCAGCATTACGACGTGCTCTCCTGGCAGCCGTGGCTGCTAGTCGCCGAGGTCGGCGCCGTGATCGTCCTCGCCGGTATCGCATGCCAAGTCATTCAGCTTGTCGTCTCGATCCGCAATCGCGAGAAGCTGCGCGTGGGCGGCGATCCGTGGAATGGACGCACGCTGGAATGGGCCACGGCCTCGCCGCCGCCGGCTTGGAATTTTGCAGTCGTGCCGCATGTCGCCACACTGGATGCCTTTTGGAATGCCAAGCGGCGCGCAGCGACAGGCGCAAATCAAGCCGCGCAGGCGCGCGCGTACACGCCGATCGAGATGCCGAAGAACAGCCCGATCGGCTTCGTCAACGCGTTCTTTGCGGTCGTCACCGGCTTCGCGCTGATCTGGCACATCTGGTGGATGGCCGGTGTCGGGTTGCTTGGCGCGTTCGCGGCGTTTCTCGTCTTCGCGTTTCGCGACGAGGACGAGGTCGAGGTTCCGGTCGAGCAGATTGCCCGGTTCGAACAGAGTCACCCTGCGGAGGTTGTGCTATGAATATCGCCGTCACCATTGATGATGTCGCTCGCGAAACGCTGCCGATCGCCAGCGAAGCCGGTCCCGCGCCAAAGCGGATCGTCGTTGCCTACGGCTTCTGGATCTTCCTCCTCAGCGACATCGTGATGTTCTCGGCGCTGTTTGCGGCCTACGCAGCGCTCGTGCACGCGACTGCCGGCGGTCCGAGTGGCGCGGTGCTGTTCAATCAAGGCACCGCCGCGATCGAGACCGCCTGCCTTCTTCTCTCGAGCTACACCTGCGGGATGATGTCGCTCTCGGTCAATTCGCGCTCGCGATCGGCCGTTTATTTCTTCGCTGCAGTCACCTTTGCGCTCGGGACGATGTTCCTCGCTCTCGAGCTCCGCGAGTTCGCCGGCATGATCTCCGACGGCGCGGGCCCGCAGCGCAGCGCATTCCTGTCCGCCTTCTTTACCCTTGTTGGCTGCCACGGGCTGCACGTTACCGCCGGACTGGTCTGGCTAACAGTGATGATGGCCCAGGTCGCCGTTAAGGGGCTCCGCGCCAACGTGGAGCGCCGCTTGCTCTGCTTTGCCCTGTTCTGGCACGCGCTCGACATCATCTGGGTTTGGCTGTTCACGGTCGTCTATCTGATAGGAGTTCAACCATGACCGACATTCGATTCGATCGCGCCCCCGGCGATAGGCCAATACTGACCGACCGCGAAGAAGGGACGCCCGTTGGCGTGCTCGTCTATACGATCGGATTGGTGCTCGCCGTCATCCTCACGGCCACGTCGTTCTGGGTCGCCAACACGTCGCTGATCTGGGGGCCAGGCGTCCCGATCGGCCTTATGGTGCTGGCCATCGCCCAGATGGGAATTCATCTGGTGTTCTTCCTGCACATCACCACCGGGCCCGACAACACGAACAACGTGCTGGCGCTCGCCTTCGGCATTCTGATCGTGCTCCTGGTTGTTGTTGGCTCGACGGTGATCATGGCCAATCTGAACGAGAACCTGATGCCGCCGCCTGAGGTGATGAATTTGCACATGCAGCACTGAACTCATTCAGCGCGGGGCCCGCGCTGATCACCCTGTACGGAGGTCAGAAAGGAGCGCAGCCATGAAGATCGCAAAACCAACGTCGGCTCATTTTCGCGAGCGGGCAAGACACTACCGGCTCGCGGAAGCCATCGCCGACGCGCCCCGAGACGTCGAGATGTTCCACGACCTCGCGACGATGTTCAAGCGGCTCTCGGAGGATTTTGCTCGGATGGTTCACGGCCGAAGTGGGGCGTCAGCCTTGGACGGTGTACGGGGTCCTGCGGACGGCCGACACGATGGGGCGCGATCGAAGGCGACTACGCTTACATCGTCTGGCGCGCTGAAACGCCAGACAACATTTATGACTTCGGGTCTGACACGTTCGTCATCAAAAATGGCATGATCGTTGCCCAAACCTTCGCCGGAAAGATTATTCCAAAACAATAGAGCCGGCCGACATTACCAACGGAGTTGTGATCAGCGGCCCGGCGACCACGGCACTTAACGTCTGCGAGGCGCACGAGGTTGAAGGTAGCATTCAAATCTGAGCCTGACCTTGGGCGAGAGAAATTGGTCATGACCCCTTCCGTGGAGTTCGATATGACTCAAGCCATCACGCAAGCGACCTTGGCGTCCCAAACCATCGCGGTTGAGCACATCAGGATTTCGTCACGACGGTCCTTCGAGGAGGTGCGCCGAAGGCTCGAAGGCACGCTGCCAAGGCTCGATGCGAGCATCACTCAGGGGCTTCGCAGCGGTGATCAGAAGCGCGCGACGGCGTATGAAGAGAACGGGCCAAAGCTGTCGATCTTCGAGCGGCGCGATCACGGCGCCCTGTTGCAGACTTTTGGCCGCAGCCGGAACGCGTTGCAATACGAGATCGGCAATCCCCTGACCGCGTCGAAGATGACCCGCTACCGGCTCGCGGCTGCTCTCTATGCACCACTCCGTGTGGTTCTGTTCGAGGACGAACGAGGCAACGGCGTTTTTGAATACGACAAGCCATCCTCCTTCTTTAGCCAATATGGCGATGAGCGAGTGACGGAGGTTGGCCGCAGTCTCGACGTCGAGCTGGAAGCCGCGTTGCGCGAAGCCGCGGATTAGCGGGCCAATGCGCCACTGAACCGACGGAGATTTGTAATGGTTTTCGAGACGCTCAAGGTGGTCCAGGAAGGCGGCGTCTTGTTTGGCGGCTGATCGAGGGAGGCATCCCTATGTTCAAAAAAGCCCGGCCGAGGGCGGCATCGAAATTTCGGCGTGTCTTTTCGTCTTCCCTCTGATGCGGGTCTGGACCGGAATAAGCTATTTCGTCTTTCATGGGAAAGCGAAAGCAGATGCTGGCGATTACCAGCAACAAGCGGATGTGGCCTGACCCGACCTGCCTCGACTGCGTCACCACCTCACTTTAGCGCAACGGATTTGTGGACCCCGCCAAGCTGACCGCTACCTTCTTTACCGTTCGGCTATTTCAGTCTGTCCAGCAGTTGCCGTCGCGTTTTTGTCGCGAGCTCGACAACTGCATTTGGTCAGCGCCTCTCGCCTCTGGGATGTCGCGGCACGGTGGCGGCGTAGCCTGCGGACACAAGCGCGCCGAGAACTCCGTGAAGGTCGCTTCGCATCGATTTGGTGTTTTTTGGCAGCTTTGATTCACGCGACGAGCTCCCGTGACTTTAACTAGTGGACGACGCGCCATCGCGAGCCGTTGGAGGACACCGTGTTCAAGAAGCTGCTGATCGCTGTCGTCATTTTCGGATGCCTCGGGCTTGCAGGCTTTGGCGTCTTGGCGTGGGAGCCAGCCATTGCTCCAATCGTGGCTCCGCCAGCGGGAAGCTTCGCGCCGGAACTGGTCGCGAAGGGCGAAGCTCTCGCGGGTGGCGGGTATTGCGCGGCGTGTCACACCGCAAAGGGCGGGCAAACATTCGCTGGCGGCTATGAGATGGCGACCCCCTTCGGCGTGATCTATTCGACCAACATCACGCCCGATCCGGAGACCGGCATCGGCAGCTGGTCGGAGGCGGCCTTCAGGCGCGCCATGCATGAAGGCGTCTCGCGCGACGGCTCGCATCTCCTTCCGGTGTTCTCCTTCGACCATTTCACCAAGCTTTCCGACGAGGATGTGCAAGCACTCTACGCCTACTTCATGACCCGCACGCCCGTTCACGCGCCGGCGCGGCCGAACGGCATCCCGTTCCCATTCAACATTCGCTACTTGCAGGCGGGGTGGAAGTTGCTGTTTTTCCGGCCGGGCCGGTTCGAGCCGGATCTTACGAAGACCGCAGAGTGGAATCGCGGTGCCTATCTCGCACTGGGCTTGAGCCACTGCGGCGCCTGCCATACGCCGCGCAACCTTCTGGGAGCCGAGAAGGGAAGCGACGCGTACGGTGGCGCGGTGATCGACAACTGGGTCGCGCCGCCGTTGACGGCCGCCAACCCCGCTCCCGCGCCCTGGACGCAGGACGAACTCTACGACTACCTGCGCACCGGCGCGAGCGTGCTGCACGGAACCGCCGCCGGCCCAATGTCCCCAGTCATCGAGGGTCTTTCCGCGCTACCGGACTCCGATGTGCGCGCGATCGCTACCTATTTCGCCGATGTCGACAAGGCGGCGGAACGACTGCCCTCCGTCTCTGCCACGGTGAGCCATGCGATGTCGCTCGCGTCCGCCAGGGCGGGCGAGCACTTCGACCCCGACGACGATTCCGACGAGCGCCTCTACACCGCTGCCTGCGCGTCCTGCCATTACAACGCAGTTAGCGCACCGCTCGCGGCGCGGCCTGACCTGGCGCTCAACAGCGCAGTGCATCTTTCCGATCCAAGCAATCTGATCCAGGTCATCGTGCGCGGCATCGGCGCCGCCGAAGGAATGCCCGACGTTGTCATGCCTGCCTTCGGCCGGGCGCTCAGCGATGCCGACATCGCACGTATCGCCGCGTACCTGCGGCGTACGCGGACGAACCTTCCACCCTGGCCGGACCTCGTCATGAAGGTTGTGACAAACCGGCAGCAAAACAGCGCCACCAATTGAGTCATCGGAGAATCGAACATGACCTCGTTTAGCATCAATGGCCGCGCGGTGACGGTCGACGCTGAGGACGACACGCCGCTGTTATGGGTAATCCGCGACATCATCGGCCTCACCGGAACGAAATTCGGCTGCGGCATCGGGATGTGCGGCGCCTGCACGGTTCATGTCGGCGGCCGCCCGACCCGCTCCTGCATAACGCCGCTGGCCAGCGTCGCCGGCGCTAAGGTCACGACCATTGAGGGACTCGATCCTGATGGTCGACACCCGGTGCAGAAGGCGTGGGCGGACCTTCAGGTCCCTCAATGCGGTTACTGCCAGTCGGGCCAGATCATGCAGGCGGCGTCGCTCATCAACGACTTTCCCTCCCCATCCGATCAGGACATCGATGCCGTCATGGCCGGTAACCTTTGCCGTTGCATGACCTATGTCCGCATCCGCAACGCCATCAAACAGGCCGCTGCCCAATCCAAGAAGGTTGCTACCCATGAGTAAGCCAGAGCATCAGAGCGCGCTTTCGCGCCGCGCCTTTCTGGTCGGTTTGGCCGGGGCGGCCGTCACGTTCGCTTTCGCGCCGGGAGAAGGTACCGCGGAGCAGTCGGAGTCGGGCCCCTTCGAGCCCACCATTTGGTACAGCGTCGACCGCACAGGCATCGTGACCGTGAACATCACCCGCGCGGAAATGGGCCAGCATATCGGCACGGCCGTCGCCCGCATCCTCGCCGATGAGCTCGAAGTCAACTGGAGCGACGTGCGCATCTCGGCGGTCGATACTGATCCGAAGTGGGGTCTCATGATCACGGGCGGCAGCCGTTCGGTGTGGACCGATTTCCCGCTGTATAGCCGCGCCGGCGCCGCAGGCCGGATCGCCCTCATAGAGGCAGGCGCCAAACTGCTCGGCTTGAGCCCGTCGCAATGCTTCGCGCGCCAGGGCGCGGTGATTGGCGCAAATCAATCCATCTCCTACGGGGAAATCATCAGGCGCGGCACGCTGACGCGAGAATTTACGCCGGACGAACTGGCGCAGCTTCCGATCAAGCCTGCGTCAGAGCGGCGGCTCATTGGGAAGAAGGCGGATGCTCTGGACATCCCGGCGAAGATCAACGGCACGGCGCGTTACGGCATTGATGCGGTCGTCGATGGAATGGTCTATGCCCGACCCAAGATTCCCCCGACGCGCAACGGTTCGGTCGTCCGCGCCGTCGACGACTCAGCGGCCAAGCGGGTCAAGGGGTACCTCACGAGCCTCGTATTGGACGACCCCTCGAACACCGTACCGGGATGGGTCGTCGTGTGCGCGACGTCCTATCCGGCGGCCATACG
>Ga0126376_10001724_pt1 | contig 11979 bp, 14 predicted proteins | sample PanSoiMetPlot_15_FD_92760 | JGI IMG/M metagenome (GOLD analysis project Ga0126376, IMG submission 92760) | Tropical forest soil microbial communities from Panama - MetaG Plot_15 | ecosystem: Environmental > Terrestrial > Soil > Tropical forest > Bulk soil | place: Panama | collected 2016-02-17
GACTTGCTCGAGCGGCGGATCGCCCGCCACCCGAAGTGCACCTTCATCTGCGTCCACTTCGGAAATGCCGCCGAGTACCCGATGCGAGTGGGAGCGTTGTTGGACAGATACCCAAACGTCTACGTGGATACGGCGGGGCGCATTCCCGAGCTGGGTCGCCACCCGGCGGGCGAGATGAAAACCCTCTTCACCTCGCATTCGGATCGCATCCTCTTCGGCAGCGATCTCATCTTGGGCCGGGCCCCCACCGACGTGGCCCTCAGCTCGAGGGGAACCGCACCCCCCAAACCGGCGGAAATCGATCAGTTCTTCGCCGCCACCTGGCGCTACTTCGAGACCGGGGACAAGGACTTTGCCCATCCCACGCCGATTCAGGGCAAATGGAAGATCAGCGGCCTCGAGCTGTCCGCGGCCGTTCAGCAGAAGATCTACGCCGCCAACGCGAGGAGCGTCCTAAAGCTCGGCGGTCCCTAGTGCTGCGGCGGTTTTGACTCCAATGGCTGGGACCAAAACCGCTTTCGTCGCTTGTGGGCTTACGTCCGACGCCTGACCTGCCGTAACATGTCGGCTCCATGCTGATACGGTGGTTCCTGCTTTCGCTCGTCGCGCTGGTGTGCGCGTGTCGCCGTCCCTCCGAGTCCACGGGGACTGCGCCGAGCGCAAGAGCAGAAACGCCGGCGCGGCTAGAGCCGCCTATCGCGTCCGGGGACGCGGCGAATGCCGACGCCTTCCGCCGTTCCTCGCACCGCGAGAGGTCGTCGCCGCTCGCGCCTTGCCGGTGGCGCTCGAACCCGTTGGCCGCCGCTCGAAGCTCCTACGACAAAGGCCAGTTCGAGGAGGCGCTCTCCTGCGCCGCCCAGGCCAGCGCGGTGATGCCTGACGAGCCTCAGGCCCATTCCGAGCACGCGGCGGCATTGGCAGCGTTGGGAATGTACGACGAAGCTCGGGTGGCCTACTCGCGCGCGCTCGCGCTCAACCCCAACGAAGTGGACGCGCTGCTCGGGGCGGCCCACCTGTACGCAGTGAGCCTTCCGTCCACTCGGGAGCGCGGCGAGCTGGCGTCGGTGTACGCGGAGAAAGGGCTCGAGCTGCCCGAGGTGCGCTCCAACAAGAAGCTTCGCGCGCAATTCGCGCTGCTTTCCGCGATGGCGTTCAACGACCTGGGCCAGGCGAGGGATGCCCTGGAGCGGGCGGACCAAGTCCTGGAGATCGATCCGGGCAACACCGACGCCAGCTATGAGCGCGCGGTGGCGCTCTTCGAGCTGTGTCGGTTTGCCGACGCGAAAACGGCATTTCTCAATCTGTTGACCGACAAAGAGCACGGGGCTCATGCCCATCACCACCTGGGTTTGCTCCTCGAACGCGAGCGAAAATTGACTCAGGCCGAGGAACACTTCGCGCTGGCGCGCAAGCTGTCGCCAACCGAGTTCTGGCAGCCGCAACTGCCTACGAAGGAGGAGTTCTCGGCGGACGTCATCAAGGCAGTGAGCGAGCTTCCCGCGGACATGCAGCGGGATCTGCGAGGCGTTCCCGTCAGCGCCGAGGATTTGCCGAGCTCGACTGATCTCACGAGCGGCGATCCCCCATTGTCGCCGGCCATCCTCGGGCTGTTCCGCGGTCCGTCGCTGGGCGAGCCCTGTACGCCCGCGGGACATCCCCCCTGTCGGTCGGTGGCGCTCTATCGCTTCAATCTGGCGCGAGTGGCCAAGACGCGCGAGGAGCTTTTGAAGCAGATTCGCCTCACGCTGCACCACGAGATCGGCCATCTTCGGGGGGAAGATGACCTCGAGCTGGCCGCCCGCGGTCTCGAATAATCAGCGCGCGCAGCGAAACCCCAGATTGCTAAACCGCGCGCTGGGCTTCCACGCATTGCGGTTCGCGGTTCGGTTTTGGAGCGGCAGCGCATTCCAGGCTCCTCCGCGCGCCACCTTCAGCTCGCCCGTTGCCGGTCCGTTCGGATCTCGGTCCGGCCCGGATGCGTAGTAGCCGGCATCGTACCAGTCGGCGCACCATTCCCAGACGCCGCCGGCCATGTCCAGAGCGCCGTAGGGCGACGCTCCGTTTGGGAAGCTCCCCACCGGCGGAGCCGCGCGGACGAGCCCTCCCCGGACGCTGCAACAGCCGTCCATCCATTCGCTCCCCCAAGGGTAGAGTCGCCCGTCGGTTCCGCGCGCCGCCTTTTCCCATTCTGCTTCGGTGGGAAGCCGTCTGCCCGCGTACGAAGCGTAGGCTTGCGCCTCCCAAAAGGAGACTCCGCACGCCGGCTGTCTTTCGCCGGTCAGGTGAGTCCACTCCGGCTCGCCGACGAATCGCGGATGCGACCAAGCCTCTTTCTGCCGAGTGTCCCATCCCGCTTCGCTCCAGAAGTCGCGTTCCCGGTAGCCGCCCGACGCGACGAAGCGCGCGAAATCGCCGAAGGTGACCGGGAGTAAATCGACCTCGAAGGCGGACACCCAGACCTGTCTCTGGGGATGCTCGTCGGCAAGCCCTACCTCCGGCGCCGAGCCGCGCAGGAAAGTGCCCGCGGGAATCTGAACCATCCGGCTCAAAGCGCTGCTCCCCTTCGCGGCCTCAACGCAGGCCGAGCTCTTTTCGGAGGCGGCCGACGATCTCGAAGTATTCGGTGCGCGAAAAGCCGACGTTGAGGACGTGAAAGTCCTTCTTCGATAGGCCCACGCATCCGAAGCAGTAGTTGCATTCCGAGAGATTGTGAGACAGCAGCAGGTAGGCGCTGCTGGTGCAATTCTCCGACTGAGTGCAATAGGCCGAGCCATGGCAGCTCTTGCAATCGGTGCAGTGGGTGCAGTCGCTGCACAGCGTACAGCGCACGCAGTGGGTGCAGTGGTAGCAGCCCTCGCAGTCGCTGCAGAAGATGCAGTTCGCGCACCGCGTGCATCCATGGCACTGATAGGAGCCCGGATTGCCGGAATCCGTTTCGAACAACCGCGTCAAGCGCTGGAAGTGCTCCAGGAAGTCGCGCTTGCTCAACTGTGCGATCGACGAGGGCTCGATCGTTGCTGTCGGATCGACGCTCGCAATGCGAGCGCGGTTGTGCTCGGCCAAGGCCTCCTCCTTGCGGTCAGCGTAACTTTGAAAGCCCGGCGGAATCCAAGGCTTCCGCGATGCGGCGCACCTCGTCGGCGTTCCTCGAGCCGCGGTCGACGACGGAGACCACGAATCGATTCCCGACCAGTAGATTGGCCTCCGCTTTTTCCTCGGTAGGATCGAACCGGACGTAGCCGAGCGCCTCGGGAAGCGAGAGCGGCGCAGCCAGGTCGGGCCGCTGCGCTGCCTCGAGCGCCGCCACTTTGATGCCGTCGGCCAGCTTGCCCAGCATGGTCGAGTCCACGATGCGAATGGCGATCTCGCGGCCTTCGGCTTGCGCAAACACCCGCTCCACCTCGCTGACAGTCACTTCGCTGTACTTGCCCGTCGAGCCCTCGTTGCGAACTTGCTTGAATCCCGGCGGCGCGCTCGGCAGAAAGCCCTGGAGTTTCTTGAAATAAACGGTCGCCGGCGATGCCGCCGAATCGTCCGACCATCCCCCGTCGGGCTGCCAGGCGAGCTCCGCGGTGCGCGGGCGGCGGCACGCCAGACCCCCGGCAAGAAAGGACAAAAGCACAAGGCTGAGGCCGGCGCAGGTTGCTGTACTTGACTTGGGCAGTCTCTCCCCCTAAATGACGGCGCCTTACCTGCAACCGACCCACTCGGGTTCAACCCGACCAACGATATGCCCCACCGTACTTACAGCGCAAAAGCGTCGGACATCCGCAGGCAGTGGCATCTCATCGACGTCGCCGACAAGGTCCTTGGCCGCGCCGCGACCCAGATCGCTTCGCTTCTGAAGGGCAAGCACAAGCCCATGTATACTCCGTCCATCGACACGGGCGATCACGTGATCGTCATCAACGCCTCGAAAGTCCGAGTGACGGGAAGAAAGGAAACCGCGAAGAAATACTATCGGCACCCGCGCGCCGGCTTTCCCGGAGCGCTGAAGACGACGAATCTCGAAACGCTGCGCGCGCGACATCCCGAAGACGTGGTGCTGAATGCAGTCCGCAGAATGCTGCCGCGAAATGCGCTCGGCCGAAAGATGATGACCAAGCTCAAAGTTTACGCCGACGACAAGCATCCTCATGCGGCACAAAAGCCGGTCATCCGAGAAATCAAAGCATAGCGCGGGCGGAAGTGCGGAAGAGGTAGGACGATGGTGAAACCGAGTGAGAGCGGATTTTATGCGACCGGCCGTCGGAAGGAGGCCGTGGCCCGGGTCTGGGTGAAGCCCGGAACCGGGGTGATGACCGTGAACGGTCGCGCTCTGGAGGATTACTTCGGCCGCGAAACTTCCAAGATGGTCATCAACCAGCCGCTGGAGGTGCTCGAGCAGGCCGGGAAGGTGGACATGACGGTCAATGTGCGGGGCGGAGGCCTGTCTGGGCAGGCGGGCGCCATCCGCCACGGGCTCGCCCGCGCGCTGTGTGTGTGGAATCCGGAGTTTCGCCCTGCGATGAAGAAGGCGGGATTTCTCACCCGCGATGCCCGGGTGGTGGAGCGAAAGAAGTACGGCCAACCGGGAGCACGCCGAAGGTTCCAGTTCTCCAAGCGATAGCGCGCCCGCGGAAATCCTACAGTCGCCCGGGTGCTAAGGGGGTGTTAGCATCCGAGGCGGCATGGAGCTCAACGAAATCCTGCAGATTGCGCTTCGAGGCGCAGCGTCCGACATTCACCTGAAGGCCGGCCTTCCCCCGATGTTCCGGGTAAACGGGGCTTTGGTTCCTCTCAAGGACGGTAAGCGTCTTCCGTCCGAAGAGGTGGCTCGGATGTCGTTCGGAATCATGAACGAGTTTCAGAAGGAGAAGTTCAAGACCACGAACGAGGTGGACCTCGCCTACGGAGTGCCAGGGCTCGGCCGCTTCCGGGTCAACGTCTTCCAGCAGCGCGGGACCATCGGCGCAGTACTGCGGGTGATCCCGTTCAAGATCATGACCGTGCGCGACCTGCTGTTGCCCACCGTCTTGGAGTCGATTGCGCTCGAGCAGCGAGGGCTCATCCTGGTCACCGGAACCACCGGCTCGGGCAAGTCCACCACACTCGCAGCGATGATCGATCACATCAACGCCACCGAGACCAACCACATCATGACGATCGAGGATCCGATCGAGTTCCTCATCCGGGACAAGCGGTCGATCGTCAATCAGCGCGAGGTCGGAGTGGATACGATGTCTTTCAGCCAAGCGCTCAAGAGCGCCCTGCGCCAGGACCCGGACGTCATCCTGGTGGGCGAGATGCGCGACCTGGAGACGATCGAGACCGCGCTCACCGCCGCGGAAACCGGTCACCTGGTGATGTCAACGCTGCATACCCTCGATGCCACGGAGACGATCAACCGCATCATCTCGGTGTTTCCTCCTTACCAACAAAAGCAGGTCCGACTGCAGCTCGCGTCGGTTCTCAAAGCTGTTGTCTCCCAGCGCTTGCTGCCGCGCGAAGACGGCAAGGGGCGCGTGGCCGCAGTGGAGATCCTCAAGACGACCGCGCGGGTGCGCGAGCTGATCGAAGACAAGGATCGAACGAAGGAGATCCCCGACGCGATCGCCCAGGGTCACCAGACCTACGGCACGCAGACCTTCGACCAATCGCTGATGTGGCTGGTCAAGAATGGCCTGGTCGGCTACGAAGAAGCGCGGCGGCAGGCGACCAATCCGGACGATTTCGCGCTGCGCTTCTCGGGCATCAGCGGGACCTCCGATTCAAAATGGGACGATTTCGAGCACAAGCCGGGCGAGCAGCCCGTCCCCGGCACGGCCGGATTCGGTCAGCAGAACCTTGCACCTTCTCCCGCGGCGCCGGCGATGGGACGACCGATATCCTCGACGCAGAATCCTGTTTCACGCTCGTCGATGACCCCGCCCGCCCCGACGCCGATGAATCGGCCGGCGGCCGCTCCCCCGCGACCGCCCACTCCTCCGCCCAAGCCTGCAACGGAGACCGCTGAGGGGGAGTCGGATGACTTCCAGATCGAACGCTTCTGACAGCGCGAGGGCGGCGATGGACGCTGCCTTGCGACTGCTCTCCATCCGCGCACGCAGCCGGCGCGAGCTCAAGCTGGCGCTGGCGCGCAAGGGGTTCGCCGAATCGCAGCAGGATGCAGTTCTGTCTCGCCTCGCCGAGCTGAGTTACATCGACGATGCCCGGTTCGCGCGCGATCGCGCCAGCGCCCTTCTGCGCAACGGCAAGCTGGGGCCGCGAGCGGTTCTCCAGAGATTGTGCGCGCACGGCTTGACCGAGGACGAAGCGAAGCAGGCGCTCGCCGAAGCCGAGCGCGCCCTCGGCCTCGATCCCTTGGCGACCGCGCGATCGCTGCTTGAAAGGCGCGGCTTGTCCGGACGGCCGCTGCCGACAAAGGAGCAGGCGAAGGCTGCCCGCTTGCTGCGCGCCCGGGGATTTGCAGATGGCACTATCGAGCAACTGCTCGGCGCCGAGCTAGACCTCGGGCCTCAAGACGGTTAGGTTGGCGAGCGTGGTTCGCATCGGTTGGACAGCGCTGGCGGTTTCATTGCTTGCTGCGGCCGGGTGCGCAAGCGACACCGCGTCCGCGCCTGCGCAACGCGGCCAGGCCGGCAAAGGCGAAGGTGCCAAGTCGGAGCGGCTCCAGCATGGCAAGGTCAGCCCGAGCTCGACTTCGAACCCTCAGTTCGCATCGGACGCCCAAGCGAATCTCGCCAAGGGGAATGACGCCCTCAAATCGAAGAGCTACCTCGATGCAGAGAAGTATTTCGAGTACGTCAAGACGAAGTATCCATTCCTCGACGCGGCGAAGGAAGCCGAGATCCGGCTCGCGGACATCGACTTCGATCGAGAGAAGTACACTGAAGCGCGGGACCGCTATCAAAATTTCGTCAAGCTTCATCCCACCCATCCCAAGGTGGACTACGCCGCGTTCCGCGCCGCGTTGACGCATTACAAGGACATGCCGTCCGAGTTTTTCATCCTTCCGCCAGCCAGAGAGAAGGATCAGGTGCAAGTGCGCGCGGCGAACAAGGCGATGACCGATTTCGTGCGCAGCTACCCAAACTCCGCCTACCTTCCCGAAGGGAAGAAAATTCTCGAGGATACCAAGCACAGGCTCGCCGAACACGAGCTGTACGTCGCCGAGTTTTACGCCAAGCGGGGAAAGTGGGCGGCGGTCGCCCAACGTCTTGAGACGGTGGCCGACAAGTACTCTGGGCTCGGCTACGACGAGAGGGTCCTTTTCCAGCTTCACGACGTGTACGGTAAGCTGAAAGACAAAAGCCGAGCGGAGGACGCGCTACGAAAGATCATCAACCGTATGCCGGGCACGCCCGCAGCCTCGAAGGCGCAGCAGATGTTGGGCTCCTAGAGGGGGCGCGGCTTCGAAAGGCCCTCGGATTCGGCGTCGCGGTCGCGCTCTTGGCGGCGGTGTTGGTCTTCGCGCCGAAGCTCCTCGATGTAGCGGCCGGGCCCGATGCGGGCATCCGATCATCGCTCCAGCAAGGCGAGCACGCAGGGCTTGCGCTGACCATTCCCGGCACCTCCGCCGCGCTCCTTTCCCGCCGCCTGCACTACGACCGCATCACGACCCACGTGGACGCAGACGACGAAGAAGCCTTTGCGCTTTCCACGCTCGACTTCGAAGGAATGCTGGGCTCAGTACACGTGAGCTCCCTCGGCGTGGAGAGAATACCTTTCGAGCGCTACGGCACTCAGTGGCGGCCGCGAAGCAGCCTGGCTCCCCGGCTCGCCGGCGTCGTCGCCGCTCTCGAGGCGCGCCGTCAAGCGCTGGAAAGCGGCGACGTAGGCAAGCTTGTGGTTCTGGCCGCTTCACCCGAAGGCGGCCGCGCAGCGCAGGACGAGCTGCTGCGGAGCGCTGCTTCAGCTCCACAGCCGCTCCACCACATTTGCGCCTGGTACATTCGGCTTGAGCGCAACCAGGCCCTGGTAACCGAGGAGTATCGGATCGGGGAGGGCAGCGCCGAAAGCTCTCCCAAGGAGAAAGGAACGAGGCGTCTGACGCTCGAGCGGCAAGGTTCTCAGTTCCTCTTTTCCGGAAGCCTCTTGTAGGCTACGTGAGGAAAGGACGAACGGGTCCATCCATGACTAGCTTTTCCTCGCGCGGCGAGGTTGAGAAGCCGTGAGCGCAGCGACCGCAAGCGCAGGCAAGGCCTACGCGCTCAAGTTCATCTCTGGCAAGTACCAGGGTGGTGAGTATCCGCTGAAAATGGAGCGCCAGGTGATCATCGGGCGCTCGAGCGATCTGGACATGGTTCTGGTCGAGGACATGGTCTCGCGCAAGCACGCCAAAATCACCTTAACCGGCGGGAAGATCACCATCGAGGATCTCGGCTCGACCAACGGCACGTTCGTCAACGGGGAGAAGGTGAAGCAGGCTCGCCTCAAGGAGGGAGATCGGATCCTGATCGGCACCTCGATCCTCAAGCTCGTCTATCAGGGGGACCACGCCACCGAGATGGACGATCATCAGGTGAGGCAAAGGCTCGAAGAGGCGGCTGCGGTGCACGCGGCGAAATCGCCGAAGAGCTCTTCGATGGCCGGGAAGATCGAAGAGGTTCCGCTCCCGGATCTGTTGCAGCTGCTCAACACCTCCAAGAAGAACGGCGTGCTGGTGGTCAAGAACGTAGAGGAGGGCCGGATATACCTGCGCCAAGGGCGCGTCTACTACGCGGTGATCGATGACAATCACGCGCTCGGGCCGCGCAAGAGCTTCAACCGGATCGTCACCTGGGAGGCCGGCGACTTCGAGCTGCGCCCCGCCGAGCCGCAGGAATTCATGGTGGAGCTGGAGGCGCCTACCGAGGTTCTCCTCATGGAAGGGATGCGGCTGCTCGACGAGTTCAAGCGCATTCAAAACGAGCTGCCGCCGCTCAATTCGGTTCTGATGCTCTCCATGCCGATGACCAGCTCATTGCGCGAGCTGTCCGCGGACGAGCTGGACATTCTGCAGCTGGCGCACAACTACGGCAGCCTCAAAGGCGTGCTCGATCACTCGGAGAAGGAGGACGTCGCCGCCGCGGAGATCGTCCTCGGATTGCTCAAGCGGGACTTCGTCCGGGCTGGCTAAAAGCAGCCCGCCCCGCTATCCATTAGTCCCATGAACGACGTTGAATCGCCGGTGACGGCGACGCCATTGCCTCGGCTGACGGAGCTCAGCCACTGCGCGGGTTGAGCCGGGAAGATCCGCGCTGCGGACTTGGCGCAGGTCCTGCGCCACCTGGCCTCAAAGAAGCACCCGCGAGCGCTGGTCGGCTTCGGCACCAGCGATGACGCGGCGGTGTATCGGTTGACGCCATCGCTGGCGGTGGTGGAGACGGCGGACTTCTTCCCGCCGGTGGTGGACGATCCTTTCCAGTTCGGTGAAATCGCCGCCGCAAACGCGCTCTCGGACATCTGGGCGATGGGGGCGCGGCCGCTGTTCGCGCTCAACCTGGTGGGCTTTCCGACTGGACTTCCGCTGACCATCCTGTCGCAGATCCTGGCGGGCGGCCAAAGCAAAGCTGCGGAGGCGGGCGTGCCGATCCTCGGCGGGCATTCGGTCCAAGACCCGGAGCCGAAGTACGGAATGGCGGTGACCGGAGTCGTCCATCCAAAGAGAATCTTGCGAAACTCGGGTGCGAAGCCGGGCGACGTCCTCGTTCTCACCAAGCCGCTGGGCTCGGGAATCGCCACCACCGCGATCAAGCGGGGCCGCGCCTCGAGCGAGCTCACGCAGCAGGTGGTGAAGGTGATGTCGCAGCTCAACCAGAAGGCGGGACAAATCTTCGCGTCGGGGAAATTCAAGTTGAACGCCCTCACCGACGTCACCGGCTTTGGTCTGCTTGGCCACCTGCTGGAGATGATGACCGGCTCGAAGACCCGGGCCCGGATTTCGTTTGACCGCGTGCCCGTGCTCGAAGGCATCCGCAAGCTCGCGGAAGAGGGAATCGTTCCCGGGGGGTCGAAGTCGAACCTCGAGTATGTGCACGACAAGGTGCAATTTGCAGAGGTTTTGTCGGGCTCGGAGCGATTGATCCTGGCGGATGCGCAGACCAACGGCGGCCTGCTGGCATCGCTGCCGTCGCGGGAATCGGCCGCGGCGATGCGGGCGCTGGGGCGGGCGGGCGTGAAGGCGGCGGTCATCGGAGAGGTCTTGCGCGATCCTGCCGGAATCGAAGTGGTGAAGTAACTCTCTCGAACCGGTCACCGCCCTCGTTCGTGTCACCTGGGAATGGGAGCCACTAAACCGAGGACAACACTCGGCTCGGGTTGGACACGGCTGTTGGCCGCGCTGACTTTGGCGATGGCGTTAAGGAGCTCGGAGGCGACTGCGCAGAATGCAGCCGACGCTGGAGACTCTGACGCGGGCAGTCCTGCGGTCCGCGTCTTTTACGCGTGGATGAACGCGTTCAATTCAACCGCCACGTCGGCCAAGCAAGCATTCATCGCTAACCATCTGGCGGACTCGATGCGCCGCGGTCGCTCAGTGAGCGAGTTGGTCGAGCGCGATCGGGAATTGGCGGCGCGCGTCGGCGGATTTGAGCTGGCAAAGATGGAGCAAGCTACCGACGCCGAAGTGACGGCGCTCCTTCGGGAACGGGCGGGCCATCGCGGTTATGCGCGCTTGCATCTCGAGCTCGAGCCCGGTAACCACCAAACCGTTCGGGCTCTGCAGATTTCCCCGGTCGAAGGCAATGGCGCGGAACCGGCGAGGCGGCTTACCGGCGCCGAGCTCAAAGCCGCCGTAACCAAGCGTCTGGATCAGCTCGCTTCAGAGGACAAATTTTCGGGCGTGGTCCTGATGGCCAAAGACGCGCAGATACTTTTTGCTCGGGCGTACGGATACGCGGACCGAGGGAAGAAAGCGCGCAACACGCTGGAAACGAAGTTCAACCTTGGCTCGATGAACAAGATGATGACCGCCGTGGCGGTTGCTCAGCTCGTGCAAAGTGGGAAGCTGAAATTCACCGATACCGTTGCACAGCTTTTGCCCGATTATCCCGATCGCGCGAATGCGGCTAAAATTTCCGTCCATCATATGCTGACTCACACCTCCGGCCTGGGCGATTTTTTCGGGCAGGAGTATCGAGAGCGGAGGGCCAGCCTGCACACGCTGTCGGACTACCTGCCGTTGTTTGCCGGCAAGCCGCTGCAGTTCGAGCCCGGCAGCTTTTGGGCGTACAGCAATGCCGGTTTTCTATTGCTTGGACTCATCATCGAGTAAGTATCGGGAAAGAACTATTTCGACTACGTGCGCAAGCGCATCTTCGAGCCGGCGAAGATGACTCACTCGGGGTGGTACGCCCAGGGCGATGAAGTCTCGCAGCTCGCTGTCGGCTATACGGAACGAAACTCGCCCGATGGGGGACGCCTCCCTAACGCCGAGGTCACCGCGGTGCGAGGCACCTCCGCGGGCGGCGGTTATTCAACCGCGGGAGATCTACTCAAGTTCAGTTTAGCGTTGCGCGCTCACCAGTTGCTCGACGAGCGGAACATCGCGTTGCTCTGGAGCGGGAAGGTGCGACCGCGACACGAACCAGATGAGGAGTACGGCTACGGGTTCTCGGTCAAGACGATCGATGGCCACCGCATCATTGGGCACGGCGGTGGTGCACCAGGAATCAACGCCGATTTCTCTGTCTATCTCGACTCCGGCTACACCGTCATCGTCCTGTCGAATTACGATCCTCCCAGCGCCGGGGCTGTCGCGGCGTTTGTTCAACAACGCATCCTTTTGTAGCGGCTGGCGGCGCGGGCGCCGAGTAATGTCTTTGCGTGAAACGCACGCTCTATACGATCGCGGCTCTCTTAGGTTTCGTCGGTGGCTTTGTCGATTCCGCAGGCTATCTGGGGCTGGGAGGCCTTTTCACCTCTCACGTGACGGGGAATCTGGCGGTGCTCGGCGCCCGCTTGGCGCTTCAGCAGACGCACGGAGGCGCAGGCGCCGCGGGCGTCGCTTTCATCCCC
>Ga0126376_10001725_pt1 | contig 11975 bp, 11 predicted proteins | sample PanSoiMetPlot_15_FD_92760 | JGI IMG/M metagenome (GOLD analysis project Ga0126376, IMG submission 92760) | Tropical forest soil microbial communities from Panama - MetaG Plot_15 | ecosystem: Environmental > Terrestrial > Soil > Tropical forest > Bulk soil | place: Panama | collected 2016-02-17
GGAAGCTCCTGCCACTCCAGCGGCGAAGCGCAAACCGATTGCCGCGAATGCTGCGACCCCGACTCAGCAGCAAGCAGTAGTTCGTAACCAATAATGGTCGCAATTATTCACAAACGCAGTTGGCGCGACTTTGACTGGATCCTCGCGTTCCTGGCGATCGCGATCGTCTTGTTTGGCACGATCCAGATTCGCAACGCGCAACCCACCGAGCCATATTGGATCAAACAACTGATCGGACTCGGGATTGGTCTGGTCGCGATGCTCGCGATTGCGTTCACTGACTACCGCAAACTGCTGAATCTCGCGCCGGCGTTTTACGTTTTTGGGCTGATTTTGCTCCTCATCGTGCTCGTGCCCGGTGTCGGACTGAAGATCAACGGCCAGCGCTGCTGGCTCAAGGTTCCCGGCATCGGCCAGTTTCAACCGTCGGAGTTTGTGAAGGTGACGACGGCGATGATGCTGGCGCGGTATTTTGGAAAGAATCGTGTACAGGTGTTGTCGTTCAAGGAGATTATCGTCGGCGGGTTAATCCTGGCGTTACCATGCGGGCTGATCCTGCTCGAGCCCGATGTTGGCTCGGTGTTGACTTACATGCCGATTCTCGCAGTGGTGCTGTTCTTGTCTGCGATTCGGTTAAGACTCGTCGTGGCGAGTGCGTTGCTCGGAGTGCTCCTGATGCCGCTCGCGTATGCAGCGGGCGTCAAGACGGGCGCCGTCAAGACTTATCAGCAGGAACGTATCAATGTCATTCTCGATCCTGAGAACGCTGACCGGCGTGGCATCGGTTATCACACCTGGCAGTCGATCTTGACGGTGGGTGAAGGTGGGTTGCTTGGGTCACGTTCTTCGGCTGAGTTTTCGCAGAGCGGATTGAAATTCCTGCCCGAGCCGCACACTGATTTCATTTATGCAGTGACAGCAGAGAATTCCGGCTTCGTAGGCTGCGTGCTGGTCCTGCTTGCTTACGTGATACTGCTATCGCGTTTGATCACCGGCGCCCGGCGTTCATCCGACCGGATGGGCATGCTCTTCATCATGGCCGTCGTCGGCGGCCTGACCTTTCAGATCTTCATCAACATCGGCATGGCTTTGGGAATCTCGCCCGTCATCGGCGTCCCCCTACCATTAATGAGCGCCGGCCTCGCCTCCCTCATCGCCACCTTCATCGCCATCGGCTTCGCGATCAGCGTGCAGTTGCGCCGCTTCGTGAATTGAACACGGTTATCCGAGCATTACTCGCGTGTGAGACTTCTCAGGGTCACGCTCCTTTGCAATGGAGTTTCTTAAGGCCAGTCTGTTCTTCGTAACAGGCGGTCTGGGAGGATATCAAGTTGGTGCGAGATAAGAGTGACGCATCAAAGCGGTGAGCTTAACTTTCTCCCCGTCGCCCTGATATCCGCCTTATCCGTTTTTATCCGCGGCTTATTTCTCCTTAACTTTGAGGTTGGATTAGATACTTGTCATAACCGGCGTGCACCAGTCGTTCGAAAGCATGCCAGACGTGGTCCGGAATTTCCTGCTCGATCTGAAAACCGCGCTCCGGATAGATCTTTATTCTTTGCAGATCGCCAACCATGATGCTGACCACATCCGCGACTGAGAGCGCGCCATTGGCATACTCCGCGAGATAATTTCCAAACGAAACTTGCGGTGACGTCACGGTCACTTCTTTCTCGGGCCAGAGCTTGCGAAATGTCGCATAACTACGACGCTCCATGTACGGCTTTTGCACGACGATGAATTTGTGCGGATTGAGTCGTTTACCGGCCAGTAGCCTCTTCGTGAACGCGATGTTCTCCCCTGTATTTGTCGACTCGGACTCAATCAAAATACTTTCACGCGGCACGTTCAAACTCATCGCAATGCGCGCGAATCGTTCGGCTTCCGGTTCCTGCCAGAGCCTGCTGGTGATCGCTCCGTGACCGCCCGAGAAGATGATCAGCGACGCGAAGCCATCAAGAAACAGTTGTGCGCCTCGTTCAGCAACGCGCTCGTCGTGGCTGCAAAGCACCATGATCGCATCCGCCTTCGCGACCTGTTGCTTCATCAAGTGATAGTCCCAAAGTGTCTCCGCAAGTGATTGAATCTGAGCGTCCATGAATGAACTTAAGCTTCGAACTGAGCTAAAAATCTTTCAACCTCAGCGCGCGAACGTAACCAGACAGTCTCTTTTCCTTCGCAGCGTTCGCGCAGCAGCTTAACAACTTTCGGCTTGGTCCGACGCGGATAGTTCCAGACCCACAACACAAACTCCCAGTCGAGCTTCTCAGGACAACCTTCGGCCATGTCAGGCCGATCTGCGTTTCGGTAATGCAATGCACGCGTCACGATTCGCCAAAGACACACCCAGCGCGACAGATCGAGAAACACAACGGTATCGCACTTTTCAAACCTCAAATCCAACGTGCCGGAGTAGTTGCCATCAAGAATCCACGAATCTCGATCGGTTAGGTCTGTAACTATCCGTAACCATTCTTCCGGCGCCGGTTTACTCCATCCAGGTCGCCAGAAAAACTTATCCAGATGACTAACCTCGAGATTTAGTAAGGTGCCAAGCCGCGTTGCAAAAGTTGACTTACCTGAACCACCTGAACCAATAACCAGAATCTTCCTCATAACCTGTGTGCATGTTTTCAGGATGCCATCAGATCTTTGTACGTCGAAATCCACCAGATGTTACCAAACGAATCCTTCACACCAGCCTGGCGCTCGGAGTACGGCTTGTCCTGCGGCGCCTGCACCGACGTTGCTCCCTTCTCGAGCGCGCGCTGATACGTGGCATCGACGTCCCACAGATAAACGTAGATCGAAGCACGCGTCGCATGCGCAGGCGGCTCCGGCATCAACTCCAGCACGATTACCGAGTCGCCAATCTTAGCTTCGATGTGATGCTGATTCGGGCCAAACTCAAACCGCTCCAGCTCCACTGCTCCGAACGCGTGTGTGACCAGTTCAAATAGATCGGGGTAACCGTAGAGGTACGGTCGCACGGCGCCAAATCGATGGCGAATATGATCGCTACTCATGATTAATACCTCACTCCGCTGTCTAATACGCGCTCACTGCGTTAATCTGTGGCAAATCACTGCGAAAGGAACGACGATGGCGCCAACACTCTATCGGATCATTCTGCAGGTGGACAATCTCGACCGCGCCGAGGTGTTTTATGGAACCCTGCTCGGCGATCGGGGCCGGCGTATCCCGCGCGGTTCGCGCCATTACATCGATTGTGGACCTGTGATTCTCGCGCTCGTCGATGTAACGGGCGAAGGCGTTCTCGATGAGAAACCGAAGCCGCTTCCGGAGTACATTTACTTTTCCGTAAACGATCTGGAAGCAGTTCACGAACGCGCGCAACAGTTGGAATGTCTCTCAACTGAAGACGTTCACGGCGCGAGCGCCGGCGAGATCGTCAGACGCCCGTGGGGTGAGCGATCGTTTTACGCGTACGACCCGTGGGGCAATGGGCTCTGCTTCGTTGACGAGAACACACTGTTTACCGGCAAATAAGATCATGAGCACTGACCCAACGTATCAAGCCGCGAATACGGTAGCGCCGATCGTCGAAGCGCACTTTGCGCGCAATCTCGCGGAGGCGCGCAGGCTTGGTGAAGACGATCTGGCGCCGCAACCTGATGCGCGTTCGATCGCAACGATCATCAATGCAACTTTCTGGGCCAGCTTTCGTCCGGAAGAAGGTCGCTTTCCGAAGATCTCGCTCGCGTATCTGCCACCTGAAGCGGCCGGACAGCCGGTGATCTTTGAACATCCGCTGCCTTTGACGGCCGGTGTTTTGATGAAACTCGCGCCCGCAGTCGAACGTCCCGAGATTCATCTCGGAGTCTGGAATCACGGCGATGAGTTGAGAGTTTGGGGAACGACGCGAACCATTCCCAGTTTCTGCTTTGTGATCGAAGATATCGAGCCAGGCCTGCTCGTTGTGAAGCATCGCCGTCTTGATGGTTTCGGAAAATATGCCAACGTTGCCGTGCTCAAAGGTGAACAGGTCAAAGTCATCGACGAGAATGGCACGAGCCTGCCCGACTGTCCTTCCCTGCTGAAAGCTTTGCTTGCGTTCACGGCAGCCGCTACTAATGGACCACAACACTCGTTGAATGTGCTGGTCCAACTCAGTGCTTCGATGCGCGCCCACGGACATGGCGGTATTCTGCTGGTCGTACCCACTGGCACTGAACGCTGGCGCGAGTCGATTGCACAACCGATTCTTTATTCGATCACCCCGGCGTTCGCAGCGCTTGCGGAATTAGTGCGCCAGGAACACGAAGTTGCTGAGGAAGATCGAAGGGAATGGGCAAGCGCCTTGCGGCGGGCGGTGGACACGATTGGCGGAATGACCGCTGTAGATGGGGCAACCGTCATCAACGATCAGTATGAAGTGGTCGCGTTTGGCGCGAAGATACGGCGCAGGGAAGGATGCCCGCCGGTCGACAAGTGGGTCATCACCGAGCCGGTCGTGGGGAATCTTCCGGTCGTGGTCCAACCGACAGAGCATGGTGGAACGCGCCATCTTTCCGCGGCGCAGTTTGTGTTCGATCATCGTGAGGCACTCGCACTCGTGGCGTCGCAGGATGGACGCTTTACGGTGTTTGCGTGGTCACCCTGTGAAGAGATGGTCCATGCGCACCGGGTCGAAGCGCTGCTGATGTGAGCCTCTCGAATTAGCTAAGGAGTAAAGATGCGGCGGAAGATGATGCCCGAGTAGTTCAGCCGCATCGCGCGTCCATCGACGACAGTGTCGAAAGTGATCCAATCGGGCCCTTCCGTTTCGCCGATCCCAAACTTTCCATCGCCACGCGGGACGAGTGGCTGCACACCATCAATCAAAAGCTGACCGTTGCGCAACACGATGCGCGTGTCGCCGTACCAGGCGCTGTCGTTGTAATAGTGTCCGGCGAAAGCTTCCCAGTCTTTCTTCGTCTCGAAAATCTTTGGACCAGCGTACTTCGCGCCCATATACCAGTTGGCGCCGTGAAACGCCTGAGTGACTTCCTTGTTCTCTCTGACGAACCCGAGCAGATAAGTGTCGAAGTCAGGATGCTTGACGATGAAACGATCGGCGCCGGCACGTTCGAGCACGATTCGGCGATTCGCGTGCAGAAGAACCAGCTTGGCGCCTTCTGCTGCCAGCTCGAGTTTCTTTCCGTCAAGAGACGTGTAGAGTCCGGCATAGTCAGCGGCATTCTTCACCTCATCGGGCGAAGGCGGCGGCGCAGGCGCATCGGGAAGCGGCTTTCCTGCGAGCGAGGCATTGAAGAGCTCAATCGCATATTTCGTCACTGCAACGGGCCGGTAACCGCGAAGATTCGCGTTGACTGATGCAAACGCGGCGACGCCTCCCGTCAGGTCAATGTCTATTGAAGAACTAAATGCGACCATTCCACCCGTGTGACGCAAACGTGTGTGACCGCCGATGTCGCTGATCCACAGTCCGTAACCATACGAAGCAGGCTCGCCACGATACGGAGAATCGATGGCGGGCTTCGTGAACAGTCCGAAACTCTCTTCCGAAATCAGACGGCCTTTCGGCAGCGCGCCGCGGTTGAGCAGCATGCGCATGTACTTGGCCATGTCGGACGGCGTCGAAGCGACACTGCCCGCAGCGATATCGACTTCGATCCACTGTGCTTCGGCGAGTGGACCATGTAGCGGATATGGTTTGCCTTCCGCGAGTGGCTCGTAGCCGATCGCCATCCGCTTGCGCAGATCGTTGGTGATAATTGGTGAGCTCGCTGTCATTCCGAGCGGTGTCAGCATGCGGGCGCGCACCGCTTCCGCGTACGATCGTTTATCGATGGCTTCGATCAGGAAACCGAGAATGTTGTATCCGGTGTTTGAATAAAGGAAATGTTTGCCGGGCTCGTACGCGGTCCAGAGTTCAGCAAGCAACGCGTCGAGCAGAAGCGGCGCGCCGGGCAGACCGGCGGTGTGACTCAGTATGTGATGCGTTGTGACTGGCGCAAACTTTGAATTGATCTTGAGCCACGGCAGATACTCGACTATGGGCTTGTTGAGATCCAGTTTGCCTTCGTCGCGCAACTGCAACAACGTTAGGCTGATGAATGATTTCGAGATCGAGCCGATCTCGAACATCGTTTCCGGCACGACGCGCAAGCCGGCTTTCGTGTCTGCGTAACCGTAAGTCGAGGCGCGGATCAGGCCGTCGCGATTTGCGAGTGCGAGTGTCAGGCCCGGAGCGCCTGTTTCGCGCATGTGGCGCGCGATGAATTCATCCAACCGCGCGAAGACCGGTTGCACAGCAGCCGACTGGGCCAACGTGCTGAACGAACCCACTGACCTAAGTACACCGATCGCCAGCGCAGATTTAGTGCTGGTTGATAAAAACTTTCGACGTGAAAGGTTCATAGAAATTTCTCCCGCAAAGGCGCAAAGACGCAAAGCGCTGCCGCGTTTCGAAGGTTTCCTTTGGCGTCTTTGCGTCTTTGCGCGAGAAATTTTTACTACAGCCCGAGACTCTTCGACAATTCCACAAACCGTGTTTCCGAACGCAGATTCTTCAACACCGGATCTACCTTGATAAATGGCAACCAATTGAACCGCTCTTGCCGCGACTTCTCGAGCCAGTCGAGCGCAAGCTGCCGTTCATCAAGCCCTGCATAGATCACCGCCGTCTGGAAAGGCGAAACATACTGCTGCTTCGACAATTCCTGAAGCCTCGCGATTACCTTCTCTGCTTCGACTCTTTTCCCCGCCAGTGCCTGCGAGTGGCCCAACGCAGTCAGCGCTGTAACATTGTCAGGCGAGTATCTCAATCCCTGTTTGAATTCCGCAATTGCTTCTTCGAGTTTCCCTTCTTCCTCGAGAACCAACCCCAGCTCGTAATGAGCACGCGCGAAGTTCTGGTCCATCTCCATCAACTTCAACGCTTCCTGATGCGCCTCGGCCAACCGTCCGGCGTAGTAGAGATTACGAATATAGTCGCCGTAGATCGTCAACGAAAACGGCTCCAGATCGTGCGCGATTTTCCCTTCGGTGACTGCTTCGTTCATGCGACCCATCGCCGCGAGGTAGCTACCGTACCACTGATGCGCCGTTGCATAGTTAGGATTGAGCGCGATCGCCTTCTTGAAGTATTCCTCGGCTTCAGCCCACTTCAGATGATAACGATAGGTAACAAACGCAAGCGACGTATGCGCTTCCGCAAGGCTCTCGTTGATCGATAACGCTTTTCGCGATGCCGCTTCTGCCTTCGGATAAGAATCATCAGCCGACGTCACGTTATAGACGTTCAATAACAGGTAACAATCGGCGAGCCCGGCGTAAGCGAGAGCGTAATCCTGGTCTCTCATGATCGCCTGGCCGAAGTAGTCGATGCCGCTCTTCAAACCTTCGACGGTTCGCTTGTTCCAGTTGTAACGCCCCTGTAGGTAAAGACGATACGCTTCCGAGTCGGGTGAATAGTTTCGCGTCAACTGCACGTGGTCCATGTTGTCCGTGCGCGAACGCAAACGCTGCGACACGTCGCGCGAGATCTGTTGCGGCAACGCGACTACTTCCGAAACTTTGCGCCCGTATCGTTCACCCCAGATGTGACTATCGTCGCGCACGTCAATCAATTCAACGCTCACAGACAGATCGTCACCGGTCTGGACCACGCTGCCAGACAACAAAGCACGAACGCCGAGCTCGCGACCGATCTTTTTGAGATCAGTCTCACGTCCTTTGTAGTGAAAGACTGTGCTGCTCGATTTCACTTTGAGGTTTGGCACGCGCGAAAGACTGTCGATCAAACTCTCGGTTATTCCGTCGGAAAGATACTCAGTGGCCGGATCGCTGTTCGTGAATGGCAAGACAGCGAGTGAGTTGATTGTCGAGTCAGCCTCAACCGGCCGTTCGCGGCGAAAAGCGATGAAGGTGAGCGCCAGGATCAGCACTACCGCCGCCGCTGCAATCGCAACGACCTTCCGCGGCCTGGTCCAGAAGGGATTTTTCGTTACTGAAGCCGGTGCTTTGAACGCCGGAGCATCGGTCAGCGTCGTGCTGTTGTCGACCTCGAGCTCGCGCAGCACTTCCTGAAGGTCGCTGCGCATATCTTCGATGCGCTGGTAACGATCTTCAGGCAACTTCGCGAGCGCTTTGTCGAGTATCTCCTGAATGCGTCGCAGCGCGGGCGAGTCTTCACCTCGCGCTTCCGTGATTGGCATCGGCTGGTGATAGACGACCGCATAACGAACGTCGAGCGCTGTCTTGCCGCGGAACGGCCACGTACCCGCGAGCATTTCGTAAAGCAACACGCCGCACGAAAAGATGTCAGCGCGGTGATCGGCTTTGAGACCCTGTGCCTGCTCGGGCGCAGCGTACGTCGAAGTGCCATAAGGCACGCCGACTTCGGTGAGTTGCGGATCGCTCGAAGTTGCGTGCGGGCCTTCGATCAACTTCGCGAGTCCGAAGTCGAGCACTTTCACCGTTCCCGAACGTGTGACCATCACGTTGCGCGCTTTGATGTCGCGATGAGCAATGCCGCGACTGTGCGCTGCGGCGAGTGCGTCAGTTACCTGAATCTCGATCGAGAGGGCGCTACGCAGGTCGAGTGGCTGCCCGCCGACGAGCTCGCGCACGTTTCGCCCCTCGACGTACTGCATCGCAATGAAATGGATGTCGCCGACCTTGTGCAGGCCAAAGATGGTGCAGATGTTCGGATGATCCAACGAGGAGGCGAGCTTGGCTTCGCGTTCGAATCGCACCAGGTTTGAGGCCCGATCGGTGAGATCCGGAGGCAGTACTTTGATTACCGCGGGCCGATCGAGCGTGGTGTCGATAACTCTAAAGACGGTACCCTGCCCACCTTCACCGATCTTTTCGACGACGCGATAATGGAGGAGGAGTTGCCCGATCATAGGAGAATGGGATCAGTGACTTGGTGCGAGGCGTATTTTAGCCACAAAGAGGTACAAAAGGCACATAAAAGAAACCCACAGTTTGACGGGGGTTCTTGAGTGCCTTATGTGTCTTTTTGTGGCGCACTTCTGTTACAGTCGGGCGCGATGAGATTTCTTCTTGCTTTTACGTTGATTATGTTCGCGGCGCCGCGTTGGACCATGCAGACGAGCGGTGTCAACGTTCGGTTGCGCGGGGTGAGTGCGGTGAGTGAGCGTGAGGCGTGGGCTAGTGGAGCGGCGTCGACAGTGTTGCGCACCGTCGATGGTGGAACGACGTGGCAGAAGCACAAGGTCACGGACGACGCTCTCGACTTCCGCGACATCGACGCCGTCGATGCGGAAACCGCCTACACACTCAGCGCCGGCAATGGTCCGGCTTCGCGCATTTACAAGACCACCGACGCAGGCAAGACGTGGCAGTTGCAGTTCAAGAACGAGGATCCGAAAGCGTTTCTTGATGCGATGTCGTTTTGGGACGCGAATCACGGCATCGTCTTCGGCGATTCCGTAGATCTACAGCTCTACATTTTGACGACGGCCGACGGCGGTCGCACCTGGTCACGCGTTCCTGGCGCGAACCTGCCGCCAGCGCAAGGCAATGAAGGCGCATTCGCCGCGAGCGGAACGAATATCGCCGTCGTCGGAAAGTCTCACGCATGGATCGGTACGGGCGCCGCGGCCAAGTCGCGTGTGCTGCGCACTGCGGATGGTGGTCGCACGTGGCAAGTCGCAGACACACCGCTCGCATCAGCCGCGTCGGCGGGAATATTCTCAATCACTTTCCGCGACGAAAAGCACGGCGTGATCGCCGGTGGCGACTATCGAAAAGAACAAGAGGCTGTGGATAACCTGGCAGTCACGAACGACGGCGGAGTTACGTGGACGCTCGTGAAAGGTTTGTCAGGATTTCGTTCGGTGGTGGCTTTCGTGCCGGGCACAAAGACACTCGTGGCGCTTGGTCCATCCGGCGGCGACTACTCGACTGACGATGGACGAACCTGGACTCCGATTACTGGTCCAGGTTTCGATACGTTCAGTTTCGTTCCGGGTAAACAGATTGGCTGGGGCGGCGGCGATAAAGGAAAGATCGGACGCCTTACATTCTGAAGCTACCGCGCCTCATTACTCTTCGCGACGATCTTCACCTGTTTATTGATCGCGTCAGACAGGTTCGCCGCACTCTTCCAACTCAGACCGACACTCGAATACCGCACGATCCCTTCGTGATCTATGAGAATGTAAGTCGGAAACGCGCGGATACCGAAGGCGCGCAGGATGCGGTGATCTTTATCTCGATATTGCGGCCAGACCATCTTGTTCTTCACGGTAAACTCACGCCACGTCGCGTCGTCCTCATCCTCATCGGAGCTGATGCCAAGGATGATGAAATTGCCTTGTTTCGCGTAACGCTTGTAGAGATCGCGAAGATCCGGCACTGACTCGACACACGGCGGACACCACGTGCCCCAAAAATCTATGAGCACAACCTTGCCGCGCAGATCTTCAAGCGTGATGTGCTCGCCTTCCGAGGAAGTGAAAGCAAAGTCGGGCGCGAAGTTTTCACGCGCGCGACGCGGATCCTTAATCATTTGGAGCGCTGGTTCGAGATACGCGCCGTTCGGTTGTTCCTTGACGTAAGTCTTCAGCTCGGCGACGCCTTCCTGGTCCCGATTCATCTGCAGGAGCGCCACGCCAAGGTTGTAACGCATTATCTGAGGCGCGCCCTCCATCGCCAGCCCCTGCCTGAACACAGCCTCAGCGGCCTGAAGTTTCTTCTGGTCCTTTCGCTCGGCAGACTGCTGCAACGCCAGCCCCTTGTTGTTGTAGGCCTTCAACAGCAGTTGCCGATCGCTGGGCGCCAACTCGATGACTTTGTCAGCACACTCGATCGCGTTCTTGTAAGCCTCGAGGGCCATGTACGTCTCCGACATCCAGCCATAGCACTCGGCCGACTTCTTATCGCGCAGCTCGTTCGCGCGCTTGAAACTCTTCAGCGCGTCTTCGAACTTTCCGCGACGATAAAGATCCCTGCCCTTCATGAACTCTTCGTCGTAGTCGAGGCCCTGAGCCGTGACGGTCCATGTCGGCAACGGGTCGGGTAGCGCGATCAAAATCCCGAGTGCGATCAGAAGCATGATGTGGATGGGTCGGCCAGTTTGGCGAGTCAGCATGGTCGGGTCCTCCGTGAGATGCGTGTCATATTATCAGATCTCGATCTGCGTAATCCGAAAAAACTGTGTAATCTTTGGGCTATGACAGACAACATTCAAACGTGTCCTTGCGGCTCCAGTTTCCTTTTTAGCGCTTGCTGCGAGCCGATCATCAACGGCACCCGTGAGAGCGAGACGGCAGAAGAGTTGATGCGCGCGCGGTATTCGGCTTTTGTGACAGGCGCCATCGATTTCATCGTCAATTCAACTCATTCGCACACGCGAAAGGAGATCGATCTGGATTTTATTCGTGAGTGGTCGCAAACGTCCGAATGGCGTGGACTACAGATCTTCGAGACCAAGCAGGTTAACGACAACGAGGCGTTCGTCTCTTTCGAAGCACAGTATACGCAGAACGGACAGGATCAGAACCATCGCGAAAAGAGTCTCTTCGAACGCGAGGACGGACAGTGGCGCTTCGTCACGGGTGACGAGTTGAAGAATCCGACCGTCAGGTATGAAACGCCAAGACCGGGTCGCAACGATCCCTGCCCGTGCGGTTCCGGCAAAAAATACAAGAAATGCCACGGATAAACGCGGATTTTTATCTATGCAATCCGTCGCTTAAAATAGAAACGGTAATTAACTAATCAGGAGATACAAATGAAATACGCAGTTGCTCGAAAAATAAATAATGAAGGTGAGGTGATCAGCGAGAACACGGCTGCGCAGGCGACGGTTCGCACTGACGACAGCCCACTTGATGCTTATTCGCGGGCCGTCATTGAGGCAGCGGAAAAGGTGAGTCCCTCGGTTGTTTACATCCAAGTCACAGGACGGCGCGAAGGTCGCCGGCGCAGGCCGGGGCAAGACGAAGTCAGCGGCAGCGGATCCGGATTCGTCTTTA
>Ga0126376_10001727_pt1 | contig 11971 bp, 9 predicted proteins | sample PanSoiMetPlot_15_FD_92760 | JGI IMG/M metagenome (GOLD analysis project Ga0126376, IMG submission 92760) | Tropical forest soil microbial communities from Panama - MetaG Plot_15 | ecosystem: Environmental > Terrestrial > Soil > Tropical forest > Bulk soil | place: Panama | collected 2016-02-17
CGTCATAATCTCTCCGGTCCTCGGCCGCGTACGTTCGAGCAGAAACTCCAGTTCTCCCGGCTGCCTAAATTTTCGGAGCTAGCTTTGACACATATCATCTGCTGCGTCGAGACTCACTCTTGATAGTAATCCTTGAACCTATCGCCTTTGTAAGCTTCAATACTCCGTAATGCGAGAGGGTCTGCCTTATTGAGGACGATGCCTATGAGACGCTCGCGAATGATCTGTGCCTCAGAAAGTGCCTCTAGGACAAGACTTCGCTTCGTCTGTCCCCACTCGACGACAAATATGAATCTATCAATGAAACGCTCGATCATCTTGATGTCCACGACTGACATGATTGGTGCAATCTCAATTATAATGCAATCGTAGGCTTTACGTGCTGCCACCAGTAGCTGCTCCATCTCAGGTGACCCCAGTAACTCAGCTGCGTTGGAAATACGAGTCGAGAGAGCGCATGGCAAGACATCCAGCCCCGAGCGCTGCTGTTTGAAGACGAGGGTAGCAAGCCGAGATGGATCGTCTAGAGCTTCAATCAATCCCTCACGTGCGTCAGGCGCCAACGCGGCGGTCAGGAGCCGTAGATGGAGGTCACTGTCGATAATTAGCGTACGGGTCCCTGATGATGCGATCATGAGGGACGCCAAATTAACTGCAATGGTCGTCTTGCCTTCCTTCGGCACCGAAGACACGACACCGATGACCTTGACGCCGTGTAGGCGCTGGGCGGTACTAATCAACGCCTTAACGTCGCGAAGTGTCTCTGTGAAACGCGAGTAAGGCGCATCAAGAACAAATTCCTCTATAGGCTTCGACTTTGTGCGAAACCAAGCCGTTCGCTTCCGCTTCGCCTTAACCATCGGTAGGATAACGCAACGTATATCGGTAACTTGCTCGACTATCTTAGATGTCCGAAACACATCAGCTGCCCATTCTCTCGCGACGGCTGCTCCGGCGCCCAAAAAAAGGCCGAGCATCATGCTTCCTGCAAGCACTGCCACAGCCTTCCTGGAACTCTTATGCAACGGAGGCGCTGCCCTAGCAAGGATACGGGCATTCTGGACGGGGATGGTCTGGGTCTGGATTGTATTTATTTCCTTATATTTTTGCAGAAAGTTGTTGTATAGATTGCGCAGTGTATCTGCCGAACTTTCGAGTTCACGCATCGTAACCTGAGCGTGACTGTTTGTCTCTGTTTCCCCGACTAATCGGGCCGCGGTAACAGCGAGCTCGCTCTCTCGTGCCTGGGCAATTTGATACTCGTTGGCGTAGGCATCGGTAATTCGCTGTTCCTCCCGCTGGATTGATGCGCGCAATGCGTCCATTTGCTTGTGAAGCTTGATTACGGCGATATGGCCCGACCCCACACTGGCCTCCACTTCGCTTGCCCGTGCGGCCAGGTCCCGATACTGCGAACGAAGTTTGACAAGATCGTTGTTGTTCAAAGCGAAGTTAATCGAGGGTCTGGATCCGTTGACTAAAGTATCAGTCGCCGTTGCGGTTGTTATTCCTTCGCCCGCCATCCGATGAATGCGATCGAGCCGCTCTTTGGCTTCGGCCACCGCAATTCTGGCATTAGTCAATTGGGTGTTCAGCGCCAATAATTGCTCGGAACTCAGCAAGCCCTTGCCGGTATTTACCAAATTGTTAGCTATTTTGTAATTTTGCAATGCGCGATCAGCATCGATCGTTTGCGCCTTCAGTTCCGTCAGCCGGTCCTGAAGCCATTGGCTGACCATATTGGTCGACTTGAATTTGGCGTCTAAAGTGCTCGCGACATAACTATCGGCAAGTACATTCGCTATATTCGCCGCCTTGTTCGGATCTTCAGATTCGAAAGTAACATTGATAACGTTAGCAACGTCCTCCCGATACACGCTCAGACGCTTGAGAACAGTTTCAACAGCGGTTCGCTCAAGAATCGCATCGGGGTCGACTGTGGCATCGGCATCGTCATTCCAACCGATAGATTGCTTGACAATTTTTATTAGTTTATTGATGTCCCAAAAGATCTGCCCGCCGCGCGTCTTTGGTGGACCAACGAATTCACTGTCGTGGGCCAAATTCATTGACCGGACGACCGGAACAACAATGCTGTCCGACGACAGGATGTAGACTTGGCTCCCGATCTCTGCGTCGTCAAAAGATGGCTCGTCGATAATTTTATTGGTCTGCAGATATCGGTCCAGACTCCTGTCCAGGAGAATGCGAGCGCTGCTCCTGTAAAGCGTTGGTGCGGATAGGATATAGGCGACCGCCAATATCAGCCCGATCAAACATCCGAATACGGGGAACCGCCACCCACGACGCAAAGTCCCAAGAATGTCCGTGGTGCCGAGTGCAGGACCTGCGGTGAATGCATAGGCATAGTCCGATTGGAGAGGAACGTCGGTATTTCGAGTGCCCATTGCGTCATCTCCAATCGCTGAAAGCCTACGATATAGCCAGAAATCCGCCCACATTCAATTCGTGCGTGCTGTCTTTCGGTCTCATATGCGGTGACGACGAACACTCCTTGGATACCTTCCGGCCGATAGCGTCCCAAGCGCTGTGACTCGACTTGAACCGCAAAACGGTCCCTGTAAGAGGAACAAAAGTCATGGCAGCGGTATGATTATAAGCCCCCAAGTCATTGCAAGGTGGATTCGACATATTCACCGACGAGAGCCACGCCGCTCAGGCCACCGGCCGCGAGTTGCTCTTGGAGTTCTACGCTGATCTCAAGGCGTATCGCTGCGCTCCCACGCTGAGCGATCCGCTAGACCAACGTTACGGTACCTATACCTGTGAAGCGATCCGGTCGAGCTGCTGTCCGCGAGCGCCCATTTCCTCGGTGGGTGTCAAGCCAAGGGCATCGAATACCACCCGAATTCGATGCAACCAGTCGTGCCTGAGAGCGGCCTCTCGCACGTTGTTGCGCCGAACTGCGCGTAACCGCTCAGAGTCGCGGTTCAGGTCGGCGAGGATACAGCCAATGTCGGGAGAATCGAATGGCACGTGAATTACCGCGTCCGGCCAATCGAACTGTCGTTTGAATTCCCCGGTGCGCGGCGCCTCGCCGATCATCACCGCACCCGCGGCGGCACCTTCGTAGAATCGCGCGGAGATCTCATCACGACCCGCCGTGAACTCGGGTTGGTTCACATAGCTGCGATTAGCGATGTAGTAGCAGCTGTGTTTGAGTATTGCCGCCAGCATGCCGCGATGTTCGTGCGGGCTGTCGACGCGGAACGTGCGCTGCTTCAGGTCGGCGCCGCTCGCAGCCACGGTGTCGTAGTAGTAGAAGCTCTGCTGCCGCTCGGCCTCCTTGAGCAGCGCTTGATGGGTGACGGGCGAGCGTCGGCCGATGTTGCAGACATCGATCGGGCGCGACTGATCAAGTGACGCAGGCGCGAAACGCGGCACGTCAACCGCGAGCGGCAGGTAGGTGCACGGCCGACCGGTGATGCGCGCAACGTCCTGGACGCAATGACGGTGCCCAAGAAAGACGTGGTCAAAAGCAGACAAGAGCTCGAATAGATATTCCGGCATCAGATCCGACCAGACTTCGGTGATGAAGCATGCCGCCTTGTGGCAGCACTGGCGCCAGTTGGGAATCATTGCGAGCGAATACAATTCATGGGTGTGGCTGAACACCGGAAAAAAGAGTTCGAAGTCGCGCTCCAAGACCACCTTGCTACGCGGATAAGGCGCAAGTCGGCGCGCAAGCTTGGGCGACCCGGTTACCAGGCGAGCGAGCTTGTAAGCGCGCCGGGAAAACTCCAGAGCCGGCAGGTCAGTCACGTCAATTCGCTGGGCACCCGTAACAGCTGCGAAAGTGTCCTCGAATTCGTAGGAAAGGCAAAACGCGACGAGGTCGGCAATCCGGCGCTGCGATAACAGCAATACCTTACCTTGCACGGGTCCACGCCTTCCGATCAGTTCGACGTTCATGGGTGCGCCGGGGTAGGGTAAAACGAACGCAAAAGCACGTTTCCGTCACTGTGACAAGGCGCGCGCCGGGGGAACCCCTTTCGTGGTAACGTGTCTTGCACCGGCCCGCGGGCGTGCTACGAAGATTCGGCCGGCTACTCTGCCGGCAGACGCGACGAGTTGGCGAGATGTTCGATCGGTCAGCGAAATCCATGAAACCCGCAAGAATCGGCTTGTACGGAAACTTCGGCGCCGGCAACCTTGGCAACGAAAGTACTCTACGGGCGGTCATCGAACAGATTCTGCGGCGCTGGCCTGGTGCACAATTGCTGTGCTTCTGCACGAACCCCCAGGATGTGCGAACACGCCACAACATCGCAGCCTTTCCCTCAGAAGCATTCGACAAGACTGCCGCAGAGGGGTCCGGCTCGCGCGGGCCGCTAGGTCGCTTGGCGCGGATCCTGCGAATTGCTTTCCAGCGGTTACCTCTTGAGCTGGTTCACTGGGTCAGGAGCCTGCGCGCGGTCAGCCGCACGGATATGCTCATTGTTGCCGGAACAGGGATCGTCGCGGACTACGTGTGCGGACCGCTGGGCTGGCCCTACGACATATTCAAACTATCGACGCTTGCAACCCTGTGCCGGGTCAAACTCGTATTCCTGAGCGTTGGGGTTGGGCCCATCCGCCACCCACTCAGCCGTTGGTTCCTGAAAAGGAGCCTCGCGCTGGCCCACCACCGCAGCTACCGAGATGAGGCATCGAAGCACTACCTGGAAAAGATCGGCTTCAACACCGATCGTGATTTCGTGTACCCCGACGTGGTCTTCGGCCTCTCGCAGGGCAAACTGGTCCCCGGTGTTCGGATCGGTGAGAGGCGGGTCGTCGGACTGGGACTCAAGGATTACGGCTCAGCGGGCCGACCGGAGTCGAGGGCATTCCGAGAATACCTGAATGCGATGGCGGCCTTCGTCTCCTGGCTCCAGGGGCATGGTTACGCTGTGCGGCTGCTCATCGGCGATATTCAGTACGATACCCCGGTGATACAGGAATTTGTTGACGTCCTGAGGAGCCGGAACATTCCGACGGACGCGCCGCTGTTGATTTCCAAGCCGGCTCTGACCGTCGAGGAACTGCTGCGCCAGGTGGGCGAGACCGAAGCCGTGATCTCGGCGCGGTATCACAACCTAGTGATCGCATTGATCCAGAACAAGCCTGTCATTGCACTGTCTGATCATGCCAAGTTGGATTCGCTGGCGACCGATTTCGGGTTGGCGCAGTACCTCGTGCATTTGGAGAACCTGAGCCCCGATGTGCTGATCGGCAAATTCAGGCAACTGGAGAACGACGTGGAGCGACTGAGGCCCTATATCAAGGCGGAATTGGATAAATATCACCAGGCACTCGATGCGTTGTACGCGGCTTTTCTTGCGGAATCGAATGCTCCAGTTCGAGCTGCCGGAGCGCTGCGGTAACCGTGTTTAACTCTTTGCCCGATTGGTGTATAGATTGCATGACGGAGTGAAGCTCGTCGCCGCGGAGCGACGGCGAGCATCAACTCGCCGGCTGCCAACCACACTGGCTCCGCCCGCTAATCTGGATGTGGAGATGAGGATATGGATTATGTACATTTACTTCCGACGACGACCTCATTTGATGGAAAAGGTCTCTTTGGATACACATTTGGCCCTTTGCGGCAAAAAGACCTTGATATTTATTACATTGAGGTCGAAAAGGGACATGATACCTTCATGGTAAGTAAACGGATTACGCGGACCTATTACGTTCTTTCTGGAAGTGGTTATTTCACGATATCTGGTCATAGATATGATGTTCACTCCGGCATACTGGTGGAGATCCCGCCAAAGGTGGAATATTCTTATTCCGGTAAAATGACACTTATAGCTTTTTGCAGGCCGCGTTGGTTTAGCGGCAACGATAAACATACCAAATGGAACCCAGATGTTGTCGAGGGAGATTTCCCTTCGGTAGCTGATGGCGGATCTTGGTTGACGCGGCTGATTAGATTAAGGATTTTTGGCAAATCGCCGGTCAACGCCTTTCTACGTCTTAATCGGGGATTGTGGAACAAGCTTCCGACCTCATTTTACGCTCTTGGCCCGGTACGGTCATATGGTGACTTTTTACATAAATTGGCACAGACATTGGATGTTCGCGCGCAAGCTCACAGCACGTATTTTCTTCGAAATCGGCCCCAACTTGAGTTAATCCGGCGTCTGGTCGAGCGGACCGCCAAGACCAGTACATTGAGGGTAGCAGTGCTCGGCTGTAGCACCGGTGCCGAGGTTTATTCAGTAGCATGGACAATACGGTCTGCGCGGCCAGATTTGAAGCTTATCCTTCATGCAGTCGATATTTCCAGGCGGGCGGTGGAAGTTGGGAAAAGCGGTGTGTACTCGCTCGTCACCTCACAATTGACCCCGACAGATATCTTTCAACGAATGACGAAGAACGAGATCGACGAATTGTTTGACAGGGAAGGGGATACGGCCGCAATCAAATCTTGGATCAAGGAAGGAATCAACTGGAGCGTCGGCGATGTCTCGGAGTCTGGGACTCTGGACGCACTGGGGTCCCAGGATATCGTGATAGCAAACAATTTTCTCTGTCATATGTATCCCTCAATGGCAGAGAAATGTTTGCGTAACATTGCGCGCCTAGTGCGCCCGCACGGGTATTTGTTTGTTTCTGGGATTGACTTGGACATCCGAACAAAGGTTGCAGGTGATTTAGGATGGCACCCCGTGCAAGAATTAATCGAGGAGATTCACGAGGGAGACCCGTGCATGAGAACGTGCTGGCCGTGGCATTATGGAGGCCTGGAGCCGTTGGACAGGAAGAGACAGGACTGGCAACGTCGCTATGCGTCAGCTTTTCAGTCAATCCCTTGCGACGGGAACGCCCAAAATCGCCGGGGAGTCAATATGGTGGCGTAGAACATGCGCGGGGGCTCGGTCTCTTCCATTGCGTCTTGATGTATCAGCATCAGGGGATGCGGCAAGGTCCAGCGGATCATCAGGGGGCACGTTTCTCTCCCTCAAGCCGCTCCCGGCAATTACACTGAAGCGTTTTAGTGGCGGAGAATCGTGCTATCAACCGTAAAAAGACGCACTAAATACACTAAATAGCAAGCTAAGAGCCGCCTGGTACCCGTCCGAGAAACACGATGCAGGATTTGAAGAGCAAGGCGATTCGTGGTGGTCTTGCAAGGCTCTGTGCCCAAGCCGCGAATCTTTTTTTGCGTGTGGGCTCTCTCATGGTGTTGGCTCGACTCTTGGGCCCGAAGGACTTTGGATTGGTGGGCATGGTCACGGCCTTCACGGGGGCCCTGAGTTTATTCCGCGACTTCGGTCTTTCGTCTGCTGCTATTCAGCGTACGACCGTCACCGAGGACCAGATCTCGACGTTATTCTGGATTAACGTATTGCTTGGAGCGCTGCTTGGGCTGGTGGCGGTGGCATTGGCGCCGGCTATCGCTGCCTTTTACGGTGAACCTCGGCTTTTTGGGCTGACGTCTGTTCTGGCCCTAGGATTTCTTTTCAACGCGGCAGGAATACAACACACTGCACTTCTTCAACGCCAAATGCGTTTTACGACCTTTGCAGTGATAAACGTAATCTCCTTAATTGTGGGTATAGTCATTGCAATTGGCGTGGCCGAAACTGGTTACGGATATTGGGCCATTGTGGCAATGTCGGTCGTTACCCCACTTACTGCCACTCTTGGTGTCTGGCTGACCGCTGGCTGGGTCCCGAGGATGCCACGAAGCCGGGTAGGAATTCGATCTATGATACACTTTGGCGGGACTCTTACTTTGAATGGCCTCATAGCCTATGTTGCTTATAATGCTGAAAAGGTCATGATAGGCTACTTCTGGGGAGCCGACGCGATCGGGATCTACGGAAGGGCCTACCAAGTTGTCAGCATTCCAACGGACAACCTGAATTCAGCTGTCGGCGAGGTGGCGTTTTCGGCATTGTCCCGACTCCAGGATGATCCCCCTCGTCTCAAGAGCTATTTCCTGAAGGGCTTCTCGCTGGTCCTGGGAATGACACTGCCCGTTACGATTACCTGCGCTCTTTTTGCCGATGATGTGGTTTTCGTTCTTCTGGGGCCAAAGTGGACAGACACGATCGCGATAGTTCGCTTGCTGGCTCCGACGATCGCTATCTTTGCAATAATCAATCCTTTAGGATGGTTGGTCTATTCGATCGGACTGGTGGCACGATGCTTGAAGATCGCGCTGGTTTTCGCGCCGCTCATGATCACGGGTTGCGTTATCGGATTGCCTTATGGACCCAAGGGGGTCGCGTTCGCCTACTCGGCGGTGATGACGTTGTGGGTTATTCCACATATTGTGTGGTGCATACACGGTACACCGATTTCGCTCCGGGATATTCTGTCAACGGTGAGCCGGCCACTGGTCTCAGGCCTCCTGGCCGGAGGGCTTGCCTTTGGAGTGCGGCTGATGTGCGGCCAATTCGTTTCTCCTTTGCCGCGCCTTGTGCTAGAAAGTGGCGTACTTCTCATTACATTCTTCGGGGTGCTTTTGTTCGCTACGGGGCAGAAGTCACTGTACCTGGATCTCCTGAGGGGATTGAAAGGGCCTTCATCAGTTGCGGAGAAAGGGCCCTCATCAGTTGCAGAGAAGGTCTCCGTCTAGGCCTAACGAGGTTCCGCCTCGGATCGAAGACGCGTGCGGAGAGGCCGGTTTGCGGCGAAGCCTCGTTAGAGAAGCATTGACTCCGATCGCCGGTTCATGACGAACTCTGGCCCGTGCTATGTGCGGCTCGGAGCGCGGCGAAGGTCGCCTCCCGAACCGCCGACGGGGTCCGAGACTTTGACGGGATCATCGCAGCGACGTCGGAGGGCCGGACGCCGCGGATGAAGTGGGCCGCGTCATCCAGGCTCAATGGAGCGTGCTCCCAATGAAGCAGGCAAAGCGGGTCGTCCGAAACGAATAAGTTGGCCGGCGCACCGCTCACGCTATCGACGAACACGCCATAGAGCACGCACTCGGAGAAGTCGATCTGTGCAGCAATCGCGGTAGGCCAGGGGCGCCCCGTGGTGGCCGCGACCCGCGCCAACATTCGCCTGACGATCATCGGATCCCAGGCAATGAGCGACGAGATGTAGTCCGGGTACGGTGGCTCCGCCGGCGGCACCCCCAGAAGTGTGCGGGCTACGCGGTGCCAAGTCATGTGGCGCGGCAGTCGCTTGTCGATCTGATTGGGCTTGCGGAAGAAGCGCACCTTGCCATCCCGGATGAACATTTCGGCAGTGAACGGTCGAAGGAACTCGACGTCGGAATCGGCGATCAGCACCACGTCGTCCTCCGACGCCGCGACTGCCGCCAGCTTGATCACCTGTTGCTGGATCCAACCACGCACCGGCGGAAACGGCCGGCCGAGGTTGACCGTGATGTTACTGAACGGCACGGGTACGAACGTGCGGGGCAGGAGGTCAGCCTCGCAGCGGACAAGCGTACGTGGACCCGCGAGCCGACCAAACAGCTTGAGGTCCGACCGAGGCACGATGATGTGATGCTGGACGGTGTCTGGCGCATTGTCGAGCACCGACCGGTTCAACGCCACGCACAACTCGAAGTCAGGCGCGAAGCTTTTCGTCATCATAGCAATGCGCTTCATGGTCTTTATCCTTCACGGTTTTCAGTTTAAGCAAATTAATGGCCCGTGAGCAACGAACCCTGCCTGACAAATCTGAGCTATGCGCGATTTGTCCGACTGGATCGGTGTGATTAGAGCGAACCGTGTAACGCGTTGTGGATTGGTCTCTCCTTCCTCGCCTCGGAAGTTGGCGCCGGTTCCGGCCGCTAAAGTCCCGCCGGCGGTAATCCGAGCGCGATCTGACGGAACACCGGGGGGCGGCTGATCAGGCACCCGATCCGAGCGTACTTCGAACCTCGCAACAGATTGGCCGTGCCTTCTAGTTGCGCATTCGATGCTGCTAATGCAAGGGTACTCTACCGCACCGCCCGTCCAGGCTCCCCACGGGTACCGCAATCACTTGAGAGGCCCGATCCTAATGGAAATCGCTTATTTGATTCCCGAATTCCCCGGGCAAACACATAGTTTCTTTTGGCGAGAGCGCATCGCTTTGAGCGAAAATAGCGTGGCGACCCACCTCGTCAGCACGCGCCCACCGCCTGGCGCGATTATATCCCATGATTGGGCCGTGCAGGCTCAATCGGAGACGTTTTATCTGAGCAAAATCCGTTTAACAGACTTTCTGCGCACAGCCGTCCAGTTAATGAGATTTGGTCCAACCGCCTGGCTCAAGTCAATTAAGGCAGCAATGGATGGTTGCCCTTTGCAGAAATTGCCCCTGAATTTTGCTCTCATTTTCTTTGCAGTCCGTCTGATCGCATTTATGCGAATCAACGGAGTGACCCACGTTCACTCGCACTCGTGTGCTGATTGCGCGCTGCTGGCAATGCTTGCCAACCAGTTAGCTGGAGTAAGCTATAGCCTAACTCTCCATGGAGACTTACAAGACTATGGCGCACAACAAGCCGTGAAATGGCGCCATGCGGCCTTTGCGATCACGATAACCCGCAGGCTCCACCGTCAGGTCAGCAGGCTTTTGGGGAAAGATCTCCCAAGAAAGGTCGGAATAGCACCAATGGGCGTCGATGTTCGTATCTTCAAAAGACTGAAGTCTTACGAGCCGTGGAATGGGGAAGGTCCCCTTCGTTTGTTTTCGTGTGGACGTCTTAACCGTATTAAGGGTCATCAAGATCTGATCCGAGCGGTTGCAATATTGAAAAAGTCCGGCCTGAGTGTTCATCTCGAAATAGCTGGTGAAGATGAAACCGGAGGGAGGGGCTTCCGCAAAGAGCTTGACACTCTTATAGCGGACCTTCATTTAGTCAAGGAGGTCGTCCTGCTGGGTGCTGTCGGAGAGAAGCGTGTCTTAGAGGGTTTGCAGGCGGCACACATTTTTGTTTTATCATCGCACCATGAGCCTCTTGGCGTCGCAATCATGGAAGCATTAAGTTGTGAAACTCCGGTGATTGCGACGAATATTGGCGGAATACCTGAACTTATCAGCCACGGAATTAACGGTAACCTTGTGCCACCGCAAGATCCCGTAGCGTTGGCTATCTCGATCCGTGACCTTGCAAACAACCCGTCTTTGGCGCGGAAATATTCTGCGGCTGGTCGATCGAGAATTGAGACGTCGTTTAATTCCAGCTTAAGTGCCATGGAATTGAAACGCCTTCTAGAAACCTCCTGATCCCGCTGGTCACGTCCGTCTTACCTGACCGAAGGTCGCCAAGCGTCGCGGTCTCAAACGAGAGAAGGTGGCCGTGGCACGCAAGCTCGTGGGCGGACGGCACGGACCTTCAGCGGAGCAGGACAGAAGCTGCCGCAACTTCATCCGACGACAGCGCATGCCATGGCAAGAAGGATTTGTCTCTCAGCGCGCGTATCTGGTCCCGGGCACTACCTTCACGAGCCGCTCCCAGGATCCAGCGTTAGAAGCCCTTGAGTGCCCGGACCGCTCCGCTCCAGCCCGGTCTACCGCCAGTTGCCTCGCCGACCGGCCAATGCGCGCTGCCAGGTCAGGTTCGGCCAGCAGGCGGTTCATCGCCTCCGCGAAGGCGGGGGTTGGTCCTCGACGAGCAGGGCGCGCCCCGCGACGGCCTCGATCCCCCTCGGCGCCCAGCGTGGTCGAGACGGGTGCCGCCGTCCAGCCGCAGCGGCACCACCCCCGCCGCGGCCGCCGCAAGGTGCGGCCGCAGGGCATCCCCATCCCCGCAAAGGCGAAGGCGATGACCCCTTGCGTCGACCCAAGTCACGTCGCAGCAATTCGTCTGAAAGAAGGTGACGTGATCATGTGCTTTGATCGCTGTCGGGATTTGACGGCATGATAATTTTAGAACTTGACATTGATATACACTTTATGGCTGCATGCGTGCATACAGCAAACACCATACTCGGGGGCGGAGTGCTCCATTGGGACCCGTCCGGGAGCTATCGCTCCAGAACGAGTGCTTTTGGGGTGACAGTATAATTCC
>Ga0126376_10001728_pt1 | contig 11970 bp, 15 predicted proteins | sample PanSoiMetPlot_15_FD_92760 | JGI IMG/M metagenome (GOLD analysis project Ga0126376, IMG submission 92760) | Tropical forest soil microbial communities from Panama - MetaG Plot_15 | ecosystem: Environmental > Terrestrial > Soil > Tropical forest > Bulk soil | place: Panama | collected 2016-02-17
CAACATCAAGAACCAGCTTTCCTACATTACCAAGCTTTACAACGAGGAAATGCACGTTGTCGCGGCAAAAACGATTCAGAAAATGTCAGACCTCGACGGCAAGACAGTCAGCGTCGACCTGCCGAACGGGGGCACCTTCATAACGGCCATCACGGTTTTTGATCGTCTCGGCATCAAGCCAAAATTTGCCTACATCGAACAGCGCGTCGCCTATGAGAAGCTGCGTAAAGGCGAAATTGATGCGATGGTCGCTGTGCAGGGTGTACCTTCAAAATTCACGACCACAATCAAAGATGAACGGTTCCATCTTGTGCCTATCGACTATGCACCTGCCCTGCAGGCGGACTACCTGCCGTCTCAGTTGAAGTCCGAGGACTATCCCGCGCTGATTCCAGCCGGTCAGCGTGTCGACACCATCGCAGTGCCCGCGATCCTCGCAGCTTACAACTGGGTGCCGGGAAGCGAGCGCTACAAGAAGGTCGAGCGGTTTGTGCAGGCCTTCTTCGATAGATTTGAGGATTTCCAGAAGCCGCCATTCCATCCCAAATGGAAAGAGGTATCGCTCGCTGCACCGTTGCAGGGGTGGAAGCGCTTTGGCGCGGCACAGGCCTGGCTTGACAAGCATTCCAATACCTCGGCCGAAACGCGACGAAAGTTCGATGAGTTCATGGCGATGCGCGGGACCGATCCCAAGTCGGCCGCCGCAGCGCCAGATCAGAATTCAGCCTTGTTCGAGCAGTTCCTGGAGTGGCAGCGGGCATCTGCCGGCAAGCCGGCTCAGCCTGCAAAACTTAACGAGCGAAAACGCACCTCGGCCACGACGCGATAAGGTGCTCGCGGCCCATACGACTTGTTGCACGCTTTTGCAGGCTTGGGCGGCGTGATGTCGCCTCACCTGCGCCCGATGAACCAGCTGATACCCAGCAGGACAATGCCGATCGCGCCCGACAACATGCCGTGCTTGGCGCGGATGCGCATCAGGCCGGTCTCGTGTCCAGGAAAGAAGGTCGGCAGCGAGTCTGCGGGCACTAGGAAATACATCGCGGCCGCTATGAGAAAAATGACCCCGAGGGGCCAAGGGGCCAAGAGTCCAAGGGTCCCTGAGTGTTCGCGACACACAGGCGCCACGTCACACGACCTTGCATCACTGCACGTGACGAGCCGCAGTCATCGACCGTGTGAGCTGTCCTTTTATTTCGTCTCTCGTCGCAACGCTGACATTTTTGCAAGGGCGGCGACGCGCGCCGCTACGCGATCGTAGTCAACCGCAATCCGAAACAACACTGCCTTGGAGCCAAAGTCCCTGATTTGCTCCGCGCACGCGCGGGCTTCCTCAGCACGAGCCTGCCAGTACTCCGGATCATCCAAGCGGACCGCCATTGATCTTTTCCCCACGTTAACAGTTGCATCTTATGCTTCGGTCACTCACGCGCTCACGACCGAGAATAATCGTTATTCCGTCAAAATCCGAACAAAGATTGCCGCATCCTTGTTCTCGGAGTATTTCAGTTGGGGGTTTCAAGTGCGCACTGCGTCTCGTCTGCCGAAGCGTCTGCCTGAAGGCACAAAATATGTCGTCGAAAGTTGCGGACCGATTGTCCGTCGATTTGTCGAACTCCCAAATGGCAACAGGATACCATTGTCACCCCGAAAAGCTCTGACCTGTACTTGCGCCGATGAGCGAGAGGTCAGCATTGTGCCCTCCCAGGCCCAGTTGCCTGTCCCGGCAATACGAGATGACGCGGTGTGAACTTGTTCACTGGACTCCGATACCCGCTGGGCTGAAGTTATCTGCTATCATCGACTGCAGTATTGGTGTCAGGCGTCGATGACTGAGAGACAGATAGCGCTCCCGCCTGCGGAAATGATCGGGGTCGCCATGTCACAGACTCAACAGACTGATCAAACGCGGCGCACGGACGAGATCATCCATCCCCTGTGCGCAAGGTGCCACGCACCAATGTGGCTCACGCGTGTCGAGGACGAATACCCAGGCTACAAACGCAGAACGTTTGAGTGCCAGGCTTGTAGCACCACCATGACGGAATGGACTTGCACGGCGCACGAAGGACGAGTTTGAAACCGTCGAATGGTGGCGATGACACAGGCGTGGAATGAACCGCGTGAGCTGCCGGGCGACCCGGCTCATTCGTCCGAGTGAGTGGGCACCCGAGTCATCGCCGGCCGCGACTATGAGCGAGTCGCGGCGAAAAGCGCGGTAGCATCGCACGGGCGTTCAATATCACTTGCGATCACTCGATCATTTGCCATTACTTGCGCGCGTTCTCATTGCATCGAGCTTCACCCGGAGAGTTTCTCTGCGCCCATGCTTCTCGGACTTCCTGATCCCTTAACGAGAGCTAAGAACTGAGCGGCGCCCCGACATCCGCATCAATCGCGCGCGAACTGGAACAACGCCCTACGATGCGAAATCCTGCGCGTGTAGCATTTCGATCACAGCGGGTTCTGCTGACAAGAAGTCCCCTTAAACTAAGGCGAATCCGCACGCGGTTGGATTACAGCTTGATCTGAATGGTATCAAAGTACCGCGCTCTGAAATGTCGCATCCCCAGTGTGAATTGTCGCGCCAGACCACTTCCATTAACTTCGCCAAAGTAATGGTATTCCGGAAGTGCGAGTCGCGATCCTGGCTCGGCAAAGCAGAGATTGAAATGGAGAAACCGTGATGCGGAAATGCTCGTCGATATTGATCGCTCTCGCGACAATCGGTCTGGCTGCAAGTCAGGCATCAGCCGCCGATTTGCCGAGGAAAGCCCCGGCCTATATACCGCCGGCGCCGCCTCTGTACGTCTGGACCGGTTGTTATGTGGGCGGCAACGTCGGTGGGGCTTGGGCTCGCTTTGACGTTACCGACGTTGTGACGGGTGGAAGCGGCTCTCGCAGCTCCAGCGCGAGTGTTGCTGGCGGTGGTCAAATCGGCTGCGACTACCAATTCTATAACTCTTGGGTCGTCGGCATTCGCAACATGTTCGACGGAACAGATATTCATCGCAGCAGGGACTTCCTTGACCCAGTGAATGGGGGCTTTGGTCATATCGACACCAAGGTGCGTTGGTTCGATGCTTTGACGGCACGCCTCGGCTATCTCGTAGCGCCGAATTGGTTGATCTACGGGCAGGGCGGTGCCGCATGGACAAGCGCGGAAGCAACAGCTTTCAACAGTTTCGGTACGGAGATTGGTTCGATTTCCGGCAACAGCCGCACCGGATGGACGGCCGGCGGTGGCGTCGAATGGATGTTCATACCGCACTGGTCGCTCTTTGCTGAGTACAACTTTATGGGCTTCGGCACACGAAGTTCAAGCTTTACGGCTTGCGGTGCTGCTACTTGCGGCATCTTCAGCGCCAAAGCGAATGTTCAGAACGCTCTCGTGGGCGTGAACTATCGGTTCTAGGCGAATTGAAGCGCGATTGATGACAAAGCCCCGGGCGGCCCCCGCCCGGGGCCTTGTTATTGGTTCGGTCGCGATGAGCAGTCCGCATCTCGGTGATATATCGATCGGTTTTGCCCCACCTTGGTCAGCCATCCCGGGATTTTGTGGCAAATCGTAGCAGCGTAGTTCCCTGATGACGGGATTTAAGCCCCGCCAGCCGTTCGTATGCGGCGTATTGCACCTGCGTATAATCGACAGATGGCCCCCGGCCACGCAAACTGGTTCCGCAAGAGCGTCCATGAGCGTTGCAAGTACCGCTTCTGGATCACGCGCGAGGCGATATCCCCCTCCCCGTCCCCAATCGCCTCGCGCGTTCAAATAACCTTCACGCTAGCTCAGACCCACAGCAAGGCCGAGGTTCCGCAATCCTTCGCGGAACTCAAGCCGCCCGCGTCTGCAGCTCTTTGTCCTTGGCCTCGGCGCGTTGCGCCGCCGCGCGCCTCGCAATCCGTGCGGCATAGTCGATGAATTCCTTCCGTTCCGGAATCATCTTGAAAATCATGCCCCAGCGAATATTGGCACCAATCACGACGTCTGCAGCGGTGAACTGATCACCCATAAGCCAGGGACCTTTCTCGATCGCTTTGGCCAGAACGTTCATCGTGATGTCGAAATCGCCATAGCCGAGCATGGCGCGGCGCGCTTCTTCCTTGCGCGGCGCGGCGCGGTCGATCACTGCGGGCTCAAGGCAACCCGGCCCGAAGAAGAGCCACTTGAGATAGGCGCCGCGCTTCGGCGTCCCGATGGGAACATTGAGCTTCTTCTCGGGAAATTCGTCGGCGAGATAGGTGCAGATCGCAGCGAGCTCGGTGATGACCGTGTCGCCATGCTTGAGCACCGGAACCTTGCCCATGGGATTGATCGCCAGGAAGTCGGGTTTCAGGTTGTCGCCTGCGCTCAGCCTGACAAGCTTGATGTCATAGGGCTGCCCAACTTCCTCCAACATCCAGAGCGCGACCGACGAGCGCGACGGCGCAGCGTGATAGAGCGTGAGATTTGTCATAAAACACCTTGCAAATTGACGGCGAACGGGACTGCGCTTAGATCACGATTGTGCTGAGACCGTGACACGAGATCGGCAAACATGACCGGTGCCATTCGCGACAATACGGAGCGTCAACGCTTCGAACTCGATGCCGACGGGCACACTGCGTTCTCGACATACAAGCGCGCCGATGGCGTGCTCACTATCCTCCACACCGAGGTGCCCAAGGAGCTCGAAGGCCGGGGCATCGGCTCGGCGCTGATCCGCGGCGTGCTTGACATCGCCCGCAAGGCGGGACTGAAAGTTGTTACGCTGTGCCCCTTCGCAAAATCCTATATCGAGCGACACCCCGAATTCGCCGATTTGCTGCGGTAGCTTTCGGGCTCATTGCCGGGCTCGCCGCGGACGCGAAAACTGGACTGCATAAAATTGGCACAGCACTTGGTTCCGGTTTCCGGGTTCAGGTTTATCGGGCGGTGACGAAAACCCCGCGTCCGCAGCGCCCTGCGTAGGCGCCTAACCCAATATTTACCCATCGGTAAGACATTCAAGCCGGTCACAACAGGAGACCGCAGTGGATTTCTCGGCCGGCATCAGTTTTATCCTCGGTCAGATCAGCAAGTTGCTGTTTTCACTAGGCTCGCACTTTTCGCTGACCTCGCTCAGCGTTGCGCTGCTGATTGCGACCCTGTTTTTCACGTGGCAGCGTATCGCGCGCGGACGCCGCGTTCGTGCAAAAACAATCCTGCGCGCGTTGTTTCCGAGACGCATCCTGCAGAACCGGTCGAACGAAGCCGATATCGGCTACCTGATCTTTAATGTCTTCGTCTTCGGCGTCGTCTTCGGGTGGGCAATTCTCTCTTATCAGTTTGTCGCAAACGGGATCATCGCGGTATTGGTCGCGCTGTTCGGGCCTGTGTCACCGTCAACCCTGCCCGCTTACGTGACGCGCTCTGTTGTGACGGTGATGTTGTTCATCGCCTACGAGCTTGGCTACTGGTTCAATCATTGGCTCAGCCACAAGGTTCCGCTCCTGTGGGAGTTTCACAAGGTCCATCACAACGCCGAAGTACTGACCCCGCTCACCAATTTCCGTGTTCACCCGGTCTACACCTGGGTCTTTGCAAATATCATCGCTTTCTCGCTAGCAGTCGCCAGCGGTTTCGGCAACTTTATGTTCGCCGAAACGGCCTACCAATATGCGCTGAACGACACCAATCTCATCCTGGTCCTGTTCATCCACGCCTACGTCCACCTCCAGCATTCGCATGTATGGATTTCGTTCCGCGGCTGGTTCGGGCATATCTTTGTCAGCCCGGCGCATCATCAGGTGCACCACTCGGCCAATCCGAAGCACTTCAACAAGAACTTCGGTTCTTGTCTCGCTTTGTGGGACTGGATGTTTGGCACGCTTTACGTGCCAGCGAAAAAGCGCGAAGTGCTAATTTTCGGGTTCGGCGATCATCCGGACGCGCACACAATGAAAGGTGAACTTGTCGACCCGTTGATCAAAGCGGCCGGACACCTTAAACCGCTGTGGCAAAAGCCAGCCGTTCCGGTTGCGGAGCGCAAGCAGGCCTAGTTAATTGCGCTCATGCGCGAGCGCACCATCGTCGTCAACGACAAAATGCAGAAGGGTTACCGCTACATATTGAGCGCGGCGCCCGGGCGTAGCTTTGATCCGGAGTTCAAGCCACAGCTCACGCCGGCGCAGATGCTCAGGCTTGGTGTATTCGGCGGAAAATACATGACCGACTGCCGGCGGGAATTCCCGAAGAGCTGGTTTGCGGGCGCCAAGCTTTCGCCGCAAGGCCGCGACCGCGCATGTAATTTCTTCGGGATCAATGCGAGCCAGCCCCTATCCGAGTGGAAGCGCAAAGGTTGGATCCACCCCGACGATCCGCGCGGCTGGTTCCAATGGTACTGCCGCTATTACATGGGGCGCCGCATGCCGGACGAAGACGGGCGACAAATTAAGCGCTGGAAGGCCATTCGTCGCCATGTGCGGCAAGTCGAGCAATACTGCGAACCTGGCAACCTGCTGTGCCGCCGCCGTCAGCGACAGGCGTTGCTGCATTGGGCCTACGACAGCCGCAAGATTTAACGGCTTATTCCGCCGCGACGGTTCTTGTTCGCGCGGTGCGGCCTTTCCATCGCGCCATCACTGCGTCCACCGCGGCAACGGAAAGACCTGCGGCGAGCACCTGCCAGCCGGGCCTGACCCCGGCATCGAAATCGAGGATCGCGCCGAGAATGAGTATGGGCGAGACATGGAAGGCAATAGCGAGCCCGACGGCCTCTCCGATAAAGGTAAGGATCGACACGGCGATGGCGAGGGCAAGCAAGCTTGCTGTAGACAGCTCGCGTGCGCCCTGCCACCAGGCCAGCAAGCGATAGCCCATCAGCCAGAGAAACAGGCTGGCAACGAAGGTCGGCACCGTCACATCGGCCTTGGTCTGCTGGAAATAATGAATGAGCGCGAGCAGCGCGATGCCGTAGATGATCTGATGCAACCGCCGCCAGCGTATTCCACCCAGATGCCGCACCATGCCGTCTGTCGAGGTCGCGGCCAGAGCAGCAAGGCCAAGCCATGCCAGCGCACCTATGATCAGATAGACGCGGTGCGTGATTTCGTGAATGAATTTGACGATACTGTAGCTTTGGTCAGCGAAGAACAGTGCAAGATGCGCGGCGATATAACAAAAAGTACCCACTCCAAGCATCCGTCGCACGTCGATCAGGTTGCCGTAGCGCAGCACGCTTCGGAACGGCGTCACTGCGAGTGTGACGCCAAGAAAAACCAGCGCCCAAAACCCGGCGCGGTGAATCAAGTCGTTGAGCGGACGCGCACCGTGGACGATTTCGCTCATCTGAAGGACGGCTTTGGTGAGCGGCAGCAGCAACACCATAAGTGTAGCAACGCGCAGCCATGACACGCGGCCGCGACGATCGCGCCAGAGCTGCCAGGACGGCGTCATCGGACGCGCCTTCCCCCACGAAACTCCGATACCCGCCTTTGCGTCTTTTCCGCCACAATTTCCTCAGTAGATCGGCAAAGATGCTGGTGTGCATTGCACAATTTAGACGTACCAAAGCTGTATTCGTGCTAAACTTTTATGGTTGCCTTGATTCGTCACAATCAAAACGAAGTAGCAACAGATTGGCTGTAACGGAACAATAAGCCGCGGCCAACGAATGCGGAAGACGGAGGAGCAGTTCGGGAGGACGCCACAGTAGACGCTACGCCGGGGGATACACATGGAGGCCACCGATGTCGCGAGCACTGCTCTGCTCACTGCTTGTCCTTGTTGCTGCACTGTCCGCTACCACAAATGCGCTGGCGCATGACAGCTGGGTCAACCGCGGCGCCTTCAAGAACGGCGCTGGCGAATGGTGTTGCGGTGATTACGACTGCAAAAGCTACACTCGTACTTCATCGACGGCGTCCGGCTGGATGATCGACGGCGAGCTGGTGCCCTTTGATGAGGCGATGCCGGTGGCGCCGCCCGACGGCCAGGTTACGATCTGCCGAAGGCCGGACGGATCGCGGCGCTGCGTGTTCGGCCTGAAGCCCGGCTTGTAGAAGAAAGCCGACCGTTGCGCGCTGTTCGCGGCTTGCTGTGTGCGCGACATCAGTTGAACTGGGCCTCAGGCCTATTCGTCGCTTTTGCCGTTCGCGCACACGATCAGCGCCACGATCAGCGACGCAATTCCCGTGCCGCGTTATGACCTAACGCGGGCGATCTCATCGAGTTCCTTGCAGAAAGCCTCAAATGCGAGGAAGCGGGCGTCCCCCAGCATCTTTTGACGGCACCTTCACCCAGGCCTCGCCGTCAAGCACAACCTCGCCCGCCACCGAGCAAGTGCAGGTCAGCCGTGCGCGAAATTTCTCAGGTATCAATTCGGAGACCAGAACACTCACGTCGACCGTGTCGCCGATTTTCACGGGCGCACGGAAATTCAAGGTTTGCGAAATATAGATCGCGCCGGGGCCCGGCAAACGGGTACCAAGGACCGCGGAAATCAGGCTCGCCGTGTAAAGCCCGTGCGCGATGCGTGTTCCGAACGGCGTCTTGGCCGCAAAATGTTCGGACAAATGGATCGGATTGCGATCGCCCGTCACTTCGGCAAAGCCGACGACATCGGATGCGTCGATCACCTTTTCCAACGTCTCCGTCATCCCCACTGAGAGATCCTCGAAATAAAGCATTCTTAGCGGCAACATTTTGTGACCTTGCGAGTTATTTGACCGGCGGCTGGGTTTGAGCGGTAGCGGAGAGAGTGGTCCGCACGCGTACCTCAGATTCGGCCGGCCATATCGCCATCTCGAAGACGCGTGTCATGATCCTCATCCGTTTTGCGATCGGCATGTTCGCCCTCACACTGCTCGGCCTTGCTATCTCGTTGAGCGGCGCGCAAAGCGCACAGACCAACCTCGCTGAGCCCGCCATCCTTAGGCAACGATAGCCGTCCTTACGCAAAGATAGATGGCTTCCGGCATGTCCACCAAAGCACGCCAATCAGCACCACATTGATCAGCGCGAGCACGGTCAATACGCCGATGGTCGCATTCAACCCATTTTTTTCAATCAGAAACGCGCCGGCTGATGGTGCAAGTGCTTGAACAACCAGACTAGGAAACGCGAGCTTACCCATCAGACGCGGAAATCGCACCGGCCCGAACAAGGCGAGCGGCAAGGTTCCACGTCCGACCCAGGAAATGCCGTACCCCGCGCCGTAAAGCAGGATCACTATAACGAGCGCAGGAAACGCGGCGAACAGAAGCATCAGCCCGACCGCCATGAGCGTGCAGGATGAAATCATAGTCCAGATTGGATGGTAGCGGTTGCCTAACACCCGCTCCACGAGCCGAGCCCCGACCTGTGCTGGACCAAAGATAGTGCCGAGGCTGACGGCCGCCGCAAAATCGAGACCCCTTGCCTGCAGAAAGATCAGCAGATGCACCACGACAATTGAACCGACACCAGCGGCGATCGACAGTATGACGGCGAGGAGGCCAAAGATGAGACGTTCGTTTGCGATGCGCGCGTTTGCGCCAGAGGTGCTCGGCGCAGCTTGCTGCAATTCACCTTTTGCCGGTGTGCGAACGACGCTCACCTGCAGCGGCAGCATCACGCAAAGATGGAGCGCCGCATAGACGAAGCACGCGCCGCGCCAGCCCATGTGCTCGATCATAAGGGCACTCAGCGGCCAGCAGACCGTTCCGGCAAATCCCCCGAACAAAGTGAGGCTGGTGATCGGCCCGCGGGCGTCGCTGCCGTACATGCGCCCAAGCGTGGCAAACATCGCATCGTAAAGGCCGGTACCCATGCCCAACCCGATCAATAGCCAGGCCAGCAAATAGACCGGCAGCGCGTAGGAGAGCCCCACGAGCGTCAGCCCGGCGGCATAGAACAGCGAGCTCGCCAGCAGTACCGGCCGTCCGCCGTGGACATCGATGATGCGGCCGACGCGTGGCGAGATCAGTCCCGCGACCAGCAGGCCTGTGGATGTGCCACCAACGACGAATCCGAGCGACCAACCCGTTTCACTGACAATAGGTTCGGCGAAGACTGCGGGAAAATAGAACGACGTGCCCCAGGCCAGGATTTGCGCAATGCCAAGCGCAGTAATGACAAGGCGGCGATCGAGCGGGTGCGCCTGTGCTGCCAATCCCAAGATGCCCGGCCGTTAGGTCGCCGGCTCCATTCCTTTCGATTTCAGCACCGCGGCGGCCTCCGGCCCGGAGAACATCTTGATGAGCGCCTGCGCCGCCTCCTTGTTCTGCGCTGAAGCACTCATGCCGGCGGCATAGGTCGTGGTGTTCTGGATTTCTTTCGGCAACGGTCCGACCAGTGTCGCACCCTTAACCGGCACTATCTCACTGATCTGGTGTATGCCCAGCTCGGCATCGCCATTCACAATGAGCTCGGCGACATAACCGCCCTTCTTAAGCTTGGCCTTGGGGCGGACCTTGTCAGCGATGCCAAGCCGCTCCAACAGCCTGTCGACATAAATTCCGCTCGAGCCACCGCTTGCCGGATCGATATAGGCGACCGACTTTGCCTCCAGCAAAGCCTGCCTGAACGCCTCGACGGTGCTTACATCGGGCTTGGCGGCACCTTCTTTGACCACAACACCGATACCGACGCTGGCAAGGTTGACGTGGCTGCCCGCCGCGATTTTCCCAGCGTTCGTGAGGTCATCGATAACGGCGGGCGTGATCACCGCCAAATCAAAGGTCTCGCCGTCCGCTATGCGCTTCTTGAGGCCGCCGGCCGTGTCGTTGTCCACGATGACCTTGTTGCCAGTCTGCCTCTCGAATTCGGGAACCAGGGCCAAAACCACCTGTTTGAAGGCGCCCGCGGTGAGGACCTTCACCTCCGCGGCCGCTGCCGGCCAGGCAAGGCCGAGAAGGCTAAGCACCAAGACAGGGAGCCTTCGGCAGATATGCGATTTCATTGGGCGTTCTCCCGGGTGATGGCCACGAACCTACACGAATTAACCGCTGAGAGCTTTGTCTGTGCATCGCAACAAAAATTATCTTCCCAAAGCAGACATAAAATGATCCAAAGTCCGTTTGGTCCTAATTTTCCGTTACTTATGCTATGCATTTTCCGCTTAGCTGCAGCGCAACATTGTTTCTTTTCAATCGCCGTACTCAGCCTATTTTCAATGGAGAAAACGGCCGGCCTCCCCGCCGGTATTACTGAGCAGAGAAAGAAGGACACCATGTTTGCCGCACTCGTCCGCTTTATCCAGGAATGGAAGCGTTACAACCAGAGCCTGAATGAATTGTCGCGCCTGGGCGACCGTGAGCTCGCCGATATCGGCATCAGTCGTTCCGATATTCCGCGCGTTGCCTGGAACGCGGCGCATCGCGGCTAAGTCGGAACTGAGCGGATTTTTCTCGAAACGCCCGCGAAAGTCGCGGGCGTTTTGTTTGACGCGCCGGCTTCCCTAATCGAGGCCCTTCCAGCGCTCAAGCGGCATGACTTCCAAAAGCTGGCCGTATCCAACAGTCCATGAGTCGACTGACCATTTGGTGCCGTTGGCCTTCTCAACCAGGACAGCGGTTGCATGCGGCGGCCGACCGTCGAGAAAGAAGCCCCGAGCTTCCGGTACGTCGACGTCGTGGTGACGCAGCAGGTTGAGCTGATCGAGCAGCAGCAGGAGGCTTGTGGTATTGCGGCTGCTGTCGATGCAGTCGAACTGGTGGACGTCGTACATGTATTTTGCGCCGGCGCGCGCCACGTGATTTTGCGTGCCCGTGGCCGGGGCGACGCGCTTGTCGAACCAGGCGCCCGCCGCAGCCACCGCCTTGCGTTCCGCGGCCGCCGAGGCCCGGCCGGCGGCGAGAATTTGCGTCAGCTTGGCCCGGTCCCCTGCCGTAAGATCCACCTCTTCCCTGTATTTGCAGCCGAAGCCGTGGCACACGAAAACCGTGGTTGGCGTGGGCGGCGTGACCGAGAGGCCTCCGTATGCGGCATCGACGACGTCCGCGCTCGTTGCCGCGGACGCAACGGCACCG
>Ga0126376_10001729_pt1 | contig 11967 bp, 10 predicted proteins | sample PanSoiMetPlot_15_FD_92760 | JGI IMG/M metagenome (GOLD analysis project Ga0126376, IMG submission 92760) | Tropical forest soil microbial communities from Panama - MetaG Plot_15 | ecosystem: Environmental > Terrestrial > Soil > Tropical forest > Bulk soil | place: Panama | collected 2016-02-17
CTGCGGCCGCCGCCGCGCGACTTCCGGCTGGGCAAGTTCAAGTTTGCGGCCGTGCCGAGCGGCCAGCTGCCCAACGACGACGACTTCGTGCGCATCGTCAAGAACGGTCTGCACGGCACCGCCATGCTGGCCTGGGACGTGCCGGACGTAACGCTCAGGAACATCATCCAGTACCTCAAGACCTTCTCGCCGCGCTGGAAGGACGAGGAACCGGGCGAGGCGCTCAAGCCGTCACCCGATCCGTACGGCGCGGCCCGCAAGGCCGAAGCGATCGCGCTCGGCAAGAAGATCTACCATGGGCTCGCCCAGTGCTGGGTGTGCCATCCCGCGTACACGACCCGGCAGGACATGCACGACGCGGCCAAGGAGCTGCGCCACGTCGAGCAGACCGAGTTCCGGGACGACCTCTACAATCCGGCGCTCAAGGACAGCGATTACGAGATCCCGGGCGAGGCCGGCAAGAAGCTCAACATCCTGCCGCCCGACTTCACGGTCCAGCAGCTGCGCTCGATTCGCGACGGCCACGAGCTCGAGGACTTCTACCGCGTGATCGGCTCCGGGATCGGCGGGACCGCGATGCCGCAGTGGAAGGGCACGGGCGCGATCACCGAGGAGCAACTGTGGGCGATGGCGTATTATGTCAAATCGCTCTACGACCTGCGTGACACGGCGGGCGCCCGGCAGCTCAAGGCCACGCTTCAGAGCCAGCCCGAGTGGAAGCCGCCCACACCGCCGCCGACCGCGCCGCCGGGGCCCCCGGGGCCGAGCGCGCCGCCGGCTCCGAAGACGCCCGAAAAGAAGTAAGCTCGGCGGGAGTGGACGCCCGTGCCGGCGCGCCCCTGATCGGCCTCCTGGCCGCGCTCGCGCTGGGCTATTTTCGCAGCCGCTCGCGTAGCTCGGCCATCCCTGCCACCACCGGCACCGCCTGGAACACGGGCGCGGGCAGCGTGGTCTCCCAGCGCACGCCGGGCGGGTAGATCGCCACCAGGTCCCAGGCCGGCCGCTCGGAGCTGGCCTGCACCTGCCCGCTCCGGATCAGCTCGGCCGCAACCAGGTGGCCGGGGTCCCAGAACTGGGTCGCGCGCGGGTCGCTGATGCGCGCCAGCGCGGCGGTCGTCGGTGGCGCCAGGTCCGAGAACAGGATCGGCTCCCACACCACGAATACCGAGAGGTCCGGCCGTGGCTGCTGGCCCAGCACCGTCTGCAGTGCGGAGGCCCCCCGCACGCACACCGGTCAGGTCGGCGAAAGCAGAAGCAAAAGCCGCGTCGTGTGGGCGCCGTCGTTGAAGCGCGCGCGCAGCCGGTTCAGGGCTTGCGCGTCCAGCCGTTCGAGCGGCGGCTGGCCCGGTGGCGTGTGCCGGGGCGCAAAGCGGAGGGTTGCGCCCAGCCCAGCGGTGACCGCCACCAGGGAGATCGCGATCCCGAGGAGCCAGCGCGCGCGCCGCTTCACGAGCGAGCCTGCTTGCGCAGGAACCAACGCAGATAGAGCGCGAGCGCCCCCGCGGCAACCACGCCGCCTACGCCCATGGCCAGGGCCCAGCCGTCACCGGTCCGCGCAAAGCGCAGCACGCCATAGACGAGCACCAGCACGCCCAGTGCGATTGCGAGCGAGATCAGGACCCGGTGCAGCGCGTACAGTGGGGAGGCGGGCACCCGTGCGAGTATAGTCGCATCCCACGGTGAGCGGTGAGGCGCGAAAGAGACCAGATGGACGCGGTGACCGAAGACGGCTGGCGGCTCCGGCTCAAGCGCTTTGCGCCGCCTGCGGGCGCGAGCGGCGTGGGCGCGGTGCTGGCCGCTCACGCCATGATGGCGCGCGGTCGCACGCTCGAGCGAATGGCGGCCCGCCTGGCGGCGGCCGGGCTGGAGGTGTTCGTGCTCGACTTCCGGGGCCACGGTGGGTCGGCGCCGCCGACGGCACGCGAGCGCGATTGGTGGTTCGACGACTACGTGCGCTATGACCTGCCGGCAGCCCGCGCGGCTGCGGCCGCAGCCGCCCAGGTGCGGGAGGGGGCCCTGGGCTATCTGGGCCACTCGCTGGGCGGCCTGGTGAGCCTGGCCGCGGGCGCGCCGTTTTTGCGCCAGGTCCTGATTACCACCAACCTGTGGCGGTTCGGATCGGGCGCCCGCACGTCCTGGCAGCGTCGCGTGGTCTTGCGGGCGTGGGTCGGCAGCGCGCGCCTGTTCGGGTATGCGCCCGCGCGGGCGCTGCGCCTGGGCACCGACGACGAGCCGCGCGGCTACGTGACCCAGATGGGGCAGTGGGCCCGGTCGGGCCAGTGGCGCTCTCGCGACGGCGCGATCGACTACTGGACGCGCCTGCGGGAGGTGCGTGCGCCCACGCTGTCGCTGGTGGCGGCCGGGGACCGGCTGTGCACGCGGCGGGACGCGGCCGAGCTGCTGGAGCCGCTGGGTACGGCCGAGAAGGGGCTGGAGGTGGTCGGGCGCAGAAGCGGCCTGCCGTTCGATCCCGACCATTTCGGCATCGTGCGCGATCCACGCGCGCAGCCGGTGTGGGACCGCATCGCGCGCTTTCTCGGCGGGTGAGCTACGGGATGGTGCGGCTGGACAGGTAGAAGTGCGTCTTCAGGTTGTCCCCGCGCGCGTCGGCCCAGGACGCCCAGACCTTGCTGCCTGCGACCGCAATGCCGACATAGTCGCCCAGCCAGATCCCGGGGATGCGCGAGCTCGTGAACGGGAACACCACGTCGCTGACCACGACCGGGGTCGAGAAGCTGGTGCCGCTGGCGTCGTTGGATATCGCGTAATGAGCCACCCCGCCCAAAAGGTTGCCCGAGTAGCGGTCGTCGAGCCACAGCACATGGCCGCGTCCGCTTGCGTCCAGCGCCACCGTGGCGTGCACGTGGTCACCGCACGAAGTGTTGTCGTTGACTGTGACCGGGGTGCCGAACGAAAGCGGCGCGGCCGCGCCCGCGTTGGCCGCCACCGAGACCAGGATGTTGCTGCCGCGTTGCGTGCCGTCGTCCCAGGCCGCCCAGAAGTGCGAGCCATCGCGCGTGACCGCGTTGCCGGAGGGATTGACCAGGTTGCCGCTGCCGGGCAGCGCGACCTCGGGCTCGAACCAGGTCGCCGCCGCCGAGCGGCGCCACCTCTGCCCGAACAGGCCGTTGCCGTCAGTGTAGGTCACGTACACGTCGCCGGTCTCGCCGGCCACCGCGACCTGCCCGAAATTGTGAAACCCGCTCGTGTTGTTCATGGTTCGCGGCGCCGACCAGGTCCGGCCGCCGTCGCCGCTCCACACCATGCGCTCGCCGCCCGCACCCGTGAACAGCCCGTAGGTGACGTAGACCTTGCCGCCCGAGGCCGCGATCCAGGGTTTGTCGATGAAGCCGCTCGAATCCGCGCCCGAGACTTCCTGCCCCAAGGTGTTCACCGCCGCAGTCGCCATGTTGTTGGGCGCCCCGAACGTGACCCCGTTGTCGAGCGACTGGGCCACCATCACGTGCGTGTTGCTCGGGTTGCTCTGCGCATCCAGATCGATGTTGAGCCAGACCAGATAGAGCGGCTTTACGGTCCCGGGAACGTCGACGTCGTAGGCCACCACCGGGTCGCTCGTATACTGCGTGCTCGGATACTCGCCATACGCGACCGGGGTGTGGAAGCTCGCGGTCGCCTCCGAGTACACCGCGACCGCCATCACGCTGCCGCCCCGGTAGATGCCAATCTCGGAGATGGCCACATGGCCCAGGCCGTCGGTGGCCGCGTTGCCCTCGGATTCGAACGTGGACGGGGTCGCGCCCGGGACCAGCCGGTTGCCGTCCCAGTTGCCGCGGGGCAGCGTGGTCGGCGCCTGCTCGCAGACGCGGCCGGGTTGGCAGGTCGGGCCCACGCTGGTGGCCTCGCACACGTAGCCGGCGCCGGGCAGGCGGCAGTCACCGTGACTGGCGCAGCTCTTGAGGCACCGATAGATGCTCGACGAGCCCTGATCCAGGCGCACGCACCGCGCGTCGCCCGGACAGCCCGGGTTGCCCGGGTTGTCGCGGCCGCACTTCTGGGAGCAGTAACCGCCCACCCAGCCGCCGCCGCAGGTCTCGTCGGGCGGGATGCAGCGCTCGCCGGTCGCGCAGGTGCCCTGGTTCTGCATGTCGGTACCGGACGGGCACATCATGCGCGTGCACGCCGACCCGATGTCGGACATCGAGCTGGCTCCGTCGTCGCCCGGCGCACCGTCGGTGGCCGCGTCGGCCGTTGTGCCGCCTGAGCCACCCGCGCCACCCGTGCCACCTCTGCCACCGATGCCGCCGGCGCCCGCCGAGTCGTCGCCGCAACCGCCCAGACAGATGACAAGCGCAAGTCCCAGGGGGTAGCCCACACGTGACAGCACGTCGCTTTTCCTTTCGTCCCCTCGGACGAGGGCGCACGTTAGCCGGCCGGCCCGGCCTCGTCAAGGCTCCAGGCTGCGGTAGGTCAAGAAGAAGTGGGTGCGTGCGCCCAGCTGGGTACCGTTGTAGTAGAGCCAGACCTTCTGCGCATCGACCGCGATGCCGACATAGTCGCCCAGCCACAACCCGGGGATTCGGTTGATCGTGAATGGCCACGGCGGTGCGTCGCTGGCCACCTCGACCGGGGTCCAGATTTGCCCGCTGCCGTCGCTGGCGGAGGTGTAGCTTGCGACGCCGCCGTAGTAATAGTTGTCGAGCCACATCACGTGGCCGCGCCCGCGCGTGTCCACCGCCACCGTCGGGTGCAGCCGGATCCCGCAATCGGTGTGATCATGAACCACGACCGCGGCGTGGAAGCTGAAGCCAGAATTGGCGTCCTCGCTCACTGCAGCCATGACGTCGGTCTGCATGGCCTTGGCACCGCTCGACCACACCACGTAATAATGGGTACCGTCGGGCGAAGCCGCGCTCGCGATGGGGTCGTACACGACCTGCTCGGAGCCGGCGAGAGCGCGCGCAGCCCGGAATCCGGTGCCGCCGGTGCGGTCCCAGCGAGCGGCCCACGCGCGCAGCGACCCTGGCACCTGGGAGTCGCCGGCAATCCAGGATGCGTAGGCGTCGCCGCTGTCAGCGGCCGCAAGCTGCGCGAACCCGACCTGGCCGAGCGCGAGCGTCAGCGGCGGCGAAAAGGTGGCGCCGCCGTCGCTCGAGAGCGCATAGCGCAAGCCGGCGTCGCTGGTCCAGCTCGCCCACACCCTGCCGCCCGCAGCCGTGATCCAGGGCTTGTCCAGGAAGCGCCCCGGCTGACCATCGGACCCCTGCACCGCAATCTGTGGATCCCAGGTTGCGCCGGCGTCATGCGAGCGCGCCACCCACACCCGGCTGGCATTGCTGCTGCCGACCTCGAGCCAGGCCGCGTACAAGACGGGCGCGCCGCCGCCCGCGGGCGTGCGGTCGAACGCCACCACCGGATCCGCGACCTGCACCGAGTCGGCGTTCATGGGGCGGTACGAGGTCGGGTTGGCGCCGAACTGGCCGCTCGACCCATCGTAGGTCGCGATCGAGATGGCATCGCCGGTCGCGAACTCGATCTCGGTCATGGCCAGGTGGCCCCGGTCGTCGGAGGCGATGTTGCCCTCGGCCTGGTACCTGCCGAAACCCGAGCTGGGCACCTCGAGGTTGGGGTGCTGGAAGGACGCGCTCTCGAGCCCGCTCGCGGGCGGCTGCTGGCAGCCCAGGCCGGGCAGGCACACGCTGCCGCCCTCGCTGACCGGCGTGCACAGGTAGCCCTGGGGCCGGCAGTCGGCGTTCGAGCTGCACGTGCGCAGGCAGCGATAGGTGATCTGGTTCTGGGGCGTGAACGCAACACACTTGGCGCCGGCCGGGCAGCTCGGGCTCATCGGATTGTCGGCGCCGCACTTCTTGGAGCAGTAGCCGCCCTGAAAGCCGATTTCGCACAGCGGCGTGATGCAGTTGTAGGAAGGGTCGGCGCAGCTTCCCGGATCGGTTCCGCAGGCGCCGCCTGGCGTCATCGTGCACGGGTCGCCGATCTGACCCGGGCTCGACATGGCGTCGGGACCGCCCGCGCCGTCGTCGCCGCAGGCCGAAGCCAGTGCCAAAAGCAGGCCGGTCCGAACGACCCTACCCATGCATCTAGCCAAACCCGACGCAGTGGAACGCGTCAAGCATGCTATCCTGCGCCCGCCATGATGCGCAGGCTGGACCAGCTGGTCTACCGCGTCGAGCGCACGCTCGTGGTCGCGTTCATGGTCAGCATGATCGCGATCGTGTTCATCGAGGTGGCGGATCGGCGGCTGTCGTCGCAGGATTCCAAAGCCGCCGCCTTCCTGCTGTTTTGGCCGCGCCTTCTGGGCTGGCGGCCGTCGGAGGCCGCGTCCGCGCTGGTGGCGCACACGATCGCGCCGGTTTTCCTGCTGGCGCTCTTTTTTGCGCTGGCCTGGTTCGCGCAGGCCACCATCCGCCGCACGCGGGGCGACGCGCCGGGGCCGGCGGCCGAGCTCGCGCGCGCGGCCGCTCTGACCGCGCTCGTGGGCGGCCTGGGCCTGCTCATGCGCCACGCCCCCTCGAACTGGTTCTACGCGGTGCTGTGGGTGATCGTGATGGGCGGCGTCGCGGTGCGCGCGCGCAGCCTGGTCGCGGGTGGGCTGGCTCCGGTGGGCGCGCTCGGGCTATGGCTCCTGGTGCCGCCCGGCTACTCGTGGGCCAAAGAGGTCGCGATGGTTCTTCTGGTGTGGACCGGGTTCCTCGGCGCCAGCATGGCCTCGCACGTCGGCAAGCACATCGACATCGACTTCGGGCCCAAAGTGTTGCCGCGCGACGCGCGCCGCTACGCCATCGCTGCCGGGAAATTTCTCAACGTCGGCTTCGCGGCCTTCTTCGTGCTCCTGGGCGTCTGGAAAACCTTGGTTTCGCTGCGCCTGGGCGATCAGCTGCCCTACCCGCGGCTGCCCGGATGGATCGTGGTGGCGGTGATCCCGCTTTCGTTCGCGCTCATCAGCGCGCGCACGGCCGGCGCGGCCTGGCAGTCGCTGCGCGAGGAGCCCAAGTGATTACGCTCCTGTTCTGCCTGCTTCTGGTCGTGCTCCTCCTGCTGGCAGAGCCGCTGTGGGTGCTCCTGGGCGCCGCCACCCTGGCCGCGTATGTGCTGTGGGGCGACGCCCGCTCGTTCAACGACCTCGACGGCATGCTCGAGCGCATCCGCGGGCTGGTCAATCAGCAGGTGCTGCTGGCCATTCCGTTCTTCCTGATCTCGGGCGAGGTCATGGCCAAGGGCCAGATCTCGACCCGCCTCATCAACTTTGCCAAGGCGCTGGTAGGCTGGCTGCCGGGCGGGCTGGCGGTGAGTGGCATCGGCGCCTGCCTCCTGTTTGCAGCCATCACCGGATCGTCGACCGCCACGCTGGCGGCCATCGGGGGACTGGTCTACCCGGCCCTGGTCAAGGAGAAGTATCGCGAAAACTTCTCGCTCGGGCTGGTCACGACCGCGGGCTCGATCGGCATCCTGGTGCCGCCCTCGATCCCGATGATCATCTACTGCCTGTTCAACACGGGCGCGCGCCTGGAGGTGGAGCGGCTGTGGCTGGGTGGCGTGGGACCGGCGCTCCTCATCGCGACCTGCCTAGGCATCTACGCGATCCTGTCGGGCCGGCGCCAGAAGGTGCCGCGTCAGAAGTTCTCGCTGCGCACGCTCGGCGTGGCCACGCGCGACGGCTTCTGGGCGCTGCTTCTGCCGACCATCATCCTGGGCGGCATCTACAGCGGCCTGTTCACTGCCATCGAAGCGGCCGCGGTGGCGGCGGTCTACGCGCTCCTGGTCGAGGTCTACTTCCATCGCAGCCTGACCTGGCGCCAGGTGCCGGGCGTGCTGGCCGGAGTGGTCACCCTTCTGGGCAGCTTCATGATCATCATCATCATGGCCATGGGGCTGGCCGATTTTCTGGAAACCAACAAGGTGCCGGAGGCGGCCGCACAGTGGATTGGCGACATGCATCTGGGCCCGTGGGGATTCCTGCTGATCCTCGACCTCCTGCTGCTCATCGTGGGCTGTCTGCTCGACATCCTGTCGGCGCTCATGATCCTGGTGCCGCTCATCGCACCCATGGCCGCGCAGCTCGGGATCGATCCGGTGCACCTGGGCATCGTGTTCATCGTGAATCTGGAGATCGGCTACCTGACCCCGCCCGTGGGGCTCAACCTGTTCCTGTCGGCCAGCATGTTCAACCGGACCTTTCCGCAGGTGGTGCGTGCGACCGCGCCCTTCGTCGCGCTCATGCTGATCTGTCTGGGCGCAGTGACCTACGTGCCGCGGGTGTCACTGACCCTGGTCGACGCCGTCTACGGGCCCTCCACCACCGCCCCGCTGGCCTCGCCGGCCAGCCCCGCGCCGGCACCCAGGAAAGTCAAGTCGATGAAGGAGCTCACCGACGAGGCCAATCCCGACCAGCCACCGGCCGCCCGCGCGCCCAAGAAGGTGAAGTCGATGAAGGAGCTGACCGAGGAGGCCGGGGGGCCCGATTGAGGTATCTGCCGCTTGACTCGGGCCCGGTCTTTTGGGAATAAATTCCCCCTGATCCGAGTTACGAGGCAACCATGATTCAGGTCGAAGGCTTATCCAAGTATTACGGCGAGCAGGCCGCCATTCGGGACCTGACCTTTTCGATCGAGCGCGGAGAGGTCATCGGCTTTCTGGGGCTCAACGGGGCCGGCAAGTCCACCACGCTCAAGGTCCTCGGCTGCGTGCTCCTTCCGACCTGCGGCCGGGTCGTGATCGACAGCTTCGATCTCGACCGCGACCCCCACGAGATCCGCAAGCGCATCGGGTTTTTGCCCGAGAACCCGCCGCTGTACGGCGAGATGACGGTGGCGCGCTATCTCGAGTTCGTGGCCCAGCTGCGCGGCGTGCCGGCCAGCCAGGCTCGCGCACGGGCCGACGAGGCGGCTTCCAAGACCGCTCTGCGCGAGGCCATGGGTGAGGTCATCGGCACGCTTTCGCACGGCTTCCGCCAGCGGGTCGGCCTGGCCCAGGCCCTGGTCAACAATCCGACCCTGCTCATCCTGGACGAGCCGACAGCTGGCCTCGACCCCGTGCAGATCGTGGAGATGCGCACGCTCATCCGGGCCCTGCGCGGCGCCCACACGATCCTCCTGTCCAGCCACATCCTGTCCGAGATCAGCCAGACCTGCGACCGGCTGCTGGTCATCCAGGCCGGCGAGATCGTGGCCCAGGGCAGCGAGGCCGACCTGGCCGCGCGCATGGGTGCGCGCGGGGTGATCGAGCTCGAGGTGCGGGCGCCGGCCGAGCGCGCGCTCGCGGTCCTGCGTGCGGTCGACGGGGTCGCGCAGGCGGAGCTGTTGCGCCAGGACGGCGAGGTGGCCTCGCTGCGGCTGGCCGCGCCCGCCGACCTGCGGCCGAAAGTGGTGCGCGCGCTGGTGGCGGCCGATCTCGACCTGCTCCGGATCGATCGCGGCGCCGCCCAGCTCGAATCGATCTTCCTGCAGCTTACGCAAACCAAGGAACCCTCATGAAGCCGATTCTCTTGATTGCGCGCCGCGAGCTGGCGGCTTATCTGCGTTCGATGTCGGGCTACGCCATCATGGCGGCCGCCCTGTTCGTCGACGGTCTGTTCTTCAACGGGATGGCCCTGGGCGGCGAGGCCAAGCGCTCCTCCGAGGTGTTGGCCGTGTTCTTCCAGATCGCAGGCGGCGTGACCATGATTGCCTCGGTCCTGCTGTCGATGCGCCTTCTGGCCGAGGAGCGGCAGGCCGGCACCATCACGCTGCTGTATTCGTCGCCGCTGCGTGACCGCGAGATCGTGATCGGAAAATTCCTGTCGGCGCTGGTGATGCTGGCCATCATCACTGCGGCCACCGTCTACATGCCCGCTCTCATCCTGGTCAACGGCAAGATCTCGTGGGGCCAGGTGGGGGCGGGCTACCTGGGCGTGCTCCTGCTCGGCAGCGCGGCGCTGGCCGTGGGAACGTTTGGCTCGTCGCTGGCTCGCTCGCAGGTGATCGCCGCCCTGATCTCGGCCTGCATGGTGGCGGCGCTGGTGGTGTGCTGGATGCTGGCCCGCGTCACCGAGCGGCCGCTCAGCGAGATCTTCGCGGCGCTGGCGCTCTGGAACCGCCACTTCCCGCCCTTTACCGAGGGCGTCGTGCACCTGCGCGACCTTACCTATTACGTCGGCATCACGTACGTCGCGCTGTTCGGCGGCACGCGGGTCCTAGAAGCGCGGAGGTGGAGGTAGCCATGCGCAGCCGCAGCCTCTCGGTGTCGATGATCTACGGCGCCGCCATGCTGACGCTGTACGGCGGCGAGCGGGTGATGGGCGCGGGTGGCGCTCGGGTGCTGCTGACGCTCGTTGGCCTCCTCCTGCTCGGGCTCGCGATTCTGCTGCGCGGGCTGCGCGTGCGCGCCCAGGAGGGCGAACGGCGCACGGTCGAGCGCATCCTGCTCTGGCTCCAGCTGGTGGGCGCGTTTGCGGTGCTGCTCTACTTTCTCCAGTCGGACGTGATGACCCATCTGGGCGGCCGCTCGCTGGCCGACCGCTGGCCGCGCCTGGCCACGATTCTGGCCGTGCTGTGGCCGGCCGCGTGGGTGGCCGCGATTGCGCCGACTGCGCTGGTCGAGGCCGCCTATGCCGCGGTCGTGCGCGCGCCGCGGCTCGAGCTGCGCCGCATCCGCGACGCCATGTACTCGGGCCTGGGGCTGGCCGGCGCCCTGGTGCTGGCCTTCACGCTCGCCTACGTCACCTCCGAGCGCGACAAGAAAGTCGACCTGTCCTACTTCCGAACCGCCCGGCCCGGCGAGGCCACGCGCAAGATCGCGCGCACCCTGACCGAGCCCGTGCAGGTGGGGATCTTCTTTCCGCCCGCCAACGACGTGGCCGATCAGGTGGGCGGCTACTTCGACGACCTGCGGCGCGAATCGGGGCAGCTTCAGGTGGCGCGCTACGACCAGGCCATCGACGTGACCAAGGCGCGCGAGCTGGGCGTGTCGGGCAACGGGACGGTCGTGCTGGCGCGCGGCGGGCGCCGCGAGCAGCTTTTCCTGGGCCTCGAGATCCAGGACGCGCGCACGATGCTGCGCAACCTCGACAAGGAGGTGCAGCGCCGGCTGCTCCAGGTCTCGCGCACCGGCCGCACCCTCTACGTCACGACCGGGCACGGCGAGCGCACCTTCGACCCGGCCGGCGAAACCGACAAGCGCGCCACCATTCGGGCGCTGCGCGACTTCCTGCAGGATCAGGGCTACGCGGTGCGCACGCTGGGCGCGGCCGAGGGGCTGGCCACCGAGGTGCCCAAGGACGCGTCGGCGCTGCTCGTGATCGGGCCCTCGAAGCCGTTTCTGGCCGAGGAGGTGCTGGCGCTGAGCCGCTTTCTCGACCGCGGCGGTCGGCTCATGGTGGCGCTCGACCCCGAGGCCGGGCTGGACCAGCACGAGCTGACCACCCTTTTGGGCCTCGATTTCAAACCGGTGACGCTCGCCAACGACGTGATCTACGGGCGCCGCTCCAACCAGAAGAGCGACCGCGCCAACATCGTGACCGGCTCGTTCTCGTCGCACCCGTCGGTGACCACGCTGGGCCGGCTGCGTGCACCGGTGGCGTTCGGCGGTGCGGGATGGCTCGAGGACCGCAAGGACAAGCCCAAAGAAGTCACCATCGACTACACCGTGCGCGCGCACACCTCGACCTGGAACGATGCCAACGGCAACTGGGAGTTCGACGCGCCCGCCGAGACGCGCAAGGCCTGGCAGCTGGTGGCGGCGGTGCGCAAGAAGCCGCCCGACGGCAAGGGCGAGGAGGCGCGCGTGATCGTGCTGGCCGATTCGGACGCGCTGTCGGATGCGCTGATTGCACATCCGCAGCTCGGCAACGCGCTCATCCTGCTCGACGGCGTCAAGTGGATGGTGGGCGATGAGGCCATCACGGGCGAGACCCAGAGCGAGGCCGACGCGCCCATCGTCCACACGCGCAAACAGGATGTAGCCTGGTTCTACTCGACGGTTTTCGTGGCGCCCGCGCTGGTTCTGGGTCTGGGC
>Ga0126376_10001731_pt1 | contig 11956 bp, 7 predicted proteins | sample PanSoiMetPlot_15_FD_92760 | JGI IMG/M metagenome (GOLD analysis project Ga0126376, IMG submission 92760) | Tropical forest soil microbial communities from Panama - MetaG Plot_15 | ecosystem: Environmental > Terrestrial > Soil > Tropical forest > Bulk soil | place: Panama | collected 2016-02-17
CTTCTGGATGACGCTAGTGCTGTTCGCCTTATACTCCGCGACCGGAATCCACAATGATTCCCCCGACCCCGAGATGCCGCCGGGGTGATAGCGAGCGCCATCCTGCACCTGAGTTTCACGAATCAATGCGCCCTCCGGCAGGGAGAATTCCTGCAGATAGCCGGATTGCGTATTCCTGTCAACGGACGTAACCCACAGGCGATCGGCGTCGGCCTCGATTCCCTGCACGTGATAAGTCTTTCCCTTCAGCTCGATCACGCGAAGCAGCGGGAACTCATCCAATGATTGAGGCGATTGGGGCGATTGGGAGTACAGACAGGACGCGAGGATCGCGATGAGCGCGGCGACTTTCGTCAGGCAGACGAGCTTACGACAGCGCGTGGATAGTTTCCGGCTTTCAACTGAAATTGGATATATCGTCGAAATCGACATCCTAATATTCTACAGGTTGTCACCGATCCCAGGAATTGCATCGTCCTGGAAGCGAAAAATTTTGTGAAGGATTGATGCGAACAGCTAATTCATCACGGATGCTTATAGATGCGACGGATTAACGCGGATAATCCGCGACTATCCGTCGCATCTATAAACATCCGTGGTCTCTTCTGAGAGCCCGAATTTTTCAGAAGTCAATCTTGATGACAACTTGCAGAATACGTGGGTCGCGTACTCCACTGACCGATCCGAAACCGCCGCTGTTTACCACCTTGCCCGAAGGGTCGAGTGGTAGATTGGTTGGAGTCGGGTTCGTCAGACCGGAGAAGTTCAGATTGCTGTTATAGCCGCTGAATTGAGTGTGGTTGAACACATTGAACGCTTCTATTCGCAGGCGTAGTTGCGCGCGCTCCGTGATCGCGACATTCTTCTGCAATGACATGTCCCAATTGTTAATCCCCGGCCCCCGCAGATTATTGCGCGAACATCCGAGGCCGTTACTGCCGAGCGCCGGGACTGCGAATGCGGACGGGTTGAGGCGGTTGTACGGACTGTCGGTCACGCCGGCCGTGGGATCGCCAACGCAGACAAGGCGCGGCCCCCAGTCCGGCGTGCCGGTGAAGTTGTCACTGGATACGCCGGATACGCTAAAGCCCGGGGTGAACGGCGTGCCGCTGACGAAATTCGTGAAGCCGGAAATCTGCCAGCCGTTCAGAACCGCGCGGCTGACGCGGTTGCTCAGCTTACTTCCGGACCGAATTCCGGGAAGCGTATAGACGTAGTTGATCGAAAAGTTGTGTGTCGGGTTGAATCCGCAGGGGCCATAATTGACCGTGTGGTTGTACTGATCCCATCGAACGGAGCCCTGGCTGTCGGCTATATCCAGACATTTGCTGTAGGTGTATGAGACGCCGATGAACGCGCCGGCTGCGTATCGACGGTTCAGGCTGACTTGGAGCGAATTGTAATTGGCGTTGCCTGCGAAATCGGCCATCGTGACGCCGCCGTAGCCGTAATAGGGGCGCAGGAACTGCGATAGCATAGCGTTCGACCCGGGCAGGGCGGTTGGACGGGTTGCGACGAGTGTTGGATCCTGGTTGGCGGCCAGGAACTCCGCCCCAAATGGAATGTGATTGATATTCACGTTTTGGGCCAGATGGTTGGAGACCGAACCGACATACGAGACGTCTAGCAGCGTGCTCCAGGGCAGCCTGGACTGTATGCCCAGGCTATAGTTATAAACTGTAGGCACGGCGCCGGTGTAGCTCCACGCGCTCAGACCGACCGGGTTCAGCAGTGGCGTGCCCTGAGCCAGCGCGCCGGCCTGACCATAGTACACGGTCGGCCTCACCACGTTCGGAGGGTTGCCTGTCGGATTGTTGAGCGCATCGGTTGCGAGCCGGTCAAGGAACATTCCGCCGCCGGCGCGAAGGACTATGTTTTGTCGCCCCGTTATATCCCAGGCGAACCCGAAGCGCGGCGCAGGCGTGACGCCGGGGGGCTTGGTGATGTATTGGCTCACTCCATTCTTACCCAGCATGGCAAGACCGTTGAGCGGGTCTCCGGTTCCGGGCGCTACCGCTCCAATGTTCACGGCTGGATAGATGGCGCCATTCCTGGGATCGACGCCGACGCGCCGTCCGTTGAGGAGTCCTGGCTGGATCAATAGAGGCGCTTTGGAGCTGTCATACATCTGCGGAAAGAAATTCGGCGTCACGGTCCCGCCGTTGTGGACCGGTTGCAGATAATAGAATCGGACGCCATAATCCAACGTCAGTCGCGGCCGAATCTTCCAGGTATCTTGAATGTACCATTCGAACTGATTGTATACCGGGTAGCCGTTGAAGTAAGCGGAACCCTGAGTAAAAGTGTTGAATACCCCTAAGAGGGCATTGGCGAAACCGAAGTTCGTGTCCAGGGGATTGCTAGTGTTATCTCCGAAGTTATAGGTCCCCGGGGTGTCGCCTCCGGCAGGCTGCACTTTCCAGTTGTGCATGAAGTAGAAGCCCGCTTTCAACAGATGTCGCCCCGCCGCCTTGCTGAAATTGTCCATGACTTCAGTCGTCGTGTTGGCGTTGAAGAAGGGATGGAAGTTGCCGCTCGGAGTGTTCGCCAACCGGCTGCCGTTGAAGCCGAATCCCGCGACCAGATCCTGATAAGGCACATAGAGCGTAGGCAGATTGACGCTGGTTTGCTCCCGCGTCCAGTTTTTTGATCCGGGTACCTGGCCGTGGTACTGTTCATCGTGCCCCTGGTCGACGGTGATCTCGTTGACGGCGGTCGGGCTGATGGTGGTGACCAGATTGTAAAGATAGTGGTAACCCGGAATGGAATAGCTGATGTCGTAGAGCGGGATATTCGTCATCCCCCCAAAAACTCCGTACCTCGTTTGCTCGCTGTCCGCCGCCCGCAGAATACTGGCGTACATCCGCCACTTCTCGTTCAGGTTGTAATCCACTCGAACGAGGTCCTCGCGCCGGGGGTGTGACACCGGAAACTGCGAGACGTAATTATATGCGGGATGCGTGGGGTCCACGGCGTTCGGCTCCGGGAAGAGCTTGAGCAGCGCGACGCCCGGTCCATAGAGTCGGTCCTGCGGAATCTTATTTCCCGGGAAACAACCGCTCCTGTTGGCGGTCGCGCAAGGCAGGTTCGTCGAAGGATCGCGAATCAGGACCGGCTGACCGAACTGGTCGACTGAATTGGAGAAATCGCCGTTGCGTTCCGCATCAGTTGGTATGCGCACGTTGCGCTGCCCGCTGGGCACCAGTTGGCGCTGCCATTGCTCGCTCCAGAAGAAGAACAGTTTGTTCTTGCTTGTGTTGAATTTCCCTGGTATGTAAACAGGTCCGCCGAAAGTAAAGCCAAAGTCCTGATAATGGTACCCGCTCTTCGGCAGACCAACGCGGTTATTGGTCCAGGTGTTGGCGTTCATCCCCTTGTCGCGGTAATACTCGAACCCGCTGCCGTGAAACGCGCTGCCGCCGCTCTTCGTTACAAGATTGATTTGCGCGCCGCCCGATCGCCCATACTGGGCCTGGTAATTGCTCGTCAGGACGTTGACTTCCTGAACGGCGTCGAGGCTGATCGGCGCCATCCACCCGCTGTTGGCGCCTGTATCCTCGTTCGTGCCTCCGTTGACTGTAATATGCGCCATGCCGCTGCGGGCTCCATTGGCGTAGATACTGCCGAACTGCTGTCCGCTCTCGGCCTGGCTGGTCGGGGAGATCACTCCCGGCATCATGCGAATCAACAACAGCGGCGATTGCCCGTTTACCTGAATGTTTTCTATTTGTGTGCCGACGACCGTGTCGCCTCGCTGCGAACTCTCGGTCTGGATCTGCAAGCCTTGCGCCTCAATCTGAACCGTCTCGACGCTGGCGCCGAGTTGGAACTGCAGATTGCCGAGAGCGAGCGAGGTGTTGGCGCTCAAAACGACATTCGACCTTTCGAGCTTTTTGAAGCCTCCCGCTTCTGCGGTAATGGTGTACCGGCCGGGCAGAACGATCGGGAAGACGAACCTGCCTGCGTCGTCGGTCTTGATCTGCTCAGTTGTATTTCGGTCCGAATTGACCAGTCTCACTGTCGCATTGGAGACTACTGCGCCCGCGGGATCAATCAGGGTCCCAGTGATCGATCCGGCTGTGGTCTGGGCTGCTATACATCGCGGCAGTGAAACGAGAGCGAGACAGGCGGCTACCGTGGCGATCGCGGCGAACCTCAGCGACCTGGCGCCACTAGAAAGCTTCTTCATATCTCCTCCTAGTTTTGTGTCGGTGGTTTATCAGGATCAGGCGCTCTGATTGCCCTCTGTTCGAAGTAAACTGCGCGAACCTGGTTTGTAACGGTTCGCATGTATGTTTTTTTAATGTGTAATTATCATATCAGAGAGGCCAAGACTGTCAAGTAATATGTTGGAATTCAAGTAGGTTTTAGCTGATTTTGATATTTTTGAAATGTCAGTAAGCAGATGAGATCAACGTGCGCTATTGGACCTTCGAGGCGGAGCCTGAGAGCACTGTCTCTACCGACCGGCGTTGCTCTTCGTTGATTTGTTTTACCTTGCTCATCATCTCCTGATGCTGCTCAAGCTTGTTCTGAGCCCGGTAGACCATCGCGAGGCGATAGTAGGCGTCCGCGCGATTGGGGTCGAGCGCGATGGCTGTCATAAATCCGCTCTCCGCTTCCGCCCATTTGTTCTGCTGCGCGGCGATGATGGCGAGGTTGAGGTGCGCGATGCGAACCGCGCGGTCCTTGAGAATGGCCCGCTTGCAGAGTTCCTCGGCGCGTTTTGTATCGCCTGTCATCCTGGCGATGTCGCCGAGATAGCCCTCCGCCTGCGCATGCTCTCCGTTTGGGCTGGCAAGTTCCTCTTCAAACTCAGCCGCCGCGTCTGTGTACTCCTTCTTCTCCCAGTAGAGGTAGCCGAGATAAAAGTGAACACGCGGCAGTGGGGGGTCAGCCTTCTCGGCGGCGCGGAACTCCTGAATCGCCTCGATTGTTCGGTCCAACCGGTCATACGCTTCACCAGCCAGCATGTGCAAAGCGGGCGAATCCGGGAATGACTTCGTCACTTCCTGGACGAACGCTTCGAGGCGCTGCTGTTGATGTGATCGGAAATAGGACTCGCCGAGCAGATATTGAACGGCGGTGTTAGCCGGCTCGCCTTTAAACAGAGGTTCAAAATAACGCGCGGCTGATTCGAATTGGCGGAGGCTGAAGTGGCTCATCGCGAGCAGAGTTTGCGCCTGGCGGTTTGATGAATCGATTTGCAGCGCGGTCTCGAGCGGTTTGATGACCTCCTGGAATCTACCGGTCTTGAATTCGGCGACGCCTAAGTTGATCAGCGCCGGCAACGATTTCGCATCGATATCGAGCGCTCTTTGATAGGCTTTCGCGGCCAGCGAGAACTGCCCGGTTTTCGCGTATGCCACGCCGAGATTGATAAACACTGTAACTGACCGCGGCTCCCGAACGGCGAGCGCCTCGTAGACCTTGATGGCCTCTTCGTAATCTCCCGCGGCGTAGAGCCGCCGCGCCTTCTCAGCGAGGTTCTCGCCTGCGGCTGTTTCCGGCTTGGTCCGCGCAGGCGTATTTTGGCTCTGGTCGAGCGCAATCGATCCCGCAGTAATCTGAGTGGCGCCTGGAGTTATGATCGCGATTAAGGCCAGCGACCGGATGCCGTATGATGGCGCTTTCATATCTTCTCCAAAGAAGTTCGAATCGGTTGTGGATCAGGATCAGGCGCTCAAGACGACGGCGCAGACTGCAATTCTCGGTTAGGGCGATTTTGCGTGGTTTTCTAATCCTTTTCCCCGGCAGCGGCGCCTGTAAGTAATTGATTCCAGGTAAACTGACCTTGGGAGAATTTCTAAACCGAGAATTGCTGCGGCGCAGAAAGTAAGTAGTGATAACCAGGTGACGATAGAGATTAAAAGTCTCGCAACTATCATATTAGAGATTCTTCGGGTGTCAAGTGAATCACCGGATTTATGCGCATTTAAAGGCGATTTTGGCGCCTCGGGCGATATACAGCTATGTCATTGACATAACAGACGCTGCTCCATATATTCTAGGACGCTCATTAGACAGGGGGGCGAAATGAATCGACGGCAATTTCTTCTGACAAGTCTGGTCGCTGGTCGCGTATTGGGCGCGCAAAGGAGCGCGAGGGAACAACACCGCCTCCCGGCGACCGATAATCATCTCAAAAGGGTGCGCGATTACGTCGAAGAGGCTCCAGTTCCGGAATATCGTTGGGCTTCGGAACGCGCCTACGAAGCGTTCCGGGATATCAAGTACGGCGTTCGACTGCATTGGGGGCCATACTCGAACCTGAAATTGCGCGGCGAATCGTGGCCGTTTCTGGCCATGTCATTTGAAGAGAGGCAGCGGTACCAGCAGATCTACAAGACATGGAACCCTAGCGGCTTTGACGCCGACGCCTGGATGGATCTGTTCGCCGAATGCGGCATGCGGATGTTCGCCTTCACCTCCAAGCATCATGCCTGCTTCTCGATGTTCGATACGAAGACTCGAGTCGTTCGCCGCGCCAACTGGACGGCGAATGGAGGCCCTCGCCTGGAAGACTGCGATCTCGCCTACAGCATCATGGAAACGCCCTTCCGGCGTGACGTCGTGGGCGAGTTGTGCCGCGCGGCGCGAAAACAGGGGCTGAAGATCGATCTCTATTTCTCCCATCCTGATTGGTACGACGCCGATTTCCGCCCCTACAACTACGCGCCGATCCAGGCGCCGTCATCCGCCACTCTGTCGCCTCTGGACTACCCTGAAGTCGTCAAGCGAAACGGCGATCGAGTCTTGATGGCGCCCAATCCCACCAGGGCTGAAGTGGAACGTATGATAGCGAGGCACAGGGCGCAACTGACAGAATTGCTGACGAATTACGGTCCAATCGACATGCTATGTCTGGACCAGTGGCTCGGGCCGACGGTCTGGCCGCAACTGCGTGAGACGATCCTACACCTGCGGAAGCTTCAACCGGACGTCATGCTCAGAGCCCGCGGGATCGGCAATTACGGTGATTACTACACTCCCGAAGGCTTCGTCCCGGGGAACAAAGAGAACACAGGATTGCCGTGGTTCGTCATTTATCCGCTCGGCTCCTCGTTCTCATACGAGGAGGATCCAGCGCGCCACAAGGGTTCTGAATGGATCGTGCGGAACATCGTGGACTGCGCAGCCAAGGGCGGCAACTTTATGGTCGGAATCGGCCCTGACGGGAACGGTCAGTTTCATTCGACGGCCAAACAGCAGCTTCGCGAGGCGGGAGAGTGGCTGAAAGTGAACGGACCGGGCATTTACGCCACACGGGAACGGGATCTGGATCTATGGCGAGAGGGAGATGATCTGCGTTTCACGCGCAGCAAGGATGGCGGTATGGTCTATGCGTTTATGCTCTCCTGGCCTGGAAAGAGTCTGAGGCTCAGATCGGTGAGGCCGAAGCCAGGCTCTTCCATACGCCTGCTGGGCTATACGGATCCAATCTCCTGGCGGCTCGATGACGCAGGTCTGATCATCGACTTACCCGAACCGCTTCAGGATCCTTCCAGGCGGCCATGCCGGTTTGCCTGGGGTTTGTCGATTCCAGTTGAGATTTGATATAGGTTCAATTAACTCAGATGAATAGGAGAGGAGAACTAGAAGTACTTTTGGCTGCAAACAAACGAAAAGGCGTAACAAGCGCCGCCAGTCTCGTCGATCAGGCATACTATATGATTCGGGAACGGATTCTGCGCGGCCAGGCGCCACTGGGCTCGGTGCTCTCACGGCGGAAACTGGCGACTGAGTTCGGGATGAGCCTGCTGCCGGTTTCGGAGGCGCTCCAGCGGTTGGAGAATGATGGGTTGGTGGAGAGTCAGCCGCGCGCCGGCACCAGGGTTCGGATACCGACCGGGAGCGAAGTTCGCGGCCGTTACGTGGTCCGCGGGGCTCTGGAGGCCGAATCGGCCAGGCTGTGCTGCGTCAATGCGACCTTCCAGCAGCGGCTCGAACTGCGCCGCATGGCGGAGCAACTCGATACTCTCTACGCGCGGGCGAGTGAGCGCGAGAACGACACCGACTTCTTCTATGTCGTCCAGGAACAACACGTGAACCTGCACATGCGCATCGCCGAGTTCGCGCGCTGTCCAGAGTTGCGGGAAGCCATCGAGAGAACCCACATACTGATCTACAACTGGTTCTTTGACACCTCAACGCCCGGCCGATCGTTGCCGCCGGGGTTCCACAGCAAGCTGATTGAAAAGGTGACGGGCGACGATCCCGACGCGGCCGATCGGGCCATGCGGGAGCACGTCCGATTCGGTCTCGACTCAGTTCTGGAGCAACTGGCTCGCGCCGCCAATGCCACCGACTGGCGGTTGAGGGTGAAGAAAGAAAACGAAACAAACGAGCTTTGTAGCGCAAATATAGACCCCCTGGTGTAACCTTGTCCGTATAAGGCGCCTGGAATTCTCGCCGTAAAGCGCTGGAGCCGTCATGAACGACAATGGATGGGATCAGTGAGATCCAGAATGAAATGGCTGATGCTTGGCTTTGCATTTCTTGCGACAGTCATCAATTATCTTGACCGCCAGACACTGTCAGTGATGGCCCCCGTCATATTGGACGAGCTTCATATCTCGGCGCGTGGTTATTCTCATATTATCTTTGCCTTCATGCTGGCCTATACGTTAGGGAATGGGGTTTCTGGCAGACAACTCGATCGATTGGGCAGCAGGATCGGTTATGGTTTGACGATTGCGGTGTGGTCGGGCGCGGCGATCCTGCAGGCTCTTTCCGGAGGCGCTTTCAGTCTGGGCGTCTTCCGATTCCTGTTGGGTATCGGAGAAGCCGGCAATTATCCCGCAGGCGTGAAATTGATTGCGGAATGGTTTCCCGTAAAAGAGCGGTCACTGGCCTCCGGGATATTTAACAGCGGAGCGTCCATTGGCGCAATTCTGGCTCCTCCGTTGCTCGCGTGGATTGCATTGAGCGCAGGGTGGAGGATAGCTTTTGTTATCGTTGGCCTGACAGGATTTGTCTGGTTAGCCGCATGGGCGCTCATATATCGAAGGCCGGAAATTACCCTTACACTCAAAGCGGAGGAGTTCGACCGTGTCTCGCTACGCGCGCTGCTGCGTTCACGATTTCTCTGGCAATTCACTCTATCGAAGGTCTTTAGCGATCCGGTATGGTACTTTTACACTTTCTGGTTTCCGCAGTATCTGAAAACCGTTCACAGCTTCTCATTGGCGCAAATTGGGAAGGTGGCCTGGATTCCGTTCTTCACGGCCTCTATAGGTAATCTGGCTGGAGGAGTTGTATTCAGCGGAGCCCTCCGATGGACAGGGGATGCGGCGAGAGCGCGCCGGATTGCGAATCTGTTTTTTTCCACGCTCATGGCGTCAGGGATTTTTATAAGCGACGGCCGAAGTTCTGCGGAGTGCATAGCCCTGATCTCGATTGCGACGTTTGGCTACGCCGGCTCGCTTGCAAATCTGCTCGCCATTCCGGGTGATGTCTTCCCTGCTGGAGCCGTCGCCTCCATTTGGGGATTTGCGAGTATGGGCGCTGGATTGGGGGGAATGATGTTTAGCCTGGTGACGGGCTCCCTGGTGGATCGTTATTCTTTTCGGCCGACTTTTATGCTCTTTGGTCTGATGCCTTTGCTTGCCGCCTCGATAGTATGGACGCTGCCCAGGAAGGCGAAAATCGCGCTCGAACATTTTGAACCACGACCATCACATTGAGTGAAGACGGCTCGACGACGGCAAATCTCTAACCGATGATAGTGAGGGTTGATTGAATTTACAGGGGAAAGTCTGTCTTGTTACGGGAGGCACGAGTGGTATCGGCGCCGCCACGGTTCAAAAATTAGCCGCTAAGGGAGCTCATATCGTCGCAGCCTCTAGAAGAGGCGCCTCTGAAGCTTATCCCGAACTTGCGACGATCGCTGAGAAGTATGGCGCCACTATACAGTTTCTCGAGGTCAATGTAGCTGACCCCGAAGCCTGTCGTAACTGTGTCGATCAGGTCGTCGTCAATTTTGGATGCATTGATGTTCTTGTGCACTCGGCGGGAGGGGCCGTCCGGGGTGGACTCTATGAAATCACGGAGGCGGATTGGATGAGCGCCTTTGCTGTTCATGTGCATTCTATCTTTTACTTTGCCCGCGCCGTCGCTCCGCATATGGCGAAACAGGGAGAAGGAGCAATTGTTCTACTGGGGTCTGCGGCCGGTTTGCGCGGATGTCTAGGCTCCCTGGCTTATGGAGTAGCCAAAGGCGCCCTGCCACAGTTTGCGCGAAGTCTTGCCCGCGAGCTTGCCGATCAGCGTATTCGAGTCAATTGCGTCTCGCCGGGCGTTATCCGTACGCCATTTCAGGATTTCCTCACACCGGAACAGGCCCGCAATAATATTGAGAATCGCATCCCACTTCATATAGAAGGCAGGCCCGAGGATGTAGCCGAACTGATCATTACTCTGATAGAGAATGACTTTATTACCGGCGAGAACTTCGTTATCGATGGCGGCATGACCATGCGCATCGTTTAATACACTTGGTCGTGTATCAGAAATGATGATGATCTGCTGAAGAGGCTCGGATAAGTTATGCTTCCGCTGCTATGTGTTACGAAGCACTCATTTGTCCGAGATGCTCATCAGTGAGCATCGTCAAAAATGGCGAAACCGCACAGCGAAAACAACGCTACTTGTGCAAAGACTGCAGCCGCCAGTTCATCCGCGACTACACCAACTTGGGATGCGTCGGAGCAGTACGAGACTTGGTCGTCACGCTATTGAGCGCCACAACTTGAATTTCCGGACTCGCCTGAAGCGGCTCCAGCGGCATACGGTTTGTTACTCGAGATCGGCAGTGATGCACGATGCCGTAATCAAACTCTACGCGCATCACTCAAACGCTGGCCATCATCATTTTTGATACACGACCGATTTTGGTAGAGCCGTCTGCCCTAAAGAATGAGAATCGCTATTGGACGAATTGCCGAAGGAGAGTCGGATTTGAGTTCATCGACACGGATACGTCCTGGCCTGATTCTTGTCGGATGGCATTTTCGGTACCGACAGGTAAGAAATAAGGTGTGTGTCCCACCCGTCTAACGGGAAGTTGCGCCTCATCGAGTTGAGTAAAAACAAGATCGGCGGATTCAAAACCTTCTCAAGCCAGCATATGATCCTGTGAACAACCATTCCTTGGGAGTTCGCAGACGATGATCATTTAGTTGCCGGTAGCGACCGAATAGGCGCCTCCTCACTCAATGCGCCGTCATCAACTGCCGCCAGTCGGTCGCGTGGGGCATGCCGCATTTGCGAGCTTTGCCGCCTTCCTCGGGCGTTCTGGGTTGTGTCCGCGCCAAATGATTTACGCCCGAAAATTTCAATGGCGGGCGATTCTGACGAAAATTTGCCTTCTCATCTATAGGGCTTGGTTGTAATATCCCGCCCGTCCCGGCATCACTCAGTATCCGACTCACGCAAACGGTCAGTCCCCACCTCTGCCGTTGCTACCTTAATTCTCGTTGCTGCCCCGTAGAAAGGCCCTCACCCGTGAATTGTCCTCATTGTGGCTCTCAGCCAAGAATCGGAAGCAGGTTCTGTGATAATTGTGGCCTGGCATTACAACACGCGCCAATTGATGAGAAACTAATAGAATCAGATGACACTGAGGCGCAAAAGGAGACGTCCCCCTTACTAACAGCTTGGATAGTTTTTTGCCTGGTCGTTTTATGGATTCTCGTCAGGGCTATCAACAATAGCAGTTCAATACGAAGCGACCATACGCCATCGTCGCCGAGATCCTCCCCGTCGAATGTCGTAACAGAGCCAGTTACCAAGCGTGCGAGCTTGAGCGATCACGAGATTCAGGCCCGCGCGTTCGGCCAGATGATCGGGAGCAAAGGGCGAGAGGTGGAAAGCGGACAATGAGCATTCACAGTGAAGACGCAGTTCACAAATCCCTTTCCGCCTCGTAGCTTTAAGCCGCAACATTTGCGGCATA
>Ga0126376_10001732_pt1 | contig 11956 bp, 6 predicted proteins | sample PanSoiMetPlot_15_FD_92760 | JGI IMG/M metagenome (GOLD analysis project Ga0126376, IMG submission 92760) | Tropical forest soil microbial communities from Panama - MetaG Plot_15 | ecosystem: Environmental > Terrestrial > Soil > Tropical forest > Bulk soil | place: Panama | collected 2016-02-17
TACTCCGGTTGCCCAAAGCGCGTGGCCCGAATTCCATCCGTCCCTGATACCACCCGATGACCTTACCCTCCGCAATTCGGCTAGCCGTCACTCTGACCAACTCTTCTTCAGATAATTCTGCAATCCGCAACCCTTGATCCTCAATCCCCTTGCCGCTTATAGACTGGCGGATCTGCTCACGCCTGAACTGCGGCCCCCAGTAAGCGTGATTCATTACAAACGACCGAGACTGGTTGAGAACCTGATGGTAAACGTAAAATGCGGCCCCGACGGCCAATCCCGCATCGCCCGCCGCGGGCGGAATGTAAACACCCTCGAATGGAGTCTTTTCAAAAATTAAGCCGTTAGCGACACAGTTGAACGCCACACCGCCTGCCATGCACAGCTTCTTCACTCCGTAAAGTTCGTACAGTTTATTGAGCAACGAAATTACGGAGTCATCCAGTCGCGCCTGCAATGAAGCGGCGATTTTCTCGTGACGTTTATCTACCACCGAGCCGACTTCACGCGCCCCCCCTAACCTCTCCTCCAGGAAATCGGAGTAGAGTTTTCCTATGATGGGCGCCCCTTCTTCCCAGGTTATCTGCGACCCGACTTTATGATGGATGAAGTAATCTAGCCCCAGATTGAAGTGAGGCTTCTTATCCTGCCCTTCCAACCGCACAATCCTGGCGAATTCATCCGTAAATTCCGGCTCGCCGTACGAAGCCAACCCCATTACCTTGTACTCATCGCCATATTTCCAGAAGCCGAGGTATTGCGTGATTGCCGTGTAGAAAAAGCCCAGCGAGTGTGGGAAGGCGATCGCTCCCCCGATTGTCATAGCCCCACCTTTGCCGATGCCCCACATCGTGCTGGCAAAATCTCCTAGCCCATCAACCGATAACAACGCCGCCTCGTCAAAGCCGGAAACGAAGAAGGAACTCGCCAGATGCGCCTTGTGATGCTCGACACGGCTGATCTCCGCAGGCAATTTCTGAGGGTCAACATCTAAGGCTCTGGCAACCTCTTCTTTGATAGTAGCGAATTTGCCTTGCGGAACGAGTCGCCGCAACGCCATCTGAGGTATCTTGAGGGCGTAAAGGAGCTTCTGATCGAGATGCGCCCGTGTGTCACGAGCGATGGCTATGTGCGTCAACTCCTCCGGCTTGATCCCCGCTTCACTCAGACAATACCTCATCGCTTGACCCGGGAACCCGGCGCAGTGCTTGATGCGATTGAATCGCTCTTCTTCGGCGGCGGCGACTAATTGACCGTTGCAGATAACCGCTGCCGAAGCGTCGGCGTGATAAGCATTGATACCAAGAATGTACACAACGATTTACTCAACTCACGCCCCGAACTCCATTTCGCCCCGACCATTATTCCAGCACGATCAGCTGGTCAGTGTCGCGCAGAAGCACATCGCGCATGTAGGTTCGCGCTGGCGTTAAAAGAATTCCTGCGATGCCGCACATCGTTCGTCAATCAATCAGCAATGCAAGGCTGAAATCAGTCTTTCCTGAAAGTGTTTTGCCGTAAAAGCCGCCTCATAACGACGGCGCGCGTTGGCGGACCAGTTATCCCAGCGAGGGCCGGGTTGCAAAAGTTCGCAGATGGCTCCAACCAGGTTATCCGTCTGATCTAAATCTGCGGCCAGCCCGGCTTCCGGCGGGTTGACAACCTCGCGGCCCGCATCAACGGCGCTGACCAGACAAGGCCTGCCCATGCGCAATGCCTCGAGGTACACCAATCCAAACCCTTCAGCCCGACTTGGCAAAGCGAGGCAATGGCATTGGGCGAGCATCTCCTGTTTCTTCTCCTCAGAGACCCGCCCAAAAAATCTAACCTTGTTTTGGAGCCCACTCGCCGCCGCCAACTGTTCAAGTTCGTTTCTCAAATCGCCTTCCCCGACTATCCACAATTCGGCGTCAGGTACACGTCTAACCACCGCCGACCACGCATTGATGACTTCGCGATGTCCTTTATAATCTTCGCGCTTATCCAGCCGACCTATCATCAGAGCTATTGGTGTTGACGATGGGGCAGATGCGCTCTCATTAAGTGGGGATCCTATTCCGAGATGAACCGTCCGGTGAGGCGCAGAGGCATATGAGGGGTTCGCCCGAACAAACTGCCGCCAGGTGAAGTCGCTGTTACTCAGGAACAAGTCAACCTGTCGCAGGCAAACCTTGTCAACCCAGCTCCGATACTCCCATATTTCGATACCATGGAGAAACAATATTACTCTGGCGCCAGAGACGCGCAGAAAGGGGAGAAGCTTTAACAAACCAAGATGCCAGACTAGAACGGTCTGCACGGGCCAGCGTCTACTGAGGGCGGCGATTGACGCATTAAGCCTCGACGAGGCAAATACCGCAGGGGTGGCCATACTTCCTTCATCTGTATTTTGCCGGTTTGAATAACAGAACAGGTAAAGCTGTTGTGGCGCATCGAAAGTTTCAACCATCTTTTCCCAGGCTAAAAGCCCACTGGCTGGTATCCCGCCATAGTTACTCAAACCGGCGAACATACCCAGCATTCTTTCAGGATTTTTACCACCCACAGTGCGACTCCCAAAGCCGATCATTTCCGACCAGATATCTATCCCTCAGGCTACACGGGACCGAGCGCCAATGGCCGCCACGTAATGATCCGCCATGTTGCGCGCGATAGTATCCCAGTCGTAGTTTATGCGAGCCAGAGCCCTGCCACGCTTACTCATCACTTCAGCCTCGGCCGGGTGGCTCAAGATATACCCCACCGCTTTGGCAATTTCGCCGCTTTCCTGAGCAACCCAAAAGCCGCATCCGGCAGTTTCAATCTCCCGCCAGGGACATGTCTGTGTGACTACCACCGGGATACCAGCCGCCATCGCCTCAATAACGCTCATTCCAAAACTCTCTGAATCGGAACACATCACCAAGACGTCAGCGTCCTTTAAAAGCGCCCACTTATCCGCTTGCCCTACCTCTCCAATCCAATGAACTGCTCTGCTTACTCGAGTGAACATCGGTTCCAGCGCCTTCCGGTATCCGCACTCGTCCGGCCCGGCAATAACCAAGCGTGTATTCGGGACAACCTTGCGGATCTGGCCGAAGGCGTCGGCTAAAATGTCTAGCCGCTTGATTGGGTGGATACGTCCCAGAAACACAATCAATTTGGCGTTCTCATCCACCCCCCGCCTGCGACGAAATGCGCCTCGAGACAGTGGCGCCCCCTCCCAGACATCCACACCGTTCGGAAGGACAACTATTTCAGCGTCGAAACCGTAGCTCTTTAGTGTTTGTCCCTCGGCCGCAGACGTCGCGTGCAGAAACGCGGCATTTGCCAGATTCTCCCGCTCCATAACTAGATAGGCGAATCGCTTACGCCAGGATTTATGAGCCATAGAACCTGGTTCCAGCATTCCTCGCGGCGAAATGACATAAGGTAATCCGACTCTGCGCGCGGGCTGAGACGCCGTCCAAGCCGGCAGGTTCCAGAGACCGTGAATATGAAGGAGATCATAGCTATCTAAAACAGAAGGGATCATTTCCGCTAAACCTGCCGCGCCGAAAAACTGTCTTGGAAAGGCGCGTGGGAAGTATCGCACGCGTACCCCCTCGTAAACGTCTGCGCTTTCCATAGAAGCTGGGAGATCAGAGGCGCCATTTGCGGTTGTTGTAAAAACTTCGACATTCACTCCAATCCTTAGCAGAGCCTTGCATAAACTAAGGGTGCTCACCACCGGCCCCCCGTAACTGAAAGCTGGGGCAAAGTACGGGATCACATGTAAAACACGCATAAATTCAGGTTATTTTCTAGTCAGAATTTTGTCCCTATACTTATTGCGGGAACTCCCTGGTCAGAACCTGCGAGTCACTCTGGTTGTTGGTCAGGGTATTGCCATTGTAGCTAATCTGCCCCTTTCCAAAGAGGGTTATACGCACTAACCCTGGCCGGACCTGGATTATCCCGGCGCGACCATTGAAGTTCGCCGCATCCTGAAAGGCGTTAAAACTGTTAAGGCCCAGGAAGACGTAATCCGTACCTTGAGGGCTGACAATCTTCACTGCTTTCCTGTCGCCAAAACTGGTAAAAGTCGGCGTCTGTTCGGCGCTGGCCAACGGGCAAAGCACTACGGCGGATTGACCGCCTGCGGGAAGCTGGAACTCTACCGAACGCTGCGTGAGCGAAGTGCTTGAGTAGCCGCTCGCCCCGTTCTCCCTGGTCAAAACTGATGAGGACAAGGTCCGGGGCGCAGGCTCCGCAATATACACGGCGAGGTCGACGTTAAAGCGTCCCTTCGCCCGAACCGTGGAGCTATTGTCCGAAATCCCGGCCGGGGTCTCGTCAGTAGAAATCCAAATCCTCCAGTCTCCTGCGCGGCCATTGGTGAGGCTGTCCCTCACTACGAAGTAATTCGGGCCGGTCGGCTGCGTGTCTTTCACAAACAGGATTTGCCGATGCCAGCCCGTGCGCTCACCATGCAGGTAATCGCCATTGGCGCTGGTCATAAAGTCCAGGATTCTGCCATCGACGCCGTCTAACCCATCATCCACCCGGCTGTGCTCTTCGGCAGGCGCCCGACCGTAATAACCGAACTCCTCGATCAAAGGCTGGCCCCGCCCCCAGAGGATGAATGAGCCTTCGTCCCAGTCATAGTGCCGATGCAAGGGGCCTTGAATGTAGTGCATGTAGGTTTCAGCGGAACTCGGGAAGTGCGCTCTAAAGACCGCCCCGGCATCGGGGAACAACTCGCTCCCCCACTGCGGCGCTTGTGAAGGTAAGTTGGGATCGAGAATGAATTTGGTATACCCGAAGACTCCCGGGTAGAGACCGCCAATGCCCGGCCTGTGGAAGTAGCCTTGCTCCTTCCACACCCACTGCATTTCGCGCGAGAACGCAGGGTCCCGGTCCTTCCAAATGTAGGCGGCCCATCCCGGGATGCTTGTCCGCTCGCCCAAGTAAGTATTGCCAATGGCCGGCATATGACGCCGGCCGGCAAGCTGGGGGTCTCGTGGAGTTATAATATGCGTGATCCACCGTATCGCGCCTTTAAGCCTTGGGTCATACACCCATTCCCGGTCAGCAAACCCGGATCTCCTTAAGGCCAAAGACAGGGCAAAGATCGAATCCAAGGCGACACTCGCATAGTGGGGCGCTTCAATCCAGCCCCCTTGCTCTCTTGCCCATTCGTTAAGACCATCGGACATCTGTTGAATGGCCGTGTCGGCCCAGATTCGCGACTGAGGGTGATCGGCAATTAAACAGGCAAGTACGCCTAAAGCTGAGCGAGTAACGGAAGTCATGTTATAGTTTCCCGTGTAGCCGCGTTCTGGCGAAATCACCAGCGGGCTTGCCAGGGTATATCCCAAGAAGGCGAGCTGTGCGCGGATGCGCTGCTTTTCGTCCGATTTGTAAAGCCCTGTCACGAGGGCGGCATCCAAAATATTCAAGGCGAGGGTCACTTCGTTATAGTGCCTGGGAAGGTCATGGCCTGCGGTCCGATACTGAGTTTGGCGGATATAGAGGTCAACCACCTGCTGGAGCCGGTCAACGGCTTCAGCGGCCAAGCGCCCTTTGAGTACAGGGTAATTACTGACTAGAGCGGCGTGAATATAATCGTCCAGGTCGTCAATGTTAAATTGGTAGGATTTGGCTTGGAGCCTATCGAGCTCGCTTGAACTACGCTTGCTCTGTAGAGCCGTAATGTCCTTGGGCCCTACGAAGAGCCTTGGGTAAGTTAGTCCCGTATCTTCCCAGGTTAAAATGTAGCGATTAACCTGATCAAGCGGGAACTCTCCATGCTTAATCTTAAGCTGCTGCGGCAGAGACGCCAGGTTCCCCTGCGGCTCCAAGGCGGCTGCTTTGCTCAGGGCAAAGAGCATCCATTTCCTCTCAACCCCTTGCAGCTGAAACTGCGCCGTTAAATCAGTTTTGCTAATCGGAACGCGGTACTCCCAATTGGTCCTAACCGCGTCGACCCACGAGCCGGCGTCGCGCGTGGCAATCCCGAGCAGGTCAGGGCCCGCGCTCAGGTAGAACGAGACCCAGTCACCCTGGTAATCGCCCTCCCACCAGTGGTACCACGGCTCAAGGAGAAATGCATCAGGTGAACCAATGCTGCTGATTGATTGTGAACCGGATGCCTGATCTTCTCTTCTCCAGAACATTTGATCGGCGCCAAAACCGGTATTGAGAGACAGCTCATACTTAGATTCACTGTCGCCCGAAAAAATTTCGTCAACCAGCGCCACCGGCTCGTTTGCCATAACCCTGAAGCGAAGCTTCCAGAAAGAGTTAGTAGAAATGTTGTAAGTGGCCTCGACGTCCACGTAGACCGTACCTTGGGCTACGACCCGCGCCTGGTAATTCGAAGCGGGTCGTGGGAGGATCAGACGTCCGCTTCCAACCCAGGCTCCGGAAGGCAGGCGTATGCCGGCAATCGGACCCATGGTAAGGGCGTCCGTACCTGTGCGAATGCGAATTCCAATCTTGCTGTTCTTCACCTCGAACTGAGCGCCAAGGTCCACTACGGTTAAGTCGGTGGAGATTGTGGGAACACCTGGCGCCAACTTGTATTCGCTCTGTCCAAGTTCGGGCACGTCGGCAAGGAAAGCGACACTTGGCTGTCCATTATTATCAGCCCACTGGTAAGGAATACCGGTTCCGCCTGGCCCCTCGAGCTTATATCCGTTCTGGCCGTACACGGATTGTGGAACAGTGAAGAATACCAGTTCGTTCTTCCAGCCCTTTCGCAAGTAATCACGCATCACAAAACGTGTGCCACGTGGCAGACTGGGGCCTACCGCCTGTGCCGATGGAGTTCGGGTGGGAGCAGGAGGTAACGAGGGAGTATTCGATGCAGTAACAGTAACGACCTGGCTCTTGGCTGCCAAAGTATAGCCATTATTAAGGTAGTAGCGCAATTCACATTGTCCCACTATTTTAGGGACAGTAAAAGTTGCGCTTCCAGTGGCAGTCCCGTTGGTATACGTCCACCAAAGGAAGCTGTCATCAGGACTGCCGACAAGGTATAAACCCACCCAGTCTGTCGCAGAACTGCCTAGGGGCGCCTGCCAGGTTACAGTAAGATTCGATCCGACGGCGACAGAAGTTGAGCTGACATTGAGACGGTATTGGCCGGGGGGCAGAGGGACTGGCGCGGCAATGCCTGCGACAGCCACCATCAGGGCGATGCTGACCAGCCTCACCCAGGGGAAGCGCCTCGTGATGAACGGCGGTCCGACACAAGAGGCGATGATGATTGATAACTGTGGTATAGACATTTGTGACTGCTAAATCGGAGCTACCAAGATTGGTACAGTCGATTCGCTACTCAAACGGTACGGTTTTCTTCAAAAAAACTGTAGTGCCAGAAAGAAACTGTCTGTGCCAATCTTTCTTGCTCCGATTTAGCGTAGCGCCGGGCTCTTTTAATCACCAGGCGCTTGTTCACTTACCGCCCGGCTGATGATGAGCAGTTGCGCAATTGTTCGGCAGGGAGCGCCAAACGCGTTTCTAGTGGACGCATGGTAGAAGGTTTTGCGCGTGTCCACCACAACAGGGCGCAACCCAAAAGTAGACTCTGAATAACGTTTCCGAATAAAATGTCGGCGCTAGTTCCAATGCCATTAAGGAAGAATACGAAGAAAGCGACGTATACCGCTTGACCGCCCGATCCGGGTTTCCCATCACCGAAAATGCGCTGGAGTAGATTGAGCAAAGCCCCCTGAAAGGCCATAATAAATATAACCCCGACCCAGCCAAAGTTTATATAACTCTCAGCTAGTAGGCTTACTCCGAACGTCGACCGCCTTGCTCCTTCTTCAGTCGTCAACCCGTAATTCACCGCAAAAAATTTATTTGCGCCGCCGGCTTCCGGCTTCTCCGGCCAAATCGCCCTGGGAATAAGCGTTATCAGAAAATATGAATACGTAGCGCCGTACTGATACGGGATCTCAGACGGTGTCAGCGAATAAACGAGCGCAAACTGATGGATTAAGTCCGTACGGCTTGCAGCCTGCTCGGTTGATTCAACAAGGGATCGCTGCCCGCTGAATGTGTCCATCCAGTATCGGGATGCCTGGCGGGCCCAAAACCAGGCTTTGTCCACCGACGAAGCGTCCACAGGTATTTTTTCGAACCATACCGCTCTACGGTATTCTTGTTTAACCGGCGACAGAAAGAGAATAATAACAATGGCGGCAATAATGCCCATAAGTGGCAATCGTTTGGTTAACTGCCACCGTATGATGAGCAACGTGGCTATCGGGGCAATGGCTTGTTCTATAAATGCGTTAGCAAGACCTTGCAAGACTGTTAGCCCAATAATGTAATAAAGGAGGGCTCTGTACCACACTAGACCTCTGCCCGAATATATCAGGCTCCCCAGGATCGCGATCGCTACCAGCGCCTGATTTTGCAGCACTCTTATGAGGGCGGATAACTGTAGAAAAAGCGGTTCGGGGAGAACGTCCTCAGCCCTCGCCAGCAAAGGGGCTAAAAGGCCAATCGCAACACAATACACAACCGCCTTTTTTTCATCGAGGTGAAGACCGACGATCGGTAAATTCTTTGCCAGAGTTGTTGCGCGAAAACCGTAGAATCCGATCAAGAGGGCGCCCACACCAAGAATTGATAGTAATAAGGCGGCGACAATATTTTCATCGTCAAGATAAGCAGTCTGGCCGAACGCCAATCGGACGGCCGGTTCCCGCGTAAAAACGGGGATGGCAAACAGGAATGCGTAGGCTAAGCATAAGACTGGAATCGCCGGAAGGTCAACCTCTCTGTTAGCAAAGTTACGAGCGGTTGGATATAGGCATACTCCCAGGAGTATCGTCGCAAGGAACACCTTCAGTGGTGAATAACCGTATTGAGCCAGGACCAATGGAACCAGGATGACGCTTCCACACACAGCTAAAGCGTATCTCACCCAAATATGAAGACCTGACTGCCGCTGTAATAAACTCGGTTGATATAGCTGTGTGACTGGCAATGTCCTAAGAATCCTCACTCGACTTTCATACGGAACCGGCGAGAGCTTTAATTGCTCGCGTTTGCAGCTGAACGCTGGCTGCCTAACAGACTCAAAATTTCTCTGGCTCGATGTAGGTAGGTATGCTTCTCCATGACTTTCCTGTAAGCGGCCTGCCTTACTTTTCCGCACAATTCACTGTCCTTTAGCAGATCATGGATCTGGTCCGAAAGTTCGCTCACGTCCCTGTAATAAATAGTCGTTTCCCCATGTTTGAACTCAGGTTCCATTTCCGGACACGGAGAACACACCTGCAAGCCGCCAGCGCATGATATCTCGAAGAATCTCATGTTTGCCGCTGGATAGTTTGTATGATCGATAATGTTGAGGTTGATCTTCGAGCTGGCGACAGCCTTAGCGAACTCGCGCCCATATAGTGCGCGTCCCTGCCATGCTTCCTTAATAGCCGGGGTATTTTTGTGTCGCCTGCCCCAATCAGGCCCCCAGATTTTTAGGTTGAACTGAGTCAATGCCGACAACACAGCTTCCCTTTCCGGTCGCCAGCCTCCGATAAAAGTCACGTCCGCGCCATATTCAACCGCCTCTGACTCCGTACATTGAGGTACGCTGTGTATGGAGGGATCCCCTGCCAGTGGAACCCAAACCGGGCGGGTCGCGCCAAGTTTCTGTATCGGCTTCACGGCGCTCTGGCTATAAACGCATTCCAGGTCATACAGCGGCAGGCACTCGATCAACGACGAATCCAAGTTAACCAGCGTATCGGGCCAGATATGAACCAGAGTAACTTCAAGTGAAGCTTTTATCTGCGCTAAAGCCCCGGCGCTTACCGGACAACTTCCCACAACGGCTACTAGTCGCGGCATAAGCTGTCTCGCTTTTACAACCATTTCGCGGTTTGCCTTTCGCACCCATGTCCCAACCGGCACGTACGCATTAAACTTACGCCCCAGAGCCCCCAAGCGGCAGTACTTTCCGACAGAAGAGTTAATGTCGAAGCATGACACTTCGTACCCCAACTCCTCAAAGGCGACCTTGTACGACTGCGCCAAAGCGCCAATTCCAAAGTGGCCGACTAGCATCATTCTGTTGGTAAGCCTGTTCATTCTTACTCGTCGCCCAGAACCCTGTTATTTCAGACTGTGATCACACGTCGGATTTATACCTGACGGCCCCTATGCCCAATAAGCCCTGGCTATCTCCGCTTCTACGACTTGGCTGTAGGCCTCGGCGATTCCCCTGGCGGCGCCTTCCACGCTATAGCCGCTGACTTTTTGCCTGCAACTTAGCCGCACATCATCGCGACTAATAAGTCCGAGCGCCTGCTGTAGAACCAAAGCAAGGCTATTTGGTGAGCCGGACTTAAAGGTGTAGCCGGTAACCCCACTTTCTATCAAATCCGGCGCGCAACCCACAGCATCTGACGCTACACATGGCAAACCGTGATGCAGCGCCTCGTTGACTACCAGCCCCCAGGTTTCGTCCTCACGACTTGGCAGGATCAACAAGTCCGCCGCGTGATAAAATGGGCTTAGCTGCGTCTGGTTCCGAAAGCCCGGGAAAGAGACTCTGACTCGAGGCTCTTCCTGCGCCAACCTCTTTAACTCATCAACCAACTGGCCGCCCCCCAGGAAAACAACGACCATCCTCTCGCGCACGTCCGGAGACAATTTCTTGACTGCGCACAATATCAGCTCAGGCCCCTTGCGATAACTGAGTTTCCCCGAAAATAGCAGAACTATCTGCCGCTCACTTACACCTAGATTCCCACGCATGTCCTGGCGCATACGCGCGCGCTCTCTCTCCTCCGGTTCGAACGAAGAGACATCCACGCAGTAAGGCGAGAAGACCAGTTTTTCATCGGGGCAACTCAGCCTCTTATAGTGCTGATAAGAGCGCTTGCCTATGTAAAGCAACTTGGCCGAGCGCTGGTAACACCAACGCAAGATGCTGTCCCGCGCCAGGGCCTTGATCGGGATCCGACTTCGGTTATGATCTGTCGTCTCCCCGCGAAAGAGTATCGGGCATTTATTTCTCCATGCCTCGTAGAATGCCACCTGGTTGAAGCGCGTACTGTAACCCAGCGCGAGCACGGCTTTCGGCGCAATTCCCCGCAGCGCTTTGCCAAGACCTCGCGCCGACACCTCTTCGAAGGCGCGCGCGTCGCCCTCCGAAACACGTGAGAGAAAAACCTGCGCATATCCCGACAGAAGGTCTGTGTCCCAAGCGAAATCCGCTCCGAACTCACGGTCTCTGTAACCGGCGACGCTGAAATCCGAACCGTAGATTGCCGTCACCGGAACACCGAATCGTGTTTGCAGAGCGCGATACACAGGGGCGTGATATTGAACCGGGTGTGTTCCTACGACGGCTAACATAGAAACTCAAACTCCAGGAGTCGCAAGGATGGTCCTCCACACACCGCCAATGTCAGGCCGGCCCGCATCTGTGTGAAGTATTGAGCGTGTCGCAACGGACCAAATCAAAAATTGGATTCGACTTTAGTAGATAGGCGGCGATGGGATGTTACCCTCAAGAATTTCTCGCCGCTACGAGCATTTCAAAGCCGCTTGTCAGGGGTTCCGCCAACGGCGTCTTATTTCGTTTTACATCCCTGAGCCGCCAGATGCTATAGCCCCAATCATTGAGCAGTCGCTGAGCATAGCCCGCCTGCTCGCCCAGAACGCTCTCCTCCGCCCAATCACAAAACTCGAAAACAACGATAGGCGGTCTGTCCCCGGTCAGCAGCTTCTCAGCGCCTTGAAACACCGCCGCTTCCGAACCCTCAACATCCACCTTAATTAAATCAACCCGCCCGATCCGCTTCTCGTCCAGGAGGTCGTCAAGAGTGCGGGCCAGCACTGAAATCCGGTCAGCGTGAAAGTGCGCCCCCAGCGACCCCTTGCCGAACCTGTCGACCGGGGCGTCGTAAAACGGAACTGTCCGCCGGTCGCAGTTGTAGGCAGCGCATTGGACTAAGTCGACGTTCGACAA
>Ga0126376_10001733_pt1 | contig 11952 bp, 8 predicted proteins | sample PanSoiMetPlot_15_FD_92760 | JGI IMG/M metagenome (GOLD analysis project Ga0126376, IMG submission 92760) | Tropical forest soil microbial communities from Panama - MetaG Plot_15 | ecosystem: Environmental > Terrestrial > Soil > Tropical forest > Bulk soil | place: Panama | collected 2016-02-17
GCGAGAGGCGCTGGCACGACCTGCCCAACATTCCGACCATGGTGGAAGCCGGCTATGCGGACTTCGTGTTCGAGACCTACACGGCGCTGATGGCGCCCGACCGCACTCCACCGGAGGTCGTCGGCCGTCTGGAAAAGGTCGCGCTCGACGTCCTGGCCAAGCCCGAGATCAAGCAGAAGCTGACGCAGTCGGGCTTCGAGGTCACGGCCAAGCCGGGCAAGGATCACGCGGCGCGCATCGCCAAGGAAGTGCCGTTGTTCCGCGACTACATCGCCCAGGCCGGCATCCAGAAGCTCTAAAGCCACGCGAATCGCCAATGGCGAGTAGCGAATGGGAAAGTATGAGCTTTCGCTCCGCTATTCGCCATTCGCCACTCACCATGCGCATCCTTCCCTGTGCACTCCTGTGGATGACTGGCATGGCGGCTTGACCTCGTGCGCCTGTCCCCGGAAACCTCCTCGCATCCATTGCGTCCATGCCAGGAGTGCCTGATGGCCACCGCCGCCGCCGTCCAAGAAAACGCGACCCGTTTCGCCAAGGATCATCTCAAGGCTTTCGTCGAGCGCATCGAACGGCTCGAGGAGGAGAAGAAGGCGCTCGCCGACGACGTACGCGACGTCTATGCGGAAGCCAAGGCCAACGGGTTCGACACCAAGGCGCTGCGCAGCGTCATCCGCCTGCGCAAGCAGGACGTCGACGAGCGCAAGGAGCAGGAAGCGATCCTCGAGACCTACATGCACGCGCTCGGCATGTTGAGCTGAGCACGACTTGGGAGCGGATACCCCTACGGCGAACGGCGCTGCTGCCGTCAGTTCAAGCCGGCCGTGCGGGTGCCGTACGTGACGGTGGGCAGGAAGCTGATCGCCGGGCCGCTGAAGTGCGCCGACGTGAGGCCGAGCTGCGGGTCGTTGGAGAACACCATCGCCAGGGTGGTGCGCGGCTTGTGCATGAGCGGCCGCAGGGCGCGATAGTCGGGGGCGCCGAGCACGGTCACGCTCAGCGTATAGTGCACGCTCGGCGTCACCACTACGCAGCGCAGCCACGGATCGTTGTGGCGCTGCACGATCTTTGCCGCCGGCGGATTGGCTGCCGGCCTCTTCGCCGCGATGGTTGCATTGTCCGGGCGCAGCGCTCCCATCGGGGCGACCTTCGCCGGCGCCGTGGCCGCCGGCGCGTCCGGATGCGCCGCGGTGGCATAGGCGAGCGCCACGTCGCTCGGCACGCGGTCGTTCTGGCTCGGATTGCTGGTCCACGCTGTGATGCTCGACGTGACGTCGGCGGCGTTGGCGAACACGCCGTCGATGTCGCGCGGCGGCCGCGGCGCCGGATCGGGGCCGATGCTCCACGCCAGGCGCTCGCCGGTCGGGCTGATCGCCTGCCGCAGCGACGGCGACGGGTCGGCGTCGGCCACGCGCGTCGGGGCCGGCTCAGGCTGCGCGGCCGCGGGGGCGGGAGCAGCCGGGGCGCCCGTGCTCGGCCAGAAGCCGCGGGAATTCATGACGTCGGCAGCTGACGACGCTGCGGCGACTGCGGGCGTCGACTCCGCGGCCGGCTCCAGGGTCGCCGGCGACGTGCTCGCCGAGGCCAGGGTGAACTCGCCGCCGCCGGCGATGGCCGGCCGGGCGCGCGGCAGCGGCACCCCCGCCACCACCGGGGCCGGCGCCGCCGCGGCGACCTGCTGGCCGCCTGCCGCGCGGCCGCTTGGCGCTGCGGCCTCCTTGTCCTCGTCGTCGTCCTGGCCGATGCCGAGCAGCTTGGACAGCACATCGCGTTCGCGACGCGGGGCGGCGTCGGCGACGCGGATGCCGGCATTGCGCGCCGCCGTCAGCGAAGCGCCGCCGATCGTGCTGCCGCGCCGCTGCACTTCCGCCAGCGCCAGGTCGTAGCCCTTCAGCGGGTGCCCGTCGGCCGGGACGTGCACGGTTTTCTGGTCGGGGAAGACCTTGACCAGCTGGTCGTGCGTCATGCGCGGCCAGTGGCGGATGCCGCCGACGTCCATGTGCACGAACGGCGAGCCCGAGGTCGGGTAGAAGCCGACGCCGCCGCGCTGCAGCCGCAGGCCGGCAATGCGCAGCTGCTCGAGCGGAACGCCCGGAATGAAGAAATCGATCGCCTTGCCGAGCATGTGCTGGCTGTACTGCGCCACGCCGTGGCTGCGCCGGCGCAGCATGGCGTTGGTGGCCGGCGAGCGATAGGACGACACGATGTGGATCGGCTCCTTGGCGCCGGTGTCGCGGTAGACTTCCCACAGAATGTCGAACAGCTCGCGCGCCATCGTGGTCTGTTGATCGGTGCGCCAGTCGCGCAGGAACCAGTTGAGCTTCTTCAGCCCGTCTTCGTCATAGCGGCCGTTGCGCTTGAACGTGACCGTGATCGAGTCGTCGCGGTGCGTGTGGGTGAACGACAGCGAGCGCGTGTCGCCCTGCGCGATCGCGTTCTGCAGGCTGGTGCAGCCGAGCAGCACGAACAGCATGGCCAGGGTGAGACGACCGGCGAGGCACGTTGGACCGGAAATCACGTGGGAATTGCGCGCAATAGGAACGGGCACGTCCGATCTTCCGTAAGACGTTGCGACACGACAGACACCGCAACCCAACGAGGCGGCGGCGTGGCTAACGCAGTCTTCTCAGGATCGGTTAACGCGCCGTTGCGGGCGGGTCCCCCCCGATCAATATTTTGGTACGCAAGGAGTGTGGCGAAAAAGAGCCCAGTCAAGGGGTTACCCCCGGCGGGGCACGCGGCGCCGCTCACCGCAAGGGCGCGGTCCTGTCAACCGGACAGACGCAAGGGCAGTCCTGTGGCTGCCGCTACGCCCAGACGAAAGGGGCGCCCGGCACGGGCGCCCCTACGTAACCCATTCGAAGAGCTTGAGGTTCAGCGGGCGTAGGTGCGCCGCCCGTAGACCGGCGCCTGCGGCCGCGGGGGGCCGAACAGCATGTCGAAGAACGACGGTCCGCTGGCATAGGACCCGCCGCTGTTCATGCCGACCCCGAACGGGAGGCTCACGGCCGGCCGGCTGTAGCTGGGCTTGCGCCTGTCGACCGCGGTGTCGGCGTAGCGGCGCTCCTCGCCCTTCAGGGTCGCGATCGTGCTGCGGTCGCGGCCGTAGATGTCGTCGCGGACCTGCAGCTTGCCGGCGTCGTCGACGAACGCGGTCTGGTACGTGACGTGCACCGGGATCGGCACTGGCAGCTGGATGTCGTGCTCGGCATTGCCGAACATGCGGCGGATGCGGTCCTGGGTATAGCCGTCGTTCGGTCGGGCGATGCCAAGGAGAACCTCCGCATAGCGCACCGGGTCCTGCACCCGCATGCAGCCGTGGCTGTAGGCGCGCTTGTCATGCGCGAACATGTGCTTGTCCGGCGTATCGTGTTGATAGACCAGGAAGCGGTTGGGGAAGTTGAAGCGGATGCGGCCGAGCGCGTTGGCCTCGCCGGGCGGCTGCGAGATGTGCACGCTGCCGTCGCGGTTCTGCGAGAGTTTCAGGCCCATGCGCTGGAGCACGGTCGGATCCTGCTGCAGCGCCGGCAGGTACTCGTTGTAGATGATCGACGGCGGCACGTTCCACGTCGGATTGATCGTGATGTATTTCATCGTCTCGCTGAGGATCGGTGTCGGCGTGCTGGGCTTTCCAACCACCACGCGCGTCTGCCACACGACCGTGTCGCCGCGATAGACCTTCAGCGTGTAATCCGGGATGTTGAGGATCACGTAGGCGCCGGACGCGTTGCTGAGCTCGCGCGGCAGCCAGCGCCAGCGCTCCATGTTGGCGATGACGATGTCGACGTCGCGGGCGCTTGAGCGGCGCGGGCCGTTCATGGCCTCGACGGTGGAGCTGGTGAGCGTTCCGGTCACGCGCAGCTTGTGCTGCTGCTGGAACTGCTTCACTGCCTCGGAGAGGTCGCGGTCGTAGGTCGTGTCGCCGGCATTGCCGGCGCCGAGGCGCTCGCGCACCAGCGGCACCCGGTTGTCCTGCATGCCGACTTTGAGCACCGGCCCGTCGGCGATGCGGGCCGGGCCGCCGTCGCCCTTCTGGCCGCGCAGCTCGGCGAGCTTCGCCTTCAGCGCCTTGTAGCCGGCGTGCTGCGGGTTGAAGCTGGCGAGCGTCGCGCCCATGTCGGTCGCCTCGGCGATCTTGGCGAGCGTGTCAGCGGGCTCGGGCGCGGCCTGGCCGTAGTAGATGTCGGCGCTGATCCGCGAATAGTGGGCGCGGCCGGTCTGCGCATGGCGGGCATAGGTGAGCAGCACCGCCGTCATCCGGATGTCGGCTTCGGCCAGCGCCGCCGGCTCGGCGCCGGAACGGAACACTGGCGTCGGGTAGTCGGACGGCTCGAGGCCCTCGGCGTCGACCGAGGCGAGATAGGCGATGGCCGCCTTGGCGCGCGCCGAGGCTTCGTCGTTCTCGATCCACAGCGGAGCGAAGGCGCGCTTCACATAAAATGTCTCGACCGCGGCGCGATCGTTCTTGCGTTCCACGTAGCGCTCGAGCTTGCTGCCGACGAGCTCGCGCAGCGCGGCGGTCACCGGGTTTTCGTCGGCCGGAGCCGCCGCAGGCGGCTGCGTCGCGACATCGGCGGGCGCCGCGCTGGCCGGCGCAGCGGCCGGAACAGATGTCTTGGGATCGCTGGTGGCCGCCGCAGCCGGAACGGACGTCTTGGGATCGCTGGCGGCCGTCGCCGGCCCGCCGACATCCTCGATCGACGGAGGCGGCAGGTTGGCGCTCTCGGGCAGCGGGACGCGCTGCTCGACCTCCTCCGGCGTGAGCGCGGCAGGTGTCCTGACGTCAGCGGCGCTGGGCGGCGCAACGTCGGCCGGCTCGGGCAGCGGGATGGCGGCGGAAATCGCCTTGTCTTCGCTCAGCCCGGCGGTTGCCGGGAGACAGTTGACGGTGGCAAAAATGATAGCAAGCGCAGTAGCAGCCTTGAGGCTATCGGAACGCACCCCTGGCATCACACAATCCCTCCAACCCCACTCACGATACATTTAACAGAATTCTGGCGCGGTCGGGGCAGTTCCGCCGATTCAAGGACAATCTGCGTTACGACCTGACTCCAATTCGCTAACGGAATCAATCGTCCCCGGACGGTAGCGTTAATTTCCTCAACCACGTGTCACCCGGAGGCCACGCTTTCGGCCTCGTCGGCGCCGGCCCCATCGTCGAGGCCGAGATCCTTGAGCTTGCGATAGAGAGTGGAGCGGCCGATTCGCAACCTGCGCGCTACTTCCGACATCTGGCCGCGGTAACGGGTGATGGCGAAGCGAATGACCTCGTTTTCGATCTCCTCCAGCGGCCGCACGTCGCCGTGCGCGCCCAGGAGGTCGAGGGCGCCGGGCGGAAACGCCCGCAACTCGGGTTCGGCGATGGTAATCGATGGCGCCGCCGGCCCGACCGCTGCGATCGCGTCACCGAATACCGGCGGAACGTGCCCGCCGGCGCGGGCGCCGCCCGCCATATGGCTGCGGCCGTGGGCAAGCTGCGCCTCGATCTGCGGGAACTCGCTTACGCCGATCTCGTCGCCCTCGGCCAGGACCACGGCGCGGAACACCGCGTTCTCGAGCTGGCGCACATTGCCGGGCCAGGGATAGGTGTGCAGCAGTTTCAATGCGTCCGGCGTGATGGTGCGGATGCGCTTGCCTTCCTCGGCGCACTGGCGCGCCAGGAAGTGGCGCGCCAGATCCGGGATGTCTTCCGGCCGATCGGCCAGCGCCGGCACGGCGAGCGGGAAGACATGCAGGCGGTAGAACAGATCTTCACGGAAACGGCCGTGCTTCACGTCGGCGATGAGATCGCGGTTGGTCGCCGAGATCAGCCGCACGTCGACCTTGACCGGCTTGCGCGCGCCCACCGGCTCGACCTCGCCCTCCTGGATGGCGCGCAACAGCTTGACCTGCGCGGTCGGCGGCAATTCTCCCACCTCGTCGAGGAACAGCGTGCCGCCCGAGGCCTCGACGAACTTGCCGGTGTGCCGCTCGGTGGCTCCCGTGAAAGCGCCCTTCTCGTGACCGAACAGCAGAGATTCGACGAGATTGTCGGGAATCGCGCCGCAACTGACCGCGACGAACGGTTTTGCCCGTCGCTCGCCCGACCCGTGGATCGCGCGCGCGACCAGTTCCTTGCCGACGCCCGACTGACCTTCGATGAGGACGGGAATCGCCGAGGCGGCCGCCTTCTCGGCTTGGCGCAGTACGGCGTGCATGCGCGCGCTGCGCGTCACGATGTCCTTGAACGTCAGCACGCCGGCCTGGCTGCGCTTGAGGCGCTGGATCTCGGTCTCCAGCGCGCTGGTGGCGAGGGCGTTGCGCAGCGACACCTGCAGGCGCTCGGCGCCCACCGGCTTGACCACGAAATCGGCGGCGCCCGCACGCATGGCCGAGATCACGTTGTCGATGCCGCCATGCGCGGTCTGCACGATCACCGGAAGCGAGATGCCGACCTCGCGCATGCGCGCCAGCACGGCCATACCGTCGAGGTTGGGCATGACCAGGTCGAGCACCATGCAGTCGACACGGGCCGCGCTGCCGTCGGCGAGCGCCGCCAAGGCGGCCTCGCCGCCATCCACCGCGATCGCCTCGTGACCGAAGCGGCGCGTCATTGCTTCGAGCAGCCGGCGCTGAACGGGATCGTCGTCGACGATGAGAATGGTGGCCACTGGGCCCTCCTGCCGATGTCCCGATTTGGGCCACTCTGTGCGCCAAGTTTCTTAACGTCAGATAAATTCGGGCGCAGACGAAAGGGCCGGGCCGGCGGCAATGGCGGGCGCGGGCGCCGCCTCATGCCTCCGATCGCCGGTGTTGGCGGGCTTCGGCGAAGCCTGCGCTGGCGGTCCGGCCGTCGTGGCGCAGCGCCAGTTTCACCACCTCCATGCCGATCAGGAGCGTGGCCGCCACGGCGGTCGCTACCGCCCAATCGAACCACGACAGCGCCACGGTGTGGAACGCGGTCTGCAGGAACGGCACGTAGATGACGGCAACATGCATGGCCAGCGACAGGGCGACGGCGAGCATCAGCCATATGTTCTCGGTGAGCCCGCTCAAGGCGCTGCGCCAGGTCGAGCGGCAATTGTACACATTGAACAGCTGGAACATCATCAGCGTCGTGAACGCCATGGTGCGCGCGTAGGTCTCGTCCTGCGCGTTCGGGGCACTGCCCTGGGCGAACAGCGTGATCACGCCGCCCGGATAGTAGGCGTCGAGCACGGCCACGGTTCCGACCATCATGGCCAGGCCGATGGCGGTGAGGCGCCACCAGTCCTCGCTGGTGAGCACGCCGCCGCCGCGCTGGCGCGGCGGCCGCTCCATGACGTCAGGATCCTTGGGGTCGACGCCGAGCGCCAGTGCCGGCGCGCCGTCGGTGACCAGGTTGATCCACAGCAGTTGCGCGGCGAGCAGCGGGAGAAACAGCCCGGCATGCGCCGACGCCAGACCGAGCGCGCCGGCGAACATCACGCCGGCAAACATGGTCAGCAATTCGCCGGCATTCGACGACAGGAGATACATCAGGTACTTGCGAATGTTGTCGTAGATGCCGCGGCCTTCCTCGATGGCCTTGACGATGCTGGCGAAGTTGTCGTCGGTCAGCACCATGTCGGCGGCCTCCTTGGAGACATCGGTGCCGGTGATGCCCATGGCGACCCCGATATTGGCGGTCTTCAGCGCCGGCGCATCGTTGATGCCGTCGCCCGTCATGGCGACGATGTGACCCTTGCGCTGCAGCGCCTCGACGATGCGCAGCTTGTGCTCGGGATCGACGCGGGCGAACACGCGAACCTGCTCGACGATGGCATCCAGCGCGGCGTCGTCCATGCTGCGCAGCTCGGCACCGGTCACCAGTCTGGCGCCCGGCTCGAAGATCTCCAGCTCGCGCGCGATCGCTTCCGCTGTCGCCGGATGGTCGCCGGTGATCATGACGGTGCGGATGTGCGCGTGTCTGGCGGTGGCCACGGCGGCGTGCACTTCCGGGCGCGGCGGATCGATCATGCCGACGAAGCCGAGCAGCACGAGATCGTCCTCGATGCCGTCCGGCAGGTCGACATCGGACATGCGCTTGTCGGCGACCGCCTGCGGATCGAGACCCAGTTCGGCGACCGGCGCGCTGCGCGCCGCGATCGCCAGCGTGCGCAGCGCCTGGGCGGCGAGCGCGTCGTTGCGCCGCGCGAGGTCGGCGCGGCGATCGTCGCCGAGCGGGATCGCCTTGCCGTCCTGCCAGATATGCCGGCACCGGCCGAGCAGCACTTCCGGCGCGCCCTTGACGAAGACGCGCAATGCGCCGCCGTCTTCGGGGTCGCGATGCACCGTGGTGTGACGCTTGCGCTCGGAGGTGAATGGAATCTCCGCCACGCGCGCAAAACCTGTCAGGTCGGCTTCCGTGATGCCGAGTTTGCGCGCCGCCACGATCAGGGCGCCTTCGGTCGGATCGCCCTGCACGCGCCAGCGCCCCTCGGCCTGCGTCAGCGCCGCGTCGTTGGCGAGCGCCGCGGCCTGGAGAATTCTTGCCACTGCGTCGCGCACATGCGGCGCTGCGGCGAGCGGTGCGTCGTCCAGCGTAAATTCGCCCTCCGGAATGTAGCCGCTGCCGCCGACCTCGACCGATGCGTCGGCGGTCGCGATGGCGCGCACCGTCATCTCGTTGCGCGTCAGCGTGCCGGTCTTGTCGGAGCAGATCACGGTGGCGGCGCCGAGCGTCTCGACCGCCGGCAGCTTGCGCACGATGGCGTGCGCGGCCGCCATGCGCCGCACGCCCAGGCTCAGGCCCACCGTTACGATCGCCGGCAGTGCCTCGGGAATCGCCGCGACCGCCAGCGCCACGGCGAACAGGAACAGGCTCAGGATCGCGTTGAGCGTGATGGCCGGACTGGTGATCAGGCCGGTGGCGAAGACGACGGCGCAGATCCCCATCATGATCACGCTGAGGCGCTTGCCGGTGCGGTCGAGCTCCTGCTGCAGCGGCGTCGGATCCTTCTGGGCAGCCTCGAGCATTCCGGCAATGCGGCCGACTTCCGTTCCCATTCCGGTCGCCACCACCACGGCGCGGCCGCGGCCGTAGGTGGCGACGGTCCCGGAGTACAGCATGTTGCGGCGGTCGCCGATGCCGGCCTCCGCATCGATCGGCCGCGCATCCTTGGCCACCGGCATGCTTTCGCCGGTCAGCGGCGCCTCGTCGCTGTGCAGGTTCGCCTCCTCGACGATGCGGGCGTCGGCCGGAATCTTGTCTCCGGCCTCTACCAGCACGATGTCGCCCGGGACGACGTCGTGGGTGGCGACGCGCTGGCGCTCGCCGTCGCGCACCACCGTGGATTCGGGCGCGGCCAGCGCCATCAGGGCGCGCACCGACTTCTCCGCCCGCGACTCCTGGATGAAGCCGAGCAGGGCATTGAGCACAACGATGGCCAGGATGACGATCGCCTCGTAGGGAAGGGCGCTCTCGCGCGGTTCCTGCAGCAGCCATTCGGCCATCGAGATGACCGTGGCGACAAGCAGGATGATCACCAGAAAATTCTCGAACTGCTCCAGCAGGCGCTTCCACCACGGCGTTTCCGGCGCGCTCTTGAGCCGGTTGGGCCCGTATTGAACGAGCCGTGCCTGCGCCTCGGCCGCGCTCAGGCCGCGCGCGGCGTCGGAGCGCAGCGCCGCTATCACGTCCTGCGCCCCCGCGCGGTGCGGCGGGACATCCGCGGCAGACGATGGCACGACGGGAGCATGCTCGAGGTGAGGGCTGGCGGCGGCGTTCGGCTTGTGGTGCAGGTTCACGGATTCAATCCTCGCGGTTCATCGTGACGGAAAGATGCTTTCGGCCCGGCCGTGCGGCGGATGGCTAGTCCTCGCGCTGGGCGTCGACGATCCGCATCATCTGATCCGGATCCATGAGGGTCGCGGCGAAGATCCCGATGAACGTGAGGGCGCCGGCGACGTCGAGGTAGGTGATGCTGTCGCGGCCGGCGGGGCGCCCGCGCTTCCAGCCGACAAGCGCGATCGGGGCGGCCAGGACCAGCAGCAGCGTGCTGGCCAGCGGCAGCGCCAGATCATGAGGCAGGACGAGCCGGGACAGGGCCAGCGGCGCGAACGCGATCAGGAGAGCAGTGACGAAGGCGGCCGGCGGGCCGACGGAAGCGGCGGCGTGGCGAGCGGCGAGGTTTTGCGATGGGCTGGGCATGGGAGCTCCTGTCCGACCGGTCTTCCTGGCCTCTGGGGATCGTGTTATGCTGCATTTGATGTCCAGAAATGAGCATACAATAGTTTAGTCACTTTGAAACTACGGGCAAGAAGGTTGGCCGCCATGGGACGGACGCAGTTCGCCAAGACGGCGCCCGAGGCCAAGGAGCAGCGAAGGCAGGCGGGGGCCTGGCTGAAGCAGCTCAGGGGCCGTGCGGGCTTGTCGCAAATCGAGCTCGCCGAACGGCTCGGCTTCAAGTACTACACCTTCGTCTCGCAGGTGGAGAACGGCTTCGGCCGTGTCCCGACCGAAAGCATGGCGGCATGGGCGCGCGCGGTCGGCGTCAAACCGTCCACTTTCGCGCGCCAGCTGCTGGCGTACTATGATCCGGAGCTGCACCGAATCCTGTTCGAGGTCAGGCGATGAATGTGGTTGAATTTCCCGGGCGGTGGCGCCCGGCTGGCTGGACGGCGGTCGAGCTGAAACAAGTCGTCGCCGGCGTTGCGCCGAGCTTCGCGAGCGGCAAAGCCGTGGCATGGGAGGTCGGCGCCACGGAAGCCGGAGACCCGCAGTTCTACCTGATCGGTCCGCCGCCCGATCACGACTGCATTCTGTCCGTATCCCGCCTCGGGTCGCTCTATGTGCTGGAGGATGGGAGCGGGCGGGTTCTGTCCGAGCACGCCAACCTGCGGGCGCTGGCAGAAACTGCCAAATCGTTTCTGCACGCCAGGAAGGTGCAGTTCGTCGCGCGCGCGGCGCTCGTCTGGTATGCGGTCCGCGAGATCTTCGAGGAAAAGGTGGAAGCCTTGCTGGGCGAGGGCGAGGACCTGCTGGTCCATTTTGCGCCACAGCTTGCCGCTCTCGCGTGAGCGGCGCCCCGATCATCGGTGTTGTCTTGCGGCGCGCAATCCTTATTTTGCGGGCCAGCCTCATTGGACATAAGAGCACGCCATGATCCGCGCCACGACCCATGCGACGGCAAAGGCCGTCGCGCGTAAGGCCGCCAAGAAAACCAAAGGCCGCGAAAAGCTTCCCGAATGGAACCTGTCGGATCTCTACGCGGCGCCCCTTGCGCCCGAGGTGAAGCGCGATCTCGAGCGCGCCGACACCGAATCCAAGGATTTCGAGCAGGCCTATAAGGGCAAGCTGGCCGGGCTCGCCGCCGCGGGCGGCGGCGAGCTCGCCGCAGCCGTGAAGCGCTACGAAGCGCTCGACGATCTCATGGGCCGCCTCGCCTCCTATGCGAGCCTCGTCTACGCCGGCGACACCACCGATCCGGTGCGCACCAAGTTCTATGGCGACGTGCAGGATCGCCTCACCACCGCCTCGACGCACGCGCTCTTCTTCACGCTCGAGCTCAACCGCATCGACGACGGCGCGCTCGAGCGCGCCATGCAGGATCCGGCGCTCGGTCACTACCGGCCGTGGATCGAGGACGTGCGCAGGGAAAAGCCGTATCAGCTCGAGGACCGCGTCGAGCAGCTGTTCCACGAAAAGTCGATCACCGCCTACAGCGCCTGGAATCGACTGTTCGACGAGACCATTGCCGGCCTGCGCTTCAAGGTGGGCGGCAAGTCGCTCATGATCGAGCCCACCCTCAACCTGCTGCAGGATCGCGACGGCGGGAAGCGCAAGGCCGCCGCCGCGGCGCTGGCCAAAACGTTCGGCGAGAATTTGCGCGTGTTCACACTGATCACCAACACGCTGGCCAAGGACAAGGAGATTTCCGACCGTTGGCGCGGCTTTCCCGACATTGCGGCGTCGCGCCACCTGGCCAACCGGGTCGAGCCGGAGGTGGTCGA
>Ga0126376_10001734_pt1 | contig 11952 bp, 8 predicted proteins | sample PanSoiMetPlot_15_FD_92760 | JGI IMG/M metagenome (GOLD analysis project Ga0126376, IMG submission 92760) | Tropical forest soil microbial communities from Panama - MetaG Plot_15 | ecosystem: Environmental > Terrestrial > Soil > Tropical forest > Bulk soil | place: Panama | collected 2016-02-17
AACGCCTCCTCCCACAATGAAGGCACGATGGACCAGTCGATGCGCGCCATGCGACTGGCAAGTTGATCAACTTGATAAGATCCGTTGTTCTGAACAATGCGCTGCGCATACGGCAACTTCTCTTCTTCAGCGAGAAATGTTTCTATTTCTTCTCTCACTATTGGCGTGGCGTAACGGAGGTTATCGCCGTTCAATTCAACGGTGAAGTTGGTAAAGCCCTGGGCACGAAGGAGGGCCACCGCCCGCAGGATGATCTGGATGCCCTTTACGTCGATCATTTGACCAAAGAACCCAAACCGACGCTTTGGTCCAGCAGGCACAGGGAGCTTTATTCCCCTGCTGCAATCGGCTTGGCCATTGGCGATATGCAACAGCTTCTTTCGATCGATGCCCCATGCAGCATACCGGTCAATCATGAACTGACTGGGACACGTGAATACATCGACTTCGTCGAAATGGCGCTTGAACCATATCTGGCGCATCAGAAAGTGTTCAGGCGATCGTTCCGGAAAGCACTGATGACAGCGAACTGGAGACGCGTGGGAGCATAGAGAGTGATCGGTCAACCTAACCATGTGCCCACGTGCATCGCAGATCCCGAGGAACTCGTGAAAGGTAAAAACTAGCTTCGCATTCGGGAGGACTTTCCTGGCTAGAGCGAGCAAATTGACCCCGAAGGTCAGGAAATGGTGGAAATGAACGACGTCGGGCTGGATCGTTTCCAGAAAATCCGCAAACGCTTCGATCAATCGAGGAGATCCCGCCTTATGCCAGAGCGTGTCGTACTCGGTGGATAAAAACAAGAACTCGTTGTTCCGACCGTCAAATCCAGTTATGCAGGCACCGGACTTATAGAGAGCAGGATAGGCGGCGTCGGTCGATGCAAGCAGAATCGGTTCGATCCCAGGATCCTGCTTCAACCCCTGAAATAACTCATAGCAGACTTGTTGTGCGCCCCCACGCATCAACTCGGGATGGTGCAGGCTGACAATCAAGACTTTGGCATTCTTGCCTTGCGTTGACTTTTCGTGCGCAATCGCTTCTGCAATGGGAAGAGTCACTGTTGTCCTCGCGCAGGGAACCCTTCAGGGTTCTTGCCGCAGAGGCCATTTTTCACCGCCTCACTCCACACGGTCGTGAAATGCCACCGGTTGATGAGCATTGCGCCGTCAAGCGAAGGACGAGGTATCGACCCCTTCCCTTCGAAATGCAAAAAGGGTAACCGGTGAATCCATGCTGGCTTGCCGGCTTGGAGACTTTTCAGGCAGAGGTCCGCGTCCTCGTAGTGGCCAAAAATATACTCAGGTGAGAAACCGCCGATTGATTCAAACCAAGAACGACTTACCGACATGAAAGCTCCGGTGACCGCCGGAACCATGCGCGACGAAAGATAACCCTCGGTCTTAGGCGGCGCCCCCTTGCCATAGTGTTCGACTCGCAGCATTTCGCGAGTGGTTGTTTTCCCATCGCGAAACGAAAAGCCCCGGTCCACTTCGAAATACATGCCACCATGCATCAGGGAGCCATCGTCATAAAAAAGTGGTACACCGAACAGTGCGACCTGATCAGCCGGCCGATCCTTCACCAGCTGAGTGTGCAGGGCAGGCCAGTCTGGCTCGGTCGGAAAAACGTCCGGATTAACGAAAAGGATTCGCTCACTCCGAGCTGCGGACAGTCCGGTGTTGTTGGCGACACCGAAGCCAGCGTTCCCCGGCAGGATCACCAGTCTAATCGGAATGCCATACACTCGGTGGACCACAGTTGCGTCCTTGATCAGCCGGTCGGCCATCTCGGGGCTGTTCGACACATAAACAAACTCATACCGTTCCATCCCGCGACACTTCGAGAACATCGCACATTGGAGGGAAAGTAGATCCGGTCTGCCGAACAAACACACTACGATCGACCCATCGACGGAGGATCGGGGAGTTCCGATTTCAACGGTCTGCGCTCCCTGGGCCATTTTCTTGGAAATATCCAGATTGAGCTGAATCAGGGAATTCCCCAAGCCGTTGTCGAGGTGGAAGAAGGTTTCCACACGCGTATCGCCTGAGTGGTAGATCTTGACCAGATACTCGAGCACGATTTCACGGAACCTATCCGGAAGCGCCGAGCGAACCTGTGCATTAAATGTCTTCCGTTCGAGCCCGGCCGAGACAACCAGTTCCGACGGTCCAAACATCATTTCCGGCTTCTCGACATTCAGGAGTGCCCAGAAGCCTAGTGGTTTGTCATCCTGCAGTCCCAAAGAGTCCGATGCATCCTTGCGACGGTACCGATAAACCGTCTGTGTGGTAGCCCATAATCCGAAATTGTTGCGCAGAGTAAATTGATCAACGGGAACATCATTGTCCTTGATCCAGCCATAGATCAGGCATTGTCCCGTCATGCAGCCAACTAATCCGTCGATACTGGCCGGGGGAAATGAAGCCGTGTTCCCTTTGACGCAGGCCCGCTGATAGCGAATGTCGTTGAGACGTCCTTCGCGCTGACCATGAACGCGAAAGTGGTGAAGCGCAGACTGGAATTGACCCGTCTTGATGGAACGGACGATATCGGGAAAAGCAGCGAGATACGCTACTTCGTCAAAACCCTCCGGCGCGGTCCCGGACGACAAGTCCAATGTCGTAGGGGCAATCTGCTTTGAAGGCCCGCCTTCGGTCGCGGCTTGCGCCGAAGTTCCGCTCGCCGAGGTAACGGCATCCTCAGTTTTGTTAGCTACAGCCATGTCAGTGCTTGGTCGTGCAGGGGGGCCTAGGCAACAGCTTACCACAGGAACCCAGTGAACCAGTCCCGGAAAACAACACCGTAGTGTCCTGTTTAGCGGAAGGGGCACAAACAGAGACGCCTCGCCAGAAGACATCGATTATGAGTCCTAGGGTTAAAATGAAAATCGATTCGTAGTGCTTATTTAGGCTCGGGATTCTTTCTCTGGCAATTTGAGAATCGTTGGGAACAGTGGCTGATACAAAATAATCGTCAACAAGCAGATGCCCTTACAAGGACTCATCGACTGACCATCCGATTTATTTCCGATTGGCGCGACATGTACGCGCAGAGTGTCTATGCGCTAACAGGCCCCTCCCCTCTTTTTTATGGCCGCATTGGCGGGTCAGACACCGACATGATGATCGACTATCTCGAAGGGAGGATGGCAAACGATACTTCGGAAGAGCTTCTGCAACGCGTGCTCCCTCATCGCGGCAGACTGGCTGAGTACAACGGCTACTACGATAAATCGAATCTTGGCGACAACCTCCTGCGATTCTGCGAGGTCATGCTGAGCTGCTATCAGTCTTTCGAGCACACCTCGCTTGTGGGAGAGAAGTGGCAGACGCTCTATTTCAAGAACAATCTAAATCCCAAGTTTCATGTGAATCTTCGAGGTAAATCGGACGTCTACCAGCATCTGCTGGATATCATCTCGGCGGGCAGTCGAAATATTTACGTGTACCCGTTCGCTTTCATCGAGAAGACAACAAGAGACAACTGGACGATGTTCCACGCCTTTCAAAAGGTGCTCGCTAATAAGCGCGTCTTGGTGGCTTCTCCGTTTTCAGGAAGCATTCGGAAGAATTTTAGGAACCGGGCAAATTTTTTCCGCGATTATGTCTATCCCGATTTCGGCCTCGAAACCTATTCGACACCGATAACGTATGCCGGCCTACCCGAGCACTACTATCCACATCAAGACTGGTTTCAAACGGTCGAAGCGATGAAAGCGGAGGTTGAAAAGATCAGGTTCGATGTTGCGCTCTTAGGTTGCGGTTCTTATGCTGTGCCGCTAGGTACGCACATCTGCCAGGTTATGCAAAAGAAAGCCATCTACGTGGGCGGAATTCTGCAGTTGTACTTCGGCATCATGGGCCGCCGCTACATGAACCCATTTTTCACTAGTCGAATCAACGTCGAGTATTTCGTTTCAGCGGAAGAAGGGGCGAAGTACAAAAACCACGTCACGATTTCACCAGATTCTCGCAAAGACGGCTTTGGCGCGTACTTCTAAAGCGACCGGTTACTGCTTGGCAGCAACTCTTTCTCGTACGAGACGTTCAATTTCTGTGCCGAACGCTTTGACCTGTGGCATCGCTTGAGCCTGCCGCTTGGCAGAATCCATCTTGTTCGTCCAAGGAACGAACACATTCATCAAATCATCGACTTCGTAAGAATTCTTGTCGTTGATCCCTTGCCGCTGGAAGTTGATAAGCGCGGCAACATCTCCAAAGAAGATAAACCGGGCGGGTCTATAGTAGTCCAAGAGCGCTGCGATCCTACGCGGATACATGCATGGATCCGATAGTGCGTTGCCCTCCAATCCAAAGCTAACGCCTCGCTGTTTCAGACGCTCAATTTGCGAATAGGGAGCCGCATCCATCGCGGTTGTGGTGTTGTCGGGTGATGCGTTATAACCCGCACACTCTGCACGCGGATCCGCCGCCGTTGCCCTCGGTACCTCGATGGCAGGACGCGGGGCGACCCCGTTGTAAGCAATGAAGATCCGCTCTGTGACAATGTCGTCAATGAATCTCTGTGCCTCCTTTTGTTCGGAAAAGGTAATGGGAGTAGCATTCTTGACTCCTGCAGCGACAATGGCCATCCAGAGCACATCGAATTCGAGATGCGTCTTGCGGAAGTTTGCCAGGTAGTACTCCTTTACTTTTCGGCTGTATTCGATCCACAAATGGTTTGTGAACCAGTCTTGTCCAATGCGCCCATAAGGATTGTCCTCTCCTGATTTCCCCGTTCCGATCCGCATGTAGGCGATCGCGTGATTGCCGTCATAACGCTTTCCAAGTTCGCGCACTAGATGCTTCACCTCGCGGAGAAAACGCTGATCATCGTAACGGGGAAAATTGAACTTGTATTGCGGATTGTTGGCCATCGCTCTCCAATCGCGATAGACGCCGATAAAGTTGTTGCTGTCCGACTGAAAAGTGGGGATTTCCCTTAAGATCCAATCTGGCGTCGCTGAAACAAACTGGACCCTTCCAGATTCAACCTTTTCGATAGGCGCACCTGTCGTCGCCACACAAAGTACGACCTTCTTGCCCAGCGTGCCCCAATACTCAAGGATCTGATCAATCATGGAGAAATTGCATCGACCTTTTCGGGGACAGAGTTGGGCCCAGTACACGATGATCGAGACGCCGCTCATCTCGTCGATCCTGGGAAAATTGACGGTGGCATCCTTCACTATTTGATCGGGATCGAATTCGCGGAGCAGCGATTCCCTTGGGGCGGTTGGATAAAAATACAGCTCCCGCAAGAAGTGGTTTGCCTGAGAAACAGATGCCTCACGTGACTGTTGTTCGCAGCTTGCCAGTCCGAGGAATGGGGACCAGAGCAAGAAACAGAGCACAACTGAAATGTACAACTTCAAGAATTCACACGACCGTTCTCAAAATGTCGAAATTCAAAGAACCCGCTGCGTACTCATCTCATAGACGCAGGCCCTGCAAACCCCGGATACGTGACTAGCTAACGTCGGGATTGACGCTGTATCGCTCGTCCGATGTATATCCGAATTCCTTCATTTCGGTCTCGCAGTGCTTGAGGAAAGTATCGATCTGTTCCTTGGACCAACCGGCCCCATCTAGTGAAACAGTCCGAATTGCACTACCCTTCGTGGTTTCCTGCGGACGATGAGTGTCCATGACATTGGCTACTGCCGTCATCGCCGCCTCGCTCATCCCTAGGAACACGCCGAGTTCTCGGGCTGCTGCTTTCGGATGCCGGACCATCTTGCGCTGCTCCATCTCAAAGAAACTGTCTGCGGGTATCTGCCCTCGAATGGTCCTCCACACAGACATATTCTTCGCCCAGTTGGCGCAATGGTAATCAAAGGAGTGTCCCGGAAATTTAGTCAAGCGCGAAATGACGTTTTCGATCCCGCGGCGCTTCGCGAATATGAAAGCCGCACTCGGCCAAAGTTCCCGCACAATGGGGATGGCCATCGTCATCTCGGGATTGCCAGTTTTATCGAACCACGGAGCCTGTGGGTTCAGAGAATTGACGATCGTCTGAAACCTTTCGAACAACTGTCGTTTGAGATCGTTCTTGTCAACGTTTGACAAGAGCACCCGCTTGTTGTCCGATGGATACCACTTGTAGTGCTGCTCGATGAGTTGATCGACACCCTGCAACAGGGACAGGAAATTGCCCTCGAGAAAGCCGTTGTATCCACCGTGGCGAAGAACGTCGACCAGTGCGCTCGTGCCCGAGCGCGGCGAACCTACAATGAACACAGGATTCCGCATGCGTACTATGATATCCGCTTAGGTAGGAACTCTGGAGTGTGCAACTCTGAGCAGAGTTCTTTAACAGATGCACCTGCAGCTCAGCGGTTCTCCCTCATTACCTACTTTCCATATTACGAGATTTTGATGTGTTTAGAGCCCTCACCGCCTGGCAGGCAGACCAATCATGTGCAGCTCCCGATCCGCAGGCATGTTGGCGCGACATTTCTCGGTCTTCTCGGGTTTGTAGATAAGAACTGATATTGCTCGAATAACAGATTCCGACTCTTCCAGCTGAAAAAATTAATGGCGTTTGCGAAGTTTAGTCACTGATATGAGGTGTAAACCGAGCATCGATTTCTCGGCCGTTCTGGCAGGCCTTTATCGTGGCCTGCGCCAGCATACGTATCGCCTGCAGCCGATGATCTAGCGATGGATCATCGAGATAGTTACGAGTGATACTCAGTAGCTGTTCATACCTTGGATCAGTCCACGCCAGCATTTCCCACATGGCCGAGCTCCAGAGTCTGTGCACTCGGCAGTACTGGTAGAAACAATCCAAAAGGAATCGTCCAGAAAGGAGTTCCATCATCTCCCGCCACTGTGCGGACCGCGCGCCGCGCCTGGCCAATCCATCGGTCACTCCCAAAATCACCCGTTGATTGGCTGCGATTCGCTGTTTTCCTTCATGTGAAGGCTTTGGGGGGCCCTGATCCCATACTCGCTGCGCTTCACGAATCAATTCCGCGACATCTCCATAGGGATCACTTACGGGGCGCCCCCGAACAAATGCCTGCAACACAAAATTGTTATTATCGGGGAAGTCAGAATAGAACAACTTCGAGATATGAAGGCGGGAGCTTACGTAAACGTCGACTTCGCGACCATCCACGATGCGGCGAAATTGTCTTACGTGACCGCCCCTCGTGACGCAAATCAGATCTAGATCGCTCTCAGGACCGAATGAACCTGAAATGTACGACCCGTAAACAAGAACCCCTAAAGAATCGCCATGATCGCTGACCGCCTCAGCGGCCTGCACAAGCCAGGAATCAGTTGTAGCCGTTATAAGCAATCGAAAACCCCCAATCGCTAAATCATTGTGCGCTACGACAATTTGTCAGGGGTAGTTGCTCTAAGGCACCTGAACAGTTGAGCATAATTTTGGAACAGAATCAACGTGCGCTCGATGCTGTATAACGTTCACATAGGTCAGCCGCCATGCTGGGTCGTTGCCTCTCACTGGTTTTCACGCTGTTGACGATCTCCATAGCGATTAGCGGAACGCACAGCACGATCCTGACAGAGACGTCACTCGGCACTATCAATCTCTGTCATGACCTCGTGCGGCTAAACATCGCCTCCCAAAATCTACCCCCAAACAACGAGTCTATTGACGCCCGCCCATTTTTCCAAGCTGCGGTGGCATACGCGCAGAAACATGGCATCCGGGTGTTGACCGTTGATCGCGGATCCTATTACCTCCTTTCCCCACAGGATGAGAGGGCGTATCTGCTCATCAGTAAGACACCTAACCTCACCATTGATCTCGCCGACTCGACAATCTATCTGTCCAATGCAATTCAGCCGGGTTTTGCTCTGTTTGACTGCCAGCGGGTTACACTCACGCACTTCACCATCGATTTTCAGACTCCGCCTTACACCCACGTGCGACTGGAGTCAGTGAATCCGCGACGCCGAACTCTCACGTACCGCCCGCTGGCGAATTGGGCAAGTCCCGTAACCCTGAATGGCGCAAAACATCTATCGAAGCCGCTGGAACTCTGGGCGGTAGCATTTCGGGATGGCTACATCGTTCCGGGAACTTCGCGTATGCGCGTGGCCGAGCCCATCGTCGAAAACATCCTCCAACTGGTGCCGAGTGCGGCGCCCTGGATGCAGAGCAATGTACTCGCATCGCTGCGGTCAGGTGACACAATCATCGTTACACAACGGGAAGGGCCTCCCACAATTCTCGTATCTGGCGGAGAAGACATCACCATCTCGAACGCTACCATTTATGGGGCGGCCGGCATCGCCCTATTATTCTCGTCGACCAGTCACTCGGTCGCCGAGCGGGTACGGGTCATGCCAAGGCCGAGCGGCGGCCTCATCTCCGCCGGCGCCGATGGAATTCACTTCAACACCGCGGGCCCGGACAATCACATCCGGAACTGTTTTGTTAGTCACAATTTGGACGATGCACTCGCCATAGACTCTCTCGACGTCGCCAGGGTTCAGCGTCAAAGTGGGCGGCGTCAAGTCGTCGTCAAACGTAGATCCTATCTGCATTTTCCGAACGGTACTCCCGTGAACTTCGTCAATCCCATGTCGGGTGAAGAGGTTCCAGGCGCCACGATTATTTCCCAGGACCCACCGGATTCCTTCCCGCCGGAGTTCGATGGACTTGTTGCTCTGACATTCGATCACGATCTACCCGCACTCACTCCAGACTTCGGTATGACCTTTGCAAATGCAAGCCACCGCGGTGCAGGCTCCAGTATCGAAGACAATGTCGTTGAGGAAGTTCCATTCGGACGCGGCATCTGGATCGGCGGCGCCGAGGGCGTCACTATTGCACGCAATGAAATCGGTCCTACTAGTAACGGCGGTATCGTGGTATCTCAAGACACGAAGGTGTTCGCCGGGCCACCCGCACACGATCTTGTCATTCGTAACAACAAGGTTGTCGGCAGCCTCGGGCCTATGGCTTCTGGAGCAGGTACGCATACGGCTTTAGCGGCCATCGTCGTCGAATCAAAAGGAACATCCTCGGAATTCGCATCAGGAACTCCCAACAGCAACATCACCATCGAGCATAACTACGTCTCCGGCTCTGGTCGTTCCGGCATCTGGGTTGGCGAGCTAATGACCGGCATCGTCCGTGACAACTGCGTGCTCCACTGGAATCAACATCCTGAGCTACCCCAATTCGGCGTGACCCCACAACAAAAAATGGCGCTGGCAGAGAAATTTTCACATGCTGTCGTAATCCAAAACAGTAGGGATGTTCAGGAACGGAATAACCAGACCCAAGATACGTCATTGTGCAAGAGCCCAGGCACCGTGCATGTTGCTCGCCCCTGAAACGATCAACGGACTGAAAACTCGAATCTCAACTGCATGTCGATCCAAAGCTTGCTTTTAATTGCTCGGAACCATGGCTTACAAGCTAGCGTTTACAACGAATCTCCTGCCAAGAGCGACCTTGTCTATCTTGCCTCCGGTGTTCTTCGGCAACAGATCAACAAAATGGATTTGTCGTGGGACTTTGTACGCTGTAAGCCGACCGCGACAGTGAGCCAAGAGCTCCCCGGTATCGCCTCCCGGAGCCACGACGAACGCGATAACTGCCTCCTCGTTGTCGGGGCCTCGCTGGCCGATTACCGCAGCCTCGATGACACTGGGATGCTCAATTAGCATCGCCTCGATCTCAGCCGGGTAGATCTTCGCACCGCCCCTCATGATCACATCGCTGGTTCGCCCCAGTAGAAAGATGTAGCCCTCATCGTCGAGGCGCGCAATTTCGCCCGGGTAGTACCACCCATTTCGGAAACTTAATTCGGCGCCGCCAGGCAGCGGCGATCCCAATCCCGGGCCGCGATAGCGTAATCGTCCGGCGTCTCGGACCGATACATTACGATCGTTCTCATCCACGACTTGGATTTCCGCCAGCGAATGCGGTTGGCCAACGCTATCCGGGCGCGTGTCGAAATCTTCCGGTCGAAGTACAGAAATCGCCAGAGTCTCGGCCGTTCCATAACGTTCGTGAAAATTCGGCGTTAGCTTCCGCGCTGCTTGTCGTTTCTCTTCTGGATAGAGAGGAGCACCTGTACTGAAGAGCAAGTCCAGCTCTGGCAAAAGAGGCCCATCCCTTTCAATCGTAAGCAACTGACGCATGGTCGTGGGCACCAGCCCGGCAACCGTAATGCGCTCGCGTCGTACTACATCAAGATATTCGGCAGGACTAAAAAGGTTCGGGTATAAAACCACGCAATCGCCGCGAAGCAAATGTGCCAGGCAGCTATTCCGCCCTCCGCTGTAATACAGTGGCATGTTGCACAAGAATCGATGACATCCCTTGAGCGCCATCAGTTCGAACATTCCGGCCATGGCGAAAAAATACTGTTGGTGCGTCATCAGCGTGAATTTTGGAAAACCAGTGCTCCCCGAACTCGCCGAGATTACGAACGCGTCGTTCCAGTCGCTGCTTGAATCGGCATACAAATCGGCCTGCGATACCCTTTCGTGCCATCTGGCATCGACCAGAAATGCAACCGCACCGCCTTCCACTCGACGATCCGGCTCAGCGAGTATGTATTGAAGTCCAAGTCCATCGATGAAGCGCACATTCTCGGCAGGCCGGGCGCGCCAATCGAGGGGTACGGCCACGCCTCCCATATGGGCCACGGCAAGCAGCAGAATAACGTGATCGCATGTGTCCTTCAGGCAGAGGCCGATTCGATCTCCGCGGCGCACTCCCAGATCAATGAGGTGGCCGGCAGTGCGCAGCACCAAACCCGCAAGCTCGCCGTACGTGATCGTACCAATGCCGTCGGTCAAAGCTGGGGCGCTTTTTCGGATCCTTCCAAAGTGAAGGATCGGCCCTATTATGTTCATCGGGGTAGCTCCGTCTTCGTGCGCAGATAGCCTGCTCAGGGCTTATGAACTCGGTCATTTTCCACGAATCTGTCAATCTTCAGCCCGAGTTCGGAGATCGTTGGAGAGTCCGCAAAAACCGACAGCTGGAGAGACACTGGAAAGGCTTCCGCAATCGCCTGCAAGATGATCGTCGCCAGAAACGAATCCCCTCCCAGCTCGTGATAGCGGTCTTCCACACCAACGCGATCCATGCTCAAAGCGGTCCGCCAAATCTCGGCGAGTTTTTCTTCGGTCGGCGTTCTAGGCGCGAGATAAGGACGAGACAACGGAAGGCGCTCACGCCGCACTAAACTCGAGTTCGCAGATTGCGGTGATGAGGACATGGGATCTATTCGGCACGCACAGTCATTTCTATCCCCAGCAACTCAGCCAGCATGCCGCGGAAATCATCCTCCACTAAAGCAAGTTGTCGAAGCATGTGATGGTTCAATCCGGGCTGAGGATGGAACCGGACTCCCGTAACACCAGCGAGGTGCGCCGCGTGGATGCTGTCGCGTGTATCTTCCTCTTCATAGAAGAAGTCTATTTGGGCCCGATGCTGACGGGACTCCAGAAATGGCCTGAGATCCATCATCTCAGGATTGACACTGGAGGCCAGCCGGTTCTTCATGAAATTGCGAGCCTGCTCAATCTTGGTGAACGAATCGTCGGGACTATAGGTTGGTGCTCCAAATGTCACGATACGATCCGCGCCGAGCTCAACACCGTATCGAATTGCCGCGAAGCCGCCCTCGCAATTGCCAAACGTAGAGACGTGTTTCGCTCCTACGCGACCGAGTATGTCGCGCAGCATTTTGAGCGTAACCTCATAGTCGCCACCCAGTGACTGCACGCCTAATAGATACCGCAAGCGGCGAAAGTCCTTCAGATAGACTGCAGTGATCTTCAACGTGGAAACATAGCGATCGAATACGGCTAGAGGCATGGAAATTGCATCGTTCCCACCCGTGAAAACAAGTACGGCGCTCTTTGCGTTCGCGACCGGTGCGATTTGCACATCGCGTTCTGGCTCGGCCACCAGCAGTGGTCGCAACCGCTCAGCCGAATTGGGAGC
>Ga0126376_10001735_pt1 | contig 11951 bp, 14 predicted proteins | sample PanSoiMetPlot_15_FD_92760 | JGI IMG/M metagenome (GOLD analysis project Ga0126376, IMG submission 92760) | Tropical forest soil microbial communities from Panama - MetaG Plot_15 | ecosystem: Environmental > Terrestrial > Soil > Tropical forest > Bulk soil | place: Panama | collected 2016-02-17
AGGGCTTGCCCCGTGGAGTCTCACGTTTGCTGCTATTTAGCGCGGAACGTGAACCTCCACGGCCCAAGGCCGTGGCATCCAGTTCGTACCTGGAAAGAAGTGGTATAGCAGCACACGTGACACTCCACGGGACAAGCCCGTGGCATCTCCGACTTGTGCAAAGCCGCGGGCACAACGCTTGCACGAAGGAGAAATCTCCGGATTCCTGCGCCTTCGCGGCGTGGAATTTAGAACAGACTATTCACAAGACTGGGGAGTGACAAAATGATTAATACAGACATGACGGTGCGAGACGTAGCGATGGAACTTCCGCAATCGACGAGAATCTTTGAAAAACTGAAGATCGATTACTGCTGCGGTGGAGATCGGCCATTAGCCGAAGCTTGCGCTTCAGCCGGAGTTGAGATCGACAACGTGATGGAAATGTTGGCGGAGGTGACTCAATCCACTTCACAGGATTCCCTGGATTTTCAAAAAGCTTCCCTCTCGGAGCTGATCAATTACATCATCGATACGCATCACGTATTCACCAAGTCGGAAATGGATAGGCTTCAATCACTTGCCGACAAAGTACTCAACGCTCACGGAGGCAATCACCCTGAACTCATTCATCTGGACGAGCTCCTTACACGACTCTGTGCCGATCTGAAGCCACACATGTTCAAGGAAGAGGAGATACTCTTCCCGTATATCGTGGCGACGGAAGAAGCAACCAACCGGAAGCGGTCGGTTCCTTTTGCACCGTTCGGAACGGTCAAAAATCCCATACGCATGATGATGATGGAGCATGACACTGCCGGCCAGATTCTGCGCGAACTGCGTGCGTTAACGTCCGACTACAAGGTTCCTGCTGATGCCTGCATTAGCTACAAGACGCTGTACCAGGCGCTGGAAAATTTCGAAAGGGATCTGCACCAACATATTCACTTGGAAAACAATATACTCTTTCCGAAAGCGTTGGATTTGGAAAACGGGCTGAACAGATAGCCATGGGAGCACGCCAACGATTGTCGGACGATCACCACGCCGTGAGTGAAGTGTTGGAGCAACTTCTGACAGCCTTAGACAACAAGGATGTACAGACGAGCTACTCCAGCCTGGATCTTTTGTGGGCGCGTCTTGCCGTTCACATTCGAGCGGAACATCTGCACCTGTTTCCGGCTGTGATAAGGCGTTTAACTAATTCAGACTTGAGTGAAGCGCAAACATTAGTCGAAAATCTGCGCACCGATCATGATTTCTTCATGCGTGAACTCGCACGAGCGATTGGCATTCTTCGCGAACTGCCTGAGGACGAGGCCAAGTTAGGTATTGTGGGCAACGCTGTTCGAGAAATTGAAAAACGACTGGCTACTCACAACGAGATTGAAGAGAATCAGATCTATCGTTGGTCGAGTACAATGCTGACAGAACCTGAGCAGTCGGAGTTACTCGCGCGAATAAACGCTGAGCTTGAGAATCGTCCACCACGATTCTCGGAGGAGGCCTGGGCAAACTCTCTATGACTCGCCCGCCGAATAATCGTAAACCAATCCTGCTTGCCCTGGCGGCTTCTTTCCTGCTGACCGTTCTGATCGTTATCGGCTCGCGCAATCTCGAACATTACGATGCCGCTCTTTTCGGTTACACCATCGCCAGCGTCGTCGCGTTCGGCGCGATTGTGTTTCGCTATGCGATCTGGTTGCAACGTCCGGCTACGAGAGTGTATTGGCGGCGTGGATGGAAACTGTACCTACAAAGAGAAAAGTTTGTGCAGAACACTGCGAACGCGGCTAAGACAATTGCCACGAACCTGGTCGGACAGCGTTTCATCTTCAAACGCGGATTTTCGCGATGGGCCATGCACTTCCTGATCATGTGGGGCTGTGTTCTGTCAGCGCTGATTACGTTTCCGCTCGTGTTTGGCTGGGTGCATTTCAAACTCGAAGGCGAACTCGGTTACCGCGCGTACGTGTTTGGCTTTCCACTGAACGTCATGCAGGGACGCAGTCTTATCGCCTGGGTGACGTTTCATGCTCTCGACTTCACCGCCGTGATGGTGATCGCCGGTTGCGCGATCGCAATTCATCGCCGGCTACGCGACCGCGGCGCGATTGCGCTGCAGCAATTCACACTTGACTTCGTACCACACATGCTGCTGATCGCAATCTCGGTCACTGGTCTCATGTTGACAGCATCGAGTTTATGGCTCAACGGCTACATGTATCACTTCATTGCGTTGACGCATCAGGCAACAGTGATCATGACGCTCTTCTATTTGCCATTCGGAAAGTTATTTCATGTGGTGCAGCGTCCAGCGTCGATTGGTGTAGAGCTTTATCAGGAGCGCGCACGGGAAATGCCGCAAGCGAAGTGCGCACGCTGCGGAGCGGAGTTCGTGGCCCAACTCTGGCTCGATGATTTAAAGACAGTCGTTGACAAACTTGGATTTGATTATTCGTTGGGTGACGGCAAGACGCTCCAGGATTATTGTCCGCGCTGCAAGCGTGTTATGCGCGGACTCGCATATGCCAACTTGCCGGAAACGAGTGAGAAAGTGTTTCAAGGTTCACGGATGGATCTGAATGAGTAAAGTCGAACATCTGGATCAGATTATCGAGGTCTATGGCCCTCACCTTCACGACGCGCCGCACGATGGCTGGCGGGCAGACCGTGTGATCGATCGTGTGGTGCCCACTCACTGCCCGTATTGTGCAGTGCAATGCGGCATGAACCTGCTCGTCGAAACCGATCACGTTGTGGGTGTCGAGCCGCGTTATGACTTTCCAGTTAACGAGGGCCGGCTTTGTCCCAAAGGTGTAACAGCTTATCTACAGGTTCATCATCCCGATCGACTGCTTCATCCGCTCATCAAACGCAACGGCCGCTTCGAACGCGCGAGTTGGGATGAAACGCTGGATCTCGTCGTCGCCAAATTCAAAGAGCTGCAAGCGAAGTATGGAAACGATTCAATCGGAGTTTACTCAGGCTCTTCTTTGACTACCGAGAAGACTTACCTGATGGGCAAGTTCGCGCGCGCCGGGCTGGGCACTCGATACGTCGACTACAACGGCCGGCTCTGCATGGTCTCGGCCGCGGCAGGGAACAACAAAGCTTTCGGCGTCGACCGCGCCGCAAATCCGTGGAGCGATATTCCGCTCGCTGAAGTCTTGCTGATCGCTGGAGCAAACTGCGCTGAGACCTTCCCCGTCCTGAACAAGTTTCTCTGGCAACAACGTGACAACGGCGGACGCTGGATCATCGTCGATCCGCGCGAGACAGCAACAGCCCGTCAGGGTGATCTGCATCTTCAGCTTAAGCCGGGCACCGACGTCGCCCTCGCCAATGGGATGTTGCACGTCCTCATCGAAGAGAATCTCATCGATCAGACTTTCATCGATTCACGCACAAACGACTGGCAAGCCACGCGCGAGTTAGGTACTCGTTATTCGCCAGACGTCGCGTCGCAGATCTGCGGTGTGCCTGCAAACAAAATCGTCGAAGCTGCTCGACTATACGGTCGCGCGAAAACAGCGATGGTGATGCATGCACGCGGCATCGAGCATCACACGAACGGCGTCAACAACGTGCTGTCTTACATCAATCTGGTTCTGGCTACGGGCAAGATCGGCGCACCCGGCCGTGGTTACGGAACGATCACCGGCCAGGGTAACGGTCAGGGTGGACGAGAGCATGGTCAAAAAGCGGATCAACTTCCCGGACAACGTTCGATCTCGAACCCTGAACATCGCAAACACGTGTGCCAGGTTTGGGACCTGCCCGAAGATGAACTACCTCAGGCGGGCGTCTCTGTTGTCGAGATGTTCACGAAGATGCGCGAAGGTGAGATTCGAGGCTTGCTGTCGATCTGCAATAACGTGATGGTGAGTCTTCCCGATACAAATGATGTTCGTCGTTCATTGGAAGGTCTGGAATTCTACGTCTGCATCGATTTCTTCATGTCGGAAGGTGCGCGATATGCCGACGTGGTTTTACCCGGCTCAGCATGGAGTGAAGACGAAGGGGTGACGTGTAACAGCGAGGGACGAGTCGTAAAGATCAACAAGGCCAACAATCCGCCCGGCGAGGCTCGCGCCGATTGGTGGATCGTGCAGGAGATCGCACGCCGCATGGGCCGTGGAAAATATTTTGGTTTCAACTCGCCTCGTGAGATCTTCGACGAGCTGCGCATTGCTTCACGCGGCGGCAACGCCGATTACTACGGAATGACCTGGGAGAAGATTGAAAAGAACAACGGCATCTTCTGGCCCTGCCCAACCGAAGATCATCCGGGCACACCGCGACTGTTTGAGGATCGCTTCTATCATCCTGACGGCAAGGCGAAGTTTCATGCGATTGAATACAACCCTCCGAAGGAAGTTCCTGACGACGAATTCCCTCTGATACTGACCAGTGGACGTGTGGTCTATCAATATCTTTCCGGCAACCAAACGCGACGTATTGGTTTTCTGGTTGAGCAATGCCCCGAACCTTATGTCGAAGTCCATCCGGAAACGGCGGTGAAACTGAAGATCAACGATGGCGAGCGTGTGCGCGTGGTCTCGCGACGCGGCGAGGGCGTGTTTCCGGTGTTGGTGGTGCGGACAATTCGTCCCGACACGATCTTTATTCCGTATCACTGGGGCGAACAACTAGCAGTGAATCAGTTGACAAATCCCGCACTGGATCCAACTTCGAAGATTCCCGAGTTCAAGGCCTGTGCGGCGAGAATCGAAAAGATTCATTCGCGACAGTTGCCGATTCTCGGCAGACAACGCAAAGGCACATCAGCCAGCGAGGTGCAAAGGGGATAGCCGATGGAAGAGACGATGTTTATCGATCCGCAACGCTGCATCGGCTGCCGAGCCTGTGTCGCCGCATGTCGCGAGTGTGCCACACACAAAGGCTACTCGATGATCTTTGTCGACTACATCGATCGCGCCGAAACAACGGCGACGATGCCGACCGTATGCATGCATTGCAAGGAACCGACGTGTGCGTTGGTCTGTCCGGCGGATGCGATCAAAGTTTCGGATGACGGCGTGGTGATGTCAGCTTTAAAGCCTCGCTGTCTAGATTGCAGAAACTGCGTCAACGCCTGCCCGTTTGGAGTGCCAAAGTACAACACGGAGATTCACCTCCAGATGAAGTGCGACATGTGTTACGACCGTTCATCAGAGGGACTGAAACCAATGTGCGCGAGCGTGTGTCCGACCGGCGCCATCTCCTTTGGGAAGTATGAACAGATTGTGCCCTTGCGCCGGACGAAGCCAGTGAATGTGCACGTGTTTGGTAATCAGAAAGTCGAGACGAAAGTTTATTTGATGTTGCCGACAGACGCTGACGAAGTGAATGTCGACGGCTGTGGCGTCTTCGAGGGAATGTTGACACGGGCGGAAACGCCGGCCGAGTCGTGGATTGATACGCAGGTTGAACATTCGGACAAGAGCAATGAGTTCTAGCAAGAATCTTTCAGAAACTATCGAGCGCGTGCTATCGGACGAAAGCGATGTCCGCGACGCCACGGCGCCTTTTCAGGCTGAGTTTCCATATGAACGCGATGAGGAAGCTCAAGTCACACGTCGTGAGTTCTGCAATTTCCTGGGCCTGACGTCGGCAGCACTCTTTGTTGGAGCGGCCGGCTTTGCCACAAAGGCGGCGCTTGATGCGCGTGAATCCGAAGCTTTATCCGCGGCTCGGATCGACGGGGCTGCAACGCTCGCGCCGAATAGCAGCTTGAATTTCAATTATCCGACTGAGCGCGATTCAGCGATTCTCGTTCGCACCGCGGACGGCGCTTATCACGCTTACGGGCAGAAGTGCACACACTTAAGTTGTCCTGTTTATTACTCGCGCGACCATCAACGATTGGAGTGCCCTTGTCACGAAGGTGCATTCGACGTCGCCACAGGAGATGTTCTTTACGGTCCGCCACCGCGTGCCTTAGATGCCATCGAGGTTGAAGTGCGGGACGGACAAGTCTGGGCCATGGGCAGAAACGCTTCGGCACCGAGAGTTGGAGGTTGAGTTGATAAAACCACGAGCGAAAGCGGGTCAAGCCGCAGTATGGCAGGCGCGGTTAATCATGCTCGTCATGATCAACATCGCACAGCTTTGGATCCTTGCCGCGACAGTTGATGCCGCGCTGGCTCGACATTACTCCGTGTTGTTGCCGCTTGTTGTTGCTTCGGGTGTTTGCCTTCTAATTACTCTGTCGATCATCAGGTGGTGGCGACCTACCTCTCGCCAGAAAACCAGCACGGGTTATGTCCGCGGTAACGATCGATGAAGCAAAAGATCACAGGTTTCGATCAAGACGACGAGCAACACTGGCGCGCAATTTTGGCGTGCGGCCATCGACAACATCTGCGCCACGATCCGCCACTCACGACGCGCACCTGGGTTCTGACCGAGGAAGGTCGTGCTTCACGTATCGGTTTCGAACTTGAATGCAAGCGGTGCGACGAAGAATCTGCTGCGGAAGTCACCAATGAGTGAAGCCAGTCAACAAAACGCTCTTGCGCGAGCCGCAGCAGATCTGTTTCCTGGTTACTTCGCACTGGTGATGGCAACGGGAATAATTTCCATTGCCTGTTTTCTGCTGGGAATGAAAACGCTTTCATTCGCGTTGCTTGTCATCAATGTTGTCGCTTATTTCGTGCTGGGTGCGTTGTTGCTTCTGCGGCTCGTGTTTTTCTTCTCGCGAGTGGTAACCGATATCAAGGATCACGTTAAAGGACCTGGATTCTTTACCGTGGTTGCGGGCACGTGCGTCCTGGGAAGTGCAGTGCTGATTGTCGCCGATCGCTATCGACCGGCAATGGCGCTTTGGTTTGCGGGCATCGGTCTATGGGTTGTGATCATGTACACGTTCTTCACAGCTATGACGGTGCGCGAAAACAAGCCATCGATCGAGGCCGGATTGAACGGTGGCTGGCTACTGGCAGTGGTTGCTACTCAATCGATTTCCGTGCTCGGAACGTTACTGGTCAGCCGTCTGATCGATTATCGCGAGCCGATTCTTTTCTTCACGTTGTGCATGTTTCTGCTCGGCTGCATGCTTTATCTGCCGCTCATCACTTTGATCTTCTATCGCTTCACATTTGTAAACGTGACGATGGCCTCACTCACACCGCCCTATTGGATCAACATGGGCGCGGTCGCGATCACAACGCTCGCCGGTGCGCGACTGATCATCGCTGCCCCTGGATGGTCCATGCTGAATGAGTTGGTTCCGTTTCTAAAAGGTTTCACTCTGTTCTTTTGGGCCGCAGCCACATGGTGGATTCCGCTGCTGCTGGCACTTGGTTTCTGGCGACATGTTTACAAAAAGTTTCCCTTGAAATACGACCCACAATACTGGGGCATGGTCTTTCCGTTCGGCATGTACACGGTATGCACGTTCCAACTGGCTAACGCAATTAACTTTCCGCGATTGCTTGTGATTCCTCGCTACTTTATCTACCTGGCACTCGCGGGCTGGATAGCTACTTCGCTTGGGTTAATCGGAACAATGTTCCAACGCGCTTCACAAATCCCATCAGTGAAACCAACACCACTATGACGCCGCTTGGCCCGCGACACGTTTGTAGATTGCATTCAGCTCGGCAACAGCATCCGCTGGGAGCTCTAACGAAGCAGCTCGAAGATTCTCACGAAGATGCTCGATCGAAGATGTGCCCGGGATTAGGAGAATGTTCGGAGAACGCTGAAGCAGCCACGCAAGCGCAACCTGCATCGGTGTAGCTTCCACGAATGCCGCTACACGATCGAGCGCCGACGATTGTAGTGGTGTGAACCCTCCCAACGGGAAGAAAGGAACATAAGCGATCCCTTGATCCGCGAGGGTATCGATGAAAGCGTCATCATTGCGGTGTGCCACGTTATAAAGATTTTGAATGCAGACTATCTCCGTGATTCTCCGAGCTTCCGTGACCTGTTGAGGAGTGACGTTGCTGAGACCTAGATGGCGAATCAATCCCTGCTGCTTCAATTCGACAAGCGCGATGAGCGGCTCTTCAACTGATCCTTCTGATGGTTCCATAACGTCGCCGACACGAAGGTTGACGACGTCCAGTTGCTCGATGCCGAGATTCCGAAGATTGTCATGAACAGCATCAATCAACTCCGAGCGTGATCGCGCATGAATCCATGATTTGTCTTCACCGCGACGCGCACCAACCTTGGTTACGATTACCAAATCGTCCGGGTATGGATGCAGCGCCTGCTTGATGATCTGATTAGTCACATGTGGACCGTAATAGTCGCTGGTGTCGATGTGGTTCACGCCAGAAGCAATCGCCTCACGCAACACAGCAATGGCCGCATCAATATCGCGTGGCGGTCCAAAGACCTGCGGTCCGGCAAGTTGCATCGCGCCGTAACCCATGCGGCGCACGCTCATTGAAGTCCCCGGAAATGTAAAGGTGCCACCGAGCTTCGTTTGGTTCGTCATTTTTGATTCCCTCCCCTTGGATAACAGTGAAAACGATTGAATCTTACCGGTCCGTGCTGCATTTTCCACCCTGCGGTCGCTAATTCTTTTTCGCTCGAGAGATCCATTCGCGCACGTATGCAGGACAGGGTCTAAGTTCGATGCCGTTCGCCTCTGCAACAACAAGAGCCTCGACCGCTTCCTGACTGACCAGAGTGACCTCCGTGAGGTCAATTGCCAATCCACCTTTCGTTGTCCTCTCTTTTCCATCGATTCCCACAGCATCGCGATGTACGTGCACTCGATGTGTCCACACACGCGTAAAACCACAGAGCCATCGGAAGTAAGAACTCGTTCGATTCTGCAGGTCATCGTGCTTCGTCAACTTCGATGTCCTTTGGATTGTCCTCAATGAACGCTGGCGCTGTCGGATGAGGATCCTTGGGCCGGCGAATGTGTATTGGGCCGCCGGCGCCACGCCACTCGTTGGCCGCGCCTGCTCCCACCACGATGAAGTCGTAGTGATTCTGGATTTCTTCATTCGATGACTTGATCATTGTTGATAGCTCTAAAGTCAAAATAGCTTCTGATCAATGAACGTGTAGAGTCTTGCCACACGGCCATCGCGCTCTTCGAGGAAGTCCGTTCCTGTGTAGTGAAACGGTTGACCTGGCATACCGCTTCCCCACCGACAAGTCGCTACATTGTGCATGGTCTGGATCTCACTCGTGACCGTGTAGCGGTATTCCGGAAAGTGTTTGCGAATCTCTGTAGCCGCTTCATTGATACCCTCGCGGCCCACAATGCGACCGCCGGGATGAATCCAAAGACAATCTTCGTTGAAACTTTCCGCGAGCAATGCCGCACGCTTGACGGGGTCGAGTTCTATAAAAATCTCATTGAAGTTGCGCATGAGCAGTTCAGAAGAAGTTGCGTTCATAAATGGTGCTCCTCAAACATGCAGGTTGCGGCGGCTCTAGCTTTTATCGAGAACACTCCAGTCCTGCTTACGTGCCCACTCCTCGAAGGTATGCCACGTCACTTCCGGGAAATCGCGGCGCAGGTTCTTGATGTCGGCGGCATACCCTGTACGGTCGAACCACTCGAACATCAGCGCTGTATCTTCGCTCTGGGCACGTAAGAGGTCTGGTGGAAACCCTTCATAGTGGATCTCGCTGCCTCTCACCTTGGACAAAATGGCGGCGGCTTCTACGCCGGTGAGCTCATCACCGGCGATGTCAAAGCGACGACCGAAGACGGTGTCACTGCGCTCGATGATCGCAGCGACGAATGCCCCGATGTCGGCCACAGTTATCTGTGTTAATTCCTCTTGCTCGGTGACATCCATCCCTGCGGAAAAACCTCGAACGGTCTCTAAAATTCCGCCGGACATTTTGGATCGAAATCTTGCCGTTTACCACCACACGAGCCTCTTTGGCTTTACAGCTCAAAACTCAAAACGGCTTTGCACAAAAAATCGAGATACCACTGGCTTGCCCCGTGGAGCTTCACGTTTTCTGTTATTTAGCTAGCAAACGTGAACCCTCCACGGGACAAGCCCGTGGCATCTTTCCCGAGTCTTTGTGCAAAGCCTCACGCCGTACAGAATGGACGAATCAGTAGTTTTTGATCTTAGTTCTGCGTTCCCGCTTTTCCTCCATTACCAACGCCGGCGGTTTGAGTTTTCATGTACTCAATCAACGTGTTCACGTCCACTTCCGGCAGGCCCAGTCTGGGCATGCGAATCTCCCTGTACTTTTTGAACAGCTCTGTTGCGATCGGATCTTTCTCGGCAATCAACTTGTCCGGCTCAGTAATGATTCTGTAGAGCCAGGCACGATCGCGCACGTTGGTTACACCGAGAAGGTCCGGCCCAACCTTATCGCCGTTTCCGATGGTATGACAGGCGGCGCAGCGCGTCGCGAAAAGATATTGCCCTTTGTCGATATTTAACTTGACCGATTCGGCCTTATTCGCCGACGACACGCTGACTGACTGCGCAACGTAACCAGCCATCTGCTCGATCCTCAAAGCGATGAACTTGATATTGTCGAGGGCTGCGTTTTGCATCCATAATCCGGTCGCTTCGTTGCCGATGAGCAAAGTTGGCGTGTGGCCGTCAGGATCGTTGGCGTTTGGAAGCGAATCCAGTCCCAACCTCCTGCTGATCAGTTTGATGTCCGCCTCCTTGCCAGTGAGGAACGTCCAGCCAGGTCCGACGTGATACTTCGCCGCATACTCTTTGAGCACCTCGGGCGTATCGTGTTCCGGGTCGATCGAGATCGAGTAGAAGAAGATATCTTTCCCCATACGATCGCCCAGGAGTTTCTGAAGCTGGACGAGACGCGCGGTCTCCAACGGGCAGTTGTACTTGCAGGTGGTGTAGATAAGCTCGATTGCCACAACCTTACCCTTGATTAGATCGTCGTAGAAGCGAACCTTCTTGCTGTCCTGCGTGATCAGCTCAACGTTCGGAAAGTGATTTTCACCCCACTGCGAGTCTGCCTTTGCTGTCGCCGCATCCGGTTTTGAGACCTGCTTCAGAGTCATTCCGCATTTCGGGCAAGAGCCGGCAGTCTTTGACTTTACCTCCGGATGCATCGGGCAACTGTATTCAACATCTTGCTGCTGGGCGAAACTGACTCCGGCCGGGATTTGAGAAATGATTAATAGAGGTATGCTGAACATCAACACTCCAAGCAAAAGGAGTTTCACGTTCTTGTATTTCATCTCTGACTTCTCCTTGTCTGAAGCGTGTTGAGCTGAGCGATCCGGTGACGCTCACCGGCGTACTGGCGCCTCCTGCTTTCGCAAGGATCGCTCAGACTCAACTTCCTGCGCCGCAAAGCGCGACTCAGTTCGCGGGTGTGACGGTGCCAACCATCGCAGACGTCACAAGGTTGTTCCCGATCGTGATGCTCCCACCCGTCACCTTCCCCGTGCTGATGTCGAAGTTGAGAGTAGCGGTCACCAGCATTGGTTTAGCCGACAAGGCATCCTTAGTGCTGTCGTAGTAGGGGCTCGTAACGATGATCGTGTCGGAAGCCTGCAGCGGTCTGATCTCACTAGCGTGATTGTCTCCGGTGACATACGTCTTCAGAGTTTTCACGCTCCCGCTCGTTCCGCTTAAACTGGAAAAATCCAGGTCAAGCAGTACAATCGGCGGCGCCGGAGCGGCGGTGCTGGTGCCGGTTGTATCTATCACCCTTCTGCAATTAACGATCACGTTTCCACTGAATGTGATCGCGCCGTTTGGATCATTCACCGTGCCCTTGGTCACAATCGTGATGCTACTGTCGACAACAGCAGGAGGCGCAGGAGCCGGAGCAGGAGGGGCGGTTGTGGTTTGTGCCTGGGTGGATGACCCACCAAGGATCAGCACCACGACACCGATCAGGAGTGTCACGAAGATCGGGCTGAATAGCAGTCGCCGCATCTTGATACTTAGCTGTGTGTTCATGTGGTCTATCTCCTTTCTTCGGCCACTCAGAAAGCGGTCGGAAGTATGTCGTCCGGGGCCATAAACGTGACGCCCTGC
>Ga0126376_10001736_pt1 | contig 11951 bp, 7 predicted proteins | sample PanSoiMetPlot_15_FD_92760 | JGI IMG/M metagenome (GOLD analysis project Ga0126376, IMG submission 92760) | Tropical forest soil microbial communities from Panama - MetaG Plot_15 | ecosystem: Environmental > Terrestrial > Soil > Tropical forest > Bulk soil | place: Panama | collected 2016-02-17
CCTGTCGTACCTGTACGCGGCCAAGACCGTCGCGACCCCGCTCGACTTCGCGTTCTACGTGCGCCAGATCGACACCATCTTCAACGACGTGAACTCGGTGCAGGGCGGCGCCCAGAACCGCAGCTGCTCGGATACCGTGTCCTGCCACGGCATCACGGTGGCCGGCCAGCCCCCGCCCAACCGGTCCAACTTCCCGATCCTGGCCAACGCCAGCGGCAAGGACAAGCTACTGTTCAACTTCTCGTCGGCCTCCAACTTCACCAACTTCATCACGCCCACCGGTAGCTCGCTGTTCATGTATCCGACCGACGAAATCTCGAACCTGTCCAACCCGTTCGCGACCGGGCTGCATCATCCCGGTGGCGCCGACTTCGCCACCAACTCGTCGCAGGCGGTGGCCATCCTGAGCTGGGCGCGGGGCCTCCGGCCCGATGGGCAGGGCTTCCAGCCCAATTGGCTGGTGGCCGGCGACTACTCGGCGGCCGCAGTCACCGACGCGACCGTCATCGACGAGATCAACACCAAGCCCACTCTCTTCGACGCCGACGGCGCGTCCCAGTTCAACAACGGGCAGTGGGATGCCAGCTTCGCAGGCGGGACGACCGTGGATCTCAACCAGTCGTTCCCGCGTGCCTCGACCAGCGGGCGCGTCGCCTACGCGGTCGCCTATATCCTGAACACGAGCACAATCGACATCCAGGCGCAGATCACGGTGGTCTCGGCCAACGCGATCAAGCTCTACGTGGGCCAGCAGCCGGTCGTGCAGGCTGACAACGCGCAGGCGGGCGTGACCGGGCTGGCGGTTCTGCCGGCCTACGCCACCGCGAAATCGTCGACGCGCCTGCTGCTGAAAGTGTTCCAGCATGCGACCGACGGCTCCTTCAACTTCAGCGTCCGTCTGCAGGATCAGTACGGCAACGCGCTCACCAATGTGACCGGCGAGCTGGTGGTGAAGCTCAGCCCCGACGGAGGGATTTAGTCATGAAGTCCAAAATCAGCGCCATCGCCATCGTGTGCGCCGGCCTCCTCGCCTGCACGGGCGACCTCGAGACCAAAGGTGGCACGCCCCCGCCCGGAGGCGGAGGCTCGATGAATCCACCCGCGCCCCCACCCCCGCCGCCGCCACCGCCCCCGTCGGCTCCAGTATGGGTGCGCGGCTCGCTGCGGCCGCTCTACTCCCTGACCCCGCGCGCGGAGTATGGCCGCATCAACCAGGGCGGCGTGACCATGCAGGACTCCGACTTCGAGTCGACCGCGGTTGCCGTGTCAGCGGCGCAGAAGATGGACGAGCTGGCGACGCTCTATCCGGTCGGCACGCCTTCCATCATCACCGACCCGGCCGACCGACAGCGCGCGCAGCTGATTCCATTTCGCGGCAACCCGACGGACGTCAAGCTGATTTCGGTCAATGGCCAGACCAAGGCCTACGTTCCGTTGGGGGGCGACATCATGACGCCTGGCAACGAGGTCGCGGTGGTGTCGGGTGGTCAGCTCCGCACTCGCATCAAGGTGGGCCTGCGGCCCCAGCGCATCGCCATTCACCCGGCCGGCCTGGTGTTCGTCTGCAACCAGTACTCCAACTTCATCTCGATCATCGACCCGCAGACCGACCAGCCGCTCGTCCGAGGCAGCCAGCCGGTCGAGATCAAGACCGAGTACTACTGCTCCGACCTCCTGTTCGCCCCGGTGGCGCGGGGGGTCAACGACCCCGACCGACAGTATCTGTACGTCGCCAACCGCTGGCGCCACAGCGTGCTCAAGTACACGGCCAACATCGTACGCGACCCGCTGTCCAACCGGCCCATCGACGTCGTCCAGTCGACCGAGCAGAACCCGAACCCGGCCAATAAGCCGGTGGCCGAGGTGACCGGCGTCGGCTCCAACCCGTTCCGGCTGTCGCTGGCCGATCAGCAGGATGCGCTGTTCGTGGCCAACGGCAAGGGCGGCGAGGTGGCACGCGTGGAGATCAGCACCGACACGGCCTCGGTCCGAGTGGGCATCAACGCACCCTCGGCCGACATCGTCAACATCGCGGACCTCTTGTTCGTGCCCACGACCATGCCCGACCGGGGCCTTCTGGCCAGCGACGACCTGCACCCGCAACAGGTGCTGGCGCCGCCGGTCAGCGTGCGCGGCATCGATGGAGCCCAGCACCTGGCCAACCCGGGCTCGCTGTTCGATTCCACGCGCAGCTACAACTTCGAGGACGTCCGCAACGGCCTGATGCAGCTCGACTTCAACCTGCATCAGACCCAGCAGGTCTACTACACCGACGACGTTTCGTCCGAGCCCAATTTCGTCCAGCAGCAGAAGCTGCTGACGGGCGCGGTGCCCACGTCCATCGTGCGCAACGCAGCCGGCACGCGCGTGTTCGTGGCGCTGGGCGGCTCCGACGTGGTGCAGGAGCTGTCGGTCAACACGTCGGTGCGGCCCTTCTCGGTCACGAACGTGCGCACGTTCCATACCAGCCTGCGTCCGTTCGGGCTCGCGCTCGACGAGCAGAACAACCTGCTTTACGTGGCCGACTGGGGCGGCGAGGTGCTGGAGGCGTTCGATCTGGGCGGCGGCCAGCGGGTGCTCAACTTGGATCTGGGCTACGCGCAGCCGACCTACCCGGCCACCAACATCGAGCGCGGCGAGTATTTCTTCTACAACGCATCCTGGTCCAACAACGCGCGCAAGGCCTGCGCAAACTGCCACTTCGACGAGCTCGACAGCGACGGCGTGGGCTTCTCCAACGGCGCCCAGACGCCCACCTACTATCACCAGGTCAAGCCCAACCACAACCTGGCCACCACCAACTCCTACTTCTGGAACGGCTCGTTCGGGGACGGCAACTACACCTCGCTCGCGTTTGCGGCCCAGACCCGCACCAATTGCGAGGTCATCGAGTTCGCGCTCGTCGAGGGGCCGGGCTCGGATCCCAACCGTCGTGTGGGCGATCCCAACAACCGCTACACCAACGGTGGCGACGCCGCCTGCCGACCGGTCTCGAACGGAATCGCCTCGCTGGCCAACCAGGCCCAGATCAATCAGGTGGTGGCGGCCGAGAAGCTGATTGCCGATCAATTCATTCAGCAGGCGACCGGGCTGGACCATGAGGCGCTGTCGCGCGTGATCGACTTCTACGCGGTCTCCGAGCTGCGCCTGCCGCCCAATCCGCTGGCCCAGATGTACGCCTGGAATCAGCTCGATCCGCAGGTCAAGGCGCAGATCGATCAGGGCAAGCAGCTCTTCCAGGCCTCGGCGGCCGGCTGCGCCAACTGCCACGATCCGACCAGCACGCGCCACCCGTTTACCGACGGCCTCGATCACGGGTCGGGCTGCGACTGGACGACTCGCTTCATCAGCACCTACATGAATGATCCGCGCGTGACCGGTGCCATCGGCACCTTCTCACAGACCCTGCTCGACGCCATCGCGGCCTCGCGGCCCGATCACGAGGTCAACATCTACATGGATCCGCTCGACTACTTCACCCCGTTCTGCTTCGATGTTGGCAACTGCCTCGAGTTTGACGACCCGCTGGCGGTGCGCGGCAATCAGACCGAGGAGTCGCGGCGGCTCGACCTTTTGGTCCGAGTCAACCTGGAGGATCCGGATCGGGAGTTCATTCCTGGCAACGTGCGCGGGCAGCCGATCATCAACACGCCGTCTCTGCGCGGCGTGTGGACGCAAGCCAACCTTCTGCATCATGGGCTCGGGCACACGATTGCAGAAGCCGTGCTGGGGCCGGGCCACCCGGCCCTGCAGGCGGGCGAGAACGGGTTTGCGGTCGATGCGCTGGGCGGCTTCGACGTGCATGGCTCGACGCGCAACCTGAGCGCCGACCAGGTGAGGGCGCTGATCCGGTATGTAGAGAGCATTGAGTAAGTCCACGCCCCGCGGGGGGCGGGGCGTGGCAATGGACGTTCCGGGTGTGTGCCGCATAGCTCCTGTCCCCCAAGCAAGCGGCTAGACCCTCCACCCGGAACGCCCATTACCAGGCCCCGCCCAAGTGGCTTCGATTGTCGGCAGGCCGCCCTGATGATGGGAGACTGTGTGCTCGCGACCGAACAGGCAACAGGAGACCGGCAACTGGCAACCGGTAACGCTCAGGGGGGATTGGGCGGATCCAGGCTTGGGCATTGCCCGTTGCCGGTTGCCTGTGGCCTGTTGCCTGTTGTAGTGATGAGGCCGCCGAGTGGGTAATATCCTCTTCATGGCCGAAATGGCTTCGAAACCATTGGGAGTCACGGACTCGCCCGCGGCTGCGCAATCCCGGCGCCGCATCAAGGAGCTGGAAGTGATGGTGGCGGACGTGGTGGTCGAAACCCCGGACACCGCCACGCTGGTCCTGTTCACCGGCAACGATCGCCTCGACTACCAGGCTGGTCATTTCCTGACCATCGATCCGCACCAGTTCGATTCGCTCGAGCGGTTCATCGCTTTTTTCGAGGACGCCAAGGGCAAGAAGGAGGCCCCGCGCGCCTATTCGATGGCCTCGGCACCGCACGAGCGCTACCTGGCCATCACGGTCAAGGAGGAGCGCTTCGTCAAAGGCACCACCAAATACCCGCCGCTCCTGTCGCCCATGCTGGTCAAGCGCACCGTGCGCGGCCACCGGCTCATCGTGACCGGCTTTACCGGCCCCTACACGCTGCCGCTGGACATCGAGTCCCGGACCGACCACATCGTGCACCTGTGCGCAGGCTCGGGCAGCGTGCCCAACTTCTCCATCCTCAAGCATGCGCTGTTCAACCATCCCCGGCTGCGCCACACCTGGGTCTACTCGAACAAGACCTGGGACGATGTCATCTTTCGGCGCGAGCTGGATGCGCTGGCGCAAAAACATCGCGAACGGGTCAATATCATCCACACGCTCACGCGGGAGCCCGATCTGGCGCGGCACGGCCTGAGCGGGCCGGGCGTGCGCAAGGGGCGGGTCACCACCGAAATCTTGCGCGAGGCCATCCCGGATCCGGACGCGTGCATCGTCTACGCATGCGGTCCCGCGGTTTCGCCCTGGGACCGCGCCGCTGCCAAGCGCAGCGGCATCGCGCCCCAGCCACGCTTCCTCGAGACCGTGCTGGCGGGGCTGGAGGAAATCGGGGTGCCCAAGGAGCGGATCAAGCAGGAGTCGTACGGTTAACACGGCTTGGCGTTTGTTCGGGAGCCGGGTATCTTTGGGACATGCGCATCGAGCGCTGGGATCGCGAGCGTTTGGGCCCGCCCAACGAGGACGCGCTCCGCAAGAAGCTTGACGCCCTGGGCTATCAGGTGACCCGCTTCGTGTATCCGCCCGGCACTGTGTTCGAAACCCACACGCATGAGGTCGACAAGATCGACGCGGTGGTATCGGGGCGCTTCCTGATCCGTATGGGCGCCCAGTCGGCCGTGCTGGAAGCGGGCGACGCGGTGTTCGTGCCGCGCGGGATGCCCCATCACGCCGAGGTGGTGGGCGAAGAGCCCGTGGTGAGCCTGGACGCCCTCAAGCGGTGACCGAGAAGGCCCAGGAGCAGGAGCTCGACGCGGCTGAGGTGGTGGCCCTGGGTGAGCAGGGCTTCTTCGTGCGCGACCGGTGGTTGGGCGCGCACGTGGCGGCGCGCGTGCACGCCGAGATCGAGGAGCTGGCGAAAGCGGGGCGCCTGCATCGGGCCGGCTTGAGCCGGGGCGCCCAGCACAGGCTCGATCCGAGCCAGCGCGGGGACGAGGTGGCCTGGATCGAGCCCCATGGTCAGGCCGCGTCGAGCGCGCTTTCGGCTCTGTGCGAGCGCTTCGAGCTGCTTCGGCGGGCGCTCAACCGCACGGCCTGGCTGGGGCTGGACCGCTTCGACGTGCAGGCAGCGCGCTATCCGGGTGGCGGCACGCACTACGCGCGCCACCGCGATGCGTTTTCAGACCGCCCGAGCCGCCGCGTGACCGCCATCTACTACGCCAATCCGGGCTGGGGCGCAGCCGCGGGCGGCCTTCTGCGCCTGCATAGCACCGACCGGCCCACCGACATTGCGCCCCAAGACGACCGCCTGGTCGTGTTCTTGTCCGAGCGCATCGAGCACGAGGTCACGCCCGCTCAGGCTCCGCGGATCGCGGTGACCGCGTGGTACTACGGCGCCACCGCCCCGCGCTGAGCGCTCGATCGCCAGTTGCAGGGCGATCTCGCGCTGCTATCCTTGTGCCTCTGCTCTGATGCAAGGTCCCCCACTCGCTCCCTCCACCGCCCAGCCGGTCCCGGCCCGGCTGTGGGCCTCTCTGCGCGAGGCCATCGTGGGCACCCAGCAGGACTTCACCGAGGGCGCGCTCGGCCGCGCCATCCTGCTGCTCGCCGTGCCCATGGTCATGGAGATGGCCATGGAGTCGCTGTTCACCATCGTCGACGTGCTGTGGGTGGCGCGCCTGGGCGCGGACGCGGTGGCCGCGGTCGGGGTGGTCGATTCCCTGGTCACGCTCATCTTCGCGGTCGCCATGGGGCTCTCGGTCGCCACCACCGCCATCGTGGCGCGCCGCATCGGCGAGAAGGACCCGGCCGCCGGCGCCACCGCGGCCGTGCAGGCGATTGCGCTCGGCATCGTCGTGGCCGCGCTTCTGGGCGTGGTGTTGGGCGCGCTCGCGCCTGCGCTCCTGCGCCTGATGGGCGCCTCGCCAGAGGTGGTCTCGGTCGGCACCGGTTTCGCGCGCGTGATGCTGTCGGCCAACGTGACCATCATGCTGCTGTTCCTCATCAATGCGGTGTTTCGCGGCGCCGGCGACGCCGCCATCGCGATGCGCACGCTGTGGCTGGCCAACTTCATCAATCTGGTGCTCGATCCATGCCTCATCTTCGGGCTGGGCCCGTTCCCGCGCCTGGGGCTGACCGGTGCAGCGGTGGCGACCAGCATCGGCCGCGGCATCGGCGTGGCCTATCAGCTCTGGGTGCTGGGCCGCGGGCGCGGCCGCATCGTGATCCGAAGCGCGCAGATCCGCCCGCAGGCCGCCGTCATGCTGAACCTTCTGCGTCTGTCCCTGGGCGGCATGTTCCAGATCCTGGTCGCGAGCGCGAGCTGGCTGGGTCTGGTCCGCATCCTGGCCCACTTCGGAAGCGCAGCCCTGGCCGGCTACACCATCGCGCTGCGCATCATCATCTTCGCCATCCTGCCCTCGTGGGGCATGTCGAACGCCGCCGCTACTCTGGTGGGCCAGAATCTGGGCGCCCGCAAGCCCGAGCGCGCCGAGCGGGCGGCCTGGCTGACCGGCTTCTACAACATGTGCTTCCTGGGCGGCGTAGGCGCCCTGTTCATCGTGTTCGCGGAGCCGCTCATCGGGATCTTCACGCACGACCCCGCGGTGGTCCCCATCGGCGTCGATTGTCTGCGCTTCGTCAGCTACGGCTACCTCTTCTATGCCTACGGCATGGTGATGGTGCAGTCGTTCAACGGTGCCGGCGACACCGTCACGCCGACCCTCATCAACCTCGCCTGCTACTGGCTGTGGCAGATCCCGCTGGCGTTCGGGCTGTCGCGCCTTCTGGGCTTGGGCCCGCGCGGCGTGTTTCTGGCCATCACGATCTCGGAGTCGACCATCGCGGTCGTCGGGATGCTGGCCTTCCGGCGCGGGCGCTGGAAAGAGCGCAAGGTGTGAAGGTAACATCGCCGCCATGCCGGTCGCCGAGCGCGCGGGCCAGCCCATCGATTATTCGGCTCAGGGGCCTTCGGGCGCGCCCGTGGTGGCGCTGCTCCATAACCTGCTCACCGACCGCACCGTGTTTTCAGCGCAGGTGGCCCGACTGAGCGAGCGCTTTCGCACGCTCGCGATCGATCTGCGCGGCCACGGCGGAACGCCGGCCCGGCGCCCGTTCGCGGTGCGCGACCTGGTCGAAGATGTGCTCTGCGTGCTCGACCGGGAGCAGGTCCAGACGGCCTTTCTGTGCGGCATCTCGCTGGGCGCGCAGGTGGGGCTCGAGCTCGCGCTGGCACAGCCGGCCCGGGTGCGGGGCCTGGTCGCCATGGCGCCCCATCCCGACCGCGCGAGCGCACGCGATCGGGTGATGAGCACGCTGGGCGCCGCCGCCGTGTGCCTTCTCGGCCCCCGCCGCCTGCTTCCGCGCGCCGCGCTGCCCCAGCTGTTCGGCCACACCTTCCGCAGCCAGGCCAAGGCCGAGGTGGCGGCCTGGGCCGACAAGCTGGCCGCGCGCGGCCGCCTCGACACCGTGCGCGCTCTTCGCGCCTGGGCCGCTCGGCCTGCGCTTGCGGATCGGCTCGCGCGCGTGCGCACGCGCGCCCTGGTCGTGGTGGGGGAGGAGGACACCGCCCACCCGGTGGCCCTGGCCGAACGCGTGCAGCGGGCCATCCCGGGCGCCCGGCTGGCTCTGGTCGCGCGCGCGGGGCACACGCTCACGCTTGAGAATCCTCACGAAACCGGCCGCCTTATCGAGGAGTTCCTGGCATGACCCGGCGCATCCTGCGGGCCCTTCTAAGCCTGGTTTTGCGGGTGTTCTTCCGGCGCATCGAGGTGGCAGGAGCCGAGCACGTGCCAGCCGAAGGCCCGGTGATGTTCGTGCTCAACCATCCCAACAGCCTGCTCGATCCGCTGTTCGTTCTGTGCCTGGCCCCGCGCCGGGTCTCGTTTCTGGCCAAAGCTCCGCTGTTCGGCATGCCGATTCTGGGCGCGCTGGTGCGCGCGCTCGACTGCCTGCCGGTCTACCGTCACCAGGACGAGGGGCAGGATCCGGCGCGCAACCGCGAAACCTTCGAAGCCGCCCGTGCGCTGCTCGCGCGCGGCGGCACCATTGCCATCTTTCCGGAAGGCACCTCGCACAGTGATCCCATGCTACGCCCGCTCAAGACCGGGGCCGCGCGCATCGCCCTGGGCGCAGCCACGCCGGGTGGCGAAACTCTGCGCATCGTGCCGGCCGGGCTCTACTACACCGAAAAAACCCGTTTTCGCTCGGAGGCGCTGGTGTGCTTCGGCGCGCCCATCGTGGTCGACCCGGTTCCACCCGGGCCCGATGGCGAGCCGCCCGCCGAGGCCGTGCGCGCGCTGACCGCGCACATCGACCACGCTCTGCGCAGCGTCACCATGCAGGCGGCCGAGGTGGAGGCGCTGACCCTGGTTGCGCGCGCCGAGCGGATCTTCACGGCGGAGGAGGCGGCAACCGGGTCGGCGAGCGAGTCCCACCCGGCCAACGCCCGCCTAGTGCGCGCATTCGATCGGCGCCGGCGCTTCCTGGCGGGCTACCAGGCGCTGCGTGAACAAACGCCCGATCGGCTCGACGCCACCCGCGCGCGCTTGCTGCGCTACGAGGCCGAGCTGGCCCAGGCCGGCCTGGAGCCAGAGCGCCTGGCACCGGGCGGCTTCGCGCTGGGGCCGGTTTTGCGTTACACCGTGCGCAGCCTGCTCCTGTTCGCGGTGCTGGCGCCGGCCGCCCTCGTGGGTACGGTCGTGCACTATCCGGCCTACCGGGCCGCTCGCTTTGCTGCGCGCAGGCTGGCCGACGACGACGACGTGGTCGCCACCGTCAAGGTTCTGACCTCGATGCTTCTGTTCCCGCTGACCTGGCTCGCCCTCGCGCTCGCAGTCGGGCTGGGCCTGCACGCGGGCTGGCTGGCCGCGCTCATCACCTTCCTGGGCGCCCCGCTCGCGGGTTTCTCTGCGCTCGCGTTCTGGGAGCGGCTGGCCGGGCTCCTGGCGGGTGCACGCGCGCTCGCCCTGTACCTGTTCCACCGCCGCGCCTTCCACCGCCTGCTCGACGAGCGGCGCGCCATTCACGACGAGATCCTGGCCCTGGCCGCCCACCTGGAAGCCAGTTCACAGTCGCCCGCAGACGAGGTATCCTCTCCGCCCAGATAAGCTTATGCGCACGCTGGCAGCTTTGCTGGTCGCGGTTTGCGTGTGTTGGGCGGGCGCGGCCCGTGCGCAGACCCAGGTCAAGCCGCGCTTTCTGGTCATCTTCGATACCTCGGGCAGCATGAACCACACGCCCGAGATGGCGGTGCTGGGGGTCGATCCCTTCATCACGCCCATCAATTTCTGTCTCAACACATCGAACTGCCCGGCCGGCGACGTGTGCGTGGGCAATCAATGCCACATCCAGGACGGCGTGCCCACGCACGGCGACGGCTCGAGCGAGAATCCGGGCTGCGACGAGAACGGCGACGGCCTGTTCAACGACTCCAAGATCTTTCAGGCCAAAGGAGCGCTGCTCAACGTCATCTCGGCATTTGGCCAGATCGACTACGGCCTCGAGACCTACTTCCAGGTCGAGGGCGGCAACGCCTGCACCGCCACCGGCCAGTGCACCGGCCTGAGCCCGGCCTTTACCTGCGCCGGCAACCGCTGTGTGTTCTGCGAAACCAGCGGCAGCCCGGCCGGCGTGTGCAACCCCGACTGGGTCACCGAGTGCCGCTCCACGCTGGCCTGCAACAACACCAACTGCGGAGCCGGCGAAACTGCCTTCTGCACGGGCTGGAACATCCCCACCTCGTGCAATGGCGCCACCAACCCGTTCGGCTTTCCCGTCACCTGCGCCAGCGGCAACGGCTCCGACGGCAACGTCTGCACCGAGTACGTGGGCGTGGGCCGCGACGCGGCCGGCAACTGCGTGCCCAATTCCGGCTCGGTTCGGGTGCCGTTCGCGGGCGCCAGCGACAACTTCTCACAGCTCGTCACCTGGATGAACAACAGCTTTTCGGCCGACGGCCACGAGCTGCGCGGCATCGGCCCGACCCCGCTGACGGGCAGCCTGACCACGGCCAAGCAGTATCTGGAAAACCAGCTGCCCGGGATGCCACTCACCGACGGCTTCGTGCCCTGCCGGTCCTACGCGGTCATCCTCATCACCGACGGACAGGAAACCTGCGGCGGCACCCCGGCCACGGCCGCGCAGGCGCTGCGCTCGACCAACATCCAGCGCCCGACCGGCGGCACCGTGGCCATCGACGTGAAAACCTACGTCATCGGCTTCGCCCTGTGCCCGCCCGGCATGCCCGGCTGCGCCGCCCAGCAGTCGCTCAACGCGATTGCGGCTGCGGGCGGCACGGTGACCGCCTTTTCGGCGCGCTCGGGCGCCGACATCGAGCTCGCGCTCGCGCAGATCGTGCAGGGCTCGATCAAGGTCGAGTACTGCAACAACGTCGACGACAACTGCGACGGCGTGATCGACGAGGGATACGACAAGGGCGCGCCGTGCACGGTCGGCCAGGGGGCGTGCCAGCGCTCGGGCATCAAGATCTGCGGCTGCAACCCGGGCGAGGTGGGCTGCGATCCGACGCTGGGCCAGGTCGGCCGCGGACCGACGCACACCATCTGCAACGTCAGTCCGGGCCCGCCCACGACCGAGGTCTGCAACGGCATCGACGACGACTGCGACGGCATCGTCGACGACAACATCCCCGGCGGTTGCCCGGTGTGCACGCCGATCCCGGAGACCTGCAACAACCGAGACGACGACTGCAACGGCGTCGTCGACGATCCCAACGAGATCTTCCCATGCCCGACCTCGGGTCCCGCGCCCGCGAGCTGCACCTGCCCGGCCGGCCGCAGCTGCGCCAACCTGGCCGATCGGCCGCTGTGCAGCTGTCCGCCCCCGTGCGGGCCGGCGATCGGCAATTGTCGGCCCGGCACGTTGGCGTGCGTGGGCGGGACCCTTAGCTGCCAGGGCGCGACCGGGCCCACCCCCGAGGTGTGCGACGGCCGGGACAACGACTGCGACGGCGCCATCGATGGCCTGTCGCGCGCCTGCTACCCGAGCGGCGTGCCGGGTTGCAACCTGGCCACCGGCATGTGCCAAGGCATCTGCCTGCTCGGCACCCAGATCTGCCCGCGCCTGGCCAGCCCGGCGCCGGGCAACGCGTTCGGCGCCTGCATGGGCGCGGTCACCCCGCAGCCCGAGATCTGCAACGGCCTGGACGACGACTGCAACGGCATCGTGGACGACGTCCCGGGCGGCTGCTCGAGCTCGTGCGTCCCGCAGCCGGAGCTGTGCAACTGCCGCGACG
>Ga0126376_10001737_pt1 | contig 11949 bp, 10 predicted proteins | sample PanSoiMetPlot_15_FD_92760 | JGI IMG/M metagenome (GOLD analysis project Ga0126376, IMG submission 92760) | Tropical forest soil microbial communities from Panama - MetaG Plot_15 | ecosystem: Environmental > Terrestrial > Soil > Tropical forest > Bulk soil | place: Panama | collected 2016-02-17
AGGTGTAATCCATCCACGGCGTGGCGGTGAATTCGTTACGGTAGCCATTGCTATGGTCGTAGCGGTGGATGACGCTGATCAGGCCGTAATCGCCCTTCGCGTCGAAATCGGCGCCTTCGATCCGAACCTTGTCGCCCGGTCTGAGATGCGGATTGCGGCTGACGCCGGCGGCGACGATCTTTGAGCCGATGGCGCGCTGGCTCTCTTTTTCGAGCAACGCCTGATAGCTCTGAATCTTCGGCGCGCGGCCGTCGAAGACCAGGCGGTCCGGGGGCAATTGGTTTGATTGTTCCAGCACGGCTCCGACCATATCGGCGGCGGTTTCAGGAAAAAACTGCGGGTCCTTTTTGACTTCGCTGAAACGCCGGCTCTCCATCGTGCGCGGGTCGTAGCAGCTTCCGTCGAAGGCCGGCTGCCCCAAACGCCCCTTGATCGAAAAACTGACCAGGCCACGTTCATCGTGCCAGCGCATCGTCTGTCCAGTGTCCTCGAACCCGCGCCTGATCTCCACCCCGTCGGGAGTGGGGCGCATAAAGCATCCCTGGTCATCGGCGATGCGCCGGATGAAATCGAAATCGCTCTCGCCCCACTGCACATAATTCATTTTCGCGCACTCGCCGTCGACGTTGAATTGCAACTTCAGCTTGTCCTCGCCGATGACTTTGTCCGCGACAGCTTGCAGTTTCATGCCGTAGAAGTAATGCTCTTCAGGCGTGAGCTGCAGCTTGTAAGATTGAGTCACCCCGCGCACCCTGGCGACGAAATCCCTGCGCAATCCGTACTCCATCTCGGCCTCAAGCGCCAGGCCGGTGAAAATCGGTAACTCGGATCCGAATTCCTCGAAGACGCTAAACTCGATCGATTTGCCGAGGTAGGATGCGACAGGAGGTTGTTCCTGGTTGACCAGACGGAACTCGACGTCGAGCCAATAATGCGCCCCTAACTCCTGCCGGATTTCGAGGCGCGATATCATCACATCTTCCAAAATTTGGCCGTCGATCTTCAAGTGAAAAGGCCAGTATCGGTTTGCCATATATTCCTCTGATTGGTTCCAATGGTTCTCACCTGATCTGCAGGCGTTCTACTCCCTTGCCCTTGTAAAAGAGCGTGAATACGTAAGCCGGTTCGTAGGCGTCGCTCGAAGGATCGATCTCGATCATCTTCACTTCGACCCAGTCAATTCCCAGCTCGCGCAGGCTGCCATTTATTCGTTTGACAGTTTCCTGTCGCAAGTTGGCTTTGAACGGGAGGTCTGCCAGCGCGTCACGGACGCCGAAATCCTGCGAACCAGGCCAGCCTCGGGCCGGCGTTGCGAGCATAATCTTCAGCAGGCGCAGAAGGTTCTCCTCCGCGCCGTTTGAACGCGCCATCCTGCCGATTGGATCGATCCGCAAAGGGAAAGCAAGGTAGTCCATAAACGCGAGACAGAAGTCAGAAGAAACAAGAACCACACCTTCCGCCGGCGCGGCCTCGCCGGCGCCTTTCTGACTCCCGTATTCCGACTTCCGTCTCCTCTCCTCCTTCGGATGTTAATTCCCGATTTTAACCTCCTGATATCTACCTTCAGTAATGTCCGGAGATAGCTCGAGGTCCAGGACATGATTGTAGCTGTCGTCGGCGCCAAGGTTCGAGGTGCGGAAGGAGGTGATCCAGCCTTGGAACGAGTAGGTGCAGACGACGTCTTGCATCGCCAAATCTTTCCAGAACTCGATTTTTATCGGCTTAATCCGATCTTTCTTGTTCGTAGCGGCGCTGAGATCGAACAGTTTTTTGATAGTTTGGAATGGGCAGTTCTTCTCATCATTCAGACTAATGCGGACATTCACTGACACGATGGGCAGTTCCATCTTCGGTATCCCTAAGTCAGTTCTCTGCGCGTTCATCGCAAACACGGCCTCCGCCGCATTGATCTTCGTGCCGTCAATCGTGAAGCTAACTTTTTGTGCTGCCATAACAATCCTCCAGGATCTAAAGGTTATTGATCATTGTCGAAGGAAGAAGAACAACCGTTCCCGCATCCATTCGAGCACCGATTTAAATTTCGCGCCGAGTCGCGAGCGAAAACTTTGCTTCGGCGATTCCGCCTCGATGAGTTCAGACGCCGGCGGCGGCGTTCGCATGACGGCGCCGGTCATGACGCGTAACGGCGCCGGCGTCAGTTTCCCGCCCCATCTGGCACATCGCCCAGGGGCTTGAATTCCGGCACGTCGATCTTGACGCGGAAGACTTCGGCCGGCCCGGTCGGCATCACTTCGAGATAGATGTCGCATACGCCCTGCATCCGTTTGTCGTAGTCCTTATCCACAAACAGGCTGTATTCGAGGATCGTGCCTTGCGACTTCTGTTCCTCCAGCAGCCGCTGAAGAGGCCTCTCCACCTCTTCATCCATAAATTCGCGCGTCAGCACCTGTCCGGCTATTTCACGCAGGCGAGCCGAGACGGCGCGCTCCAAATACGACAGTACGCGGTAGGCCGTGAAGAATTTGTAGACGCCGTATTTGTCATCGGCGAGGCTGCGGCAGCCGTAAAAACAGAGATGGTTATCGGCGTCGCGGATGATCGGAATCACCTGCATCTCCTGCGAAAGCAGTTCCATCTGGCTGATCAAACACTCGATGCGCGCCTTTTCGACCCCTTTGATCCGCCCGAACTTCGCGCCGATCGGGCCTTGCACCACGCTGTCGCGCGCGCGGTCGGTGCGCGCGACGGCGCCGGCGAAGATCAGCGAGGCCGGGGCATAAAGATCATCGGCGTCTTCTGATTGTTTCTCGAACCAATGGGCGTCGCGAAGTTTGAGCGTCCCGACCATGACAACGTCGGACGCGGCCTGATCGTCCGGGCGTTTGAGGAATTCATATCGCCCGCCGGGGCGAAATTGCCCCACGGCCTTCTTGTACGACTCCTCATCACCCAGATCGGTGATGAGCAGCATGCCCCACTTCCACGCCTCCTCTTCGAGCGCCTCACGAATCATCATCTGGATTTCGCCCGGCACGACCAGGTTGCAGATGTCGTCGCGGAAGTTGAAATTGTCGTTGCGGTTGGTGACGAAGCGTCGAACGGCTTCGAGCGTGACGCTCTCGCGGTTGCGCATCGCCTGCGGGTCCGCGTTGTAGATGAAGAACTCGACCGGCTTGCGCTGCTTGCCGTCGGGGACGACCGAGTTTTCGAAGAAGAGCCAGATCTGACGGTAACTGGATTCGAGCGGGCGGATCTCCTCGAAGAGTTTCGCCATCACCTCGTCGCGCACGCCCTCGGCCTGGTCGATCTGTCGCTGGAACTTCTTCAGAGTCTCGTCATAGCTGTCCGCTTCCGTGAGCAACGATTCGAAGTCGGTCAGACGTGAAAGGAATTCGCTCGCCGTTTCCGGCGTGAAAATGGTCTCTATGGCAGTCTTCTGTTCTCCCAGTCGCGGATGAATGGCCACGAAGATTTCGTCCAGCACTTTGCGCACAGGCGCTTCGGCGTCGGCGAAGAGCTCGGCGACGGTTGCGGTCTTGACTTCCTGCTTGGCCATCATTCAACTCCTTTCGAAGCGCCGGCGACCTTCTCCAATTCGCTCCGGAGACGGGCGAGGGCCTCGAGAATCTGTTTGCGCTGCTTCGGATCGGACCAGGCGCGTTTGACCGAAGGGAGCGACCAGCGATCCTTCATGCGATAGAGCAGATCGATGGCGCTCTTCAAATCCGCAATATCGTTGCGTTGACCCGGCACCCTCTTCTGTATATTCTCCGGGCTGAAATCCTTGAGGCTGCGAAATTCGAGATCGGCCACGAACTCCGTCGCCTCGGCGCCCGCCTGGGTTTCAAAATGGATCGAAGGCTTGAACTCCCGGAAGGCGTCGTCGACGCTGTCCACTCGCACGGCCTCTTCGTCTTCGTTTTCGACTTCTCTACCCATCCGCTCGAGCGTTACCGGGAGCACTGCCAACGTCGTGTCGGTAGGGACCGGACGCACAGCAGGCGTGATACCTTTGCGAATGACTTCTATCTTAGGCATATCTTTCCACTCCTAAAGCCACTCCTAAAGTTGGAGATGTTAATGTGATGATAACGTATGTATCTGCTTATTTATGCCGCTAATTGTACAAGGAAAACGCTTGATATTCTTCCTCGACTTTATCCATATCCATAGTGGTCCGTCGATCATTTAGGATTACAATTCGGAAATCGCCGCTTTGCGGATGGTGAGACGCCGTGAATCGCCGAGGTCTCAGCAGAGTCCTGGCGTGTATTTTTCAATAATGTTGAAACGGCCGGATAGGCTGTTTATCCAGGCGGTTAGAGTTTAGACAATCAAGGAATGTCCGATCGCCAATTCCAAAATCAGCCTAAGGCGGCGAATGGATATCTACGGCTTATTAGGGGGAGTGATATAATGTTAGCATTGATAGTTAGCCCGATCAATCACAAATTCGTCAGCGGCGCCTGGATTGGTTATTCCAATTTGACCACAACGCGAATCTCCAATCCCAATCTGGATCGGTTATTCCAATTTGACCACAACGCGAATCTCCAATCCCAATCTGGATCGGTTATTCCAATTTGACCACAACGCGAATCTCCAATCCCAATAAGGACCGTTCCTGCAGACTCGCCTCCAATTCTCGCTTAAGGATCTCCGCTTCTACTTCGGGGAGAACGAAAGCGTCGCGGTCGAGCGTAATCGTTACCATCTGCACTCGGTGTAATCCGTCAGTCCCTCGTTCGAGCATCGGCGCGGCTTCCACCGCGCGGATCTTGGGTTCGAACGCCCGGGTCATCGCTTCCAGGTCAGGATAGGTGACCGGGCGCTCGCGCGAGAGTAGCATCTCGGTGAACCTTCGTCTGATCTCCATCAAATTGGCGCCGTCATCGCCTCCTGCGGATTCGGTCACATTTCTGATCTCCAACGTCCGCGGCGTCGCGCGATTGAGAAACCCTTTGATCCCCCCGGCGGCGACATCGTTGCCCAGCTCGCCGTTGGAAAGCAGCGCCCGGACATTAACATAGGCGTCCGTGGCGCCGCGGGCGGTGCGAGCAGGATCGATTTCGAGCCTGCTCTGGCGAATGCGGTAGCGCCCGGCGCCTTCATCGGCGCTCGGCTCGGTTTCGAGCAGATACGTCGAGCCGCGTTCCCCTTTGACCGAGAGCATCTTGACGAGGCGCCGCGCCCGCCCGCCCCCCGTAGTTAACGGGACCATCGCGCCGTCTTCAGAAAAATTGATCGTCTGATTGAGTACTTCTATGTTGGAAGCCGTGGCGCAATGCGGCACGACGCGGATCAGGTCCTCAGAGATGTTCGCCGCCTCTTTCGGCAACCCGATTCGCAGCCAGGCGCGCCGCGCGTCGAACAGGCTCTTCTTCCCAGTTTGTTGAAAAATTCTTCCCAGTGGCGCCTCCATCTTCATCGGAATCCGGGTCAGGAACCGCCGCTCACGCGGAATGTGCGGCAAGACGAAGAGGCGGCCGCCATAAAACCCTTCAGGTAGCAGAGCCTGGCGAGGAGGCTCGGCGCCTCCGATCATCCATTCCAGCGCGCGCACGCCGCCACTCGCCGCGCGCGGGCGCAGCAACCCTTCGGCTCGTATCCCGCCTTCGTCATCGATCAGACACCAGACTTCGCGTTTCAGATAACCGGCCAGATCGCGAGCCTCGGGCAGTAATTCAAAATAGAACCCGTGCCGGCTCAGGTGTTCCGCCGTATCGACGTCAATCGCGATGTAGATCGCCGGATTGTTTCCCAACTCCGCCGGCGTCGCGTCGGACGAAGGCCGCGCGTCTTCCATCTCCTTAGTCACCTCCGTCCCGTGATGTATACGCAACATCCCGTCCTGATAGATTACGACCAGCGCTATCCTGGCGGCGGAGACGTCGAGGGGGGTGTCGAGCGCGAACGTCAGTTTCTCTCGCGACCTCGACTCCCCGATCAATTCCGTCATCCCTTCAAAAGACTCGCGCCCGCTCAATAAACTAAATCTGACGACGGTCTGCGCCGCCAGCGCCCGGCGTTCCGGCATTCCCAACCCTGACATCAGCTCGTCGAGAATCGCCAGCGGGATGTTCTCGGCCGCCTGCTCATAGACCTCGGCTATCTGCGAGGCGAATGAGCGGAGCAACACGGCCAGGATCGGGTCCGTCTCCTGCGTCGTGACGCCGTACTCTTTGAGCAGACGGCGGAAGTCGTCGCGGAGTTTTTTGTCTATTTCGGTCGGGCGCGGCGGTTGCCATTGCGACATAAATTTAATTGCTCTTCTTGTTGTCGTAGATTCGCGTCTCCTCGAACCCCTGTCTCGGCTTGGCCGCGGCGCCGCCCCTTCCCGATTCGCCCGGGGCGGGCGGCGCAAACCTGGGCTTCGAAACGCTGCGTGACGGCGGCAATTTCGCCCCTCCGCGGCCGGGGATGTGCGGCAGCGGCGTTACCGGCCAGACGATTTTCGGAATGAGGCGCCAAAGCCCGGCAAGAATCGCGAGCGCGACGGCAAACCTGACCAGGAGCCACAACAGCTCCTTCCACTGCTCGCCCGGCGGCTGCGGGGCGTCGGCGCGCTCCGTCACCAGCCTCATCTCTTCCCGCTCCATTGTCCTGTCCGGCGCGCATCCGGCGGCCGCGCGGCAATTCCACGGGATGACGCCCTGAAGGATTTTTCCGTCGAGCGCTTCGATCTGAACCTTGAAATTGAGCGATTTCAGCTCGTGATAATCGCGACGCCGGGTGAAGAACAGGATCCCGATCTGCTCGGCGAGCGATTGCTTCGCCCCCGCGAGGAACTGGGTGAGCGACTGGGCGTCGTCGGCGCTGGAATACTGCGCTTTGTTCTCTCGCGGAAAGACCATCTCCCTCAGCGCGCCGGCGTCTATTCCGTCGCCGACGCCGATGGTGAAAGTCTGAATGTTGGTTTCGTTGAGCTTCTTGATGACACTGTCAAGATCGTCTTTCCTCTGCAGCGCCTCCGGGTCATCGCCCGGCCTGACGTCATTCTGTCCGTCGGTCAGGATGACGAGCATGTATTGCCGGTCCGCATTCTTCTTCTTGAGCCTTTGCAGCCGGTTCAGCGCGAAGATGGTCGCGCTGTAGAGCGCCGTGTTTCCATCGCGCCGGGCCTGAAGCCTGTCGATCTGCGCCTCCGCCTCCTCCTGGGTCTCCGCGAAGACCGCGCCTTCAACTTTCGCCTTCACGTCGTGACTTTCGAACGGCGCGATGGCGATCCGGTCCCCGGGGCGAAACCTGTCAACCAGGACGCGCGCCGCATCCTTCGCCGCATCGAGCCGCGTGCGCCCCCCCAGTCTGCCCGTGATCATGCTGCCGCTGAGATCGAACAACATCATCACATCCAGCTTGCCCTCCGTCGCCCGGTTGGAGACCTTGAACGGGGTGAAGTCCTTGCCTTCGCGGATGAAGAGCGAGCTGGCCTCGCGCACTTTGATCCTTTTCTGCAGGTCCTCGGCGCGGCCGGGCAGTTTGACCTGATCGGGGTTGGCGAATTTGAGTTCCGCGTGAAAGTACGGCCGTGGGTCGTTCTCATCAAGCGCGAGCAGTTCGACTCTCTCCGCCGGCCGAATGTCCTGCGCCTTTTCGGCGCGACACCCGAAGCCGCAAAGCGCGATGAGGCAAATCCAGAAGATCAGCGATTTTCCAGGATATTTTCCAATCATTCAGGGTCTGCCTCCTTTCCCGGGGGACAACGTAATGGACGGGTGCGGTTCGATATAGAAGCGGCGGTCTCTCGAAATCAGGATGGCGTGCCGCGGTTCGACCAGGCTGTCCGGGATGTAGATTTGAAGTTCGGGAGAGAGCATCGTCGTCGATTGGCTCGCGCTCAAACGGCCGATCACGTACTTCTCCCCGTTATGGATCTCCCATTGCTTGCGGCTCTGCTTATACCGCTTCTGCGTCGCCGCGTCGCTGCTGTTGACGAACTCGAGCACGCCCTGGCGGGTGAGGATCGGCGCGAGGCTGATGAAGGTCGTGACGCCCAGCCCGGCCAGCGCCATTCCGATCGCCTGTGAATTGCCGCCTCCGATGAGATTCGCCAGCAGCAAGTAGGCCAGGCCGCCGACCACGCCCCCGGCCATACCGCCCAGCAGCCCATTGAAAACGCGCGAGCGATTGACCTGCCACCAGCGCAGGCTGATCCCGAATCCGATAAGCGCTCCCGCGATCAACCATGAGAGCGTATCCGCGACAAAAGGCGCGTCGATCATCGCCGCCCTGATAAACCGCGCAATCCACCCTCCGGCCGCCCCTGCAATGGCCCCGCCAACGGCGCCGATCAATATCCATAGGGGAACGATCGCGTCTCCGAGCCGGCGGTCATTGATGCCGACGCTCAACCCGCCGATCAACGCTCCGAGCAGGGTGAAGGCGATCATATCGTAATACTCCACATCTACGGCGAGAGGGATTTGTATCAACGACCAGATAAACCAGCAGATGACTCCGGCCAGTGCGCCGACCAGCGCCATCTCCCAGATCGTCTGTTGAAAACTGCGCCCCTGCTGAACTCTCTGGATGAATGTCTTGCTCTGATCGATCCTCCGCTGCTGATCTTTGATATTGAATCGCAGCATCGTCCGGCCGACGATGACCTCGTCGCCGGTGCGCAGTTCGGTCCTCTCGGTGATCTCGTATAGCTCGCCATCGCGGTTCAATTCGAGCGAGGGGCGTTTGATCGAGACCCGGATGACGTCATTCGGCCTGACGCCCTGTTCGGGCAATGTCATCGAGTTGCTCAGCTCCTTCCCTTCCCACCGGCAGGTGGGATTCCCCAGCCCTTCGCGCCAGCCTCTCAGAACATAGCCGTCCCGCTCCTCGAACTCGGCCAGGATGTCTCCCAGGAGATCATCCAGGACTTCGTTCTCATCGATCGTGACCGTGCGATGAATCTCTCCATCCTGAGTGTCAAAATAAATCTGATATTTCGGCATAATGTTGTTTTTCCGTCTTACATTTTTCTGTCCGCCGGCCGAAACGATGATCACAGCCCTTCTTCCCCTATCCGGGCTTGAGACAGGCGCCAAATTTCCAGAGATTGGGGCAGATGAGGGATCACCCAATCGCATCCGATGCAACGACCATTCTCCATGTCCCAGCAATGAACGCACATCGCTCGCGGGCAGTTCCCGCATTTCCGCAGGTCCCTCTCGGTCGCCTCGCGCCGGCAGCGGATACAGCGGCCGGCGGATTGTCGATCGCCCAATCGCTCGTCCCACCACTTCTCTTCTTCTATCGAAAGCAGGGGCGTTCGGGAACGCTCGCAGCTGGCGCACCGGAAGGAGTCCGCATTCCAACAGTTGAGACAGACCGAAAATCCGCAGCGCGGGCAGGCCTGTTGCGAACTCCCCAGTATCCTTCGACAGATATGACAGCGCGCCGCGCGGTTGCGTAAGCGCCAGGCGATCACCGCGCCCCCAACGGCTACTCCGAGTACGACAGCCCAGACTTCGATCATTCCAGAGTCAATCGGGCCCGAGTCAGTCGGGTTGACCGGCGGGGAATCCTCAGGCGATCGTATACTCCTGCTCCATATTCCACCTGAAGCGATCCCGATTCCGGCTGCGAGCAAAGGGAGATAGAGATCCAGGGGTGAGTAACTCGGAGTTCCGCGCAACCCCCACAGACCATAAGCCAGTAAGCCCATTACGGCTCCGCACACAAGGATTGCCCCGCCGTTCAGCGACAATCCGACAACGAACTGGATCACCCCGATGACCAATGCCGAGATGATTGTGAGTAGAATCCGCGATCCCATGCTTGAGAATTTAACGCAAAGCGATAACTTGTCTCAATGCCGAACCGTCTCCGGCATCTTTGCCGGCGCTGTTCCGGCCTCCGGCCGAATCCGGACTGTTTCAAGATAAACTTTGTGAAAGCTTTGTTGACAATATTTGATTTGGCGTTTATAAACCATAGTCAGTCGAACTGGACACTTGTTAACCTGAGGCCTTCAGGCCACGAACCTGATGGCTTCTATTATGTAGAAAGAAGATCATGAGACGACACGAAAGATATAGACGCTTACCTGTGACGGCGCTGCTCATAAGTAGCGGCTCGTCATCCGGCTTCACCTCTCACATTTCTTCAGCCCGCATTGTTTCCCTCCAAACCACCTGCTCCTGTTGTTGTTGTTGTCGCCGCTAATCTCCAAGGCGCGTCGAAGCTTTAGCCACAACAAGCTTCCGCTGATTTCCCTTACAAAATAATTCCAAAGGCTGCGTAAAGGCCGCTCTCTACACGGTCGCGCCGCAACCGCTATTCCGGCGGGCATTCCGGCGGAGGGCGCTATGCGACGGTTGGGTTTTTGGCCCGCTTACGCGGCGCGAGAAAGACTATTCACGGCTGAGAGAAAAGCCGTACACCTTAGCAAGGAGGTAACGCTGTTATGAAATTCGAGACCGCCGATTGGAGATTTGAGGTCACGTGGGACGGGTTGCTCCTCCAGCCGCTCGAGCGTGGGCGGGCGAAGGCCGCGAAGAAAACCGCCACTCAAGCCGGTCGCCGAGACGACGCGGCAAGCCGTTATGCCCTCGGACTCGTAGCTCAAACTTTCAACAAACAAAGACCCCGAAAAGGAGCGACGAAATGAGTCTGATCGAACCCCATGGTGGAAGACTGATTGACCGTGAAGCGCGCGGAGTGGAGCGTGAATCGCTGCTGCGCTCGTCGGTGAAGATGCCAGAGTTGACGCTCAACGCGCGCGAGGAGGCGGACCTGGAGCTGATCGCCAACGGCGCGCTCTCGCCGCTCGAAGGCTTTATGGGCGAAGCCGATTACGTTCTGGTTCGCGACCAGAGGCGGCTGGCTAACGGGTCGGTCTGGACGATCCCGGTGACGCTGTCGGCGACGAAAGATGAACAGGCGAAGTTGAAGATCGGCGACGATGTCGCGCTGCGCTCGCGCGACGGACGGCTGCTGGCCGCGCTGCATCTGGCTGAAATCTTCAAATATGACAAGCACCTTGAAGCCGAGCGCGTTTATCAGACGGCCGAAGAGAAACACCCCGGCGTGAAGGCGCTTTACGCGCAGGGCGAGTATCTGCTCGGCGGCCACGTCAGCGTGGTTGACCATTCGCGCCGCCACGAGTTCGCGCCGTACCGTTACACGCCGCGCGAATTACGCGCATTGTTCGCCGAACGCGGCTGGCGAAGCGTCGTCGCCTTTCAGACGCGCAATCCGGTGCATCGCGCCCATGAATACATTCAGAAATGCGCGCTCGAAACCGTTGACGGTTTGCTGCTTCATCCGATCGTCGGCGAAACGAAATCCGACGACATTCCGGCGGCGGTCAGGTTGCGCGCTTATGAAGTGATCATCGAACACTACTACCCGCAATCGCGCACACAGCTCGCGGTGCTGCCCGCGGCGATGCGCTACGCCGGGCCGCGCGAGGCGATCTTTCACGCGATCATCCGGCAGAACTACGGTTGCTCGCACTTCATCGTCGGGCGCGATCACGCGGGCGTGGGAAATTATTACGGCACCTACGACGCGCAACTCATCTTCGGCTATTTCGAGCCGGACGAATTGAAGATCACGCCGATGTTTTTTGACAACACGTTCTTCTGCCGCAGGTGCGACGGGATGGCCTCGCTCAAGACCTGCCCGCACGATCAGTCGCACCACGTCAGCCTGAGCGGCACCCGCGTGCGCGAGATGCTTTCGCAGGGCGAGGTTCCGCCGGTCGAGTTCACGCGGCCCGAAGTCGCGCAGGTTCTGATCGAAGGGCTGCGCCGGTTGAGCGCGGCGGCTTGAGGGAGAGGAGGAGCCATGAAAATCATCCACGAAGAAACGAAGGACACGAAGGAGGTCGAAGATAGAGGATCGAAGATAGAAGATCGCGGAGAATCTATTTTCGATCCTCGATCCCCGATCCTCGATCGTCTTCATGGTTGGTTTCCCACAGGAGTAGAAATAAGGCGGCGTAGCCAAGTGGTAAGGCGAAGGTCTGCAAAACCTTTATACGCCGGTTCG
>Ga0126376_10001738_pt1 | contig 11947 bp, 13 predicted proteins | sample PanSoiMetPlot_15_FD_92760 | JGI IMG/M metagenome (GOLD analysis project Ga0126376, IMG submission 92760) | Tropical forest soil microbial communities from Panama - MetaG Plot_15 | ecosystem: Environmental > Terrestrial > Soil > Tropical forest > Bulk soil | place: Panama | collected 2016-02-17
AGCAATGACCAACTGGAAGCCCGCGAGGGACAGGCCGGGCGGTTTGGGGTGGCGGAGAGGTTCGTAGTACCGCTGAAACCGGGTAATGCCGGTGGAGGGAAGGGGCCTCAGTTCAAGACAGACGCAATACGTAGGGAAGGACCTGGGAGATTAGGCGACCTATCAACTCCAGGAAGGGTTCAGGACCTGCAGATGGCGTCGCACGCCAAAACAAAGGCATGAGGTCTTGTCCGCGAGCCGGATGCGGGAAATCTGCACGTCCGGTTCGATGAGCGGGATGTGGAAACGGAGCCACCGTCGAACCGCTAAGGCACCGCCAGACGAAAGGGGCGGAAACAGATATGTCCGACCTACCGCAACCGCGCCACATCTCGACTCTACCAATAAGAGACAAAAGCACAGGCGCGCTACGGCGCCGGCGACCCGGTTCCCACGCACCCCGAACCGCGATAGGCTGCTTTGTCATGCAACTTCTGAGGAACGACCATGCGGCGGCGCGAATTCATTGCAGGCCTCGGCACGGCGGCGGCGTGGCCGCTCGCAGCGCGTGCGCAGCAGCCGGCGGTGGCCGTCGCAGTGACAGGCAGTCTGGTCGTTTAACATTTCTATCCGCACCGGACTGCTATACGTTTCCCCTTTGAACCAGTCGGAGGATTACGGATGCGACGGCGGGAATTCATCGCGGGGCTCTTGGCGTTGTGGCCGCTCGCAGCGCGCACGCAGCAGAGCGACCGGATGCGGCGCATCGGCGGGCTTATGAGCTTACCCGCGAACGATCGGGAATCGCTCGCCCGCGTCACGGCCTTCGCACAAGGGTTGCAGGAATTGGGTTGGACGGTTGGCCAGAACGTGCAGATCGATTATCGCTGGGTGGCAGGCGAAGTTGAACGCTATCGCAGATATGCGGCCGATTTGGTTGCGCTCGCGCCGGACGTTATCCTCGCTGCCGACAGCCCGAGCCTCGCGGCGGTACAGCAGGCCACCCGCACTTTGCCGATCGTGTTTGCTGCGGTCACCGACCCCGTCGGGTGCCGGTTACGTCGCGAGCCTGGCGCGGCCCGGGGGGCAACGCCACGGGTTTTGCCGGAGAGGAATATAGTTTGAGCGGGAAACGGCTGGAACTGCTCAAGCAGATCGCGCCGCACGTGACGCGGGTCGCGGTCCTTCGCGATCCCGCCCTGCCCCTGGGAATCGGTCAATTCGCCGCCATCCGCGCTCCGGCCCAATGGTGGCTTGATAGTGACCGCGGGAGCATTTGGGTCGCTCCATCGCAAACTGATCATCACCCTTGCGGCCAAACATCAATTGCCAGCGCTCTACCCCTTCCACTTCTTCGTCACCGACGGCGGCATGATCTCCTATGGGTACGATATCAACGACAACTACCGGCGTGCGGCTGGTTACGTCGATCGTATCCTCAAGGGCGAGCGGCCGGCCGATCTTCCGGTTCAAGCGCCGACAAAGCTCGTACTGGCTGTCAACGTGAAGACCGCCAAGGCGCTCGGCCTCGACGTGCCCACAACCGTCCTGCTGCGCGCCGATGAGGTGATCGAGTAGCAGTCGCCACATGTCGGATAAGGGTCAGACCCGACCGTCAACGGCGCATCGCCGCTGACGGTCGGTTTGTCTTCGATAGCAGAAAGATTGGCCACTTCGGGAGCGATACGACAGCTTGCCCTCCGATTCCCCGAACCGCCCGCTTTGCACCCGGCGCATCCTTAGCCCGGGCTGGGCCACTAATACTTCACTCCCAGGACCAAAGCACCGCCCGCCTGCTGTCGCACCAGACGGGAAAATTCCCTCCTAGACAGGGCTTCCAGTGCCCTGCGCCAACCTTCTAGCGACCTGCATTCGCGATACGTCCGGCTGATTTACCGAATGCACGTTCGCGAACAAGATGCGGGCGCACACCAAGAGGGTGTGAGCGACAATATCCGATCCTACTCGCGGCTTGGACAGAGGACGGACCGAGCAACTGCGGATAGATGTCATGAAACGGGCATTCGAGACCGACTTTGCAGTTAAGGCGGGCGCAACGCTTTCGCCGCTGGCAGGCGTCCTCGTGATAGCTGGCGTTGTTATTGGCCTTTGGGGCGCATCGCCGATTGTTTCCGCGCTCGCTGATGGCATGGTGGCACCGCTGCTGTCTACGATTATCGGGACCGCTGTTTTCATGGTTGAGTCGATGATTTCCCACGCGCTAACACGCCGCCGCGAAGCGTCAGTGCGGTCGCGTTTCGAACAGCACCTTGCGCCTGCGGTGGTGCGGCGGATCCTCGAGAGACCCGTCTCACCCAAGCGAAAAAGCGAGCAGCGCGAAGTAACAGCACTGTTCACCGATCTCGAAGGTTTCACCGCAATGACGCATCGCGCCGACCCGGCAATCCTTGTGGCCACCCTGGATAGCTATTTTGAGGGAATGGCCAACATTATCGTCGCGCACGGCGGCACGATCGACAAGATCGTTGGCGATGGACTTCATGCCTTGTTTAACGCGCCGTATGATCTCGAGAACCATCCGGGGAGAGCCATCGAATGCGCGATTGCGCTCCGGTCATGGGCGGAATTCTTCCGGTGTCGCCCCGAGGTTGCGACGATCGGCTTTGGTCGCACCCGCATTGGTATCGAAACCGGACTGGCCATCGTCGGCGATGTCGGTGTTCATGCAAAGCTCGACTATACGGCTCATGGTGACGCCGTAAATGTCGCCGCTCGGCTTGAGCGCGCCAACAAGGGACTCGGCTCCTCGATCTGCATCGGACCTGTAGCCGCATCTCGCTGGAACCAATTTCTCCTCCGCCCGCTAGGCAAGGTCACCATTCGCGGCCATGACGACCCCATGGCGGTGTTCGAGCCCCTGGAGTTCCGATGTGCCGACGCCGCGGCGACAAAGCTATCCTGCCACCATTGGTCTGCTCCCACTCTGGTGTCATCGCCCGACTTCGACCGGGCGATCCAATAAACACCGGCCGTGGCACTCGATTGCCCGACCAATGTGCTGCGGCTACGCCGCGCCCGCCACCCTGGAGCTCTTGAGCAATCGATTGATCAGAGCGCGCAAAGCCATCGCGCGCAATGGCTTGTGCAGCAGATGGTGGCCACTCTCACGCGCTTCGCGCAGGCGCTCGGGTGCGGTATCGCCGCTCATCAGAAACGCCGGGACCGGCGCTCCGTACGCTTTGCGAAGATCAGCAATCGCCGCGATACCGGATTGCCCGTTCGCCAGACGATAGTCGCATATGATGAGGTCGGGCCGTTCGCCGGAACCGAGGTCGGCCAAGGCCTCTTCCGGGGTCGCGGCTGCCACAACCCGGCAACCCCAACTGCGCAACAGCCCGCCCATGCTGTCGAGCACAAGCGCATCATCATCGATCACCATCACGAGTTTGCCTCTGGTCGCATCGATCGCGACCGGCGCCGGTTGCGGCTCCGCGATTTGCGCCTGGGCGGCCGCCATGGGCACTGTGACGGAAAATCGTGAACCCTTGCCCACGGTCGAGTCCAATTGGATCGGATGGTCGAGCAGTTTGCACAGGCGGTCCACGATGGCGAGGCCGAGGCCGAGGCCGCCTTGGGTATTGTCTCCGGCAAGGCGGTAGAATTCGCCGAAGATATTGCGCCGCTGCTCGTCCGGAATCCCCGGCCCGCTGTCCCACACTTCGATGTGCACCGTGTCGCCGCGCCTCCGGCAACCCACGACGACGCTGCCGAAGGTGGTGTAGCGTACCGCGTTGGATACGAGATTGAGCACGATTCGCTCCAGGAGAATTGGATCGCTGCTCACCCAGGCGCTGCTCAACACCAGCTGAAAGGACAGCCCCTTTTCGCGCGCTGCCTCCGCAAAGGTGCTCTCAATTCGACGGAGCACTTGGGCGATTGGAAATTCTATGAGGTTGATCGGGAGCACGCCGGCATCGAGCTTCGAAATGTCGAGCAGCGCATTAAACAGCTCGTTCATCGCCCCGACAGCGTCGTCAATCCGATCGACCAACCGGCTGCCCTCCGCCGATTTCATGTGGCTCCGCAATTGCGCCACGAACAGGCCGAGCGCGTGCAGCGGCTGACGCAGATCGTGGCTCGCCGCGGCGAGAAAACGGGACTTGGCAAGATTGGCGAGTTCAAGTTCACGTGTACGTTCCTCGACCTTGCGTTCGAGGTAGGCATAGGAATCCTGCAACTGCTCGGCCATCTGGTTGAACTGGTCGGCGAGCGCCTCAAGCTCGTCGCCGGTCGTTATCGAGATGCGTTGGGTGAGATCGCCGCTACCGATGCGGGCGGCGCCGGCGCGGATCGCCTGGATCGGGACCACCATGCGGCGTGCCAGAAACAGGCCGGCCAGGAAAGCGAGCGCGAGCCCGGCGAGCAGCAGGCCGCCGGAGCGCACCAGCGCTTGATAAAGCGGCGCATAGGCCTCATTGACCGGCAACTCGGCAAACAGCAGCCAGCCGAGTGGGACCACCGGCGCATAAGCCGTAAGCACTTCGCGGCCCCGCACGTCCTGGCTGACCTGCACCGGCTCGGTGGGCGTGCCGGCGCCCGTGGCGCGCGCTGCCTTGACCTGAGCAAGTCGCGTCATGTCGGTGTTGCGCAGCACAAGGCTGATGTCAGGATGCGCAATGAGGCGCCCCTCGGCGTCGACCACGTAAGCCTGCCCGTGCTCGCCGACCTTGATCTGCGAAACCACGTCCCAGATTAGTTTGAGATTGACCTCGGCGACGCTCACGCCGGCGTCGCGGCGCGTGCCAGCGAGCGACAGCGTCATATACGGCTCGGATTCGCGGCGGAAGTACACTGGGCCGTAATAGACCTTCTTCGCCACCGCCTCGGTGAATTTCGGCTCCTTGGAAAAATCAGCCTGGCTAGCGACCACGTCCATGGCGAGCCGCGACACTCGAAGCTGTTCCTTGCCGGCGGAATCGAGTTGAGACAGCTCGGTGATCGCCGGCACCTGGCGCAACAGCCTTAGGCCGTCGAAGCGCCGCTGATCGATGGTGCCCGCCGACCACGGCAGTTGCGTGGTCCAACCGACCTGGCTTTTGATCTCCTCAATGAACTGCCCGATCTTGGCGGCTGCCGCCTCCGCCTGCTCGCGTTGGATGCGAATGAGCGAGGCCTTGTGCTCCTGATAGGCGAAGAAGAGCTCGAACAGGCCGTTGGCGAGAAGGACGACGCAGACCACGGCGACGAACAGCGCCACGTATTTGCGAAATAGCGGTCCGTTGATCTGCCGCGAGCGGCTTGTTTCCGGCAGTCGCGCACGAAGCAGCGGACGAGCATCCTTCTTCGGGCGATCGGTCAATTTGAGGCGATCGGTCATTCGATCACCTCGTCGGCGAGCGCCAGCAAGGTCGGCGAAATTTCGAGGCCGAGCGCCTTGGCGGTCTTTAAGTTGATAATGAGATTGACCTTTGTGGTTTGTTCGACCGGCAGGTCGCCGGCCTTCTCGCCTTTGAGAATGCGGCCGGTGTAGAGTCCAACTGAGTGGTAATTATCCGTTGGCGAAGGACCACCGTAGCTCATCAGACCGCCCGCCGCCGCGAACTCGCGATATTGGTAGATCGCCGGCACGGCGTACCGGAGGGCCAATGCGGCAAGCGGTTCGCTTTGGCTCGTGAAGAATGGATCAGCGCTAATCATAAGTGCGCCGGCCCCTATCCGGGTTAAGCTTGCAAAGACGGCATCGAAATCGTGTTCGCTGTTCGCGTTCAGGATGTGACGAATTAGGCCCAGGGAATGCGCCGCCACCCGCATCTCCTGCGATTGCCACTCGGCTGCGGGACTTGTGGGATTAACCAGCAAAGCCACGATGGACGCGCCGGGGACCAGCTCGTGCATCAGTCCCGACCGTTTCGGCCCAACCTCCACTCCGAGATTCGTCACTCCAGTGATATTGCCACCCGGTCGATTGAGGCTCGCCACCAGTCCAAGACGGACGGGGTCGAAAGTAGTCGAGAACACGATGGGAATTGTCGCCGTCGCCCTCTTGGCAACCATTGATGCAGGCCCGTTGGCAACGATTACGGCTACCTGCCGGCGAATCAGTTCCGCCGCCAAACCCAGCAAACGCTCATAATTTCCCTCGGCCCAGCGATCGTCCACGAGGACATTGCGCCCTTCGACATAACCTGCCTCGTCTACACCCCGGCGAAAGGCCGCGACCATATTCGCATAGCCCGCCGCCGATGCGCCATTCAGGAAGCCGACGACCGGGATCGCCGGCTGCTGTCCGCGCGCCGCAAGCGGTGAGGCTGCAGTGGCCCCGAGCCCTGCGATGAACTCACGCCGTCTCATTCGATCACGTCGTCAGCATGGCCGAGTGCGCGCGGAACAGTTATCCCGAGCGCCGTCGACTCCTGCCCTGGGAAAATTCGCGGTCATGAAGGGCTTGCTCTCGCTCAATCTCGTCCGGCTGCAAATCACAATCGCGAACGTGAATAGATATTACGTGAGCTTTCGGAAATTTGCTAATCATTTCAATGACCAGCCGGTGATTCTTCTTACGGGACGCTGTCCTATTAGCGTAGATCGCCTCCTTGCCGTTGCGGCACACGGCAATACTTCATTCCCAAGACTGACGCATCCCCTGCGTGCCGTTGCGCCAAACAGACAAAGTCGCTGGTAGACAAGCACTTTTGCGCCACGCAGCGGTTTTTTTCGGTCTCATCGGCGATACGTCGGGCTGATTTACCCGCCTCCTCGCGCCAGCATGATGCGAGCGCACACCAGGACGGTGTGAGCGGCAAACTCAAGCAGGAGACACCACCATGTTCACCAAGACCGCATTCGCACTGGCTTTCGTTCTCACCACCGCCTCAGGTACGCTAGCCGCAACTAAGCAGCAAAGCGTCGATCCCCGCAACGACGTGTACGACGCGCGTGGCACGTATATCGGCTCCGATCCGGACACCAACGTTCGCTTCGAGCTGCGGCGTGACTGGAGTCGCGGTAACTAACGCGTCATGAGAAAGGCATCTGCGGTCAGCCCCCGAAGCTGGCCGCCTTCCGAACTCCCCGGTCAATCTCGATGATGCAGCCCAACAGCGCAGTGATTCCTGAGCAAACTAAGATTTCGAACTTATCAAAACTATCCGGGATATCCGCCATGAGAAAGCACTTGCTCAACTGCTCGGTCCAGGTCGCTATAGCGGCCCTGTGCCTGGGCGCCATGATCATTAGTACGACCGCAGGTTCGTTCACACGCGGATGTGCGGCGCGCGATCTGCAAATTCTCATGCTGATCAAGGAACGCGAAAGCAGCAATACGATTTCCGCAGAAGCCTCGAGCGAAGCATTGCTCGCGATGATGAATGCGCGGATGGTCTGCTACGAAGGACGCGTGATAGACGCCCTCGCAATCTACGACAGCGTCGCCAGGAGCCTTATACCTGGCACTAACCGCAACATGCTCCCAAATTTGGCAACAAGCACACCATGAATTCCGGCAAGAAGAGACCCGCGTTCATGAGGCGTGGTTCATCTCCAACATCGTCAAAAATCAGTCGCCCGAGCAGCCCCAGTACTAAAGTACTGGTTTGCCGGCCCAGCTGTATGACAGATAAGCACATGAACTCGCACGGCTTTTTCAAACCGACGCGATTGTGCGGGATGGAAGTCCCAAGACCTGTGGCTGATTTTAATTGCGACCTTCCCCGCTCAAAATTAAATTTCCGCTCAGTGGGGCGCGTGTGGTGTGATCGAATGAAATCCCGAGCTATTGAAACGCTTGAGCGTCAGGTCGAGGAACTCAGCCGTCAGCTCGAACTCGCCAACCGTGCTCGGTTGCATCTTCAGGCGGCGAGCCACGATCTGCGACAGCCATTGCATGCTCTGGGATTATTCGTCGCACAACTGCGCGGCCTTGCGCCTGAGGTCGAACAAAAGCGAATCATCGAGCAAATCGACGCCGCGGTATCTGCCTTGAACGAGCGGTTCAATGAGCTGCTTGACCATTCCAATGTTGATGCCGCGGCCTTGAGTTCGAACAGAAAGGACAAGGTTGCCGATTCACCAACGCCGGTCTGTGCTTCGATTGATCGCGCCAACGGCAAGCTCATTGTCGTCATCGATGACGACCCGCTGGTGCTCGACGGCACTTGCGGACTGCTGCGCAGCTGGGGTTGCCGTGTCGTAACCGGAGATTCGGGCAGCAGCGCCCTCGCTGCCCTTGCTGCCCAGCGGCAGCCGCCTGATCTGGTCATTTCGGATTTTCGCCTGTCGGATGGCAAGACCGGCATTGAAGCAATTGCGGGGCTGCGCAACGCGTTTCCCAAGCCCATCCCGGCTTTCCTCGTCAGTGGCGATACCAGCCCGGAGCCACTGCATGAAGCGCGAGCTAGCGGTTTTCATTTGCTACACAAACCAGTGGATCCAATGACGCTTCGTGCCATGCTCAATCGGGTGCTGAAAAAGAATCAGCTAACGGACTCTTGCTAGTATTACTTTTTGGGGACCGGCGGCAATTTCCAGCCGAGTTCGCCAACTGCAATGACGGCTTCCGTGCGGTTCGATACTTCCAATGCTTTGAGAATTGCGGTGACGTGATTCTTCACGGTTGGCTCCGCCAAGTTGAGAACGCGGCAAATCGCTTTGTTGGGTTTTCCCTGCATCATAAGAGAGAGCACCTCTACCTGCCGCTCGGTCAGGCCGAGATCAGCGGGCGAGACATTTGGCCGATTGGCGGTGGGCTTCTCGTTTGGTTGCCGAACCGATGGTTCGTCGCGAGCAAGAATTTCCGGCGGAATGTAAATTCCGCCCGCGAACACCAATTGAAGCGCGCTCACCATCACCTCACGCTGGCCCGATTTCGGAATGAAGCCGAGTGCGCCGAGGTCGAGGGCCTTGACGACGCTGGCACGGTCGTGCTGTCCAGACAAGACCACCACTGAAATCGCCGGATAGCGTTCGCCGAGCTCGGTAAGCGCGGAGAAGCCGTCGCGATCCGGCAGGTTCAGGTCAAGCAAGATGAGGTCCAGGTCGGGATGCTCTGTAATGATTTGCATCGCCTGGCAGCAACTTGAAGCCTCCAACACCGTGGCATCGCCTTTGAGTTCCTTAAGAACGCCGCGCAGCGCCTCTCGAATCAACACGTGATCATCGACTATCAGTATTTCCACGTCACCATCCCCGTCTGTATCGACAGCAAACAATACTTCATTCCCAGGACTGAAGCACCCCCCGCCTGCTGTCGCGCCAAACAGACTAAGTCTTTGGCAAACAGGCACTTTTGTGCCACACGGCAATTTTTTTGCGACCGCATCGACGACACGTTCGGCTTATTTACCCGCCCCGATCGAACCACCATGATGCGTCAGCCCGATATTGTCTGACCTGAAACCCCGGCGCTGTTCAATCTGCACGGCCAAAGAAGATGATGTTGACAGGTTTCCAAATAACTAAGGCCAGGATAGGCTGTTACGGCTTGGTTACGGAAATCAGGACGATGGGGCTTTGTGGCCGGACTCGGTGCAGCGGCTTGGCCGCTGGCGGTATTTCCGCGCATCGCATGGAGGCAGGTGCCGACGTGGTGATCGCATGAACCGTCGTGAGGTCACAGCTGCTTTGGGTGCCGCGGCCGCGTCGCCGCTTTTAGCGTTGGCGCAGCCAGGCGAGCAAATTCGCCGCGTGGGCGTGTTGATGCCGTTCCTGCAGGACGATCCCGCCGCCACTGCGGAGGTCATGGCGTTGCAGCAAGGCCTGGCGGACCTTGGCTGGATCGAAGGACGGAACGTCCGTATCGAGCTTCGTTGGCACGGGGGCGATGTCGAGCGTGCCCAAGCGCTCGCGAAGGAACTGGTCGCCCTCAAGCCGGATGTGCTGTTGGCACGATCGACGCCGGCCACCGCTGCGCTCAAGCGCGAGACCGATACTATTCCTATCGTGTTCGCGAACATCGCCGCCGAGCCGACGGAGTCCGGCTTCGTGCAAACGCTCGCGCGGCCGGGCGGACACATCACCGGCTTTACCAATTTCGAGGCTGCGATCGGCGGCAAGTGGCTGCAACTGCTGAAGGAAGCCGATCCGCGTATCGCCCGCATCGCCGCCATCTACAACCCGGAGACGGCGCCGTACGCCGGATTGTTTCTGCGCTCCGTACAATCGGCCGCCCCCACACTTGCGGTTCAGATTGTCGATATGCCGGTGCGCAGCGACGCCGATATCGAAGCCGCACTGGCGACGCTTGCGTCGAAGCCAGGTGGGGGCCTCATCACGCTTCCGGACAGCTTCGCGTTGGAGCGCCGCGATACGATCATCGCCCTCGCAGCGCGCCACCGCCTGCCGGCCCTTTATTCCATGCCTTCGTCCACGCCGAGCGGCGGCTTGATGGCCTACGCGGTCGACACCCGCGACACGATGCGACGCGCCGCGGGCTACGTCGACCGCATTCTCAAAGGCGCGAAGCCCGCCGATCTTCCGGTCCAGGCGCCGGCCAAGTTCGAGCTGTCGATCAATCTCAGGACCGCAAAGACCCTCGGTCTCGAAATTCCGCCGACGCTCGTCGCCCGCGCCGACGAGGTGATTGAATGAGACGGCGTGATTTCATTGCGGGGCTCGCCGCTGTGGCGGCTTGGCCGCTTGCCGCGCGAGCGCAGCGAGGCAACCGCATGCGGCGGATCGGCGTGCTCATGGGGTGGGGCGAAAACGATCATTCGGCAAAGGCCAGCCTTGCCCAGCTCACGCAAGGGCTGCAAGAATTGGGTTGGACAGATGGCCAGAATCTGCAGATGGACATTCGTTGGGCCGCGGGCGACGTTAGCCGGATGCATGCGTACGCGAAAGAGTTGGTCGGCATGCAGCCCGACGTGATCCTTGCGAACACCACCCCAGTGACCGTTGCACTTCAGCGGGAGACGCGGACGATCCCGATCTTATTTGCCGCCGTGGCCGATCCGGTCGGTGATGGATTTGTTGCGAGCCTCCCCCGACCAGGCGGGAATATCACCGGGTTCATCAGCCAGGAAGCCGCGATGGCGGGAAAGTGGCTGCAGTTGCTCACGGAGATCGCGCCTGGCGTCAAGCGGGTCACAATAATACACGATCCCGACACAGCTCCCGGCGGCGGGTCATACTTCCCGCCTTTGTTAGAGGCAGCTGCCCAATCGTTCAAGGTGGAGCCGATCATGGCGCCCGTTGATAGCGACGCCGAAATCCAATCGGTCATAACCTCCGCTAGGCGCGAACCGCAAGGCGGCCTTGTCGTCTTGCCGGACACGTTTGTGAGGGTCCACCGCGCGCCGATTATAATACTGGCAGCTCGACATAAAGTGCCAGCGGTCTACTCGGAGTCCTTCTGGCCTCGAGAGGGCGGTTTGCTTTCCTACGGAGTCGACAGGGTCGACATTTTTCGCCGCTCCGCATCCTACCTCGATCGCCTTCTCCGTGGCGCGAAGCCGAGCGAACTTCCCGTCCAGATTCCAACCCGTTTCGAGTTGGTGATCAACCTCAAAACCGCCAAGGCGCTCGGTCTAACTGTACCGAACACCATTCTTGTGAGCGCCGACGAGGTGATTGAATGAGACGGCGCGAGTTGCGACGACGCGATTTCATTTCCTTCCTCGGCGGCGCGGCGGCGGTACCCTATGTTTGCTGGCCGCTGAACGCACGCGCTCAGCAACCAGCTTTGCCAACGATCGGCTATCTGTCTCCGGGGCGATGTTGCCCGGGGGGAGGTGAATTGATCGTTGCGTTCCGCCGAGGCCTGAGCGAGGTCGGCTATGTTGAAGGCAAGAGCGTCGAGATCGAATTTCGTTATGCGGACGGTCAATATGATCGACTCCCCCGCGCTAGCGGCTGAATTGGTCCAGCGTCGGGTTTCCGTCTTAATTGCGTCAGGTGCTGCCGCGGTGCCCGCCGCAAAGATGGCGGCCGGAACCACTCCGGTCGTTTTCAGTGCGGGTATCGATCCAGTCGCGACGGGAATCGTCGCGAGCCTTAGCCGGCCGGGTGGTAA
>Ga0126376_10001739_pt1 | contig 11943 bp, 9 predicted proteins | sample PanSoiMetPlot_15_FD_92760 | JGI IMG/M metagenome (GOLD analysis project Ga0126376, IMG submission 92760) | Tropical forest soil microbial communities from Panama - MetaG Plot_15 | ecosystem: Environmental > Terrestrial > Soil > Tropical forest > Bulk soil | place: Panama | collected 2016-02-17
ACCGGCATCCCGAAGAGCTCTGGCGCAACCTGTGGCACGACCGGTCCGCCCACTATGGTTTCGGGCTCGATGTCGCCATTGCCTTGCGCACATTCAATCCGATCGAATCCCTCGCGGCGCTGGAAGCGGTCCGGCTGTGGGCGCCGCTGCATCCTGCCCTGTTGAGCGTGGTCCTGGCGATCGGCGGGCTCGATTACCGGCTCGCCGTCGTGCCCAGCCTTGCCGGCTGGGTCATGACGGTCGTGCTGGCCTGGCTGATCGCGCGCCGCCTGTTCGCCGACCGGCTGCAGGGCATCGTGGCCGGCACCGTCGCCGCCCTGTTCGTCATGGCGAGCCCGCTGTTTCGCGCGCTGGCATCGGACGTCATGCTGGAAACCCTTGGCGCCGCACTCACCGCGCTGGTGATCTGGCTGTATCTGCGCGCCGTCGAAGCGCCGCACGACGAGGCGCGCTGGCGCGCCGTGGCGCTCGCCCTGACGCTGCTGTTCCTGGAGAAGCAGAATTACTGGCTGCTCACCGCCGCCGCCTTCGCCCTCGCGGTCATCAGCGAGGCCCCGCGCGCCTGGTTCGCGGGCGTGCGACAGTTCATCGTTGCCACCGGCGTCCTGGATGTTCTCCGCAACAGCTACCGGGACCCGCTGCTCATTGCTCTTGCCGTGGTGTGCGCGGCGATCGTTGCCATTCTGCTGAAAGGCCCGGCCACCATCCAGGTGTTGGGCCGTCAGATCTCGCTCTATCCACCCGGCAACCTGATCACGGTGGCGTGGGCCCTGCTGTTCGCCCGCATCATCGTGTTCCGTTACCAGCACCGGGCCGCGTTTGACGAACAGCTCGGGCCGATGGGCCGGGCTATCTTCTACTGGCACGTCATCCCCATCGGATGCTTTCTGCTGCTGCCGCAACGGCTGCAGTTCTTCCTGTTCTTCGTGAGCCCCGCCAATTCGCTGGAAACGCAAAGCTTCGGTCCCTCGTCGGGGGTGCGGTTCTATGGCCAGGCGTTGATCGAGGAATTTCACGCCGCCGACTGGAGCGCCGGCCTTGCCGTCGCTCTGGCGCTGCTGGCGTTCACGCAGATGCGCCGCCTCGCGCCGGGCGCCCGCGTGGTGCTGATCCTGCTCCTGCTGTCGGCGGCCGCGGTGGTCATCCATCCCAATACGGAGGGGCGCTATCTCGCGTCCTGGATTTTCACGCTGTGGATTTTCTCCGGTGCCGGCGCCGCCATTCTGGTGCAATGGCTGACCGCGCGCTTGTCGACAACACCCCGCGCGCTCGTGGCCGCCGGCCTGGTGTGCATCCTGGTCGTCCTGCACGTGCCCGCCAGCCAATCCCGGCCGGCCATGCTCCTGGTCGGCACGGCGGCAGGGCCGGCCAGCGATCTCGACCTGGCGGCCACCTATCTTCCCGCCATTGCGGGGTTGCGCCATGTAGGCTTCGTGTTGAGCTTCGCGCACAATCCGTTCATTCCATGGTCGGTGCGCCAGCAGTGCCGATGCCGCGCCGTCATCGACATGCCGAACCCGAAACTGCCCGCGACCAGGGAGCAGGTCCGCCAGGCCGTCGTGGACTGGGCGAGCGTTACGCCGGCGCAGCGCGTCGTCGTCATCGACACGCTTGGCCGCAACAACCAGCCCAACCGCGGCTGGGACGAGGAGCAGGCCCGCGGCATGATGGACGGCATGGCCGCCCAGGGCCGGTTCGAACGGATTCAGACGATTTCGCTTCCGACCTACCCGGCCGAGATCACGATCTGGGCGCCGCGTGCCGCGACCTCTTCACGATAGAGCGCCGGGCGCCGCCTCGAATCCGGCGCGCCGCCCGCGGCTCCTGTTCCTGGTGACGGAGGATTGGTACTTCTGGGCGCACCGCCTGACGCTGGCCCGTGCGGCACGCGACGCCGGCTACGAGGTGGCGATTGCGACGCGGGTCGGGCATTTGAGCGAGCAGATCAAGGCGGAGAATTTCCAGCTCGAGCCCCTGCGCTGGGTCCGCGGCAGCATCAACCCGTTCCACCTCGCTGCCGACCTGTGGACGCTCGTGCGCCTGTATCGCCGGCTGCGGCCCGACATCATTCATCACGTCTCGCTCAAGCCCATCGTGCTCGGCACGGCCGCGGCGCGCTTCGTGCCGGGCACCGTCGTCCTCAACGCGCTGACCGGGCGCGGCTACATTTTCACCGCGCGTGCCGTGCGCGCCCGCATGCTCGCGCCGCTCGTGTCGCTGCTGCTGCGCTGGCTGCTGCGGCGGCCCGACACTTTCGTGCTGCTGGAAAACGAGGATGATCGCCGTTTCGTCATCGACACGATCGGCGTCGCCAACGAGCGAACCGCGGTCAATCGCGGCTCGGGCATCGACATGAACCACTTTGCCGTGCTGCCAATGCCGCAGGCCGAGCCGGTCACGATCGGCTGCGCCGCCCGCATGCTCGGCATCAAGGGCATCGCCGACCTCGTGGCCGCCAGCCGCATCCTGCACGCGCGCAGCATCCCGCACCGGCTGCTCCTTGCCGGCGCCACCGACGCGGAGAGCCCCGATGCCATTCCGGAGCAGATGCTGCGCGACTGGGCACGGCTGGACGGCGTGACATGGCTCGGCCAGATCGACGATGTGCGCGCACTGTGGCGGCAATGCCATATCGCGGCGCTGGCCTCGCTCGGCGGCGAAGGCGTCCCGCTGTCCCTCGTCGAAGCCGCCGCCTGCGGCCGGCCACTGGTCGCCACCGACGTGCCCGGCTCGCGCGACATCGCGTGCCATGAGGTCAATGCCCTGCTGGCGCCGCCGGGCGCGCCGCAGCTGCTGGCGGATGCCCTGCAGCGCTTGATCCAGGATCGCGCGCGGTGCACCACGTTCGCGGCTGCCAGCCGCCGGATCGCCGAATCGACGTTTTCGGCCGACCAGGTTTTGGCCGCCACGCTCACGCTCTACGATGGGCTGCTACGCCGCTCCTCTGCATCAGCTTCGGCAACATAGGCCGTGCCCGACGTGTCACCCGTTTTCCTGCCGGTCACCGCCGTGGCGGCGGCGCTCCTCGGCTATGGCGGCATTGCCGGCATCATCGGCTGGCTGCGCCAGCGGGCGCTGGCCAAGCCGAACGACCGGTCGAGCCATACGGTCCCGACCCCGCAGGGGGGTGGCATCGTGGTGGTGCCGGCCGCCGTGGCGGTTGCGGCCGTGGCGTTCGGCGTGAGTGGCGGCGCTCTGCCGGCCGGCGTGCCTTATGCGGCGGTCGTCGCCGCGGCGGCGCTGGCGCTGATGGTGCTGGGCTTCATCGACGACATGCGCGGATTGAGCGTGCAGGTGCGGCTGATCGGGCAGATCGCGGCCGTGACCGCCGCCGTCCTGCTGATGCCCGCCGACCTGCGGGTCTTGCCGGACATTTTTCCGCTGGCGGTCGAGCGCGTCGGCCTGATCGCCGCCGCGCTGTGGTTTGTCAACCTGTTCAACTTCATGGATGGGATCGACCTGATCAGCGCGGTCGAGACGGTGGCGATCACGCTGGGCATCGCCATCCTGGCTGCGTTCGCCACGATCCCGGCCGCCTACGGCACTATCGCGGCCGCCATGATGGGCGCCATGGTCGGGTTTGCCCTATGGAATGCGCCGCCCGCGCGCCTGTTCCTCGGCGATGCCGGCAGCATCCCGATCGGCTTCCTGCTGGCGATCCTGCTGATCCATATCGCCGCTGCCGATGCGCTTGCCGCCGCCGTCATCCTCCCGCTGTATTACCTCGCCGACGCGACACTCACGCTGGTGCGGCGGTTCTTGCGCGGCGAGCGCGTGTGGGAGGCGCACCGCTCGCACTTCTATCAGCAGGCGACGCGCAACGGCTTCACTGTGGTGGAGACCGTGGGCCGAATCGCGGTGCTCGATGCCGTACTTATCGCGCTGGCCGCGGGCGCGGCCATGCACGGGCGCGTCTGGGCCGGCGTCGCTCTCGCGATCGCGGCGGCGGCGGTTGGTTGGACGCTGCGCACGTTTTCCCTGCGCAGGCGCGCCGGGCCTTGAGCGACATCCCGGGATGCCGTTGCCGCCGGCCGGCCACAGCCTGCGCCCGGGCTCAAGACGGCACCGATCGGCAGATCAGCGCAACGGCAATGGCTGAGCCATGGGCTGCGGTGTGCCGCGCCTGAGGGTCACAGTCCATCCGCACTCGGAAGTCTGAAAGGTCCCTTCGAAGCTGTCGCCGGTGAATTTCCCGGTGAGATACTGGAAACCTATCGTGGCTCCAAGCGTGCCGTCCGGCCGAACGGTGCCAAAAATGCTTCGCGACTCGAGCTCGAACTTCGCTTGCCCAGCCGCCTCGTTGTTGCGGATGGTCAGCGTCACATTGGCAGCGTTGCATCGACCATCTCTGGCTACCCTCGCTGAACCGCTCCACTCGCCGTCATAAGGACCGGCGGCATCGGCATGGCCAAAATTTGCCAACAACAGGACGCCGGCGGTTGCCGTCACCAGGAGCACTATCGAACGCTTGTTGAACGGCCACATCGTCGTCAACGCCAGCCGCCGCGCGCCATGATGGCGGCGAATAGCAGGATAATGACGATGCCTGCCAATTCGCCGTGGATGATCGAGCGGACGAGCCTCATTCTCTTTGTCTCCACGACCGGCACCTGTCCCGCCTTCACCGCCTTGCGCCACGACAGGAATTCAAGCGTCGGCACAATCGACAGGAGCGCGAGGATGATGAAGACAGCAAACTTTGTCAGAAAAGCATGGCTCGAGAAATAATAGAGCGAGCCTTTTTCGAAATAGAACACGCGCATCAACCCGACGATCAACAGCAGGGTGGCTGAGACCCCCAGGACGGCGTCGACGATGGGCAACCTGCGCGCGCTGGCGAGGGTCAACTCCTGACCGATCAGCACGAACTCGACCGCCAGCGCCCCAACCAGCGCGAACGCCGCGACATGATGGAGAAAGGCAAAAAACGTCGACATGGCGAGCAAGCTCTTATGCCGAGGTGTGCAAACGTGAGTGCAGCGGGAGCTTCAGGATCTAAGCCCCACCCGGCGGCGGCTGATGGCCGCCAAACCCACGCGAGCGCCCGCTCGCTGAATCAGCCCCGGTTGCATTATGTCGTGAATGACCAGCAGGCTCCAGTGGCATTCGAAAAAACTTGCGCGTTATGTGTCACTAGTTACATGTGTCACTAATTACGCTTGGTCAGGACGATATGGGTGGCGCCTGATGTGGGCACATGCCCGCTGCACTGATAGCCGAGTTCTTTGGCATTGATGCCGGCAAATAGGTGCTCTCCGGTGCCGAGCACGACGGGAGAGATGGCCAGGTGCATGTCGTCCACCAGTCCTGCCAGCAGATATTGCCGGATCGTGGCGACCCCGCCGCCGAGCCGGACGTCCCGGCCGTTGGCGGCGTCCATCGCGCGTCGCAGCGCGGCCAGGATGCCGTCGGTAACGAAGTGGAAGGTCGTCTTCCCGTCCATCGTGATCGATGCCCGCTTGTGGTTGGTCAGCACGAAGACGGGCGTGTGGTACGGCGGGTCGTCGCCCCACCAGCCCTTCCATGCGTCGTCGGGCCAGGGTCCCCGGATCGGCCCGAACATGTTGCGGCCCATGATCCATGCGCCAATGTTGTCGAACCCGCGCGCCGCGAAGTCGTCGTCGATACCGGTCGTGCCGCCGTCCATGCCGAACATCTTTCGAAACGTGCGGGTGGCGAGAGCCCAATCATGCAGCGCGATGCCGCCGACGCCGAGCGGGTTGTCGAGGTCCTGGTTGGGACCAGCGCTATAACCGTCAATGGAAATGGAGAAGCCGTGGACGCGGAGCTTGGGCATGGGTGGTGATCTCACATGGAGTGGCCAGAGTCACGGCGTTCCCAGTAACCAGGATGGAGCGAAAGGCAATGAGCGATGGGCCGCTCCCGCATTTCGCTTCGCTCCATGCGGGCTACGGCGCTACGCGGCGGCGCCGCGAAAATCCGGCACCGCGGCATGCAGCACGCCCTGCACGGCGGCGCGCTCATTGCGGGTCAGTCCCTGCTCGAGGGCGGCAAGCCAGCCCCGCATCGCCTCGAGCGACGGATGCACGGGCCGCGCCGCCACGATCCCCGGGATTCCGGTCTCGGCGATCGGCTCGTCGCGCGCGAACAGAATCTCGTTGAGGCGTTCGCCGGGACGAATGCCTGTGAACGTGATCTCGATGTCGCGTCCCGGCTCCAGCCCGGACAGGCGGATCATGTGCTCGGCAAGATCGACGATTTTGACCGGCTGGCCCATGTTGAGAACGTAGACCGAGGCGTCGGAGCGCTGCGGGCCGAGTGCATGGCTGGCGGCCGTGACCACGAGGTCACAGGCTTCGCGGATGGTCATGAAGTAGCGCACCATGTCGGGATGCGTGACGGTGACCGGTCCGCCCGCCTCGATCTGCGCCTTGAACTTGGGAACCACCGAGCCGTTGGAGGCGAGCACGTTGCCGAACCGCACGGCGATCAGCCGCATGGCGCGGCGGGTGCCGTCGTGGCGGCGCGCGAGGTCGGCGTCGAGCGCCTGGCAGTACATCTCGGCGAAGCGTTTCGTCGCGCCCAGCATTGACACCGGCTCGATCGCCTTGTCGGTCGAGATCATGACCATGGCGGTGGCATGGGCGGCCGCAGCCGCATCGGCGACATTGACCGAGCCGAACACGTTGGTGCGCACGCCCTCGCCCCAGTCGTGCTCGACCAGGTGCACGTGCTTGAGCGCGGCGGCGTGGAACACGACGTCGGGCTTGAACTCGCCGATCAGGCGGAACATGCGGTCGCGATCGCGCACATCGGCGATGCGCCCCTCGATCTTGGCACCCGAGTCCTTGGCGGCGAGCAGCTCGAGAATCTGCTGCAGCCCCGGTTCCTGGGTATCGAGGATGAGCAGCCGCGCGGCGCCGAACGTCACGACGCGATCGCAGATCTCCGAGCCGATCGAGCCGCCCCCCCCGGTCACAACCACGGCCCTGCCGCGCACGACGGTCTCGAGGCGCTGATAGTCGATCTTGGCGCTCGGCCGCAGCAGCAGGTCTTCCACCATGATCGGCGCCAGCCGCACGGTCTGCCCGTCGGCGTCGCTGACCCCCTCCAGCGAGGGAAGCCGGCTCGTGGTCAGGCCCAGGCGCCGCGCCTCCAGCAGGATGGCCTCGGGCTTGGCTTCGGGCACCAGGGCACTCGCCGTCAGCACCAGGCGCGCCACGCGCTGGCCGCGCGCCTGCAGGTCGGTGACGATGCGCTCGAGCTCGGTGAGGCGGCCGAGCACGGGAATCCCGCGGATGGCCTGAGCCTGATCGGCCTCCGACGGGGACAGCACGCCGATCGGCCAGATCTTCTTCACGGCCCCGCTTTCCACCGCGCGGATCAGCACCTCGGCATCGGCCGCGCGCCCGAGCAGCAGGATCGGGGTCGCATCCGCGCGCGTGGCCTGCTGGCGCGTGCGCGCATAGCGAAAATAGCGATAGGTGATGCGCGGGCCGCCCAGGAACAGCATCTGGAGGCACCAGTAGAGCGCAATGGTGATCTTGCCGAAGAAGAACGTGCCCAGGAGATTGGGTGAGACCAGGATGTAGTCCAGCACCAGCAGCGACAGCGCCAACACCGTCACGGCGCGGAAGATGTTGAAGAGATCGGGAAGCGACGCGAACCGCCACTTCCCCTCGTACAGGCGGAAGATGAAATAGACCACGCCGGCATAGGCGACGAAGCCGGGCAGCACGGCCAGCAGCGCGTCGAGCCGCGCCTCCAGCCCGGCCTCCTCGAAGCGGATGTAGAAGCTCGCCACGATCGCCGCCACGGTGGCGAGCAGATCGTGAACGATGATCAGCGCCTTACGTGACGTGAATCTGGACAATCGGAACACCACTCCCCCGCCCGGAACGGGCGCCTGAGCCGCCTCACATGACCCGGGCCAGGCGATCCTGTAAAGCCCCTGTGTGTCACGAATGATTCTGGCGGGACTCGGCCGGATCGGGGGCAGCGGGTGCCTTGCCCTGATCCACCATCCCCCCGAGGACTCCGACGCCGAAGGCATAGAGCCATCCGGTCGAAAAATCGAACAGATAGGACAGGAACAGCGAGCCCACGACAGTCTGCAGCACCAGCGCCTGGCCGAGCCAGCCGGGAAAGCCGTCCCCGGTGAACATGGCGCCGTGCGCGATCCACATCGCATACAGCAGGACAGTGCCGAGCAGGCCGAATTGAATCGCGATCTCCAGCGTCTGATTGTGAGGATTGCCGGTGACAGCCGCTGCAATGCGGCTGTCATGGCCCATGGCCCCGCGGAACAGGGCCGGTATGGAACCGGTGCCATGGCCGAACACCGGTGCCTCGGCTACGAAGCCAATCGATTTTTTCCAGAATTCCAGGCGATAGCCGGCCGACGTTTCGGCATTCTGGCTGTGGTAGCGCTGCATCTCATCGAGCACGCCGAGCGCCCGCCCGCGCAGATATGGTGACGAGACCCAGATCGCGAGCGCAAACAGCACGCCGCCGAGCGCCAATGCGAGCGTTCCCCTGGCGCCGAACCGTTGCGCACCGAACAGAAGCAGAAGCACCGGAAAAGCCACAAGCGACGTGCGTCCGGTCGCCACGAAGGCCATGTTGGCAAGGAACACGATGGCAAGAGCCACGAGCGCCAGCGCCAGCCGGCGCCGGCCATCGTGCCAGGCCGTCATGGCGAGATGGCTGCATGCAAAGGCCGCGAGCAAGAACTCGGCACTCTGGACGATGTAGTCCTTGACCGGCACGCCCGGCACGCCCATGCGCCATGGCCGCGGCTGGAACATATACATGGCCCATGACACCACGAGCAGCGCCGCGCACGAGGCAAGAAAGCCCCCGAGGACGAAAAAACCCTTGTCCGAGCGGCGGAACTGGATCAGCAGAAGCGGGATCGCGAGGAGCTTGTGCAGGCCGCGCGTGGCGTCGAGGCGCTCGGCCAGGCTGGCGTCGGCCCACAATATGCCGACGATCCCGAGCGCCCAGAGGAGAAGCGGAAGACCGGACTCGGGGCGGGCCGGTTCGCGCCGCAGCTCGGCGAGCGTGATCGTGGGCGCCAGCGCCAGCACCCAGAGCACAACCAGCGCGCCGGTCGCCGACGTCGACCACGGCAGCGACACGGCCACCGCGACCGCAAGGCAGTCTGCGACCTTCGCCAACCGCGCGCGCAAGGATCCGGCGTCGAAGCCGATCGGTGCGATTTCCGTCATCGGCCTTCCGACCATGACGTCGCCGCCGTTCGGGCACCCGCATTGGCGGCCGCGGCGCCATCGTGGCCAAGCTCCGACAATCCGTAGCGGGCGCGCACGTGATCGCCGCCGAGGGCTTTTTCCAGCCTGATCTCGTTGCGCGCCAGGTCGGAGCGGTCTGCCTGCGGATGCCACAGATGCAGGACGCCGGTGGCAAAACGTCCGTCCTTGCGCGCCACCCCGGCATGCAGAAGGCGGACCACGAGATCCGAATCCTCCTTGCCCCAGCCCGTATAGGCGGCATCGAAACCGTCCACCCGTTCGAGGTCCGAGCGCCAGACCGCAAGATTGCACGACCGGCAGCCGCGCCATTCGTGTGCCTTCAGCTTGCGCCAGCGGCCAGGCGGCAGCCGCACCAGCGGCATCAGCCGGTTCACGTTGCCGCGCAGGCGCTGCTGCGCGAAGGCACCGAATCCCCACGTTTCCGGCGCCAGGCCGTCGCGCAGCACCCGCTCGGTCAGCGCGGCGGTGAGCAGGATGCGATTACCGGCGACGAACCATCCGGGTTCGGCCAGGGCGCGATGCGCGGAAATGAAATCGGCGCGCGGGATGCAGTCGCCATCGAGGAAGACGCAGTAGCTGCCGCGGCTCGCGCCGAGCGCGCGGTTGCGCACCTCGGCAGCGCGGAAGCCGCGATGTTCCTGCCACACATGGCGCAGCGGAACGCCCAGCCGGGACTCCCAATCGCCGATCAGCCGCGCCGTCGCCGGTCCCGATCCGTCATCGGCGATCACCACCTCGAAGTTTTTGTCGTTCTGGCGCGACAGGCCCCGGAGCACCGCGCCGAGGGCGTCCTCGCGGTCATACGTGGTGGTGATGACGGAGATCAGTCCGGTCATGGCGTCGCCGAAAAATCAGCCGCGGCCGTAAACGTCGTCGAGACGGATGATATCATCTTCACCGAGATAGCTGCCGGTCTGCACCTCGATCAGCTCGAGCGGGATCTTGCCCGGGTTGGCCAGCCGATGCACCGTGCCCATGGGAATGTAGATCGACTCGTTCTCGTGTACCGTCTTGTGCTCGTCGCCGATCGTGACCGCCGCCGTGCCGCGTACCACGACCCAGTGCTCGGCGCGGTGCATGTGACGCTGCAGCGACAGCTTGCATCCCGGCAGGACCACGATGCGCTTGACCTGGAACCGCTCGCCGGCGTCGACGCCCTCGTAGTGGCCCCACGGCCGATGCACGCGCCGGTGCTCGCTCGCCTCCGGACACCCGCGGACTTTCAGCTCGGCCACGATGTCCTTGACCTCCTCGGCGCGGGCGCGCGGCAGCACCAGCACGGCATCGGGCGTGGTCACCACCACGGCGTCGTCGATGCCGAGCACGGCGGTCAGCCGGTCCTCGGCATGGACCAGGCAGTTCCTGGCATCCTTGGCGATGGCCGGCCCGTGCAGCGCGTTGCCGCTGCCGTCGTGCTTGGCCATGGCGTAGACGGCGTCCCAGCTGCCGATATCCGACCAGCGGAACCGCCCCTCGACGACCGCCGCGCGGCTGGTCTTTTCCATGACGGCATAGTCGATGGATTTTTTCGGCGCCTTGGCAAACGGCTCCGGCGCCAGCCGCAGGAAACCGAGGTCGGTCGTTGCCTGCGCGACCGCCGCCTCCACCGCAGTCACCATCGTGGGCTCGAAGCGGCCGAGCTCGGCGAGCAGATCCTGGGCGCGGAACAGGAAATTGCCCGAGTTCCAAAAATATCCTTCGGCCACGTAGCGGGCGGCGGTGGCCGGGTCGGGCTTTTCGACGAAGGCCGCGACGGCATGAACGCCCGCGCCGCCCAGGCTGGCGCCAGGCCGAATATAGCCGTAGCTGGTGCGCGGCTCCGACGGAGCAAGGCCGAACGTCACGATATGGCCGGCAGCCGCCGCCTCGCGCCCGGCGCGGCACGCGGCGCGAAACAGGTCGGCATCGAGGATGACATGGTCGGCCGCCAGGGTGAGCACGATGGCGTCCGGGCTGCGTTGCCGCGCCAGGACCGCGGCCGCCGCAATCGCCGGCCCGGAATCGCGTCGTTCCGGCTCCAGCACGATCGCAGCCGCGACCCCCAGGTCTTCTGCCTGGCGGCGGGCAAAGAAACGGAAATCGGCAGCGGTCATCACCAGCGGCGACCCGAACAGGTCCGGATCGGCCAGGCGCAACAGCGCCTGCTGGTAGGTCGAATGATGGCCGATGAGGGGCAGGAACTGCTTTGGCATCGTGTCGCGCGAGACCGGCCACAAGCGGGTGCCGGAGCCGCCGGCCAGCAACACGGGAACAATGGGCGGATGGGACAAAAGAATCTGCCTTCGACGGGACGGGCAGTTATCGCCCGTGGCGGCGCGCCGAACAAGAGCAGGCGCCCGGTGCCCCTGAAACTGCTCCGCGGCTGCACCTTCTGCTTGTCAGACTTCAGGAATTCGCATAGGGCTGCACGGGCGCACGGGGTCAAGCGCCCGGCGTGGTGCTGCCGTCACGGTTTGACCGGTTTGGGCCGATCGAACTGCTGGCGCCCCATTCATGAACCACACGGATCGCTTCAGCCATGCCCTCGGCCGGCCTTCTCGCCAGCATTCGCGGAACCGACGCGTCCGCCTCCAGCCGGCACGAGCCGGACGCCGGCCCGACCATCAGCTTCGTCTCATTGGGCTGTCCCAAGGCGCTCGTCGACTCCGAACGCATCATCACCCACCTGCGGGCAGAAGGTTACGCGCTGGTGCGCGAGCACCAGGATGCC
>Ga0126376_10001742_pt1 | contig 11939 bp, 11 predicted proteins | sample PanSoiMetPlot_15_FD_92760 | JGI IMG/M metagenome (GOLD analysis project Ga0126376, IMG submission 92760) | Tropical forest soil microbial communities from Panama - MetaG Plot_15 | ecosystem: Environmental > Terrestrial > Soil > Tropical forest > Bulk soil | place: Panama | collected 2016-02-17
CCCAGGCCAAGTTCCTCCGCGTGCTCCAGGAGGGCCAGTTCCGCCGGCTCGGCGCCAAGGCCGAGATCCACGTGAACGTTCGCGTGATCGCGGCGACCAACAAGGAGCCGGCGAAGGCCCTTGCCGACGGGGCCCTGCGCGAAGATCTCTACTACCGGCTCAACGTCTTTGCCATCGCGCTGCCGCCGCTGCGCGACCGGCTCGAGGATCTTCCCGACCTAGCGCAGGCGTTCGTCGAGGAATTCAACGAGCGACACGGGCGCAACGTCCGGGGGGTCGAAGAGGGCGCGCTGGACGTCCTGCGGCGCCACCGCTGGCCCGGTAACGTGCGCGAGCTGCGCAACGTGATCGAGCGCGCGGTGATCGTCTGCTCGGGCGACCTGGTCCGGGCCGAGCACCTGCCGCCCCTCGGCGCCCCGATCGAGCCTCCGACCGCGGTGACCGAGGCCGACCTGGTGCTGCCCGTGGGCACCACCGTCGAGGACGCCGAGCGCGAGCTGATTCTCCGGACGCTCAAGCAAACCGGCGGCAACAAAACCCGCGCCGCCGAGATTCTCGGCATCAGCCTCAAGACGCTCCACAACAAGCTCCACAAATACAACGCCTGAGGCGTATGCGTCTGACGCTTCGCGCGCGGCAGGTCCTGGCGCTCGCGGTCGTGGCCCTGCTGATCGTCGTGGCGTCGACAGTGGCGCACCTCGCGAACGTTGCCCGGCTCGCCCTCGGCGCCGCGACGGACGAGGGCGAGGTCATGGCGCGTCAGCTGTACCACCAGAGCGCGCGCGTCGTGGCCGGCTCGTCGGCGCCCTCGCCCGCGCTCCTGCAGCAGGACCCGGGGATCCGCGCCCTCCTCGAAGGGATGATCGGCTACTCGCGCACGGTCGTGTACGCGGCCGTGGTCGACCCGGCCGATCGCGTCCTTGCCCACAGCGATCCCAAGCTCGAGGGAGAGATCCTGCCGGCGCGCGACAGCCTCGAGCGCCTCAAGAAGCTTTCGACCCTCGGGATCGTGACCTCGCTCTTCGGCCAGCCCGAGGTGTACGAGGCGCAGGTGCCGATGCGCCAGGGCGACCGTCCCTTCGGGACGGTGCGCGTCGGCGTATCCACGAGCCTCCTCAAGCAAGAGCTGACGCAGGCCGCGCTCTACAGCCTGGCCGTCGCGTTGGTCGCGCTGGGCGTTGCCGTCGCGGTCGGGCTCGTGGTCGGTCACCTCCTGCTGCAGTCGCTACGCAAGATCGCCAACGGGATGGACCGGCTCGCCCGCGGCGAGTACGGCGCCACCGTCGAGCTGACGCGCGACGACGAGCTCGGTGAGCTGGCGGCGCGGGTGAACCGGTTGGGCGAGCGCGTTCACACCGAGCAATCGCACTGGCAGAGCGACCGCGCGCGGATGGAGGGCATCCTCGACAGCCTCGAGGACGCGGTGGTCGTGCTGAACGCGAAGCGCGAAGTGGTCTTCTGCAATCAGGCGGCCGAGGGGCTGCTCGACCGAGCGCTCGACTCCGGCGACGGCGCGCTCCTGGGGATGGTCCGGGCGGATCATCCGCTGGCGTCGCTGGTCGCCGAGCTGTTCGACGCCGGCATCGAGCGCCGGAACGCGGCCGTGAAGATCCGCGCGCCGGACGGACAGTCGCGCGAGCTGGCGGTGTCGAGCTACCGCATCCCCGACGGCGACCGCGCGGGCGGCGGCGTGCTCGCGCTGCGCAACCTCGAGCCGGTCCGCGCGGTGCAGTCGCTCGTGACCTACTCGCAGAAGCTCGCGGCCCTCGGCCGGCTAACGTCGGGCGTCGCCCATGAGGTCAAAAACCCGCTCAACGCGATGCGGATCCACCTCGAGCTGTTGAAGGCGCGCCTGGGCGCCAGCCAGCCGGCGGTCCGCGAGAACCTGGACGTGATGGCGCAGGAGATCGTTCGGCTCGACCGCGTCGTGCAGGGTTTTCTGAAGTTCGTGCGGCCCGACGAGATTCGCCTGGCGCCGGTGGGGGTCGAGTCGCTGCTGGCGGAGGTCGCGCGGCTCATGGCTCCGGAAGCGGGGCGCGCCGGCGTACGCATCGCCGAGGACGTCGTGCCCGATCTGCCCCCCGTGGCCGGCGACGCCGAGCTCCTCCAGCAGGCGTTCACGAATCTCGCGACCAACGCGATCCAGGCGATGCCCAAGGGCGGGACCCTCACCCTCGGCGCCCGCCTCGGCGCGGACAGCTCGGTCGAGATCCGCGTGGCGGACGAGGGGGTCGGCATTCCGGCGCAGGACCTCGAGAAGATCTTTCGGCTCTACTACACGACCAAGTCGGAGGGCTCGGGGATCGGGCTCTCGATGGTCTATCGTACTGTGCAGATGCACGACGGCCGCATCGACGTCGAGTCGGAAGTGAACCGCGGCACCGTGATGGTCATCACGCTGCCCGTGGCGTCGAACAGCGTGACGATGTGAGCCGGCGGGTCCTTCTCGCCGCCTCGGCGCTCTGGCTCTTGTCCGGCTGCGCGACCGAGACGCTGGTCCAGAAGCCTGCCGCGCCGCCGCCGGCGACCACGGCCAGCCCGACGCCGCCCCCGGCCGTGCCGGCGCCGCCGAAGGCCGGCCCGACCTCGCCCGCCCTGCGGCCGGAAGTCCCGGCGGCGGACGAGCAGCGGCTGCTCGATAGCACTCGGCAGAGCATCGTCGACGTCAGCAAGGCCGTGGCCGAGCTCGAGGGGCGCACGCTCAAGCCGCCTCAGCAAGAAACCTTAAAGACCGCGAAGAATTTCCTGGACCAGGCCAAGAGCGCCCTCGACCAGCGCGATTACCAGCGCGCCGCGAACCTCGCCAGCAAGGCGCGCGCGCTGACCGACGACCTCGCCGGCGCGACCAAGTAACTCTTACGAGGTAGTTCTTTCACCCGCCGCCCCGCGGGAGCCCTGTCGGAACCGACGCGCGGCCCGCGGTTTCGGCTATTTGGCGCTCGGCCGAGCCTCGCGGGGCGGTCCGGGCACGCTCGTTGCTGCAGCGATAGCCAGGGAGTATCCGATGTCGCTGAGCATTCTGGTGGTCGAGAGAGAGCGTCACGCCCGGGAGGGGCTGCGAGCCATCCTCACCGGCGACGGTCACGACGTGAAGGCGGTCGAGGACATGTGGGGCGGGTTTGCGTCGATCTTCTCGCAGCCGTATGACCTCCTCCTGCTGGACGACAACGTCCAGTCTGAGCGGCACGTCACCCTCAATGTGCTCGACCTGCTTCGCTTCGCACGGCGCTACGAGCCCAACACGTCCGCGATCGTCATCACCAGCTTCGAGGAGAGCGCCCACGGCTACCGGATGGAAGAAGGCGTCGTGGCCGTGCTCGCAAAGCCGGTCGAGCTGACCCAGCTACGGGGCGAGCTCGAAGCGCGCTCGCACTGATCCGCGCTCCGGACGTTCGCCGTCCCCTGTCACTGCTGCGCGCGCCCAGTCCCCTTGACTGACGACTCCTCGCCCGGTTAGGCTCGCGACGATCGCTCGCGGATATCGCCCGCCGACGCGACTTTTCCGACGCTGCTGAGGAGGCAGACGATGCTCTCGCGAAAAGCTCCAGCGCTGATGGGCGCGCTTGCCGCCGTCGTCCTCCTGGCCTTGGCATTGTGCGCGATCGCGGCGCCCGCGGGCCCGCCGATCCGGATCGGCGGCACTCTCGCCCTCACTGGACCGCTCGCGGCGACCGCGCTACTGCACAAGATCACCGCCGAGATCTACGTTGAGGAGCTCAATCGCGCCAATGGGCTCCTCGGCCGGCCCGTCGAGTGGATCGTGCTCGACGACCAGTCGAAGGCCGAGGTGACGCGGAGCCTCTACGAGAAGCTCATCACGGTCGACAAGGTCGACCTGCTGATGGGGCCCTACGCGACGGCCGGCATCATCGCCGCGATGGGTGTGGCCCAGCGCCACCAGAAGATACTGATCCATCACAGCTTCGGCATGCCGCACCTCGCGAAGTACGAGATGCAGTTCCCCGCGGCGCCCTTCGGGCCCGAGCCCAATCGTACGGTGCCCGCGGTCGTCTTCGACGCAGTGGCCGCGACCGCCAACCCGCCCAAGACGCTCGCGATCGTCACCAGCAAGTTCCCCTCGGCCCAGTTCCAGTCCTCGGGCGCGCGCGAGGTGGCCAAGCAACGCGGTCTCAAAGAGCTGCTCTATCTCGAGTATGAGTTCGGCACGCGCGACTTCGGCCCGATCGCCGCGCGCATCAAGGACGCCAATCCGGACCTCCTGTGGGTCGGCGCACTCGGCCTGGACGGCAACTTGGTCCTGGAAGAGCTCAAGCGCCTTGATTACGCGCCGCGCCGGCATTTCCACCTTTTCCCGGCGCCGGGTCCGATGGTCGCGGCTCCGGAGGCGAAGCTCGCCCTCTCGATGACGTTCTTCGAGGAGCACCCGCCGTTCTTGAACAACCCAGCTGCTGCGAAGTTCGCCGCGGCCTACCACGAGCGCGCGGCCAAGGCCGGCGTGCCCTACACGAACGTCGACACGCAGGCGGCCGGCTCATACGCGGCGTGGCAGATGCTCGAGGCGGCGGTGACGGCGACCAAGAGCCTCGACGACAAGGTGCTGGCCCAGTGGCTCAGAAAGAACCAGGTCCAGACGATCGGCGGGCGCTTTCGCTTCGACGGGCCGAACAACTACGGCGACGATCTGTCCAAGGTCAAGCAGGTGCAGGACGGCAAGTGGGTCGTGGTATGGCCGAAGGAGTTCGCGGCGCCCGGCGCACGCCTGCTCCCGCAGTGACGAAGACGCGGTGACGAAGAGAGGACGCGGCTGATGGGCGAGTACGGCATCGGACAGGGCATCAAGCGGGTCGAGGATGTCCGGCTCCTGCGCGGCCGCGGCCGCTACCTCGACGACGTCAACATCCCGGGCCAGACACACGCCGTGATCTTGAGATCGGTGCACGCGCACGCCGGCATCCGCGCGGTCGACGCGGCGGCGGCGCTGCGGGCGCCGGGCGTCCTGGCCGTCTTCACCGGCGCCGACGTCGCGGGGCTCGGCACCATGAGCATGACCCTCAAGCGCAAGCGCCCAGACGGCGGCCCGATGTTCGCGCGGCCGCACCACGGGCTCAGCCGCGACCGCTCCCGCTACGTCGGCGACCCGGTCGCAATGGTCGTGGCGGAGACGCGGGCGCAGGCCGAGGACGCGGCCGACCTAGTGCAGATCGACTACGAGCCTCTGCCGTCGGTGACGGCGACGGCGGACGCCACCCTGCCCGGGGCCGCGCCCGTCTGGGACGAATGCCCCGACAACATCAGCAGCATCTTCGAATCCGGAGACCGCGCCGCGACCGACGCGGCCTTCGCGAAGGCCCACCGCGTGGTCCGGCGCCGCTACGTCATCACGCGCGTGCACGCCCAGTTCATGGAGGCGCGCGGCTCGCTGGGCGTCTACGATCCTCACGAGGACCGCTACACGCTCTACGCCGACGTCCAGTACCCGCACCGTGTGCGCAACGCCCTGGCCAGCAGCATCTTCAAGGTCCCCGAGCACAAGATCCGTGTCGTGGCGGGCGACGTCGGCGGCGCCTTCGGCACCAAGGGCTGGCAGTACCCCGAGCACAAGCTGGTCTTGTGGGCGGCGCGCAAGCTCGGGCGGCCCGTGCGCTGGCAGTGCGAGCGGCGCGAGGCGATCCTGGCCGACGAGCACGCCCGCGACAACGTGAGCGAGGCCGAGATCGCGCTCGACGCCGACGGCCGCTTCTTGGCACTCCGGGTGCGGACGCTCGCGAACGTCGGCGCGTACGTCTCGTCGGACCGGAATCTGCTCGCGACGTTCAGCAACGTCGTCACCTTGGTGGGCGTCTACAAGTTCGAGGCTGCATACGTGCACGTGTCGTGCGTCATGACCAATACCAACTCGACCGCGCCGTACCGGGGAGCCGGCCGGCCCGAGGCGACGTACGTGCTCGAGCGCCTAATCGACGACACCGCGCGCGAGCTCGGCCTGGACCCGATCGAGCTCCGGCGGAAGAACTTGATCCCCACCTCCGCCCTGCCTTACAAGAACCCGCTGGGCGCCACCTACGACTCGGGTGACTTCACGACGAACATGGACAAGGGGCTCAAGCTCGGCGACGTCGCCGGCTTCGCGGCGCGCCGCGAGGAATCCCGGCGGCGCGGCAAGCTGCGAGGTCTGGCGATCGTCAACCCGATCGAGCAGGCGGCCGGCCCGCAGCCGGAGTTCGCCGAGATCCGGTTCGCGCCGAGCGGGAGCGCGACGGTCCTGATGGGCTCCAAGAACCAGGGCCAGGGCCACGAGACCACCTTCAAGCAGATCCTCAACGAGCGGCTCGGCCTCGATCCCAACGACGTGCTCTACGTCGACGGCGACACTGATCGCGTCGCGTTCGGCATGGGCACCATGGGCTCGCGGTCCACCGTGATCGGGGGCACCGCGCTGTGGCAGGCCGCCGACAAGGTCATCACCAAGGGCAAGAAGATTGCGGCCCGCCTGCTGGAAGCGGCCGAGGCGGACGTGACATTCAACGACGGCAAGTTCGGCGTCGTCGGGACCGATCGCGCCGTCGGGCTCCGGGAGGTCGCGCGCGCGGCCTTCCAGCCCAACCAGCTCCCGCCGGGCGTCGAGCCCGGTCTCTATGAGACCGGGACCTTCTCGCCCAAGCAGGCCACCTGGCCGAACGGCTGCCACGTGTGCGAGGTGGAGGTCGATCCCGACTCGGGCGCGGTGGCGATCGTGAGCTACGCGATCGTCGACGACGTCGGCACCGTCATCAACCCAGTGACCCTCAAGGGCCAGATCCACGGCGGAGTGGCGCAGGGTGTGGGCCAGGCGCTGATGGAGCAGGTCGTGTACGACCGCGAGTCGGGCCAGCTCTTGACGGCGTCGTTCATGGACTACGCGATGCCGCGCGGGGACACCTTCCCGGACATGCACATCGAGAGCAATCCGGTACCGACGAAGCTGAACCCCATCGGCGCCAAGGGCGCCGGCGAGGCCGGGACCGTGGGGGCCCTGCCCGCCGTGATGAACGCGGTCATCGACGCGCTCGCCTCGGTGGGCGTGCGCCAGCTCGACATGCCCGCCACGCCCGAGCGCGTGTGGCAGGCGATCCAGGACGCGAAGAAGAACTGACGCGGGAGGCACCACGTGACCTTGGACGGAAAGGCCCTCGATCTGCTATTCCTCAACGCCCGGACGCAGAACGGCTGGCTCCCGACGCCGGTCACCGACGCCGAGCTGCGCGCGATCTATCAGGTCATGCGGTCCGGGCCCACGAGCGCCAATTCGTGCCCGGCGCGGATCCTGTTCGTGCGGACGCCGGAGGCGAAGGCCCGGCTGATCCCAGCGCTGAGCCCGGGCAACGTCGACAAGACCAAGGCCGCGCCCGTCACCGCGATCATCGGCTACGACACGCGCTTCTACGAGCTTCTCCCCAAGCTCTTCCCGCACCGGCCCGAGATGAAGAACCCGTACGAGGCCAACGCGAAGCTGGCCGAGACGGTCGCCTTCCGCAACGGCACTCTGCAGGGGGCCTACTTCATGCTCGCGGCGCGCGCGGTGGGGCTCGACGTCGGCGGGATGTCCGGCTTCGACAACGCGAAGGTCGACGCCGAGTTCTTCCCGGACGGCCGGGTCAAGTCGAACTTCCTCTGCAACGTGGGCCACGGCGACCCATCGAAGGTGATGGCGAAGCTGCCACGTCTCGAGTTCGAGGAGGCCTGCACCGTCCTCTAGACCGAGTCCATTACGGCCGAGCCCTTGTGGCTGACGACCGCCGAGGTCGTCAGCCCGTTCTTCGTGCTGGCGTTCCACTCCTGACGCCCGTGACGGAGATGCGGTGAGAGCGTTCACGCTGATCGTGTCGCCGCTCTTCACGGCCGGCGGTGTGGCGATGATCGTCGATGGCCAGCGATCCGGCTGGCTCGTCGCGGGCTTTTTCGGTCTGTGCCTCCTGGTCGCCCTGGTCGAGCCCTGGTTTCCTAAGCCTGACGTCGGGAGCGGCTACCGGCTGGTGATCACGCCGGACGAGATGGCCTGCGAGCACCCGAAGCGGCCACGGGAGGCGATCCGGTGGAGCGACGTGACACGGATTTGGTACGTGACGACATCCGATGGCCCGCGGTTTCCGGACGAGTGGATCCTCCTCGAGGGAGAGAGCGGGGGGTGCTCATTCCCGACCGAGGCGATCGGCTTCGACGGCATCTGGGACGAGCTCACGCGGCGGTTCGCCGGCTTCGACTACGGGCCATTGATCCGCGGCGGAACGGACGACGCCAGACACCTCTGCTGGGAGAGAGGGCGGGTGACATGAGCGCACGGGTCGAGGTCTCGTCGGAGTCCGGTGTCGTCGCGCTGGCCGGTCCGACGGCAGCGGCGTTGCCGGCGGGCCTCGATCAAGAGCCCCTACTACGGCAGCTGGAGCCGCTGGCGCATTCGGCTGAGCTCTTCTTTCTCGTGACCGACGACCCGGTCCGATACCGGATCGACGTGATCGGGAACGAGCCCCTTCCGCCCGGGCTCGAGCGCGATTTCGAGGCTCTGGGCGGCGCGTTTCGTCTCGAGGCGCCGAGCCGGCGCGTCGTGCTGATCGGCTGGGACAAGGCCGCCGAGCCTCGCGAGGCCGGCGGCGTCTCGGTAAGCCCGGGCGCGCATCTCGTGTCCCTCTTCGCGCGGCGACCGTTCGACGGGCGGCGCCATGCGGAAGACATGGCAAAGCTCCTGGGCGACGACGCGAAGTTCGTGCGGATCGTCGACCGGCTCGGCTTGATCGGCTGCCTCCCGATGATCCTCGTCGCGATCTCGGTGCTGATCGCCAGGTGGCGCTGGCTCTGGTATCTGGTACCTTTGCTCGCGGTGTCCTGGATGCCGTACATGATCCTGAAATGCGGCGGTCGGTATCGGCGCGCCGAGCGGCGGGCCTCGGAGGCGGAGCGGGCGCGGCCGCACTACGTGATCGGCCTGGCCCCGACGCGGCACCCGGAGCTACGCGGCGGCTACGTCCGCGTGTGAGGAGCGGAGCCGACCGATGCTCGTCATCTCAGCCACCGATGAATGGCGGGCCGCTCATCGCGGCGGGGCGATCGGTCTTCTGGAGCTCTCGGGAATCGACGCGGCCCCAACGCCCGCCGCGATCGGTGATCGAAAGCGCGAGACCGAGGCGCGCTTGCGAGCGCGCTACCAGGGTCTCACGCGGCAGGACTTCTCCTCCCTTCCCGTGATGTCGGCCTACGTGCGCTACTACAAGCGATTCGGCAAGACCTATCACGTCCAGCTCCAGCTCGAGTCGATCGTGTTGAAGGGCAAGAGCCTGCCCGACGTGACGCCCCTGGTCGACGCCAACTTCGTTGCCGAGCTGGAGACCCTCGTGCTGACCGCCGGGCACGACGCGGCGAAGCTCGACGGCGCCGTGGCGATCGACGCGGCGCGCGATGGCGACGCGATGACCCAGATGAACGGCGCCCTCAAGCCGCTGCCCGCCGGCGACATGATCATGCGCGACGCGAGCGGCGTCTCTTGCTCGATCATCTACGGACAGGACAATCGCTCGCCGATCTCGCGCGAGACCTCCCACGTCCTCTACGTCGCGTACGCTCCCACCGGGGTTGGAGCTGAGGCCGTCGAGGCGCAGCTCGGAAAGATCGAAGACAACGTCCGCCTCTTCGCTCCGAAGACCGTCGTCGAGCAGCGCCGCGTCCTCTCGGCCTGACCGGCCGGCTACACGCCCATGTCTTCCTGCCAGGTCAGCACTCGCGCCTGAAGCGCGCGAAGCCCGCGCGTGAGCACCAGGCCCACGGCACCCACCAGCGCGAAGGCGGCATACATCTCGGGGGTACTCAGCATCTGCCAGTGGCGGAAGACGAGGTGGCCAAGCCCCGACTTCGCGGCGATGAACTCGACCGCGACGATGGTGACCAGCGCTAGGCCGAGGCCCAGGCGGAGACCGGTGAAGATCGAAGGAAGAGTGGCCGGCAGGATCACCTTGAAGAACAGGCGCGCCCCGTGCGCGCCGTAGTTGCGGCCGACCTCGACCAGGCGTGGATCCATCGTCTGCACACCACCGAGCGTGCTGATGACGATCTGGAAGAACGCCGAGCTGGCCCCCGTCAGCACGAAGGCGGGCTCGCCGACGCCGAGGATGATCAGCAGGAACGGGAGCAGGGTGATCTTCGGCACCGGAAAGATGAACGCAAGGTAGGGCTCGACGAGGTCACGGACCGGACGCGCCATGCCCATCAGGAGCCCGAGCGGAACCGCCGGCACGGCGGCCAGCGTGAACGCGAACGCCAGGCGCGTCAGGGTGACGACGAGATCGCCCATGAGATCGCCAGCGATCAAGCGGTCCGCCAGCGTCCAGCCGACGGTCGTGGGCGCCGGGAAGTAGCGCGGCGACACGATCCCGAGCCGTGAGCAGATCTCCCAGAGCGCCAGTACCGCCGCCGGAACCGCGATTCCCACCTAGCGCTCCCCCACCTCGGGCACCCAGGGCAGGAGCCGCGCGCGGAGCGCCGCCAGCCCGTAGGACAGGAGCGCGCCGAGCAGCGCGATCACGAAGAACGTCGCGTACATGTCCTCGACCTTCAGGACCTGCCACGACAGCCACAGGAGCGCGCCCAGCCCGCGGCTGGCCGAGACGATCTCGACGGCCACGACCACGATCAGGGCGAAGCCGAGGCCGAGCCTGAGCCCGGTGAAGATGGACGGCATCGCGCCGGGCAGTAGCACCGCGGCAAAGAGCCGCCAGCCGCCGGCCCCGTAGTGGCGGGCGGCTTCCACGACGAGCCGATCGATCTGGCGCACGCCGTGCGTGGTCGTGAACGCGATCAGGAAGAACGACGTCACCGCCGTGGTCACGACGAGCGCGATCTCGCCCGGCGGCACCAAGAAGCTGACGAGCGGCAGGAAGAGGACGCTTGGGATCGGGTAGATCACGGCGAAGACCGGATCGAGCCCCTCACGCAGCCGGCGCCAGAGCCCCATCGCAAGGCCGGTCGCGACGCCCAGGAGCGCCGCCAGCGAGAAGGACCAGCCGATGCGCGCCAGGGTTGTGGCGAGGTGGCCCCACAAGGTGCCGTCGAGCGCCAAATCGCCGAGATGGACGGCGATCGTCGAGGGCCGCGGGAAGAACGCGGCGCGCAAGAGGCCGGCGGCGCTGGCCCACTCCCATGCGGCGACCAGCGCGATCGGCGAGCCGATCGTGATGCAGTGGTCGGCGAGCCAGCGGCCCGCCGCGCTCACGTCGCCACCCCGTCGGAACCGGCGCCGCGGTCGGCGGCGATCGCGCGCACGACCTCTTCGCGCAGCCGCGACCAGATCGTCTCGAGCAAGGCACCGTAGGCGGGCGAGGCCCTCACCTCGAGCCCGCGCGGCCGGCCGAGATCGACGGGATAGATCTGGCTCACGCGCCCGGGCCGCGCGGTCAGGAGCACCACGCGGTCGCCCAGCAGCAGCGCTTCCTCGAGCGAGTGGGTCACGTACACGACGGTCTTGCCGAGCGTGGCCCAGATGCGGAGCAGCTCCTCCTGCATGATCGCGCGCGTCTGGGCGTCGAGCGCCGCTAGCGGCTCGTCCATCAGGAGCACTTCGGGATCGTTCGCGAGCGCGCGCGCGATGCCCACGCGCTGCTTCATGCCGCCCGAGAGCTGATGCGGATAGTGCTGGGCGAAGCGCGTGAGCCCTACCATGGCCAGCATCTCGCGCGCCCGCGCCTCCCGCTCGGCGCGCACCACCCCGCGGTTCTCGAGGCCGAAGGTCACGTTGTCGCGCACGGTGCGCCACGGCAGGAGCGCGTGCTCCTGGAAGACCATCGCGGTGAGCGGCGTTCCGGGCCGGTCGGCCTCGATGCGGACCTCGCCGGTGCTCTGACGGTGGAGACCGGCGAGGACGCGCAGCAGGGTCGACTTGCCGCTGCCGCTGGGCCCGACGACGCACAGGAACTCGCCCGCGTGGACCTGGAGCGAGATACGATCGAGCGCCACGA
>Ga0126376_10001743_pt1 | contig 11938 bp, 9 predicted proteins | sample PanSoiMetPlot_15_FD_92760 | JGI IMG/M metagenome (GOLD analysis project Ga0126376, IMG submission 92760) | Tropical forest soil microbial communities from Panama - MetaG Plot_15 | ecosystem: Environmental > Terrestrial > Soil > Tropical forest > Bulk soil | place: Panama | collected 2016-02-17
ACCGAGAATTCTCCCTCAGACTTCGCAAAGTGATTGAGAACAAGAATACCTTCTTCTACGATGCCTATGAGGATATTGCGGCTGCCCAGAATAGTGGTATGAATTTGTTCTCTTCGGATGACATGCGTTTCAATCAGGATGGACAAAGAATCTGGTCGGCAGCTTTCGCCAAACATTTGGCTCCCTGGATCCGCAAAAATATTTCGCAACGGGCCATCGCGCAGCAATCTCCCAAAAATTGGCAGAAGGAAGTGAGGGGAGAATGAAGGTTGCCATAATGATGCGGGTGATGGACCAACCCAGTGGGTATGGGTTTTTTGCTGAAAACCTAGTTGATACTATGTTGCGATTGGAACCTGGTATCTCCTTTGTGTTGTTTTATCGAACATCTAAATGGGTAGGCCGATTTTCCTCGTTTAAAAATGTGAAGGAGATTCAGGTATGGGCTCCTCATAAGCTGGCTTGGGATCAAGTGGCCGTCCCGTACCGAGCATGGGTCGAGAAGGCAGACGTCATTCTCAATCCAAAATTCACCGTTCCGCTATTCAGTCGTTGTCCTGTCACGATGTGTCTCATGGAGCCAGCGTGGTGGGCATGGCCTGAGCATTACGAGTGGTGGGATGTAAAGTACATGAAACTCATGTTACCGCTCTATCTTCGTAAGGCGGCTCATCTTTTCCCGTGGTGTAATTTTCATGTAGAAGAAATGAGGAAGTATTTAAGGTTGCCTCTAAATAATTTTACCATTACCCCTCCTGCACCGAGGAACGAGTTTCGAGTGATTGAGGATGCCCAAGCTCTTGAAGAGTTTCGAGTCAGTCACCAATTGCCACGGCGTTTTTTAGTGGTCGTGACTCGTGTTGATCATATAGGGAATGATAAACGGACATTCTTTTGTGGGAAAAATGTTGAAACGGCTCTTCGTGCCTTTAACCTTTGTAAGAAGGACATACCACATGACCTTGTCATTGCGGGTCGAGATGTCCGGGAATACCTTTCTCAGACAGGCTGGAATGGGGAAGATCTCGAGAGAGTGCATTGTACGGGATTTTTGCCCGCTCAGGACCTAGTCAAGCTGTTGAACCTTGCCGATCTTTTTGTGCAACCATCTTTTTATGAAGGATTCGGGATGGCCCAGCTCGAGGCAATGGCCAGTGGCTGTCCTGTTATTGCCTCGCGGACCGGCGCCTGTTCAGAGCTTGCAGCTGGATCGGCCATTCTGGCCGATCCCTATAGGCCAGAAGATTTCGCCGAAAAGATTCTACGGGTCCTCAACCACGAGGACCATAGGAAAGAAATGAGAACAAAGGGTTTGGAAAGAGCTTCTGACTTTGACTGGGAAAAAACAGCAAGACTGGTATTGGAGGGACTAACCAAAGTCGTAGAGAGTTCAAATGACCCATGATTTCTTCCAATAGTTTCATCACAAGAGGGCATTGTCCCAGATCAATCTCTTTAATAGGATGAATAAATTGGGCTCCTCTCGAATCCCATTGAATGAACGAAGGACCAACCTCCGGGGAATTCTCGACCTACTGACGGGGCGATACCCCCGTTTTCTGTTCGGAGGTTCGATCGGCGAGGTATTACCTGTCTTTCATTTTCACGAAGCAGAGCCCAAAGACCTGGAGGCCAAATTACTCTATTTGGCCGAGAATGGTTATCAGACAGTAACCTCTGAAGTCATTGCTAATTTTGTAAGAACTGGCAAACACCCTGGTCCTCCTTGTGTCGCACTATGTTTCGATGATGCTTGGGCGAGCCTATGGACGGTGGCTGGACCGTTGTTAAAAAAATACGGATTTACCGCGATTGCCTATGCCATTCCGGGGAGAATTACAGACGTCAATATAATGAGACCAACAATAGAGCAGGGGGTAAAAAGCCCGGGAGAAATAGACTGCTCTTCGAATCCGTTTGTGACATGGACAGAACTCAAGGCACTTCACGAGTCAGGAATTATTGATGTTCAGTCTCATAGCTATTCTCATTCCATGATGTATTGTTCCGAAAAGGTCATAGACTTTGTTACACCGAATTATTCTGCGCGGTCGCCACTTTCAAGGCCTTTGACCTCAGCCAATGGGAACCTAGTTTATCTCGATCATAAGGAATTAGGCGCCCCCATTTACATACAACGTTCACGTTTATCTGATGCTAGGCGGTATCGTGAAGATCATGAGGTTAAACAACGTTGCCTTGATTATGTAGAACGATCAGGGGGGGAAGAGTTCTTTAGAACCTCAAATTGGAAAGCCAGACTTTTTCAGGTGGTCGAATCTAGGAAGGGAATTTATGAATCTACAGATGAACAAAGAAATAGAATCTATGAAGAACTGGATATATCGAAATCCATGTTAAATGACAGGTTGCGAACCAATACGGTTCAGTACCTGTGCTTCCCGTGGGGAATTGCGGGGGATATGGCTTATCAAGCTGCGGCGGAAGTCGGCTACAAGACGGCGGTGTCCATTAACTTGTTTGGACGCTATGGAGTTAGAGCGGGAGATCACCCATACAAACTCATGCGCCTCAGAAATGATTTTGTGTATTGTTTGCCTGGCAGGGCTAAGCGCAAATGGTTTTTTGGAGCGCTTTTCAAAACAACTCATTAACTGGAATTAAAAAAACCCAATTTGGCACGAGACGAAATAGTGACTGTGGTCGAGTGTTGCCAAATCAGAGAGGGTTGTTAAACGCATCAAATGTACCAAAAACTTTATGCAGAGCTCGAGCAACACATCGGTGAAATGACTTGTTACTTACTTTCTGAGACATTTTTTAGTTAATGCGATATCCGCGTATTCTTTTTTTGACGACGTATTATCATCCCTTTATTGGGGGGACCGAAACCCATGCTCGTCAATTAGCTCAGTATTTATCCGTGAATGGGTTCGAGGTCGTTATTCTGACAAAATGTGTGGCCTCTTCATTTCCAATCCGTGAACAACTTGATGGAATCCGAGTTTATCGAATACCTCCTGGAGGAGAAAGGGCCCCTCTTCAAAAGTGGCTTATGATTCCTATCGCTATGCTGTGGATTCTTTTCCTCAATCACAAGTTCGATCTCATTTATTGTCCAGAGTATCGGGGGTTGGGAATAGCAGCTCTACTTGTTGGAAAACTTTTAAGACGTCCAGTTGTTATCAGAAGCGCCAACATCGGAATTCTTCAATGTCAAAATTTTGACCAGTATTTTTCTCGGGTTGGAGTGACTCCTCAGAGTCGATTGGCCAAGTTTATTAAATGGCCTTTTCAAAAATTGTATAGTTCCGCGAGTGCTTTGGTTTGTAATTCCCGCCAAACCTTAGAAGAATCTTCCCAATGTGATCCCCGTCCAAAGAAGATTTTCTTTATAGCCCAAGGAGTTAATACGACACGATTTCGACCAGCTAGCCCCCGAGAAGCTTGCCGAATTAGATGTGAGGAAGGGTGGCCAGAAAACTGTGTAATTTTCATCTACGTCGGCCGTTTAAGTATTGAGAAGGGAATCGTTGAACTAGTGGAGGCCTGGCGATTTATTAAGGATCCTGATGTATTGCTGGTGGCCATAGGCCCGGACATGCCTGGTCACCCAATGGATGCGGGGGAAAAGGTCAGAACACTGGTCATGGAAGCAGCTATGGGAGATCGAGTGAAGTTGTGTGGTACTCGCGAAGATGTCCCGCGATTACTAAGGGCCGCAGACGTTTTCGTTCAGCCTTCCACGTTCGAGACGTTCAGCAATGCCGTCCTCGAGGCTATGGCGACGGGTCTGCCGGTGATCGCAACGAATATTCCAGGGATGAGAGAGTGCTTGATCGATGGAGTGAATGGGCTGCTATGTGAGGTAGGGATCCGAGAGGACCTTGTCCAGAAGATTACTCTCCTTGTGGGAGATCCAGGACTTAGGGATAGATTAGGGAAGGAAGCAAAGGCAACTGTCGATCGACATTTTAGTGAGTCGGACATTTTTGAAAAATTCTCCTCCTGCTTCCAAGAAATTTCGGGTCAAGAGATCTCCGTTTGAAATGTCTTCGTGATTGTGTTGCACACTTTCGCCTACCCCGGAACCCGGATAATTGCTGAACCTGACATTCAGTTTAGACGGCAATTAGTTAAGATATTTTTTGCTGGAACGTAAATCACGGTTGGTGTGCGGAATGTGTGGTATCAACGGCATTATTAAACTGGACGGTACGCAGGTAGATCCCGTTGAGATTGTCTCAATGAACAATCTCATCAAGCATCGTGGCCCAGATGATTCTGGGTTCTTTGTGAAAAGCAACGTTGGCTTCGGTCACGTTCGGTTGGCTATTTTGGATCTCTCCTCCCGCGGTCATCAACCCATGAGATATACGCATGAGAAAAGAGAAGTAACTATCACATACAATGGAGAAATCTATAACTTTCGGGAGCTTCGGGCTGAACTTGTGAGGAAAGGTTATGCGTTTTCGTCCGAGACGGACACAGAAGTTATCCTGGCTTCGTACCTGGAATATGGTGTCGAATGTTTGAAAAAGTTTAATGGAATGTTTGCCTTCGCGCTATTTGATCCTTCGAAACAAATTATTTTCTTTGCTCGCGATCGATTTGGGAAAAAGCCATTTAAGTATTACTGGAACAGCAACCTTTTTGTCTTTAGTTCGGAACTTAAAGCAATATTGACGAATCCCATCACCAGAAATCTTGACTATGAGGCGATTAGTGATTTCTTAACCCTTCAATACGTGCCTGCGCCAAACACGGGGTTTCAGAACATTAAGAAACTTCCCCACGGACATTATGGGATATTTGACTTAAAGAACAAAACTCTTGATGTACGGCAATATTATAATCTTGAATACAACCCCAAATTGCCTTACAGCGAGGCAGATTGGATTGAAATCGTAAGCAAAGAACTTGAGAAGGCGGTACGGCGGCGTCTGGTTGCCGATGTCCCGGTCGGCGCCTTCTTGTCAGGAGGGCTAGATAGTAGTCTGATCGTCGCGTTCATGACGAAATTATTGGGTAAGGTCAAGACGTTTTCGATTGCATTTGAAGAACGTGAATGGGATGAAAGTCCGTACGCTAATGAAGTGGCGAAGTTGTTTCAAACCGATCACACGGTTTATACGATTTCTGCCAGCGATATGCTCTCGCATATTGAGGATCTCATCCTCCATTTTGAGGAGCCTTTTGCTGATAACGCTCAGTTGGGAAATTATATTCTTTCCAAGCTAACCAGGGAGCAGGTGAAGGTCGTGTTAAGCGGTGATGGAGGGGATGAGAATTTCGGAGGATATCCGAAACATCAAGTTCATGCCTTCAACCAACAATATGAAAAATGGTTGTTGCCGGGAGAACTTTTAGTCCCGTTGTTCCGGTTGGCACAAAAGTTTTGGTGGAATGGAATGCTCCATCACGGGTATGTGTATTTGCAAACATTGAAAGATGACGTAGGAAGAAGACACTATAATTACACCAGTTTCTTTGACGAGTGGTCAAAAAGCAAATTCTACCGTAAAGACTTTGAAGAAATAGTTTCGAGGAACGGGGTTATTTTTTCGCGTCTTGTTCAAGACTGCAAGGCAGAAGGGGTTGATCGCGTGTTGTGGCTTGATTTTAACAGTTACCTGCCGGACGATATCAACGTGAAGGTAGATATGGCGAGTATGAAAAATGGTTTAGAAGTTAGGGCCCCAATGTTGGATTATGAATTTGTTGAAACAGTGGCCAGAATGCCTTGGGTCTATAAGACCGACGCGAAGGAGGGGAAGAAAATTCTAAAACAAATTGGTTTGAATTATTTGCCCCGGCATCTGGTATATCGGAAAAAGCAGGGCTTCGGTCTTCCCATAAAACAATGGATAAGGACTGACTTGAAGGAGCATGTAAGAGAGGTAATTTTATGCCACAGTGGAGTAGTCAAAAAGTTGATGAAGGGCCCATTGATCGAAAAACTATTGACTGAACACTGGAAGGGGAGAGACCACTCAACGAAAATTTGGGCGTTATTTGTTTTGAATTCGTGGCACCGGAAATATTTTTCAGCATGATTCCATGGGTATGGGCTTCGAGGTTCAAAGAAAAATTCAAGTCGGGCCGGCTTCTCGATACCATTTGCAGCTTTACCCGCATCGGATCGTCTAGCAGATTCGTTTCAAAAGACGTTATCCCCGCCATCCGTTCAGTCGCCCGCGATGCGGGAGCCTCAGCTGCCTGGAAAACATTATCGAGACTGCCGGTAAGCAATCGCGAACAAACGGGAGAGTGACTAGATGATGAGTGAGAGGGCATCAAGAGAGTTCGGAGCAAATCCTGGCCTCAATCAGCCAGAGAGAGATCGAGGAAGAAAGTGGTCCTCCCTTATTGTTAGGTTGCTCATAAGCTTGACTCTTTTAGTCGGGCTTCTTGCACTTGCCGATATTCACGCGATTTTTGAGCTTTTGAGAAAAGCAAACGTGAGTCTTTTTGTCTTGGTCCTCCTATGGATGCTTTTTGATCGTTCGCTACATGCTTGGAAATGGATTTTATTATTAAGAGTCAAAATGAAGGATATTTCTGTTCGATTGTTGTTGAGGGTGCAATTCATTTCCAATTTTGTGGGGAATTTCATACCGTTCAACATTGGGAATGATATTACAAGAGTCGTCGGAGTTGCGAAACATTCTGGAAATACCCTTCATCCCTTATCTTCAGTAATCGTGGAACGGATTCTGGGACTCGTCTCGTTGGTAATTGCTGTTGTCCTTGCTGTCACAGTTGGAATGATACGGCGGGCATCTGTGATAAGCCCCCATATAGCGTGGACTATTCTTGGTTCGGTGGCTGTCTTTGCTTGTTCGGGCTTTGTTTTATGGAAAGCAAGATTGATCAAGAAGATAATAATACCTCTGGTAGGGTACAGAACTGCTTACAGATGGATCAATAAGATGGCAGAGGTATATGATGCCTGTTTGAGCTATGGAATGCATAAGGATGTAATTCTTAGAGTCATTCTTATCTCATCAATGACTTGGGTGAATGCAATCCTCACCACTTATGTGACGGCCCTTGCTCTAGGCATAGATGTCCCCCTTATCTACTTTTTCCTGTGCATACCGATTATTTCCTTTCTTAGCCTATTACCGATCTCCGCAAATGGGATTGGAATTATGGAGGGAGCATTTGTGTTCTTTTTTTCACAGGTAGGCGCTTCCACCTCCCAGGCTTTAACACTGGGACTAGCCATGCGAGTCTTAATGATGGTCGCAACGCTACCTGGTGCGCTGTTGTTAGCGATAGAAGGATGGCCCGCTAAAAAATTGTCTACAACGAAGGCGAGCACTGTTTGAAGTCTTAGAAACTGATTATTGACCACAGGACATTTTGCGAAGGTCACCCAGTAAGACAACGATGCTGCCCGGACATCAAAGCCGCCATTCAGGATCAGGAATTCGATCAGATCTTTTAACAATGGTTAAAAGCCCACGTCCTTCAAAGACAAGCTCAAACCCGGCCAGCTTCTAGATACCACTTTGCATCTTTACTGGCATCGGATCGTCTGCCCGATTAGGTTCAAAAGAGATTATCCGCGCGGTTCTACCCAACATCGATTCCTCATCAATCCTAAACCAATTTGCTTGCAGCACCCTAGCTTGGTTTCCAGATGCTGATGCAGGCTACCTTGCAGATGCTCAGGGAAATAGTCACTCACTTGGTTGCTAAAGGGGCCGACTTGATTGAGGAATGGCCCAAACAACGATACGAACTGAGGCGAGAGAGCGCATGACAGCATCCCCGAGTTGTAACAATTTCTCAAGCAAAGCTATTGATAGATCGACAAGAGAAAAGTCCCTCACGGCAGCCTAATCCGAGACATCGTTAATGCGAGCGCGTCGTCTCACTGGGTGTCAACGAAAGTGGGGCTAGCTCAGCCAGTCATTGCAACACGCGTTGGTGGATTAATTGACTACCCGGTTGATGGCTTCAATGCATTGCTTGCCCGACCTCATTGCTCCACCGATCTAGCCAGCTGACTTTGTCAACTGCTCAATGATGATAACTGTGCTCAGACGTGTTTTGTGCAATGAAGACTAGCTTTGGGAGCAAGGCAGTTCAATGAAACCGAATGAGACTACATCGTTTTTAAAAACGAAAATCAATTGGTCATGTTGGCAAAACGATACTCTTTATAAAGTGCTGAATGGAATTCTTATCACAGCTATTGCCGTGTTTTTCTTTTCAACCTTGAGGGATGGGCATAATTGGGATGGTGATTACGCCCTCTATATCATGCATGCACGGAATATTGCGGAAGGCTTGCCTTATGCCGACACCGGATATATCTACAACCCTAAAAACCCTATGAATCCAGCCTCTTATCCGCCAGGTCTACCCCTTCTTCTGGCACCGATTTATCAGTTTTACGGGATCGATTTGGAAAAGATGAAGATGGTCGTCGTTATCTCGTTCATCCTCTTTCTCCTGATTTTTTCCTGCATTATGCGGCAATCGCTACCCTGGGCAATGGCTTTGGCCGTGACGGCAACCGTTGGCCTACACTTTCAATATTGGCGTTTTAAAGATACAATTTTTTCGGAATTTCCGTTCATGTTGTTCTGCTATGCAGCTCTCTATGGTATTGATAGCCTCACCCAAATCAAAGCCACACCTAAGTTATGGTCTATACTTGTGATCGCGATTATGCTGGCCCTCGCATGTTTGACGCGAGGGATCGGCCTTATGTTATTTCCCATTATTTTTCTGATCGGGGTTTACCAGTGGAGAAGACTTGTCAACCCGTGTCTTCCGATCCTTGCAATAGCCGCCGCTATCATTATCCTGGTGAACTTTTTGTTCCCGCAAGATCTTACTTACCATTTGGGGCCCTACGAGAACTACCTGAACGATGGCATTTTCGCCACCTTAAAGCCGAACATAATCGCCCAGAGGTCTGCCGTTCGCGAGTTAGTCGTCCATTACGCGTTCGGGGAAAACTGGCTAATAGATCGTCTACCTCTCGTCTTCTTCCTCTTGGTGCTCGTTGGATTAATCACGAGAGTTCGGATACATCTCTCGATCTACGAGGCCTTCTTGAGCGCATATACCCTCTTCTTGGTGACCTATCCGGGTCCGGGCGCCACGAACGAAGCCGTACGATACCTGTTGCCGATTTGGCCGCTGTTCCTTTTCTATGTTGTGTATGGGACTTACGCCATAGGGAGTCGCCTCGGCGGAATTTGGCAATCGGTTTTACCCGCGATGCTTTGCGGCGCGTTGTTGTCCCTTCATGTTGCACAATACACAAGGACAGATTTTGGCAGTATCCGATATTCGGTCACGGATCCGATCAGCCGCGAGCTTTTCAACAACATTAAAACGAATCTGCCAGCCGACGCGGTAGTCCTGTTTGGGAAGCCTACAATTATGGCCTTGTTTAGCGACCGTCGGGCAGCCATCTGGCCTGCCAATTTTAACGACGATGAAGTTTGGCGCTATATAAACGAAGTCGGGGCCGGATATATCGTTGCCCTAACGGGAGATTTCGGTAAAAATAGATACTGGTGGGATCCCAAAATCCAGGCGTTTATTGAGCAAAATCAATCTGCTCTAAGACTTCTCTTTTCGAATAAATGGTTTAATCTATACCAGGTCTCAGATAATCACGCGTCTTGGCATAAAGAGACAAGCTACACGCTCGGACGGAGACCTCATCCTGCGCTTGCATCCAACCGTGGTAGTAGCGACCCAGCTAGCAGCTCCCTGAAACTAAACTTCACCGGAATCGCTTCACAATGATTCTCGAGGTATAGCAGAAACTGCACTTTCTTTGGCTTCACTTGATGCAAGGCCCAGACGTCTGGCATTTAAAACGTTATGCTTTCGCTCGTTACCCCCCACCTACAGCTCGAGAGTATCCTAGAGTTGAAGATTGAGCGTCTTCGCTCATTAGGTTTGGATGGGCTCTTACTTGATCTGGATTGTACTCTCAAGGACTATCCTGACAACGGGTTCCGCCGCGAGGTGATGGATTGGGTCCAGACGCTCAGCTCAAATGGCATCATCCTGTGCATTCTTTCCAATGCGAGACCGCGACGGATCGAGCCCTTGGCCCGTGAACTTAAAATTCCTTTCGTTGCACAAGCGTTCAAGCCGTTCCCCTTTGGCTGTCGTATTGCCATGAGAAGATTGCAACTAAACCCTCAGCAGACGGCCTTGGTCGGCGATCAACTCTTCTCTGATATCCTCGCTGGTCGCTTAGCCGGGCTCTTCACGATTCTCGTGCGTCCGACCAGTCCTGAAGAACCGTTGTTTACTCGGGTCAAGCGTCCGCTGGAACGCCAGGTTCTCCGATGGATAAACGGCAGTAGAATGCAATGAGGAATTTCTTCTTGCCACCCTCACAGCTATTTCGCAACCCTTAAAGCGCTTCATGATGAGTAGCCTATGAGCAGTCTTCGTGAGCCTCAAAGAACGGTCTCGCCTCCTCAACTGAACCAGCAGGGCTTACCATCTGAAGCGTCAAGCAATACGTCTATCCTCTGGCGTATAGGGCCGTATGTGGCGATCGCGAGACCGGACCACTGGATCAAAAATGTATTCATGGCACTTGGTGTGCTGCTCGCGTGCTTTTACCATCCTGAGTTATTCCAGAAAGAAGCCATTGTTCCCATCATATGGGCTGTTGCCACAACCTGTTTAATCGCTTCGAGCAACTACGTTTTAAATGAAATCCTAGATGCCCCGACCGACTGCAATCACCCCGTGAAACGGTTTCGTCCGATACCATCAGGACAGGTCATTCTTTCCTTGGCTTATGTCGAGTGGGCATTTTGTGGGGCCATTGGCTTGGCCATGGCTTCGGTTCTGAACCGGCCATTCTTCTTCTCCGGTTTGTTTCTGCTCATCATGGGGTTGATCTACAACGTTCCCCCCATTCGATCAAAGGAGCTACCCTATCTGGACGTGTTGTCCGAATCGATCAACAACCCGATCCGCCTTCTCCTCGGGTGGTTTGCTGTGACTCACGCGGAACTGCCCCCCCTTTCGCTCTTAGTCTCTTATTGGATGCTTGGGGCTTTCTTTATGGCCGCCAAGCGATTTGCCGAGTTTCGATTTATCGGGCATTCCGAGACCGCTACCGCCTACCGTTCCTCTTTTCGATACTACGATGAACAGAAGCTTCTCATTAGCATGTTCTTCTACACGACGTGCTTTGCTCTCTTCCTCGGTGTGTTCATCGTCAGGTGGCATCTTGAACTAATCTTGTTCGTCCCCTTGATTGCGGGATTCATGAGCTATTACCTCCATGTTGCCTTCAAGCATGAGAGTGCGGCCCAAAGCCCTGAACGACTTTATCGAGAGAAGGGTCTCATCGCTTATCTGCTGATTTGCTTGGCTGTATTTGTGGTACTGATGTTCGTCCAAATACCACTGGTCTACCAGTTGCTCAACGTGCCGCCTTCACCGGTTTCGCCACTCTGGAAATTCTAGGAGCAGATGAGAGACGGTGACTTGCACTTGGGTTGTGTTTCACTATTTGCTAGGAAGCTGGGTCGAGTGAAACCAGCATTTCTTGGTGAAAGGCCATTCTAGGAAAGTTCCACTCAATCGTGGAAGTTAAAGTCGGAGAGTCTCATGTACGTATATGAGGCCGTACATGCCTAGATTCTATCGCGGGATAGGTTTGGTTTGTCTGTTGATTCCACTGGTGTGGAATGTCTGGATGGTGGAGGGATACTTTAGTGCCGATCACGAGCTTAGCAACTATACAAAGGGCTGGATTTGGCTATCTGATGTTGTGCTTCTGGCGATCGGCTTCTTGATCATCAAGTATGAACGGAAAGCCGTGTTGAATATCGTCCTCGTAATGGCTTCTGTCACAGTAGGTCTCGGGCTGTTCGAGCTGATCCTGCGGACGGGGCTCCTGGATAATGTATCAGACCCTCATCCCGTTTGGGTGCCGGAAAAATTTGAGGGGAGAAGTCGAGATGAA
>Ga0126376_10001744_pt1 | contig 11927 bp, 8 predicted proteins | sample PanSoiMetPlot_15_FD_92760 | JGI IMG/M metagenome (GOLD analysis project Ga0126376, IMG submission 92760) | Tropical forest soil microbial communities from Panama - MetaG Plot_15 | ecosystem: Environmental > Terrestrial > Soil > Tropical forest > Bulk soil | place: Panama | collected 2016-02-17
CGACGAGCATAATCCCGTTCTTCTTGACGATGCCGATCAGCAAGAGGATCCCGACGATGGCGATCACGCTCATGTCCAAGCCGAACGCCATCAAGAACAACACCGCCCCGATCCCCGCGGAGGGCAAGGTCGAGAGAATGGTGATCGGGTGGATGGTGCTTTCGTAGAGAATGCCCAGAATCAGATAAATGACGACTAGAGCCGCGAGGATCAGAAGCGGCGTGCTTTTTAAGGATTGCAGATAGGCTTGGCCGTTTCCCTGAAAGCTGGTCTGCAAGGAGAGAGGTTTGTGCAAATCCTTCTCGACCTGCTGAATGGCGGTAACAGCCTCTCCGAGCGAGGTGCTCGGGAGCAGGTTGTACGAGATCGTCACCGAGGGAAACTGGCCCTGATGATTGAGCACGAGCGGCGACACCTTGATGGCGCTGGTGATGAGCGTGCGCAAGGGCACCTGTTGGCCGCTGGAGGAGCTCACGTAAAGCTGCCCGAGCGCTTCCGGGTCGTACCGATACTTCGGCGGGACCTCCAGCACGACGTGGTACTGACTCATCTGCGTGTACATCGTCGAAACGATGCGCTGGCCGTAGGCATCGTTGAGAATGTTATCGATGGCGGATGGGGTAATCCCGTAGCTCGAGGCCACATCGCGATTGATCGTGATGTCGAGCAACGGGCCCGCGTTTAACTGGTCGGTGGTGACGCCGGTGATGCCCGGCAGCGCCCTGATTTTGTCGACAAACAGCGGAGCCCAGTGATTGAGCTCGCCCGGATTGGAGTCGGCCAGCGTGTACTGGTACTGCGTCTTGTTCAGCCGGCCGCCGATCGTGATGTCCTGCGCCGCCTGCATATAAAGCGCAATGCCCTGAATCTTGGCGAGCCTTTGCTGCAAACGGACGATTACTTGATCCGCGCTGGCGTCACGCTGGTTCTTGGGCTTCAGCGAGATGAACATACGGCCGGTATTGGTCGTGTAGTTACCGCCGCCGGCGCCGATGCCGGTGCCGACCGAGGCGACCGCCGGATCCTCCAGCACGGCATTGATCAACGCCTGCGTCCGCTCGGCCATCGCTTGATAGGAAATGTCCTGCGCAGCCTCGGAAAAACCGATGATTAATCCGGTGTCCTGCTGCGGAAAGAAGCCTTTGGGGATGACCATATAAAGGTATCCCGTGAGCGCCACGGTACCGAGCATCACTATCAGCATGACGAAGCGATGCCGTAGCACGACCTTCAGGCCGGCCTCATAGGCACCGAGAAGTGCATCGAAGCCGCGTTCGAACAGCAGGTAGATACGGCCATGCTTCTTGCTCTCCGGTTTGAGCAGGCGCGAGCACATCATCGGCGTCAGCGTCAATGCGATCACTAGCGAGAGGATCAGGGAGACGCTCACGGCGACGGCAAATTCACGGAATAGTGCTCCGACATAACCGCTCATGAGGAAGAGCGGAATGAACACGGCAATGAGCGAGAGCGTAATTGATATAATGGTGAAGCCGATTTCGCCGGCGCTCTTGAGGGCGGCCCGCATGGGTGAGAGGCCGTCTTCCAGATGCCGCACGGTATTCTCAATCACGACAACGGCGTCGTCGACGACAAATCCGGTCGCAATCGTCAAAGCCATCAATGAGAGATTGTCGAGGCTATAGCCAAGCTCGTAGAGCACCGCGAACGTGCCGATCAACGATAGCGGCACGGTGACGGCGGGAATGATCGTTGCCCAGACGTTGCGCAGGAAGAGAAAGATGACCATCACCACCAGCGCGACCGAAAGGACCAGTGTGAATTGCACGTCGGTGACCGAGGCGCGGATGGTCTCGGTTCGATCGGACACGGTGTCGATCTTGATGCCCGCGGGGATGGACGCTTGCAGCACCGGCATCATGGCTTTGATGCGGTCGACCGTAGCGATGACGTTGGCGCCCGGCGAACGCTGGATCGGCAGGATGATGGCCCGCTGCTTGTTGAACCAGGCGGCGATCAGATTGTTTTCGGGCCCGTCGATCACCCTTCCCACATCCTTGACCCGCACCGGCGAACCGTTGCGGTAGGCGATGATCAAGTCGGCGTAGGCGTCGGGCTTGAACAGTTGGTCGTTGGTGTTGAGGATGTAACTCTGGCGCGGGCCGTTGAGCGTGCCCTTCGGCAGATCGACATTGTCTACGCCGATCACACTGCGGACGTCTTCCAGGCTCAGCCCGCGCGCCGCCAGCGCCTGAGGATCGAGCTGGATGCGGATCGCCGGTTTCTGCCGTCCGGCGATGCCGACCAAGCCGACGCCGGATATCTGCGAGATCTTTTGCAACAGAATATTTTCGGCGTAGGCGTCGACGGTCGTGATTGGCAGCGTGTCGGACGTGAGCGCGAGCACGAGGATCGGCGTGTCGGCCGGGTTCACTTTGTTGATCGTCGGCGGGTAGGGCAGGTTGGGCGGCAGATACGAACTCGCCGCGTTGATGGCGGATAGCGCATCCGCCACGGCTCCATCGATCTGCCGGCTCAAATCGAACTGCAGCGTGATCTGCGTGTAGCCCAGCGCGCTCGCGGAAGTCATCTGCGTGAGACCCGGGATTTGCCCGAATTGCGTCTCGAGCGGCGTTGCCACGGAAGAGGCCATGGTCTGCGGATCGGCACCGGGTAGCTGGGCCGTGATCTGCAGCGTCGGATAGTTCACGTTTGGCAACGCCGCGATCGGCAGCAGCGGATAGGCCGCGAGGCCTCCTAGCAGCAGGCCGACCATCAGCAACGCAGTCGCAATCGGGCGGGCGATGAAGGGGGCGGAGATATTCATGGGATTGGTGTCTGTTCTGCTTCCTGCGCTGCTGCCTCTTCAGCCGCTTTACCGTGCAAGATTGTGACGTGGATGCCAGGCTGCAGCTTGTATTGGCCGTCCACGACCACCTGCTCGTCGGCCGAGAGGCCGGAATCGATGAGCGCCCGCCCCCCGCTCACCTGGGCGACTTTGACCCGCCGCACAGCGACCGTGTTGTCCGCGTTAATCACGTACACATACGAGCCTTGCGGTCCCTGCTGCACCGCCGATGCGGAAACTGTCAGGCCGTCATGGCGCGTATCGAGAAGGAGCCACGCATTGACCAGCTCTCCTGGCCACAGGCGATGCTCTTTGTTCGGGAAGTTGGCTCGGAACCGGACACTGCCCGTGGTCTGCACGATTTCGTTGTCGATGAAGTCGAGGCTTCCTTCATCGAGCTTCATTGTGTTGTCCTGACTGTAAGCCTCCACTTTGAGCGACCCATCGGCCAAGTGCTGTTGAATCTGCGGCAGGCTCGTCTGTGGCAGCGTGAAGATGACCGAGATCGGTTCGACCTGCGTGACCACGACTAGGCCATTCGGATCAGTGGGATGAATGATGTTGCCGATGTCCACCTGTCGTATGCCGGTCACTCCGTCGATGGGCGAGGTGAGCTGCGTATAGCTCAGTTGCGTCTGCGCCCATTCGATCGCCGCCTCGTCGGCCTTGATCGCCGCGTTCAGTTGCGCGACCTGCGCGGTCTGGGTCTCGACCAGCTGCGGAGTGGCCCAGCCTTGGTTCCCCAATGTCGTATAACGCTTGAGATTGGCCTCCGCGTTGGTCAGCTGGGCCTCGTCGCGGCTGCGGTTCGCGTTCGCCTGATCGAGTTGCGCCTGATAAGGACGCGGGTCGATCACGGCAAGTAAGTCGCCAGTCTTTACGGCCTGCCCTTCGGTGAAATTGATTTTCGTGATCTGCCCCTGGATCTGGCTGCGGACGATCACGGTGTTGTAGGCGATCACCGTGCCGACGCCTTGCAAATAGATGGGAACGTCGCCACTGGCGACGGTGCCAGCAACGACGGGCGCGGTGGGGACCACTGGCGCGGGCGCCGATGCCGCCTCGATGTGCCGATGCGTGACGCCCAGAGCGCCGATGAGCGTGGCGACGACAAACCCCGAAATCGCCGAAATGATCACCTTGCGTCGCATTGGTTCGCTCCCTGTCATGCACATCGGTGTCAGCAGGAACCGGAAGGTGTTGCCGACGTGTCGGCCGTCGCCGGACACGGGGCTGGGCTGAGACCCGGATTGCTCAGTTCGGTTGAACCCATCGGGATCATGGGGATGCCCCGTTGCGAGGACGTGCTCGACTGCGAGGCCGCGGCGCTGGGCGCTGCGGAGGCGGAGCCACACGTTGTCGTGACCGGAGCAGCGGATCCCGGCAACGTCGCGCCTGTCATGATCCCAACGCCGCTGTTATCGAACAACGCGGTCGCGCCCGTCATCGCGCTTGCGATGCCGGCGTTGGAGCATGCCGTGGCTGAGGCAACTCCATTGGATGAGCCCGAACTCACGCCGGGCGTTGCGAGCGGAACTGCTCCTAAGGGAATTCCCGTTGGCGCGGCCGCCGTTCCGAAGGTGCGCATGCCGAGCGGCGACGTCATGCCCATCCCGGCGCTTGGGGCAGGCGTGCCCATTCCGCCGACCTGCGCATAGGCTAAGCTGGGGCCGACGAAAATTGCAGCGATCATGGAAATGAGGCGCTGTGTCATTGCACCCTCCCGAGTTCGCCGAGGCTCCGCCGATACGCGGTCGGCGTCGACCCCGTCGCCTTGCGAAAGCTTGCGGTGAACGAACTGGTTTCGCTGAAGCCGACCTTCAGCGCGATTTCGGTGACCGAGGACGAGGGCTGTGCTAACAGCGTCCTGGCATACTCGATGCGGCGAGCGTTGTGATAGCGATGGGGCGGTATGCCGAACGATTGCTTGAAGGCTCGGCAGAAATGATAGGGGCTCAGGCGAACGAGTTGCGCCAGTGTGGAGAGCGGTATCTGCTCGGCGATGTGTTCTTCAATGTAAGCGGACACGCCGCGCTCCTGCCAGGCAGCGAGACCGCCGCGCGCCGACGGTTCGGTGCGACGCGCGCCGACGTTGCGGTGCACGAGGTCGTGGGCCAGCACGACGCCGAGCGCCTCGCAATAATGCTGGTCCTCACTACCGCTTTCGATCAACTGGGCCAGTTTGACCGCGGTCTCCCACAGCACGGCGTCTTCGAAGAACAAGCGCGGCGCCAGGGTCGCTTGGCTCGCGCTGGCAATGACGGGCATTTTGGCGCGATCGAAATAGAAGAAAACGGTGCGGCTGCGGGTGAGGGGCTCGTGCCAGTCCCGATATTCGTGGCCCGCCGGCACGAATGCGAGCTTGCGTTTGACGTCACGCAATGTCGAACCGGGGAGACCTCCGATTAGCGTCTCGCCGTTGTTACGAACGCCCTCCTCATAAACGACGAGCAAGTCACGGGACGCGCGAAAGCGGCACTTGACCGTCTCATGTGTCACTACTTGCACGATCTCGATCGCCATGCCGTCCCATGCGAGTGCGCGGCGCTTGACCGCATCGGCTGGGAAAATGTCCACTGCGGGATCGATGACGCTCGGCCGGAAATGGCGGGCTTGCTCCTCACCCAACTGCGAATACTGGTCGATAAAGCGCGACGTGGGGACCCGGTTGTCCAACCGAGGATGGGGGGTAGGGTTCGTACGGAGCGAGTAGCTGAGCATGGCCTTGCACCGTTGAGATTGTGGGACTTCGGGTGGCAAACCCGGCTGCCGTTGTGTTCCGGCAAACCCAAAATAAGTCGTGCAAGGCGAATAGCTCCATCGTACGGAGGTTGACGCGGCTATCTCATTGGTTTGACCCCCCTATACTTTGGTTTGGCGCCTAAAACGCCTGGAATTGACGAGAACGTTTTCAGGTGAGCTGGACTCGGCGCGAGCTGCGAACTCGCGCGCTTTACGCAGTATCGCCCGGCAGTGTGAATTGAAATACTGCGCCGCCTTGATCGCCGGACGAGACCCACAATCGACCGTCGTGCCCCTCGATGATTGATCGGCAAATCGCTAGCCCCATGCCCATACCGTTGGACTTGGTCGTAAATAATGGATTGAAGATACGATCGGCGATTTTCGGGTCGATCCCCTTTCCAGTGTCCGTTACCGAAATCACGACGCTATTCGGCTCCTCAATCGCCGATGTAATACGCAAAATCCGGGGCCACTTCTGCTCGGTCATGGCGTCGATCGCATTGGTGATCAGATTTATAAGTACCTGCTGCAATTGGACGCGATCTCCTTTCGTCAACGGCAGATGCTGGTCCAATTGCAGCTCGACGGAAACGCGGCTCCTCCGCAGCTCGCGCTCTGTGAGCCCGAGGACGTCGTGCACGAGGTCGTTGAGGTCGAGTGGCGTCTGATTGCGCCCATCCCTCTTGACCATCGACCGTATGCTTCCGATGAGGTCCCGGGCGCGGTGAGCCGCGTTGCGAATTTGGTCGAGCGAGGCCTTCACTTCGCTGAGATCCGGCGTCGGGCGGCCCATCCAGCGCGCAGCTGCGTCGGCGTTCGTGACGATGCTCGCAAGCGGTTGATTCATCTCGTGCGCGATCGAGGCCGACAACACGTCCATCGTCATCAGCCTTGCTTCGCGCTCTCGACTTTGCGCCACTACGGAACGAGCAAGTCGCCGATAGAGCAAAGCTGTTTCGGAAAGCAGGATGGCGAGCACGAGCGTCGAAGAAATTAGGAAGAACACGCGTGCGGCATACCATCCGACAACGTAACGGCGACCGACCAGAAAGATCAGACAAAGTTCGATCAGCAAGCCGCACATTACGACCATGAGCCACAGGTCGAGTACGGAACGTCGCCTCGTCCATAACAGAGTGAGCGCAAGGAACGCTAAGAGCAGCAGGCCGCTCCAATAACTATACGAGCGCTCGAAAAGTGCCAAAGTAGTCGGCATCGACGCGGTCGTAGTCTTGAAAAGCCACACCAGAGCATCCACGATTACGACGCCGGCGGCACTCGATAGAATAGCGAAAGGCAACGAGCGCCCTAACCACCGCGTTGGCGGCTCGTTGTCTTTGAGAAGGGTATAGGCGATCACGAACAGTGCAAAGCCAAGATGCCACAGCGTGGAGAGCAGTCCCCACGTGGTGCTCGCTACATCGGTTTGCTCGAACAGGTCGGGAAACGTAAGAGCCCAAGGGATCGTCATGAGTGTGCTGAAGAGGTAGCCGCCAGAAATAGCAAGCAAAGCGTGCGAACGAACGATGGAAAATTGAACGTACAACAGAGCGGAAGTGATCAAACTGATCACGAACATTGCGGTGGCATATGCAGGAATAAACTCCCTGAAATATCGGAGTGGCACTGTGGCAAAAGGCAGCGTGGCACAGAACGCCGCGAGCAAGATCAGAGCGATGGTGAGAGCAAGCCGCTTCTGGCCCCGGCTCGCTGGCAGCGTTGACAGCAGGACCTGCTGCTCGTCCAGGACTCCCATCGCCGCCCCCGCTCGCGGGTCGCGGTGAGGCGCCGTTTGAGCAATCACGGAGGACTTCAAGCTTTACGCTCGCTCCCTACCGCCTTCTCGATGAGTCCTACGAGTGTTGAACTGTCGAATGGCTTGCCCAAGAACCCGAAGGCCCCGGCCTCTACTGCGCGCGCCCGCATCCACTCCTCGGGAAAAGCGGTCACGAAGATGATAGGAATGTCGCGTCCCTGCGCCAATAGGGATTGCTGCAGTTCGATGCCATTGAGGCCCGGCATTTGCAAATCGGTGATCAGGCAGGCTGTATCGTCCAGGCGGGGCGACTGCAGAAACTGTTCCGCCGACGCGAACGTGCAGGCCTTCAGGCCGAGTGAAGCCACAAGGCGTTTCAATGCGCAGCGCATGGATTCATCATCGTCGACGATGGAAATGATCGGGGCACGCTGCAATTGCTGATCCTCGATGGAGAAGCGCCGTGGCGCCAAATCTCCGGCTGCAAGCAAACTTTCCATGAAGCAAAAATATGTCGCTTCGGTCGGCTGAAGAATCATATCAAGGTATTATGCTAACAGTCTCAACAATTCATTTGGCGGCGCAACATCTGCACGTTCAGCGACGTTGCTCGTAATGCGTTTGGGCTCGTTTATGCCGCCGCGGCACTGCGCGCCGGTGGCGCCATGAATTCGGGGCCGACGGGATCGCTGATCGTTACTTCAAGAATGCGATCGATCTCCGCCTTGGCGGAGGCATCGAGCCGCCAACCGCTTACCTCGCCCACCGGCTGCAGTTGACCCGGGTGACGTGCACCCCATAGCGCGGTGGTGATGCCTTGATCGAGCATCCAACGGATCGCCAGATGGATAACATGCTTGCGGAACCGCTGCTGGGCGAGTTGATCGAGCCGTGCCACGGCGGCGAGATATCTCGCAAACCGCGGCGGCTGAAATTTTGGGTCGGTAAGGCGAAGATCATCGCCCTCGAATTTGCTGTCCGGCCGCATACGCCCGGACAGGAGGCCGCGACAGAACGCGCCGTAGCCGAAGATCGCGATCTTGTTCTTTCGGCAATAGGGCAGGATATCTTGTTCGATGCCGCGCTCGAAAACATTATACGGCGGCTGCAGCACATGTAGCGGCGCGACGCGGCGGAAGCGCTCCATTTGCCCAACCGAGAAGTTGCTTACTCCGATAGCGCGGATCTTGCCCTGCTCGAACAGAGCGCGCATGGCCTCGGCGGTTTCCTCGATCGCAACTAGCGGGTCGGGCCAGTGCACTTGGTACACATCGATGTGGTCGGTTCGAAGCCGGCGCAATGAATCCTCAACTTCCTGCAGGATGCGCCCGCGGCTGGCGTTGCGGAACACGCCTCCGCCCGACCAGTCGAGTCCGACCTTGCTTGCTATGAGTACGCGTGAGCGGAGATGACCTTCGCTGATGGCTTTGCCGACGATTTCTTCGGAACGACCGAAGCCATACGCCGGAGCGGTATCGATTAGATTGATCCCGTGCCCGACCGCCGTTCGGATCGTCGCAATCGACTCTGCTTCGTCGGTTCCGCCCCACATCCAGCCGCTGATCGCCCAGGTGCCGAGCGCAACGCGCGATACCTCAAGTGATGTGCCGGCAATCGCGGCATGCTCCACCGGGATTTCGCCGATTTCTGTTTGACGAGTCTATAGATCTTACTCCTTCCGGTCAGCGGGCTGTGCCCCGCCACTCGGTTGGTGGCGCTAGCAGCGGTACGCCCAACTTAGTGATGCTGGTATAACCGGCTTGTCCCGCATTGCGGTAATTGGCCCGTTCCTGCTCAAAAAAAGTTTCGGCGATGTTTTGAGTGAAGGCCCGGCGCCGTTGCTTTGCCTAGCTTCCCTGCGGCTTGCTTCGCCTAACGTCCAGCACTTCCGCCATCCGCACCAGATCGGCGAGCGAGCGCGCCGCCATTTTCCGCATGACGTGACCGCGATGGATCTTGACCGTAATCTCGCTCAGCCTCAGCTCGCCGGCGATCTGCTTGTTCATCAACCCGCCAGTGACGAGGCCCATCACCTCTCGTTCGCGCTCTGTCAGCCCTTCGAACCGCGCGCGCAGGTCGGCGATACGACGCTCGTCCTGTCGACGTTTGCGATCACGCTCGAGCGCGGCAGCCACCGCGTCCAGCATGTCCTGATCGCGGAACGGCTTGGTCAGAAAATCGACGGCGCCGGCTTTCATAGCCTGCACCGACATGGGGATATCGCCGTGCCCGGTCATGAATATAACGGGAATATGGATATTCGCCTTGGCGAGCTCCGCTTGAAAATCGAGCCCGCTGAGGCCCGGCAACCTGACATCGAGCACGAGGCAGCTTGCCACATCGGGAAGCTTGCTCCGCAGCAAGTCCGCGGCTGAACCAAACGTCTCGACCTTGAGGCTGACCGATCGAAACAGGCTGCGCAGCGCCTCGCGCATGGATTCATCGTCGTCGACGACGAAAATGGTCTCTTCGGTGGAAGCGGCCGGGCGAGCAGAGCGCTCTTTCACGCGATCGTCTCCGGGGCTCTGTTAGACAAAGATAACACCCTTCACATGCGTTATCGAATTGGGTCGGTCGAGGTCAGCGGAAGCTGCGCCGCAGAGGATCTCATTTCTTCGCGACTTAAGTCGTCCTGCATTAATTTCACGGGGGTACGCCCTAAACCAAAGTATGAGCGCGTCGACCGTTTGGTTACGGCGTCGAACCCAAAATATAGCTCATCTGATCATCGCGAGGAGGCTATGTCCCGGGTGGCTGCAAAGCACAGGCCTGCGAGCTGACGCTGTTGCAGGAACCAACGGACAACAGTCCGTACATAATGGAGAAAAATCATGAAAGCCCTTATCGCCGCTCTCGCGCTGGTCACGCTCGTTGCCAGCCCGACCTTCGCTCAGACTGCGTCAACGGACAATGGTGCAGCGACCTGTTCCGGCCGCGGCTTTGGACCAAGCTCCCCCTGCTACCCGTAAGGGCGCTCCAGCCCATGCAATTGTGCGCTAGCGCGGCCCGGCCTTGTGCCGGCCGCCTAGCCAGAGTGGACGCTCTCAAGGAGATGAAGGATATGTTTCTCGCGATCTTTTGGACAGCATTCATCCCATTCGTGATGATCCTTTTGTCCCTCGCCGCAGACTGGCTGAAACGCTCGCTAAGGCAAATGCGCTCACACGCTCTTGCCCCTTCGACCTGGCGGCCGATCAGGCGAGGACGTCAGGACCCCATGAGCGAGCCGTTGATATCTGCTGGCGCCGTGCGCAGGCGTGGTTCGGAAAGCTCGGCGGGGAATCACGAGCGGTTGATGCTCGTTGATAACTGGCGATAGCTCGGGGTGTACGCAAACACACGCGGAGGCATGGCAGCGATTTGCTCAAATTTCACTCATGGCAACCCGTGGGGGCGGGTCCAACGCCGATGATCGTGTTGCTGCCGATGCCGAGGTAAAAAGGCCGAGCCCATGATGACACACTTTGCCATAGCGACGGCGGCGGTTCTGTTGGGTTGCGGCTCTGCCTATGCACAAGCTCGCATGAATGTCTCACCTCTGCCGGCGCTTGGCATGACGTCTCCTCTCGGCATTCCAAATGCGCCAGTCGGGCACGCTGGAATCCCCATGGGCGCGATCGAACTCGCGACGCCGGGCGTGAGTCCGATCACATCCGGCGCATCGATTTTGATCGGAGCGACATGCGCTGGCGGTTCGTCGACGCCTGCTGCCATTGGAAGTTCGACGACAGCAGCATCTACCGGGATGGGAAGTCCGATGACGAGAGGGTCTGTCGGAGCGGGCGGTTCGATGCCGGGCCTGTCCAGCACCACGCCGTTCGATGGCGGAGGTATGACCGCAAGCGCGCCAGGCACTTGTGCGGCATCTGCGACGGCATCTGCGCCCATGGCTTCCTCGATGGGTCCCGGTTCATCCGTCGGCCCGGCTGGAATTCCGCTCGGTTCGACCGAACTGGCAAGCGGAGGCCTCAGCCCCACGTCCGTTGCTCTGAGCCCGAATCTGTCGGCAGCCGTTCCGAGCCTGCTGACGCCTCTCAGCGGCATGACCCCGCTCGCGACTCCATCGGTGTCGACGCCGCCGAGCACGTCCACATGCACGACGACCCAGAGTGGTGTCCCCACGATCGAAGGAGTGCCGACGACGTTCGGAGCGCCTTTGACAGGTTTAGCCCTGAGCTCGGAAGGGGCGCGCTGCCGCTGACCAATGTCGGAGAGCGCGACATGTGACCGTGTCCGCTTTACCCCCGAAAGCGGACAGCCAAAAGCGGACATTTGCATTGCAGCAAACAGCTTCGCTATTCGATCACCTCGTCTGCGCGGGCGAGTACCGTATCCGGCACGGTCAGGCCGAGGGCCTTGGCGGTCTTGAGATTGACGATGAGCTCGAGCCTGGTCGACAACTCGACCGGCAGCTTGCTCGGCTTGGCACCATTGAAGATGCGATCGACATAGGTGGCTGCACGCCGGTAGCTGTCGGCGAGGTGCTGGCCGTAACTGATCAATCCTCCGGCCTGTACGTGCTCCCGGAACGAGAAGATCGACGGCAGCCGGTGCTTGAGCGCGAGCTGCGCGATTCGCTCGCGCTGCTCGACGAAAAATGAGTCGGCTGCGATCACC